>Ga0307310_10000840_pt1 | contig 10894 bp, 5 predicted proteins | sample ER_DNA_197_FD_194502 | JGI IMG/M metagenome (GOLD analysis project Ga0307310, IMG submission 194502) | Bulk soil microbial communities from the East River watershed near Crested Butte, Colorado, United States - ER_DNA_197 | ecosystem: Environmental > Terrestrial > Soil > Floodplain | place: USA...
GGGCGATTGACGTCGCACTGGGACTCCCCCGACACCATGGCCGTCCAACCATTTGATTGAGATCTGCGGGCCGATCTGGACGGCGCCGCGAGGCTGACGGCCGGCATACATGACCGACCACATCAACTCTCCATGGACGCGAACAATCTCGTTGAGAACATCCAACACCGAGCCGGATTGAACGCGGACTGACACGAGCCGCGCATCATGAGCGGATGCCGGAGAAGTCGAGGGGACGTTCGAGCTCCCGCGGATCAGTCCCCGGACGCTCTGCAACGCTTGCTCGACGGTCACGTCCGGCCAATCGATGTCCCGGACTGTCTGATTGAGCAGGTTGTCGGGATCAGCCGACGCCAGCACCGGCCGCACTACGATCACGTCGTTCATACGTTGCCACAGGTAGCGCGGATCGGTGCGAACGAGCGCGTCCAGGCCCTCGCGCACGGTGGCCCCTGTCATGTCGAATCGTGCTCCTCCTCGAAGAGGCTCCGCCGGACCGTCCGCCCCCTCGAAGCCGATCGGAACACGGCCCATCCAGAAAATTCCCGCCGCTACGCCGTCGCCCGTTATCTGCGGCGGGATCACGAGCTCGACGCGGGGACTGCCGATGGAATCCGGTTGCAGCAGGCGATCTTCCGGCGCAGTTGATGGCGGGCTCTCGGCGCCGCGCTGAGACTGAGAGCGCCAAGAAACAGCGCGACTGCGGAGAAGGACAGCGGATCGCGCCGACCTCGGATGCTCGTCATGGAACGACGATGACCGGCGCCCGCCAGAAGGCGACTTTCTGTCCGTTCGGATCGAGAACAGTAACCTGACACTCGTATCTGCCCGGCGCCACGGTTTCGAGGGGCACGCTGAATCGCAGAGGGACCGCCTTGGTTTTCGCGTCAAGGCCGTCGCTGATTGCGAGCGGCGTCGTCTCGAACGCTTTCACGTCGCCCCGATAGAAGCTGACGAACGCGACGAGCGGTTCGGTGGCGGTCGCGGCGCGTTCATACGCCTGAAGAAAGACGTGCAGGTCGCGGCTCTTGCTGAAGACACGCGTCACGCTCGGCATCAGCTTCTGGCCGTCATGGACCAGCGGGTTGGCGATATCGGCGGCGATCTTCTGCTGCACGCTGTACACCGCGTCGGCGAGCGGTACCAGCTGACTGCTCAACACGACGGAGCTGATGGGCACGTGCGTCGCTTCTCTTTCCAGGTTCGGCACGGTGAACGGAGCCTGATAGGTGCCCATCCGTCCGGTCTCTGCGTCGCGCGCCAGGAGCTTGATGACATACTTCCCCGGCAGCAGCGTGAAGCCGATCTCGATTTGAATCGGGCGCTTCGCGAGCTGCGCGGCGGTTTCGTCGGTCAACTTGATGTCCAGCTTGTCGCGCAGATTCTGCCAGGTGTACCCCGTGTCGTCCTTCACCTCGCCGATGAAGTCGATGACGGTGCGCTGCGCGCCGCCGCGGCGCGCGAGCGCCAGCTCGCTGCCGGGAATCTTCACGGCCACCGGAATGAAGTACTGAGCGCGGCTCAGCTGAAAATAGTTCACCTCCATGGCGATCGTGATGTCGGTGACCGGGTCGCCCAGCATCAGCGCTTCTTCGAGCTGACGCTCCTTGTCCGCGTTCGTGAAATTCGCGAAGTCCTTGTCGGCGAAATAGCCCTGACGGTAGGACAGCTCGGCCGATAGTCCGCCGTTCAACGTAACCTTCACCCGGCGGAAGCGCCCGTCCGACGCGGCGTGCGTGCTGTAGTACCCAATCAGGTAGTAGCTGCTCATCGATTCGGCCGCCTGCACGATGCCGAGCGACAGATCGTTGTAGTCCGACATCGATTTGCCGCCGGTGTCCCTGGCAAGCGCCGACAGCGAATCCTGTGACCGCTGGAAGTTCGTCGCCGCGGCGTTCGCGAGCTGACCGTTGAAGGTGCCGATGCCGCCGGGCGACCGCCGCGTCGCATCGCCGAGCGGCGCCTGGGCGACGAGACCGCGCGCGTCGATCGTGTGGACCGCGACGTTGGCGCGGAGCGCGGCGTTGACCGTCGCGCGCAGCTGCGCCTGATTGTCGGTGCCGTTCAGCCGCAGGCCGCTGGCGAAGTAGATCAACGACTTCTGCTCGGCGAGCGGCCGGAGCATCGCCACCGCCGTCTGCAGCGCGGACAACTGGCGATCGGTGTTGAAGATGTTGAACTCGGCGTCGTCCTGTCCGAAGGAGGTGGCCGGCTCGGCATCCGGGATCCCGTCGCCGTCCTTGTCGTCCCCGAGGAGCAAATCCTGGATGACGCCTCGGAGCTCCTCGCGGTTGTCGGTGAAGTCGTGCTTCACGCGCACGGCGCCGCCCTTGAACACCATGATCGCGACGAGATCCGCCGCGGTCATCTGCGTGTCGGTGAACGTCTGTGCCGCCGCGCACGCGCGCACGAGATCGTCTGGCGGCAGCGACGTGACATCGAAATACAGGACGAGCAGCCGGCGGTTGCGGTACTTGATGTCTCCCGGCGCGGCTGCCGCGATCGTGGGCTGGACGGCCGGCGAGGCGGCGGCCGGGGGCGGCGGCGCAGCCGCGGGTGGAGCGGGCGCTGCGGGCGCAGGCGCCGGCGCAGCATCGACGCGCTGATATTCGACGAAGGTGATTGCCTGAGGATCGCCGTCCTCGGTAAGCGTGAAATCCTTCGCGGTCAGTCCTTCGACCGGCTTCCCTTCCTTGTCCTTGACGGTGACGGTTTCGACAATCAAGCGGGTGCCGGTCCGAAATGTGGGCTGCGCCGGTTGCTGCGTGGCTGCGCGCTGCGGTGTTAACACCAAGGCCGCCAAAGAAACCAAGAGCAAATATTTGGTCTTCTTCGTGTCTTCGTGCCTTCGTGGTTGCATTTGAATGTCCCTAGAATCTCAATCGCATTGTAGTCTGCAGCTTCCGCATCGTGTTCGCCCGGTTCGGCAATCCAAACTGCGGGTTGTCGAAAATCGTGTTCACACTGGAATACGTGACGCGATTGAGGATGTTGGTCGCGTCGATGCGCCAATCCAGACTGAGCCGATTGCTCAACGTGAATGTCCGCGCGACGCCGCCATTCAACGAGAACTGAGAGGGACCGGTGAGCGAGTTCCGCCCCGCGCTGCCCCAGCTGCCCGGGGCGGGCGCGGCAAACGCAGCCGGATTCAGATAGTACCCATCGGCCGTTGAGTCCACCGCGCCGACGACGTCCGGGCGCAACGTGCCGGTCACACCGGTCCCCGACACCGACGTCAGGTAGACCGGCGTCAGCGGCAGCCCGCTGCCCGTCGTCAACTGGCTCGTGAGCGTCCAGCCTTTGAAGAGCGTTCCCTTCAAGCCGTCGATTAACGACCCTCCGCCGATGCCCACGCCCGTGCTGTACTGAACCTGCACCGTCAGCAGGTGCCGTTGATCGAAATTGGACGGCGCCCACTCCCCTTCGAGGTTCTGCCAGTCCTGGGCGATGGCGGCGCCGGTCAGGCTCACTCCCGTGAACGCCCCGGCATCGTCCATCGCTTTTGACAGGGTGTACTGGGCCGTCGCCGTCAGACCGCTGCGAAGACGCCGGCGCAGCTGAATCTGACCGGCGTGTCGCGTCGAACGTCCGCCCGAAGTGAGATAGACGAATCCCTCGGGACAAGAGGGACAGGGGTTCGCCGCACCCGACGGATTCGTGTTCGGCAGGAATTCCTGCATCAAACGGCTGCCCTTGGTGCCGAGGTACGTCCCCATGACGGACAGCGACGCCGGCAGGTCTTTCTGCAGCGATGCCTGCCAGTTCTGGGCGAAGCCGACGCGGAAGTCGGGATCGACCGCGAACGTGTTCGGCGTCGCGCCTGGGGCCACCACGAATCCGTTGGCCAGCGTGAACGGATTGGCGGCGGTGTTCTCGCCGTTGAACGACTTCGACAGCGGCGGCTGCTGCGCCATCAACAGCGCAATCGACTGGTAAACGTTTGTGTTGCGGTAGACACCATATCCTGCGCGGACAAGCAGCGACGAACCAGCCACAGGCCGCCATGCGATAGCGAGCCGCGGCTGAATCCCCAGGCGATCGGGACGAAGGAGCGAATGATCGGTGGCGACAACCGGGCTGATCGCCGTGAAACCCGGAGAGACATCCAGGTTCACGAGACGGCCCAACCGCTCGGTCATGGGGGTCTCGTATTCCCATCGCAGCCCCGCGGTCATGGTGAAACTGGGGCTCATTCGCCAATCGTCGTTGACATATGCGTCGTAGATACCGGCGCGGAGGAACTTGTCGGCGTTGCCGAAGGCGATCGCCCGGCTCTGCGGAATACCCAGAAGGAAATCCGCGAGATCGGAGCCGGTGGCGCGGCCGGTAAAGCCAAACGAGCCCCGCGGATCCTGCTGCGACAGGATGTCGACGTGCTGGTTCCTGACATCCCCGCCGAGCGTGATGGAATGACGGCCGCGGCTGAACAGGCCCTCGAGGTTCCAGGCATGGGTCTCGGTCCGATTGAACGTGTACTTGCCGTCGGCGAGTCCCTCGACCGTGCTGAAGATCAAACTCGGCGGACCCCAGTTCAGGGGATCCTGATCGTTGCCGGCGATGCCGGCGTCGCCAGACACGTTCGTGCGGTTCGCAAAATACGGCGTCACCTGCGTCGTCAGATGCGTGAACTGGTAGCGGCTGCGAGCCACGAAGAACGGCGAGTAGCGGTGCGACCAGTTGATGGCCGTATCGACGCCTGAAACCTCGGTCGCGTCCATGAAGCCGAACACGTTGGTCGAATCCGTCGTCGTTCGCTGATAGGAGAAGTTGCCGAACATCTGGTTGCGGCCGAACGCCGGCTGCGTAACGCGCGTCTGGATGGCTTCCTGGCGGACGGCGGTGACAAGCGCGGCCTGATAATTGAAGCGCCCGTTGTCGAGGTTCGGGAACGGGTAGTAGCCGAGGAGCGACGCCGCCTGCGGAGAGATGCGGTCGCGCGGAATTGTGTTGTTGGTAAACGGCTGGCGGTTGACCGGATCGATGATCTGCACCGGGCGTCCAAACACGTCACGCGATTGCGAGAAATCGCCGAGGCGCTCGAGCTGTGTTGGCATCACCGCCGGGACGGTGTTCGTATTGTGATCTGAGGTCTGTTGAAAGCCGACGAAGAGATTGGTGCCGGTCCTGATGAGATGCGGAATCCTCACCGGCCCTCCGAAATTGCCGACGATGTGCGTATCGTTGTAGGAGGGCTTCGAGCCGGTCCCGGGCGTGAAGGAAAACGGGCTGGCATCCCACGCGGAATTGCCGAGCGTCGTCCCGACGCCTCCGGTATACAACGACCGGCCGCTGCGCCGGTTGTTGCCGAACGCGGCGAGCTGTGCAAAGGGTGACGCGGCGCCGTTGTTCACGCTGCCATTGACCAGCAATCCGTCGGCGGCGCCCAACGAGGCATCGGCCGGGGGCGGATCGGCGGGCGCGGCCGATGCCGGCGCGCTTGCGGGGACGGCCGGCGCACTCGACGCGGCGACGCCGGCGCGCTGAAAACCGCCGGACGGGTTCGACGCACTACCGGCCTTCTGCGGGGTACCCTTCGCGGCTGCGGTCGAAGGCGAAAGTGCCGGCTCGACGCGACGCGCCGGCACGTCGCGCGCAATCTCCTCGAACGGTCGCAGCTTCAGCTCCCACATCGACGGCGGCGAGTCCGGAGCGACGGTGACATCCTGGCTCACTGGGCTGAACCCGATCATCTCGACTTTCAGCGTCCACGCGCCGTCGGCCAGATCGGCGAACTTGTACACGCCCTCCTGATCGGTACTCGTGACGACCTGCTTGCCGGCTTGCGACGCGGTGACGGTTGCGCCAGGAACCGGCACCGTCCCGATCGTCACCTGCCCGTGGTGCTCCGATGCCGCCCGTCCCGACTGCGAGGCGAGCAACAGCACAAGAGCGACGGCTGAGAGTACGCGGTAAGCCATGTGTCCGGCGGTCGGGTCCGGTCAGTCCGTCGGCTTTTCTTCCACGTGATCGATGACGAGCACGGGCAACTGGCGCTTTTGCATCTCGAGTTTGACTCCGAGTTGTTTCTCGAGCGCGTCCAGAAGCGAGAGGGCGCCACTCGGGTCCGCTGCCGCAACGGCGCCGCCTGCAGACGCGCCAGGGCCGGGGTCTCCGCCCCGGCCCTGGCCGCCGCCCTGAAGCTGGCCGATCGTGCTGAAACTGACGGTGAGGTCCCAGGAACCGTCGATTTTGGTGGCATCGACAACCGGAGCATGGATGTATCCAGACGCCAAACCCTGCAGCCGGTCGGCAAATTCCGCCATCGTGATGTTCAGGCAGGTCACAAGCCTCGAAAGCACCGGACGCGCATCCCTGGGATCCTTCGCCGCGGGCGCCGGACCTTCCTTACAACTCGTACGATTCGAGGGATCCGCTTTCGTGAGCTTCGGTTTTGCCGCCACCAATGTATACGCCGACACCGGCCGCTCTTCAGTGTGGGTCGTGATCTTGAAGCGATCGACCAGCAGTGCTTTCAGCATCAGCCGAAGGGTATCGAAGTCCACCTGCTGGGCGTTTGCCGGCTCGGTGGTGGAAACCTTCGCGACGATATCGAAGCGGGCCGACTCCGTCCATTTCGGCGCGCCTGTCATCAAGTCGTCGCTATTGATATCCCAGGCCAGCGAAAGGAGCTGTTTCAGCGGGAAGGCTTGTATGTCTACTCGCCCGTTCTGAATTCTCCCGAGTTGCTGAGTGACGCCCGGCATGGTCGGCTTGATGTCGGCCACTTCGAATTCTGCCGGCGGGGGCGGCGGCAGTCGTGCGGCCACGCCAGGTAGATTGTCGGTCGGCTTCTGGTTCACGCTATCGACGATGATGGCCGACGTCGAGAGGTTCTGCAGCTCCAGCTTCAACCCGAGCTGTTTATCGACGGCGTCGAACAGGCTGATCCCGTCCGAGCCTGCCTGCGCGAGCGCAGCACGCGGGGTCCATTTGAGCTGGAAATCCCAGGCTCCTTTTAATCCCGTCAAGTCCGTCACGGGGCTCGTGACGTAAGCGCCAGCCATGCCGCGCAGATTTTGTGCAAAGGCCTCCATCGTCATGTTGTGGCAGGAGGCGATCGCATAGGGGACCTCGCCAGGCTGCGGGGGTGGTCCTTGAACCGGCTGGCAACCGGGACTTCCCGAGGCGTCCGACTCTTTCATTTTCGGCTTGCCGCTCCCTGCCTTCAATGCAAACGTGGGCAGAGACTTGTCATCCTTGTGGAGAGTCAGCTTGAAACGGTCCGCCAGCAGGGCCTGGAGCATCAACTTGACGGTTTCCGGCGACGTGGCAGGCGGGGCCAGGGCCATGACGTCGAAGCGATCCGTCTCCAGCCAGGCCGGCCCGCCGAGCACTTTGTCGGCGTCCACGTCGTAGGCGGTCCTGATAAGGTCCACCATGGTGGCCTTACGCAGCTCATATCGGCCGCCGCGGAGGACGCCGCCGCTGAAGAACGGATTCGTGCTGCGGGCGCTCGAATGGACATCCGCGACCTCAAATGTGGGCGCGGGGTTGGTGGACTGGGCGAAAGCCGCGCCAGCCAGAAGGGCCACGAAGCCTAAGCCCGCGAATGCTCGCATCATTGCCAACCTCCTCAGACGTTACTTAGACGGCCCTTGCCGGGGTTGGGTTCTGCTCTACACCACTCTTATTCCAGGATTCGTCCGGATGCCTATATTGTCTTGAACTCGACCGATAGTTCCAGTCCTTGGGGGCTTTAGACACCGTCCGGGCCCGGATGGCCGTGTAAAAAAACGCTACTGTTGGGATGGGTAACAGGACGGGACAAATTAACATGCGGAGAACGGAGGTTGCCATGGCAGACGATCAACAAGACGACGTCGACGTAGTTCCCCTTCCCAGCTCGGAGACCGAAGCGGAACATCAGCGAATTCGCTCGTCGAACGACCGCGACCAGAAACTCGAACGCGAAGGGAAAGTGTCCCGGCACAATCGCGGCTATGACGAAGCCGCTGACGGTAAGCAACCCACGCCCCACGTCGAGCGCGTGGCCGACGAAGACTAAGGCTGCAGCCCGTCGAAGAGATCCTTCAGTGGGGGCTTGTGATCCTCCCTGAAAATCTCGAAGTGGACGTCCTTGCCGAAGACGTCGTGAATCTTCGTCGCGGCAATGACGTCCGCGTACGTCACGTAGCAGTCGAGCGCCTTGTGAAACCGTTCCATGTCGGCGTCCGAGGCGTCGAAGCTGCAGTCGATCTCCTCCGGCTTCGTGATGTTCACGTGCCACGGAAAGTTGGCCGGCGCCGCGATGAGCGTGAAGAACGCCAGCCGCTGTAGCCGGGGGTGGTTCAGACCTCGCAATTCGAGGTAGACCCGCGTGACGCTAAAGTGCGTCACGAGATGGTCGTGGAACCCGCTAATCCCGTGGACCGGGAACGTCACGACGACGTGCGGCTTGACGCGGAGAATTTCCTCGCGAATGACCTGCTCGATGCCCCAGGGGTCGAGCTCCTTCAGTTTCCCATCTGGAAGATCGAGAATCCGCATATCCGCGAGCTCCAGCGTGGTCTTCACATCCTGCATCTCGCGATAGCGCGCTTCGCCCATCTGTTCGAGCGTCCAGCCGAACTTATGCCGCACGTTCGTCGCTTCGCCCCTGGTCAATGTCAGGAGATAGACCTCATGACCCTGGCGCCGCTCGGCCGCCATGGCACGCGCCGGCCCGAATGACTCGTCGTCCGGGTGCGGGAAGATATAGAGGATCCGCACGAGTAGGCCTACGTGTGCCGGAGTGCCACCACAGGCTCGATTTTCATGGCGCGTCGCGCCGGGAAATAGCAGGCTGCGGTGGCGACGGCGGTGAGCAACAGCGAGACAGTCATAAACGTCAATGGATCGGTACCGGTCACGCCGAACAGGAGACTCGAGCCGGCCCGCCCCGCCAACAACGCTCCGACGAGCCCGATCGCCAGACCAGTCACGCTCAGTTGCAGTCCCTCGCCCACGATCATGCGGAAAATGTCGCCAGCTTGCGCGCCAATGGCCATTCGGATACCAATTTCCTGCGTGCGCGCCGCCACGGAGTAAAGGATGAGCCCATAGATTCCGATCGCGGCCATCAGAAGCGCCACGACGGAAAATCCGATCAGGAGCGAGGTCTGGAAACGGCGCTGCGCCAGGTAAATTCCGAGCCGATCCTCCAGCGTCGTTACGGAGTAGAGCGGCAGGTTCCTTTCCACTCGACGCACGGCAGCCTGTACGGTCCCCACCATCGCCAGTGGATCATCGATGGACGTTCGAACCAGAAGGATCTCGTTCCCGGAAGTATTCTGAGCCAGCGGCTGGAACATCTGCGGGATCGGTTCTGTCTCCAGCCCCTGGCGGCGCATGTCGCCGACGACGCCGACGACGGTAAACCACGGCCTGTTGGAATCCTGCGGGCCGAATTTGAATCTTTTGCCCACTGGATCGCGCCCGGGCCATAAATGGCGAGCCATCGCATCGTTGACGATTGCGACGGGCAGAGAATCGGGCCCGTCTTCAGCGGAAAAGAAGCGCCCCCGGAGCAAGGGAGTGCCGAGCGTGGCAAAGAGCCGCTCGCTGACTTCGTCCAGACGAAGCCGCAGGCGTCCGGACGTGATTCTGCCGTCCCCCTCGGTCGTGACGATCGGTTCTGCGTCGCTGCTGATGAATAGATCGCCAATCATGCCGGCGCTCTCGACGCCGTGGAGCGATTCGACCTGTTCGAGCACGGCCGCGTAGAAATTGACCCGTCGCGCAGGTGCAACCAGGGCGTTCGTGGTGAGATTCATCAAAAGGACGCGCTCGGGTCTGAATCCGGGATCGATGCCTTCGACCTGCAACCAGCTTCGGATCAGGAGGCCGGCGCCGGCCATCAGAATAATGGCGAGCGCAAATTCCCCCACCACGAGAGCGCGGCGGATTCTGCGAGAGGCGAGCCCGCCCGAGACGCTTCTTCCACCCTCCTCGCCCGAAGGTCGCAGGTTCCGGCGCAAAGTCGTGATCGCGGGCGCCAGTCCAACGAGGATTCCTGTCACGAGGGAAATCCCCAGCGCCCAGCCGAGGACGCGCCGATCGAGGCTGACCTCGTTCAGACGAGCAAGGTCGCCGGGTCCGAATGCTTGTATGAGGCGGATGAGGGCGGCGGCCAATAGTGACCCGAGAACGCCCGATATCGCGGCGAGCGTCACGCTTTCGGCGAGGAGCTGCCGTACGATCCGAAGAGGACTCGCGCCAAGAGCCGCTCGAATGGCGATCTCGCGCGCGCGGCCGACACCGCGCGCCAGCGAGAGGCTCGCGATGTTGGCGGCGGCGATCAGGAGCACACAAAACACCGCGCCTGTCAGCATCCACAGTGCCAGCCGCGATCTGGATCCCACCACATACAGACCCAACGGGATGGCGCTGATCCCCCGATTCCGTTCGGCCGCCGGCAACTCCTCGTCGAGGGCGCGTGCGATGGCGCTCATCTCCGCCTGGGCGCGATTGAGGGTCACGTTCGGCCGAAGTCGCCCGAACACGATCCACGAACCCACGTTGCGCGCGACGCGACGGGTTTCCCAATCGGCAAACAATGTGTGTGGCTCCCACACATCCGCACCAAATCCTGGAACTCCAGAACCCGCCGGGAGGATGCCGATGATTTGCGACGGTCGCCCGTCAAGCATGATAGACGCGCCGATCGCGTCGGCCGAGCCTCCGAAACGGCTTTGCCAGAAGCCATGACTAATCATGGCCACACGCCGGCGCTGCTCGGCGTCTTCGGCCGAGAAACTCCGACCCAGCAAGGGCTGGATGCCGAGCAGCAGAAAGAAGTTGGGCGAGACCCTTACGCCGCTGATCTTTTCCGCCCCGTCGGTAGCCGTCAGCGTCATCGAGACACCATCCAGGACGGCCATGTCCTCGAAGCTCTTGCTTCGACGCCGCCACTCTT
>Ga0307310_10000845_pt1 | contig 10873 bp, 10 predicted proteins | sample ER_DNA_197_FD_194502 | JGI IMG/M metagenome (GOLD analysis project Ga0307310, IMG submission 194502) | Bulk soil microbial communities from the East River watershed near Crested Butte, Colorado, United States - ER_DNA_197 | ecosystem: Environmental > Terrestrial > Soil > Floodplain | place...
AAGCGCACGCTATCGGGTCGTTACGGCCGCGAATGGATTCGAGGCTTACGAGCTGGCCTGCCAGGTACGTCCCGACGCCATCCTCCTCGACCTCGTGATGCCGGTCCTCGACGGATACACGGTCGTGCGGAAGCTGCGTCAGAATCCGACGACCGCCCAAACCCCGATTATTTTCGTGACCGGCCTCGACGCGGACGCGCTCGATCCGCTCCCTGCGAGGTCAACCGTTTTACGGAAGCCGTGTCATCAGGGGGAGATTCTCGAGGCGATCCGGAAGGTGCTCCCGATATCCACCGGACCGTAATGCGTCCCGCTCGAAGCCATCTGCCAGAGCCGAAGTCGACCACCACGCCGCTCGTCATCACCCGTTCGATCGTATCTAGTATCGGATGCTCGAGTCTGAGCGGGGCGGGTTGGGGGGCGCGCCGCTGCATGTCGTTGTCGCAGCAACGCCGGTGCCACTAATAGAGATCAGCTTTCAGTCGAACTCGACGCCGACGTAGTTTTCCGCGAGGCTCGTCATTGCGGCGCGCGAGCTCACCAGGTACTCGAGCTCGGCGCGCTGGCGGCGTTGGTCGAAGGCATCAGAATTATCGCGATGCAGCGCCGAGGTCATCCACGCCGAGAATCGCTGGGCTCGCCACGTTCGTCGCAACCCTCTTTCAGAATACGCGCGAAGTTCCGTCTCGTTTCCCGATTCGTAGAACTTGCCGAGCGCGCCGGCCAGCCTCCACACGTCGGCCATCGCCAGGTTCAATCCTTTCGCGCCAGTGGGCGGTACGATATGGGCCGCGTCGCCGGCCAGAAACAGCCGGCCACTATCCATGGGCTCGACGACGACGCTGCGCATGCGCGTGATGCCCTTCTGCGTGATCGGCCCGCGGAGCGGCGTCCAGCCGTCGCGAGTGTGCAGCCGCAGGTCCAGCTCGGACCAGATCCGCTCGTCGGGCCACTGCTCGATGTCTTCCTCGGGCGACACCTGCAGATACAGCCGCGTGACGTGCGGGGATCGCATGCTGAATAGCGCAAATCCCCGCTCGTGCAGGCTGTATACGAGCTCATCCGAACTGGGCGCGGCGTCGACAAGAATGCCCAGCCACGCGAACGGATACACGCGCTCATAAATCCGCACCTGACTGGCCGGGATGGATGGCTGACAGATTCCGCGCGATCCGTCACAGCCGGCGATGAAGTCGCACGTCAGCTCGTGACGTTGTCCATCGTGACGGAAGCCAATCTTCGGCTGTTGCATATCGAAGTCTCGAATGCTGACGTCGTCCACTTCGAACCTCAGCGGCTCGGCAGTCGCGGCGCGCGCGTCGATCAGATCTCTGACGACTTCGTTCTGTCCGTAGATCGTAATGGCGCGGCCGCCCGTCAGCTCCGCGAGCGGGATGCGATGGCGCTCGCCGCCAAACGCCACGTAAATCCCTTCGTGCCGCAGCCCTTCGCGCGCGAGCCGATCGCCGAGGCCGACCTCGTGCAGCAGATCGACGGTGCTCTGTTCGAGCACGCCGGCGCGGACGCGCTCGATCACATGCTCCTCGCTGCGATCTTCGAGGATGAAGGAACGAATGCCCCGCAGGTGGAGAAGGTGGCCGAGCATCAGCCCCGCCGGACCGCCGCCGACGATGCCAACCTGCGTCCGAATCTGTTCCATTATCTGGAGAGTATCGCCTAGTGCGCACGATCGTACACGCGGTGCACACCGCCGCCATTCGGCGCCCGTGAATTCTCCGTTTCCACCGTCACGTTCAGTCTGCCGTGTTCTTGTTCGATCAAATAGGTTTCGGTGATCTTGCCTGGTCCGGCTCCGGTAATCTCGGTGACCAGCTTGTTGCCGTCCCAGCTTGATTTCCGTTCGATTCCCGTTGAATCGTCCTTGATCTTCTTGCCGTCCGGCGAAAGCCGGGTCGTGCGGCCGTCGCCTGTCGTGACGATGACCAGCGATTCGGTCCGGGTAATCGTCAGGCGTTCCGGCGCCTCCATGATGGCGCGCACGGCTTCCGTCCGCCGGCGCTGCTCGTCGGAGGCAGCCCCGCGCCCGCCGCCCGAAAATCCGCCGCGCGATCCGCCTCGACCGAATCCGCCGCCGCCCCCGCCTCCGCCGCGGCGTCCGCCGGATCCGCCGCGACCTCGCTGGCCGTCGCCCTGCGGCCGCTCGGGGGCCAGCTGGCTCAAGTCCTTGTTCAGCGTCCACGCGCCGACGATTGACGCGGCGTCGGTTTCGCCACCGGCACGTGCGCCGCTCACGGCTGCCGGAGCGAGCATGGCGATCGACACGATGCCGGCGAGTACGGTCCTCATCTCAGTTGTCATCTCTCTGCCTTCCTTCATGACTCTTATGACTCTTATTATCGGGGGCTGCGCGATCTGCGCAGCCCCTCCAGAACCCAGCAGGTGGGCACGTGTGGTTGGACCGTCAATCTGTTACAGGACGGCGACCGGCCCGTGACAAGTTGGTGACTGGAGGGACTCGTCAATCTGGCGGAGCAGGCAGGACGATCTCGAACACAGCGCCTCTGCCGTTGGCCGAGTCGTTATACGCGACGATCGTTCCGCCGTGGCGCTCGACGATCGCTTTGACAATCGAAAGGCCGAGTCCGCTGCCGCCGGAGGCTTTGCGCGCCGCGTCGATCTTGTAGAAACGGTCGAAGATGTTGGGCAGATGTTCCGGTGCAATACCGGGACCCGTATCGCGTACTCTCAGGCGGACCCCGGGCTCCGCTTCCAGGGTGATCTGGCCGCCGTCCTCGATGTGCCGCAACGCATTGGCGGCGAGGTTCTGAAGAGCTTGCTCGAGCCGATCGGCATCGCCCACGACGTGCGCCGCGCCCTCCGCCACATGCTGGACGAGCGTCACGCGCCGTTCGCGCAGCTCGCGCTCGTGGCGCATCGCGACGCGCTCGAATAGCCACGTCACGTCGACCGTCTCGCGCCGCATGGTCCCGCCGCCGCCTTCGAGGCGCGCGAGATCGAGCAGGTCGCCGATGATGTGCTCGAGCCGGTGCGTCTCTTCCGTGACGATGGCCAGGTAGCGCCTGGCGGTCTCATCGTCGAGCTGCAGCTCCGGCATCGACAGGGTTTCGACATAGCCGCGCATGGCGGTCAGCGGCGTCATCAGCTCGTGCGACACATCGGCCAGCAGTTGTCGCCGCGCCTTGTCGGATGCGGCGAGCGCCTGTGCGCGAATGGTCAACTCCCCGGCCATGCGATTGAACGAGCGGGCCACGGCCGCCACTTCGTCGCCGCCGCCCTCCGGAACGCGGACCGCGAGGTCGCCGCCGCCGAGCCGTTCGGCCGCATCCTGCACGTGACGGAGCCGCTTGCGGGCCGGTCCGAAGATCACGTAGGCAATGAGCGCCATGCCGACGCCGAGTACGCCGCCGCCGACGAGGCCCATTGTCGGGCCGAGCTCGCGGACGACCTTGGAAAACGGCGGACCGCCGGGCACCACGGCCACGCGACCGGCCGGCGCGCCGTTCACGATGATCGGCGCGAATTCTCCGCCGCGCCGCGGGCCGCGCGGGCCGGGAAACCCGTCGGGGGGTGGACCGGGAGAACCCTCGGGCGGCGCGCCGCCTTCGAACCGGCGTCCGCGCGGCGGAAAGGCGCGCCTCCCGCTCTCGGCGATCACGGCCTTGACGAATTCGTCGGGCACGTCCTCGTCGTTCGATGCGATGCGGCCGTCCTGCATGATCACGACGAAGGTCTGGAAGACGTTGCCGTACTGATCGCGGACGTATTGCTTGAGGTCGAGCGTCGGATCGGACGACAGCGCCGCGCCGACGTCGGATGCGACGAGCACCGCGAGCCGGCGCGGATCGCGGGCCGGCATCGATCCCGCGATGCGATCCGTCATCCAGAGAAACAACGCGCCCTGCGCCGCGAGCATCAGCGCCAGGAATGCAAACAGACCAAGCGCGATGCGCCAGTACAGGCTGTGGTACCAACGCGGCTCAGACATCGGCAGCTTTGTACCCGGCACCCCAGACGGTGAGAATCACGGACGGCTCCGCAGGATCGTCTTCGATCTTTTTCCTGACGCGCTTGACCAGGGTGTCCACGCTGCGGACCGTGACGAACGTATCGTCTTTCCAGACCTTGCGAAGCAGCGCCTCGCGGCTGAAGACGATGCCGGGGTTGGAGAGCAGCACGTAGAGCAGCTGGAACTCGTTCGTGGTGAGCTCGACGTTGCGGTCGCCGGCCTTTACCGCACGGCGCGAGGGATCGATCTCGATGTGCTTGTACGCGACGGGCCGGCTGCCGTCGCCCTGCGCGCGTGCCGTGCTCCCGCGCCGAATCAGCGCGCGGACGCGCGCCATCAGCTCGCGAACGCCAAACGGTTTCGTGAGGTAGTCGTCGGCCCCGCTGTCGAGGCCGACGACTTTGTCGGACTCTTCGCGCCTCGCGGTGAGCATGAGAATCGGCGTGTCCGCGTTCGGCGAATCGCGCCGGATCGCCTTGCAGACCGTGACCCCGTCGAGGCCGGGCAGCATCAGATCGAGGATGACGAGATCGAACTTCTTCGATCTCGCGAGATCGAGGCCGGCGTTCCCGTTGGCGGCCTGCTCCGACGCCACTTCCTCCAGCCCGAGATGCAGGCACACCAGTTCCCGGATGTTCGCTTCGTCTTCAACGACGAGTACTGTCGGTCGAAGCGCAGGAGCGGATTGCATGGAATCGGGAACCTCAGAGTAACCCAGTCGTGAGATCTCGAGCATGTCCTGATTTCATCCGAACTCGGTGGTCACCGGGTGACGGGGGTGTGAAGAAACCATGGCAGTCAGCTCGGCCGGACGAATCATCCATTCTTCACAGTTCTAGCATGCCGCTGCCACCCTGGCGCAGTCCAATTGGTCGTGAACCTTTGAATTGGAGGATCCAATGACTCGTTTTCGTGCATTGACTCTCACGGCCGTCCTGGCAGGCTTACTGGCCGGCAGCATTGCTCTCGCGCAAGGCCCCGGGGCCGGGCGGCGCGGCGGCCCCGATGGATCTGGTCGACTTGGCGGGCCCGGACGGGGCGGTCCCGGCGGACCCGGTGGGCTGCCGCTTCAGGCGCTCAACCTGACCGAGGCGCAACAGGATCAGGTCAAACAGTTAGTACAGCAGTTTCGCGCGCAGAACCAGAACGTCGGCGAGCAGCTTCGGACTGCGATGGAGGCTCAGCGGAAAGCGGTGGAAACGATCCCGGTCGACGAAGGCCTGATCCGTTCCACGACGCAGGCGCTGGTCGAAGCGCAGACCGAAATGGCGATCCAGCAGGCGCGGCTGCAGGGCGAGATCTTCGCGCTGCTCACGCCGGATCAGCAGGCGCAGGCCAGGAAGCTTCAGGCGGAGCGTAATCAACGAGAGCAGCAGCAAGGTCAGCGCGGGCAGCAGCGGCAAAAGTAGGGCGGTGAGCCGGGTCCGAAAGGACCCGGCCTGCAGCATCCGGCTCGGACCCGCCTGACCTCGACCGCGGCACAGCCATTGCTGTCGGCAGGAACACGATGGCGTCGCGACCGTGGCTTTTAGGCCTGCTTGCTGTCACATCGCTGGCGTATCGGCCAGGCGCGGCCAACGCGCAAATCATCGTCAAGGCTGGCGACGATGTGAATTTCAAGCTGGGCATACTGGGACAATTTCAGGCGGACACGCTCGAGGATCCTCCGGCCGACTCGAACAGCAACAACCTGTTCATTCGACGGATCCGGCTGATGTTCGCCGGCCAGGTCGCGAAGAACATCACGTTCTTCGTCGAGACCGACTCGCCGAATCTGGGAAAGGCGCTGCCGGCCGGCAAGGCAGCGGCACCGCCGGAATTCATCCAGGATGCGTACGGGGAGTTCAAGGTGAGCGACGCCTTCGCTCTCGAAGCGGGACTGATGTTCGTCCCGTTTTCGCGGAACGCCCTCCAGAGCGCGGCGACGCTGCTGCCGATTGACTACGGCGCCTACACGTTCACACAGAGCGCCCCCACGCAGTCGTCGACGGGCCGCGACACGGGCTTTCAGGCGAAAGGCGGCTTCCTTGGGAACCGCCTCGAATATCGGCTCGGTGCCTTTCAGGGTCTGCGCGATCCGCAATCGCACAACCCGTTCCGCTACGTCGGGCGGCTCCAGTACAACTTCTTCGATACTGACACCGCTTTCTTTTACACAGGCACCTATGCCGGCAAGAAGCGGATGCTCGCCGTTGGCGCCGCCTTCGACACACAAAAGTCCTATCGCGGCTTCGGGGCGGATGTGTTTCTCGACCAACCGGCCGGCGCCGGCGTGGTGACCGGGCAGTTCGATTACAACTACTTCAACGGGGACGGGACGCTCGTAACGCTGCCCAGGCAACACAACGTGCTCTTCGAGCTCGGCTATCTGTTTTCGTCCCTGAAGCTCGAGCCGGTTCTGCAGGCCACGAGCCGTGACGTCACCGGAGCCACGAGCGGCGACGAGAACCGCTGGTCCGTCGGACTGAACTACTGGTGGGCGGGCCACAACGCCAATATCAAGAGCGCCTACTCGCGCATCAATCCGAGCGGCACGGAAGGTCAGAACGAGTTCACCGTCCAGCTGCAGCTGTTTTATTTCTGATTCGAGCCGGGTCCAAAAGGATCCGGCCTACAGCAACCGGGTGTGTAGGGCGGATCCTTAACCGGGCGTAGGGCGGGTCCTTTTGGACCCGCCTACAGTAGAAAGTCCAACCGCGATCCGCTCGCATACTCCATCGGCGGCTGTCCCCGGCGAAACAGGCGGGCGCCCGATGAGCCTTCCAGGATGACCGTCGCATTGTCGACGACGAGCCACGCCCCTTCCCTCAGACCCACGACCGGCCGGACGTTCGCCTCGTGAAATTCGGCGATGCGCTCCTCGCGCGTCTCGCCCATGTGCGTCGATCCCGGAATCGGATCCAGGTAATGCGGGTTGATGTTGAACGGCACGAGGTTGAGGGCGGCAAAAGAGGGGGGCTGGACGATCGGCATGTCGTTGGTGGTCTTGATGGAAGGACACGCGACGTTCGAGCCCGCGCTCGAGCCGATATACGGCCTGCCGGCGAGCACCCGCCGCCGAATCGGCTCGACCAGATCGTTCCGCCACAGCGCGTCGAGCAGCCGGAATGAGTTCCCGCCGCCGATGAAGAACGCCTCCGCCTGCTCGACGGCCCGCACCGCCCCTTCACGCGCATCGTGAACCGAATCGAGCGCGAACCCCATCCTCTCGAATCGCGCGCGCGCCTTCGCCGCGTATGCATCGCGATCGGCGGCGGCATAGGGCACGAAGAGGACCCGCGAAACCGCCCGCGAAACCGAAGCCGCGAGGCACGACCCAATGGCGCCGGCGCAGTGATCGAGGTAGCCGTTGCCGTGGAGCGTCGAGTTGCTGACGAGAAGCAGGCGCATCGGCTAGAGCGGCTGCCCGGCCAGCCATTTCCGCCCGCGCGCGTACAGCGCTTCGACTTCCGCGCCTTTAAGGCCGGGCATGTCCGGTTTGATGATGTATCCGATGTTTGTCTGCAGGTACGCCAGATGCCGGTAGCCTTCTGGAAAACCGCCGAGGAGCTGAGCGTCCAGCTGGAGCGACGCGGCCGGATCCACGGGATCCATTCGATCCTTTTCGTAAATCGGCTGCCGCAGCACCAGCCCCCATCGTCCGGCGCGCTTCTCGAAAAAATCGTAGAACCGTCCCGTGCACACGACATCGCAGAGCACATCGTGCACGCGAGCGCGCTGCGAGATGGTCATCTTGGTCTGGGCGAGCGCGCGGTGCGCGGCGAGGTCGATGGATGTGCCGCCGAGAAAATGGAGGATGCTGACGCCGCGTTCCCATCCCTCGCGGCTCACGCGGATGAATTCGTCGGCCGTTCCCTGAAACCAGGTGGCCATCATGCGGCCATCGTCGTGCCAGACGGTCCGGAAGCGATCCCAGTCGCCCGCGTCCCGCCAGAGAATCCAGTGTTCAACCAGTTCCCGGATGGCGAGCTTCTCCAGTGCTTCGTCAGTCAATGTGCTCAACTTTCGAGGGCACGCATCACGATCGCGGAATCGTTGCCGCCAAATCCGAGCGACATGGAGACGCCACATCGGACGCGCTGCTCGCGCGCCTGGTTCGCCACGACGTCAATGGGACAATTCGGATCGGTCTCGGTGTGATGAATCGTGGGAGGAATCACGCCGTGCGCAATCGTGAGCGCGAGCACGGCCGCTTCGACGGCGCCCGCGGCCCCCAGGCAGTGCCCGATCATCGACTTGATGGAAGTGATCGGCAGCCGCGATGCCCGATCGCCGAACAGCCGGCAGAAGCCGCGGGCCTCCGCCGTGTCGTTCTGCGGCGTCGCGGTGCCGTGCGCGTTGACATGATCCACGTCGGCGGCGTTGACGCTCGCATCCCGAAGGGCGGCGGCCACGATGGCTGCGACGGGGCGGCCTTCGGGCTCGGGGGCGGTGGGGTGAAAAGCCTCGCACCCGAGGCCGTAGCCCGCGAGTTCCGCATAGATTCGAGCGCCTCGGCGTCGTGCGCGATCCAGATCTTCGAGGACCAGGACCGCGCCGCCTTCGCCGATATTCATTCCCGCCCGGCTGGGATCGAACGGGCGGCACGGCCACGGATCCATCAGCCGTAAGGCGTTGAAGCCGCTGAACGTCAACCGGGCCAGCGCGTCGGCGCCGCCGGCGAGCACGGCGTCGGCGCGGCCGCGGCGAATCGCCTCAGCGCCCTGACCAATGGCGATCGTGCTCGACGAGCACGCGGCCACGATACAGGATCGCGGGCCTTCGAATCCAAAGCGTTCGGCAATCACGTCGACTGACGTGCTCGAAAAATGGTTCCACGCGGCGGACGGCCGCGCGCGCTCGATCCCCCTGGTGATCCATGTCTTGTAGTAGTCCTCGTTGCGGAGCAGATCCGCCGTTCCGGCGCCCAGAAAGACGCCGACGCGCGTCGGATCGATGCCGTTGTCGAGAAGACCGGCATCTGCGATGGCCTCGTCAGCCGCACGGACGCCGATGCGGTCGCTCCGCGACCATCGGCGGCGCTGGAGCGCCGACAACCCGCTGTCCACCTCGCGCATCGGGGCCTCGGCCGCCACCTGGCATCGGTAGCCCTCGGTGTCGAACAGCGTGGCCGGTTCGATGCCGCACGCGCCGGCCAGCAGCTGCCGCCACGTTTCGTCGCGTCCCGCGCCGAGGGCGGTCACGAGACCTATGCCGACGATCGCGACCTTCCGGCTCATGCGTCGCCTTCGATCGCCCGCGGCCGATCGAGCGCACCGAACGCGAGACGGTCAACCGTCGCGCGTGTGCGGCTGACGATGCGGGTCTCGCGGGCCTTGACGACAAGCGCAATCGCGAGGGGAAGGAATTGAAAGGGCAGCGACGCCGCGACAAAGGCCAGGCAGCCTGCGCGATGCCAGCGGCCATGATCGGGCGGGCCGAACCCCGCCAGGCTTGCGACATAACGGCGGATGACGCCGTAGGTATCGCCCGCTACGGCCGTGGCTGCGCCATGCCGTCCTCCCGCACGTCCCCGGCCGTTCTTCAGGTTCGCGAGAAACTCCTCACGATTGCGGCCGGGCGCTTCGGTCCAGGTGAGCCCGATGCGTCGCAATGTATGTGCGTCGCTGCCGCCCACGACGGCCAATCGCGACCCGATGTTCGACGTCGATTGCCAGCGCCTCGCCATTTCCTCGATCAGCACATTGTGCGATCGCAGCATGGCCCCGTTTCGCGCTTCGACGGCCGGCACTTCATGGAGGAGTCGCAGATACGACTCGAGGCTTGTCTGGCCGCGATAGAAGAGGAGCGGATGATTGAGCGCAAAGAAAACGTCCGCTTGGCGAAGGCATGCCGTGACGTCGAACACGTTGGGTCTGAGCGGCTGCAGTTCACGGTGAAGCGTCTCGGTCATGCCGTAGACGCCGAGGTGGACGTTCACGTTGCCGTCCGGAAGCCGGCACGAAACTTCCTCGCCGACGATGATGTCCTGGGCGTTCGGAAGATGGTCGAGCAGCTCGAGCGCGCCATCGATGGTGTCGTGATCGGTGATGGCGACGAGGTCCATGCCGCGCGACCTGGCGACGCGGTATACCTCCTCGGGTTTCGAGTAACAGTCGCGGCTTCTGAGGAAAGCGAGGTCTCCGCTCTGCCTGGAGTGGCAGGTGTGCACGTGAAGGTCGGCGCGGAGCCAGGTCATCGAAGCGGTTTCAGAATAAGAATCTGCAGCGTGGCCGACCCCACCCCCTGATACCGCGGCGGCAGCAGGCTCTTTCCAACGTCGACGCGCAGAATTGTATTCCAAGGCGCGCGGACATTCACGGCCGCGCCAAATCCGCTGACCGGTTGCCAGGCCGCTGCGAACGCGCGGTCGCGGCCCCAGGCCTGTTCCAGAAAAAGGTCGAGCCGGTACTGGTCGAAAATATTGAACGAATAAGAGCCGCGGGCCATCGCCAGCTCCGCAAATCGTACGCCCGATCCAGGCACGCCGTGAATTCTCGTGTCGTCGAACATGCCGAATTGGTACTTGGCAAACCGATCGAGATCGCTGCCGCCGAACCAGGAGCCGTTCAGGTGCACTTTGTGAAAGACCCGAAAGTAGAAATCCCGGGAAAGACTGGCCTGGTACTTCGTATACGTCCGCTCGGCGGAGGAACCGGTGAACGGCGTGCCGCTCGTGCCCGTCAGCCCCCAGTCCTTCCATCTGCCGCGGCGGAACCACGCACCGTTTGCGACGAAGCTGTATCCGCCGCGCCGGAATTCCCAGGCGCCGCCGATGCCGTTGGTCACCGTGCTTACGGGTAGCTCAAACGGCTCCGCTGTCGTGGTGTCGTGCGCGTACGCGTCAAACCTGAACTGATACTGCAGCGTGGCTTTTTGAAATGGCGTGTACTGCCAGCCCAGGTT
>Ga0307310_10000848_pt1 | contig 10840 bp, 9 predicted proteins | sample ER_DNA_197_FD_194502 | JGI IMG/M metagenome (GOLD analysis project Ga0307310, IMG submission 194502) | Bulk soil microbial communities from the East River watershed near Crested Butte, Colorado, United States - ER_DNA_197 | ecosystem: Environmental > Terrestrial > Soil > Floodplain | place: USA...
ACGTGCTCCTCGAAGAGATCGTAGGCCCAGACCTCGACGTCCTCGAGCCCGGCGAGATTGGCCGCAAAGAGCGAGCCGACTGCTCCGCAGCCCACGACGCACACCCTCATGAGTAGGACGCCTCTCTGGCCGCGACGAGGCGGTAAACAGCGTTCTGCAACCGAGCGTCCACTCCATGACGCTCCGCCTCTCGAACGAGCGCGCCGTTGATCAACTCCACCTCGGTCGGTCGCCGCGCTTCGACGTCCTCGAGCATCGATGGATAGTGCGCGCTCCCGCGCCTGGTGGCGAGGACGTTCATCTCCCAGGGATCGTCGTGCAGCTCGACACCTGCTGCTGCAGCGACGAGCTTGCCTTCGTCGACGAGCGCGTGGACGAGGTGGCCGAGATCAGACTCGACGTCCTCTGCGGCGAAATGCTCATCGTGTGGGAGCCCGGTCAAGGCAGCGACACCGTTGACGGTGGCATTGAAGATCAGCTTCGACCATTGCGCCGGGCGCAGGTCCGGCAGGGCCTCCGCCTCGAGCCCCGAGTCGACGAGCAGCTGCGCCAGCTTCTGCACCTGTTCATACGGCGTCTCGCCGTAAGGCCCCAGCCACGTCGGCGTATCGAGGATGTACTCGACATGCGTGTCGGAGTGCTTCGTCCCGCTCATGAAAGTCACCGCGGAGATCTGGTGCCAGTCCCCGTGGCGGCGAACGACCTCCTCAGCACCGAGACCGTTCTGAACCGTGACGATCGTCGCACCTGCGAACCGGCCGGCCAGGGACTCGGCCGCGGCTTCTAGACCGGTCGCCTTCGTCGCGATGATGCCCACGTCGAAGTCCGGCAGCTCGCGTGGATCCGCCGCCGCTGTCATACGCGCCGTGAAGTCGTGTCGCCCGCTGACCCGGAGCCCTCGATCGTTCAGCTCGTGCGCGTGCTCTTGACGGCGCGTGAGTACGAGCACGTCGGCGACCGTTGCCAGATGCGCAGCAAAGAGGCTGCCGATGGCGCCTGCACCGATGACGCAGACTCTCACGCGAACTTGGCGTGCAGGTACTTCAGGTACGGCTCGGGATCGATGCCGGATCCGGTCACGCGTCGCAGCAGCTCCGAGGGCGCGTATCGACTGCCGTGGCGGTAGATCTGCTCGTGCAACCACTCGCGTAGCGGAGCGAACTCGCCGCGGGAGAACTGCTCCTCGAGGTCTCCGAGCTCCGCACGCGCACGGTCCCAGATCTGCACCGAGATCACGTTCCCGAGCTGGTAGGTCGGGAAGTACCCGAACAGCCCGACCGACCAGTGCATGTCCTGGAGCACTCCGTGTGCGTCGTCCGGAACGTCGACGCCGAGAAATTCGTTCATACGCGCATTCCAGACCTCCGGCAGATCACTCACCGCCACGGTGCCCGCGAGTAGCTCCCGTTCGAGCTCGAACCGCAGGATGATGTGGAGCCCGTAAGTCACCTCGTCGGCATCGCCGCGGATCAGCCCGGGACGCACGGCGCTCACCGAGCGAACGAACGACACTTGGTCGACACCGCCGAGTGAGTCGGGAAACAGAGCCTGGAGCTGCGGGTAGAACCATTGCCAGAAGCCCCGGCTCCGGCCGACGAGGTTCTCCCACGTCCGGCTCTGCGATTCGTGGATCGCGCTCGAGGTCCCGCGGCCGAGCGGTGTCCGTGCGAAGGAAGGATCGACGTCGAACTCGTAGACGCCGTGCCCGAACTCGTGCATCGTCGAAAAGAGCGACGTGAGATCCCGCTGATCCGTATGTGTCGTCAGACGGATGTCGCCGGCGCCCGGCTTGGCGGCGAACGGGTGCGGCGTCTCGTCGAGCCGCCAGGACTCGGGGTCGTAGCCGAACGCGTCCAGTACCCGCTGTCCCGCCTCTCGCTGCCGTTCGACCGCAAACGGGCCCGGGATGTCCTCGACGGGATCCCCCCGATGCCGGTCGACGAGCTGCACGAGCTCTCCTTTCAGCCGACCGAAGATCGCCTCGACCTGCGCAGTCGTCATACCCTCCTCGTATTCGTCGAGGAGAACGTCGTAGAAATCGTCCGTCTCGGGAAAGCACTCGATGTAGCGGCGTTTGAGCTCGAGCTGGCGCTCGAGATGCGGCTTGAAGGACTCGAAGTCGGACGCGGCTTTCGCCTTGTCCCAAGCGGCCACCGCGACGCCGCTGGCCTGCACCAGCTCGCCGGCGAGCTCCGACGGGATCCGGCTCGCGCGCTCCCAGTCGCGCCTTGTCACCCGGATCAACGCGCCTTCGACCGACTCGGGGTCGTGCCCGGCGGCGTCCAGCTCGGCCAACAGTGTCCCGACTTCGTCGGAGACGAAGCGCCCGTGCGCGAGTTGCGTGAGGGTCGACGCGACGTCCGCACGGGCCTTGGCGCCTGCGCGAGGCATCGACACGCGTGCGTCCCATGCGAGGATCTGTTGCGCGTGAGAGAGATCCGCGATCTCGGAGAGGACGGCTTTCAACCGCTCGAGCTGTGGCGATTCGGTGGCGACCGTCAAACGGCCTGGGGGGCGAGCTTCGCGCGCAGGTAGCGCACGTACGGCTTCGCGTCGATCGGGCTCCCGGTGACGCGCTGGATCGTCTCCTGCGGTGTGAACTTGCGACCCAGCCGATAGAGGTGCTCGCGCAGCCATTCGCGCAGCTCGCCGAACTCGCCCCGCTCGAAGCGCTCGTCGAAATCGCCCAGGTCCTCCTTCGTCCGCTCCCAGATTTGCACGGAGATCACGTTGCCGAGCGAGTAGGTCGGGAAGTACCCGAATCCGCCCGCCGCCCAGTGCATGTCCTGGAGCACGCCGCGTGCGTCGTCGGGAACGTCGACCCCGAGATACTCGTGCATCTTCGTGTTCCAGGCCTCGGGTAGGTTTGCGGCCGTGATGCGGCCCTCGATCAGGTCCTGCTCGAGCTCGAAGCGGAGGATGATGTGCATGTTGTAGGTCACCTCGTCCGCGTCGATGCGGATGAGGGACGGCTGCACCTTGTTCACGGCGCGGTAGAACGCCTCCTCGTCTACTGACCCGAGCTGGGACCGGAAGGTCTCCTGCAGTCGCGGATAGAAGTACCGCCAGAACGAACGGCTCCGCCCGACGAGGTTCTCCCAGGTCCTGCTCTGAGACTCGTGCAGGCCGAGCGACACGCCGGAGGCGAGCGGCGTCCCGGCGAGTGACTCGTCGACTCCCCATTCGTAGACGCCGTGGCCGAATTCGTGCATGGTCGCGAAGAGCGAGCTGAGGTCGTCCGGGCGGAAGTTCGTGGTCAGGCGAATGTCGCCATGCCCCGGAGTCGTCATGAACGGGTGGGGCGTCTGGTCGAGCCGCCATTCGTCCTCCGTGTAGCCGAAGCGTCGGAGCACGTCGAGGCTGAAAGCTCGTTGCGCATCCTGGTCGAACTCGCCCTGGAGGAACGAGTCGTCGATCTCACCGGCCTCGGCGATCTCGCTGATGAGCGGCACCAGCTCCTCTTTGAGCCGGTCGAAGATCTCCCGCACCTCCGCCGTCCTCATGTTCGGCTCGAAGTTGTCGAGGAGGACGTCGTACATTTCGTCCGGCGGGTCGAAGCACTCGATGTAGCGATGGCGCAGCTCCAGGTTCTTCTCGAGATACGGTCTCAGGGCTTCGAAGTTCGACTCTTCCCTCGCCGGTCCCCAGGCGGAAAGACCAAGCGCTGAGGCGCGATTTATCTCCCCGACGAGCTCCGGCGGGACCCGCGTGGCCTTCTCGTAGTCGCGGCGCGTAACGCGAATCAAACTCGCCTCGAAGGAGTCGTAGTCCGAGCCCTTCTCGAGGCTGCGCAGGTCTTCGAGGAGCCGGCCGATGTCGTCGGTGACGAAGCGCTCCTGCGCCAGGCGTGTGACGGTCGCGATCGCCTCGGCACGGGCCGCCGAGCCACCCGGCGGCATCATCACGCGCTGATCCCAGAACAGGAGGGTGGCGGCCTTCGTCAGGTCCTGGGTCTCGGCGAGCCGCTCTCTCAGCTGTGCGAACTTCGGATCGGTCATTTCGCGAACTTTGTCAGAACGCGTAGGGGCCGGCGCTGCCGAAACGAGAGCTCCCGGCCGCCGGTGAGCCCTTCCGGGCGCAGGATCAGCACGAGGGCCATCAGGGCCCCGACCACCACGATCCGTGTGCCGGCCCACAGGTCGATCGAGTAACCGAAGACGTGGATGCCACTCTCTGCCTCGGCGAGGAAGGAGTCGACCGCGCTGACAACCAGCGCCCCGACGACTGCGCCCCAGAGGCTGGTCGCCCCGCCGATGACCAGCATCGCGAGAGTGATGAAGGTGAGGTCGAGATACACGGACTCGGTGTTCACCGGGAGCAAGTGGACGTAAAGGCCGCCGGCGAACCCCGCCAACGCGCCGGAAAGCACGAACGCGATCAGCCGCTGGCGGTACACAGAGACTCCGACCGCGCGAGCCGCGACCGCGTCCTCGCGCGTCGCGCTGAGGAGTCGGCCGAACCGGCTGCGCTTGTACGCGAAGGCCACGATGACGGCCAGTACGGCCCCGAGCGAGGCTTGCAGGAGCCCGGTCGTCTCCGGCACCGCGGAGAACGTATTCAGCCCGGGCCCGATCTTCTCCCAGTAGCGGAGGACGTTGTGGGTGATCTCGAGGACGCCGAAGGTCGCGATCCCAGCCGCGAGCCCGGAGAGGCGCATCAGCGGAAGGCCGACGACGAGTGCGAAGGCAGCACCGACTGCGGCCGCGAGCGCAAGCGACCAGACGTTCCCGATCGTGTGGTTGCGTAGGAGACTCGCAAGGCTCGGCATGATCGCCGGCTTCTCCTCCACCGGCATCGAGAGCACACCGGCCGCCCATGCCCCGACCGCGACGAAGCTGATGTGGCCGAACGAGAGGACACCCGAGTTCCCGATGAAGACGTAGAGCGCGACGACGATCGTGACGTTCACGAGCGCGTTGATCACGTAGGTCTCCGTCGAAGTCGAGACGATCGTGCCGACGAGCGCGGCGACGGCGACGAGCGCGATCGGCGCGAGCAGCTGGAGGCCCGGGTCGAAGCGCCTCATACCCGTTCGACCGCCTGCTGGCCCTCGCGCGTGAAGAGCCCGCCAGGTCGGATCAGGAGGACGAGGATGACCGCTGCGAACAGGAACGAAGGCAGGTACTGACTCTGGTCTGTGGGAAGTGCGCCGCCGAGCAGCCCGGACGCGAAGCCGATCGCGAACCCTCCGAGGGTCGCGGGCACGAGGCGGTTCATGCCACCTAGCACGACGCCCGCGAGGACGAGGATCGTGTCCCGCAGGGCGAAGTCCGGCGTGACGAGCGGCGTCTGCACGGTGAGCATCACCGCCACGACCGCGGCGAGCAGGCCTGAGATCAGCACGGCGGCGCCGATCACGCGGCCCGCCCGCACGCCGAGCAACTCGGCGGTGCGAAAGTCCATGGCCGCGGCACGCATGTGCAGCCCGATGCGGGTGCGGCCGAGCAGCAGCACCAGGACCAGCAGGCACGCGCCTGCCAAGACCGTCGCGACGATCGCGATCTTGCGGATGTCGACCCCGGAGATCGTCACGGGCTGGTTCAGCGTCGCGAGCGATGCCGAGATCTTCCCGAGCGGTCCGAACCAGAGCAAGGCGATGCTCTGCAACAGGAACGCGACTGCAAATGTTGTGACGAGCATCACGGCGGGCGATTGGGCGCGCAGGGGACGGAAGACGATGCGGTCCATCAGGAACGAGAGCAAGAGAACCACCGCGAAGCAGAGGGCGATGCCCACGGAGACAGGCCACCCGCGTTCGGACGCGAATGCCAGCGCGTACGCGCCGGCCATCACCAGCTGTCCGTAAGCAAAGTTGACGAGGCGCAGGACGCCGAAGACGAGACCGATGCCGACGGCCATGAGTGCATAGATCGAGCCGAGGCCGACCGCGTCGGCGAGCGTCTGCCAGTCGATGCCCAGGACGGCGACCGTCATGCGAGGTAGGCGCTCACGAGCGCGTCGGTGTCTCCTGCCGATTCGGGCCCGAGGGTCAGACGTAACCTGCCCTTGGAGAGCACGTGCGACCGGTCTGCGAACGCGACAGTCCGCTGCGCGCGTTGCTCGACGAGCAGGATCGCGAGGCCGCGCTCGCGGATCGCGGCTAGCGCGTCGAAGACCAGGTCGACCACGCGTGGTGCGAGGCCGAGCGACGGCTCGTCGAGGAGCAGGATCTCTGGATCCGCTACGAGCGCGCGCGCGATCGCAAGCTGTTGCTGCTGACCGCCGGAGAGCGTTCCTGCCTTCCGGCGGCGGGCTTCCTCGACGACTGGAAACAGGTCGTAGACCTGTCTCACGTCCTCGGCGACGCCGTCTCGACTGCGTCGCCCGGCCTGCCCGAGCCGGAGATTTTCCTCGACGGTCAACTCGGCGAAGATGCGCCTCCCTTCTGGCACGAGCGCGACGCCCCGCCGCGCCACGTCCTCGGGCCGACGGCCGACAACCGAGGTCCCATTGACACGGACGTCCCCGCCCGCGGGACGGACCGCGCCCATGATCGCGTGTAGCGTCGACGACTTTCCAGCCCCGTTCGGCCCGATCAATCCGACGATCTCACCGTGGCCGACCTCGAAGGAAAGACCCTGGACCGCGACCACGGCCCCGTGCACGACCTCGAGATCTTCGACGGCGAGCGCCGGTGCCGTCATGTTTCTTCCTGCACAGCGCTCTCGCCAAGATAGGCCGCCGCGACGTCGAGATTGCGACGAATCTCCTGCGGCGTCCCTTCGGCGAGCGCGCGGCCCTGGTCGAGCACGTAGATGCGGTCGCAGATCTCCATGATCAGCGCCATGTTGTGGTCGATCAGGAGCACGCCCGCGTCGTGCTCGTCCCGAACCGAACGGACCGCGTCGGCAAGCTCCGGAATCTCCGCCTCGGGCAGGCCGGCCGCCGGCTCGTCGAGCAGGACGAAGCGCGGGTTCGTCGCGAGGGCCCGCGCGACGCCCAGACGCCTCTCGTCACCTTGCGCGAGCGTGTCGGCTCGCGCCTCCGCATGAGCGGTGAGGCCGAGCATCTCGAGCAGCTCCGTGGCCCGCTTTCGTGCCTCGCGGGCAACCGCGCCGACGCCGAGCGCTGCAACTTCGACGTTCTCCTGTACGGACAGGGATCGAAAGGCATGGCTGTGCTGGAAGGTTCTGGCCAGCCCGTGCCGTCCACGCCGGCTCGGGCTCCAGCGCGTGACGTCGCGCCCCTCCAGCTCCACGGTGCCGGCGCTGGGCCGGTCGAAGCCGCTCAGGACGTTCACGAGCGTCGACTTACCGGCCCCGTTCGGGCCGATCAGGCCCACCACCTCCCGTCGCCTCAGCTCCAGGGTGACGTCGCGCAAAGCATGCACACCCTCGAAGGACCGCGACACGGAGGAGGCCCGGAGTGTGTCCCCGGGCCTCCTCGTCGTTTCGTCGCCGTTCGTTTGCGACAAGTGATCTAGATCTTCGCTACGACCTTGGCCACGATCGTGCCGACGACCTTCGGCACGTTGTCCTGGATCCGGATCACGCGGTAGCGACGCCCGAACACCGTGTGGTATTTCGCTGAGAAGCTCACGTTGCCCGAGATGGTGGGCACCTTCTTGAAGTGCTCCATCACCTTGGCAAGCGCAGCGCCCTTGGTCGACCCGTTCGCACGCTTGATCGCTGTGACGAGACCGTCGATGGCGGACGGCCCGGTGATGAATCCGCCCGTGCCTGCCTTGACCTTTTTCGCAAGCGCGTTGACCGCCGCGCTTGGATCGTCTCCGAAGCACGACGCGAACGTGACGAACCAGTAGTTCGTCACCTTCGGGTTGGCCGGTAGCCAGTACGTGCCGTCACCGGCCCAGGAGTTGATGATGGGCGTGTTGTTCCCGAGCGACCGCAATCCGGAGATCAACGTTGACAACGCTCCGAACGCGCCTGCGGTCGACGTGACGATCACGTCCGCCTTGACGTTGTTGAGACGGCTGACCGCATTCTGGACGTTGTTGCCGCCGAGAGATTGGTAGCTCTCCTTCGCAACGATCTTGCCGCCGAGCTGCTTGAAGCGCACCTCGAAAGCCTGGACGACGTTCTTGAAGTAGACGATCACGGTGTCTGTCGCTAGCGCGGCCGACTTCCAGCCCCTGCTCCACGCATACTGCGCCATCGCCGAGCCTTCGTCCTGCGCGACGTTGCCGAAGCTGAACGCCAGGCGTCCCTTCGAGCCGAAGCGCTTCGGTCCCATCTGGTCCGTGCCGATGCATGGCGCGATCGCCAGGACACCGCGGTCGATCGCCGCTCTCACTACCGGCGCGGCGAAGTCCACGTCACAGGTCGTGAAGAGGACGTTGGCCTTCTGGCCGAGCAGCCGAAGCGCACACGCCTTGGCAGTCGCTGGGTCGTTCCCCTGGGTGTCGCACGTCCGGATCTCGAGCTTCCGTCCGTTGACACCGCCCTTGGCGTTGACCTGGGCGACGCGAAGCTGCGCAGCCGCAAGTGCGGGCCCGTCGAACGGCGCCATCGCGCCCTTGCCGTCGAACGCCCAACCGATGATGATCGGAGCCTTTGCCTGTGTGGCTCGGTGCCCCGCCGTCGCCGCGAGCGCGCTTCCGATCAGGACGAGCGCCAGCAACCCAGCCGTGGCGACCGCCCACCTCCCTCGAGCTCTCATGTACTGCCTCCTCTTGGGGTCGTCCTCATTGGTCGATTACACGGCACCGGGCGATACCTGGTCAAGCGACGTTCGGATTCGTGCCTCCCAGAGGCGCTCGAACGCCTCTTTCCCCCGTCGGGCGAGCTCTTCCGGAGGCACTTTCCACAACGAGTCGGGCCAGGCGTTGCCAAAGGTGCCGTTGTCGGAGAAGATCTCGAGGTCGTAGTAGCCGTCCCAGCCTGCGGCATCGAGCGCGCCCAGGATGCGTGGGAGGTCTGCGACGCCGTCGCCGGGCAGCACACGATCGCACCAGCCGCGAGTGCCAGCGCTCCAGTCGGCGATGTGAACGCCCACGAAAAGGTCCGCATACTGCTCGACGTCCCGGGCGAGCTCCGGCGTGTTCCAGACATGCCAGCTGTCGAACTGGATGCCGAGCGCAGGTCGATCGGCGTCTTCAAGGAGCTCGACCGCGTCCGAGACGGAGGAGATCATCGTCCAGTCCTCGCCGCCGACGCGATTGATCGGTTCCAGGCCGACGCGGACTCCGGCGCGCGCCGCTTCCTCCCCGATCGTGCGTAGTCCTTCGACGACCGTGTCGCGAGCGGCACCTGGTCCTGTGAGGCAAACGACTCCGCTGGGCTTGAACGGCGCGAGGCGGTGTAGGGACGCGCAGATCGCCTCGATCCGGTGCTCGGGCTCATTGGGGCCTTCCATCAGCGGCAGCGGCAGGATCGACGGCACCGCTGGAATCGCCGCGGCCGACCCGAGCCCGCTCGCCTCGAGCTGCTCGAGCGCCTCGGCGTCACCTCCATCCGAGAGCTTGATCTCCCAGACGCCGATCCCGTCGACTCCGGCGGCTGCGTAGGCGCGAACATCCGCCGCGAACGTCGATGCCAGGGTCGTGATCTGCGAGATCGAGAAACGCGGCCGGATGCAGGTAATTCTATGCCTGTCCCGGCCGCAGGAACGCGCTGATGCGCCCGACGAGCCGCTGCGCCGCCGGAGGCTGCAGGAGGGCCTTCGCCACGAGCGTCCCGGAGCCTGCGCCGAGGCCGGGGCCGGGCCACGTGCTGGCGCCGATCTGGAAGAGGCCGTCGACGGGAGTGTGGTGCCCGGGTTGACGCGGGAAGGGACGCCAGAGGAAGTTCTGGTCAAGCGCAAGCGAGCCGGAGTAGGGGTCGCCGCGCTCCAGGTTGATGTTGGCGGCCTGGAGCTCGGCAGGCGAAAGCACGACGCGACGCAGGAGCGCGGACTCCAGGTTTGGAACGTGCCGCGCAATCCGAGCCTGGATACGGTCGGCGTAGCGCTCGCGCAGAGACTCGTCCCACGTGCCGTTGCCGACGTCGAGCTTTGCCGCCGCGTCGTCCTTGACGTGCCAGGGCAATTCCTGAAGCTGGATCCAGAGCATGCCCTTGCCGGCCGGCGCGCGTGAGTCGTCGACCGTAAGGGGCTGTCCGACGACGACGGTCGCCTCGGCAGGCAGCAAGCCGCGTTCCGCCTCGTTCACCGCACGCGAGACGCCGTCCAGCCCGGGCGTCAGATGAACGATCGCCGTCCTGCCGAGTCGGTCGTCGCCGTCCCAGCGCGGCGGCTCCGACAAGGCGAAGTGGATCTGCATCTCCGAGCGACCGAAGCGAAAGCGTTTCCCCGCCTCGGCGACATCGGCAGGCACATCGGCAGGATCGAGTAGGCGCCCGTAGAGCTGCGTGGGCGTCACGTTGCAGATGACGGCACGCTCGGCTCCGACGGCCTCGCCTCCTGTGAGCACTCCGGTCGCACGGCCGTTCCTGACGAGAACTCTCTCCACATCATGGCCGGTCTCGCAAACACCACCGTGGTGCCGGATCAGGCGAGCGAGCCCATCCACGAGACGCGCACCGCCGCCGCGTGGCACCGGCATACCGCCGGCTTCGATTGCAAACGCGATCACGCGGGTCATGAATCCCGACGCGGCCGCATCCGGGCCGAGGCCGGTGTGGAGGACCCAAGGCGCGAGTAGCCCGTGTGCGCGCTCCGAGCGGAACGTTGTCGTGAGCCAGTCGCGACTGCTCTGCACGACCTCGGCGCCGAACTCCGCGAGCCCGCGTCGTCCCAGGCGGCGGTAGGCCTTGGCTGCGAGGCTGAGTCCGGCGGTCGACCAGAGCTCTGTCCCGAGCACGCCGAACACGAGCTCCGCCTGCGCGCCGACGCTCGCGATCGTCTCGCGCCAGGCGTCGCCGTCACCCGCGGCGTGCCGTTC
>Ga0307310_10000849_pt1 | contig 10837 bp, 7 predicted proteins | sample ER_DNA_197_FD_194502 | JGI IMG/M metagenome (GOLD analysis project Ga0307310, IMG submission 194502) | Bulk soil microbial communities from the East River watershed near Crested Butte, Colorado, United States - ER_DNA_197 | ecosystem: Environmental > Terrestrial > Soil > Floodplain | place: USA...
TCTCCGCGATATGTCGTCTAGCCATGCTGGGCGTGAGGATGGACGTTCAATGAGCGACATCGTTCAACGCTCCGCGCCGTTCGCCGCTGCCCAAGACGAAGCGGATATCGCCCTGCTTGGACGGGACCGGAACCGGGCGGAGGAGGAGCTGAAGAAGCAGACGGCCCATCTCGACGAGTTGTTCGAGCTGGCGCCCCATGCCGTCGTGCTGGTGGACGCAGACGTACGAGTAATGCGGGTGAACAAGGAATTCGCCCGGATGTTCGGCTACTCCGCGGAAGAGGCGGTGGGGCAACTGCTGCAGGATCTGATTGCGCCAGAAGAGCGGATGGCGGAATACAGTAACAATGCCCGGATGCTTTCCAGCGGCCAGAAGGTCGAGTCCGAGACCATTCGGAAGCGCAAGGACGGCGTACGCCTGTCGGTCTCCATGACTGCCTCGCCAGTACTCACCGCCGGGCCGATCGAGGGCTACATCATTTATCGAGACATCACGGAGCGCAAACGGTCGGACGCGCTGTTGGCCGGAGAGAAGCATCTGTTGGAGATGATCGCTAAGGGCGATTCGCTCCCCCAGCTCCTCGACGCGTTGTGTCAACTGGTGGAAGAGACGGCCACCGGTTCTCTGTGTTCGATCTTGTTAGTGGATCCCAACGGCAGGCAACTGAGGGCCGGCGCAGCCCCCAGTCTTCCACTCGACTATACCAAATCGCTCGACGGCAGGGAGATTGTCCTGGGCATTGGTCCGTGCGGAAACGCCCTGCTCTCGAAGGAAGCCGTCTTCGCTTCGGACTTCCGCACCGATGAGCGTTGGTCGGAGGAGTATCGCGCCCTGGCCCTGGGCTACGGGTTGCGGGCGTGTTGGTCGACGCCGATTCTTTCGCTCGAGGGTCGTGCGCTGGGAACCTTTGCCTTGTACTACCGCGAGCCGCGCAGTCCGACGCCGGAAGAGTACAACGTCATCGAGCAGTTTCGCGATATCGCCATCATCGCCATCGAGCGGACCCAGGCCGAAAATGCCTTGCGCCGCAGCCAGGCCTATCTGGCGGAAGCCCAACGCCTCAGCCTGACCGGCAGCTTCTGCTGGCGCCCCGCTACCGGTGCGATCACCTGGTCGACGGAGACCTACCGGATCTTCGAGATCAATCCGGCGGTCGAGTCTACCCTGGAGCTGGTCCGTGAGCGGGTTCACCCCGCGGACGCCGGCTTCTTCCAGCAGAACGTTGAGCGCGCAGTGCGCGACGGTAAGGATTTTGCCTTCGAGCATCGCCTGCAGCTGGCGGACGGCTCCGTCAAGTATCTCCAGATCGTGGCCCATCCCTCGAAGAACGAATCCAACGACCTGGAATTCGTGGGTGCGGTCATGGATGTCACCGAGCGAAAACGCTCCGAAGACGCGCTGGACCGGTTGCGTTTGGACCTGGCCCACGTATCCCGAGTAAGCACCCTGGGACAGATGGCGGCCTCGATCGCCCACGAGATCAACCAACCGCTGGCCGGCATTGTGATCAACGGCAACGCGTCACTGCGCTGGCTGGCTGCCGAGTCGCCCAACCTCGATGAAGCACGTGAGGCCACCCGCCGCATTGTCCGCGATGGGCAACGCGCAGGCGACGTGATCACTCGCCTGCGGTCTCTCTTCCAGAGAAGAGGCTCCCTGAAAGAGCGGCTGGACATACACGAAGTCGTTCAGGAGGTCATTGCCATCACCCGAGGCGACGTGCAGAAAGGGGGAGCCACTATCCGGACCCAGATGGCCGCCGATCTGCCGTTGGTCGGGGGCGACAGGGTGCAGCTGCAGCAGCTGATGCTGAACCTCATCATGAACGCCGTCGAAGCGATGAGCGAGGTATATGATCGGCCGCGAGAGATTGTCATCAGCACGCAACGAGGCGAAGGGAGTGAGGTACTGGTGCAGGTGCAGGATTCGGGTGTCGGCCTGGATCCTCAGGCCAAGGAGAAGGTCTTCGATGCCTTCTACACCAGCAAGAGCGTGGGGATGGGCATGGGGTTAGCGATCAGTCGTTCGATCGTCGAGCATCATGGTGGGCGTCTCTGGGCGGCCTCGAACGACGGCCCGGGGGCGACATTTCTGTTCACCATTCCGTGGAATACTGACGGTGTGGCCTGACGACCGAGAAACAGCCGCTGAAGGGCCGAGTCCGAGGTGCCCTCTGATTTCCGTCGTCGACGATGACGATTCCGTTCGTGAATCCTTGCAAGGACTGCTCGAATCCATTGGATTTGGGGTGGAGACCTTTTCGTCTGCCCAGGCGTTTCTCGACTCGGACTGTCTCCCCAGAACCGATTGCCTGATTTTAGATGTACGGATGCCGGGCATGCGGGGACCCGACCTGCAGCGGGAGTTGACTCGCCGCAAATGGCACATTCCCATCGTGTTCATCACGGCACACGGAGACGAGGACGTCCGCCCCCGCGTCCTCTCGGCGGGCGCCGTGGATTGCCTGCTGAAGCCCTTCACCGAGGAGGCGCTGCTCAAAGCAATAAACACGGCTATCCCACCCAGCTAGCAACAATCACGGATATGTAACAACGAGGTATCATCGCCCGCGTTGTTATACCAACGTACAATCGGCATTTATACCAACGTACAATAGGCCGCCATTCCAGCGGGTTCTAGTCTTGTGGCAGTCCACGAGGTGCTCTCCAAGCCTCGACCAATCACTGTCACAATGGGGAAGCGCCATGAGTGATTTCCTCCCTGCGCCGAGACCACAAAACCCCGCCCCCACCGGCAGGCGTGCCGGGGCGGTCATCGCCAGGTATCGACCACCGCTTCGGCTCCTGCCAGACGGTAACGACGTGGGCCACCGGTTCCGGGGAGGCTTGCCGGGCGGCGCCCTGCGGCGGGTTCGGGCCTACATCGACGACCATCTCGGCGAGCGCATCTCTCTGGACCAGTTGGCGCGCCAGGCCGGCGTCAGCCGATTTCATTTTGCCCGGCAGTTCCGGCTCAGCACCGGCGAGAGTCCGATGGGGTATCTGCGTCGGGCGCGGATCGAGCGCTCCAAGAGCATCCTCCAGAGCCGCGACACCACGATCGCAGAGGTGGCCGCCAGGTTGGGTTTTTCGGACCAAAGCCACTTTACCAGGACTTTCGGACGACTCGTTGGAGTGTCACCGGGGAGCTTTGCCAGGTTTGACGACTGGCCCTCGCACGCGGTGGCAGGCGAGAGTGCGTAATGTCTCCGCCGCATTGGTGATGGAGGGAATCCAACAAGGACCCACCTGACTTCCTGACAAGAATAAACGGAAGTATCTGTCAGACAAAGAGTTCCGATTGCTTGCCGCCGCATGAGCGGGGCAGGAGATCGGGGCTCCGACATTGCGCCCCGGTCCGCCGATCTTCAATATTCAGCAGTACCCCGACCATCTCAGAAACGGCGCGATGGCAACGACTTTCACCTGTCTCGGCTGCGGGAGTGATCTCGGACCAGGGAACCGCTTCTGCTCGACCTGCGGGGCCAGCGTGCTCTCCTGTGCGACGTGCGGGCAGCGTCTCCTCGAAGACGATGGGTTCTGCTCCAGTTGCGGCACCCCTGCCGATTCCACCGCCCCTCTCGACCCCAATGCGTCGCCGGAGCCCGAACTGGGCTCCTGGGGCGAAGTGGTCCAGCGCCTACGGCGTGCCACCCTCGGAGAGTTCGAGATCGGACGCGAGCTCGGGCGTGGGGCCATGGCAGCGGTCTTCCTGGCACATGAGATCTCGCTCGACCGAAAGGTCGCGATCAAAGTCATGTCGCCGGGCCTGCTCATGGATGAAGGGATGGCCGAGCGATTCAAACGCGAAGCCGTCACCATCGCGCATCTGAATCATCCCAACATCGTCTCCGTGCACTCGGTGCGGCAGGCAGCGGGGCTGCACTTCTTTGTGATGCGGCACATCAACGGCCGAGCGCTCGAGCAGGTGATCCAGCAGGCCGGCAGGCTGCCGATTCCGATCGTCCGCTCGATTCTCTCTCAGGTGGGATCGGCGCTCACCTATGCGCACCGCTCTGGCGTAGTCCACCGTGACATCAAGCCCGCCAATATCCTGATCGATGAAGACGGCAGCGCCGTCGTCACCGATTTCGGCATCGCCAAAGTGGCCCAGCTGCCCAGTGAAACGCACCCCGGTGCGCTGGTCGGTACGCCCGCGTATATGAGCCCTGAACAGTGCAGCGGCGCCGAGGTCTCCGGGGCATCGGACCAATACGCCCTCGGGGCCGTCGCGTATGAGATGATCACCGGGGTCTCTCCTTTCACCGGATCGACGTTGACGGTCATGCAGGCTCACCTCGAGCAGACACCCCAACTGATGCAGGACCGGCGTGAGGATTGTCCGCCCGAGCTGGAAGCGGCAGTGCTCCGCATGCTAGAAAAGGATCCAGCGGCGCGCTGGCCCAGCATCGCTCAAGCCAAGGCGGCACTTGGCGCAACGCCACTGGGGGAGGATGATCCGCTGCTTGCCGAGCTCTGCCGACTCGCCACCCCCGACTGGACCACTTCGCTCCCCGGCCGCCCAACGCCGACGACCCCTCGCACGAGATCGCTGCGGCGCCCGACGCCCGTGGGAGGGGTGCGCTCCATCTCCATCCTCCCACCACCGGCTGCCCTCGAGACGGGTGACAGCTTCATGTTGGTGGCCCTGCTCCGGGGGGAGCGTGGCACGCCGCTGCCCGGGCGGACAGTTCAATGGGCCACCGACACGCCCGAGGTTCTCCGCGTCGATGGCTCGACAGGGGTGGCTACCGCGGTCGCACCCGGCTCCGCTCGGCTCACCGCTGCCTGTGAGGGAGTCCGAGCGCGACTCCAGGTGCAAGTAGCTCCGCCGCTCGTGGACGACGCCGATGTGCAGCCAGTCGCGCGGGTCACGGCCATCCAGATCTCGGCCCCACCGAAATCGGTGAAAGCGGGCGACTCCTTTGCCCTGACGGCAACACCCCTGGACTACCGGGGCGGCTTTCTCCTGGGCCATACGGTGCAGTGGAGCACGAGTGATGTAGGCGTGGCAGTCATCACCGCGAGTGGCTGGGTGGCAACATTGGGCCGGGGGCCGGTGGTGCTGCAAGCCACCTGCGAGGGGGCCAGCGCTTCGGTCAGCATCAACGTCGAGGAGGCAGTTCTCGCTCCGCGACGCGCGAGACCGCGCTCGCCCAAACCGCGAACGTTCGAGCCGGCGGTGGAGGAGTATCGTCCGATCAGACGCCGTCGGGTATCGCGCTCACGGCGCAGGTTCCTGGCCGCGTCGGTGGGCGTCCTTCTTCTAACACCGGTGCTCTGGCTCTACGCCGGGTTGCGAGACGTCGTAGTGCCGAATCGCTTCAGGGTTTCCCCAACGGTCCACCCTATGGAGGTGGGAGCTGCCCCCGCCGAAACTGTTGCGACAATTCTCCGGGGTGCGCCCGCCTCCGTGAACATACGGCGTCGACCTCTCCGACCCATGCGTCCCGGCGCTTCTACCAGGTTGCTGGCCGAGGTCCGGGATCTTGCTGGGCGGGCGGTACCGAGCTCCAGCGTACGCTGGGCCTCGACCGATTCCGGCGTCGCGCGGGTCGACTCGGCAACCGGATGGGTACGTGCGCTCCGTCCCGGCCGCGCGCTGGTGGTGGCGGCGAGCGGCGAGTGGCGGGACAGCGCGGCGATCGTGGTGCGACGGCCCACAGTTGAACCCCCGGTGCCGGCCTCGGTGTCCATCTCTCCGTTCGGGTCGTTACGAGTTGGCGACACCATGACCCTGACTGCTGCGGTGCTCGATGGAAGCGGGGCCCCCCTGGTCGGAGCGGAGGTGGCGTGGAGCTCGAGCGAACCCGAGCTTGCCGCTATCAACCCGCTCAACGGACAGGTGCGGGCGTATGCTCCCGGCACCGCAACCATTATCGCCACGAGCGGGTCGAAAGCCGCGAGATCTCAGGTGACCGTGCTCTCGGCCGACCCAGCTCCCGATACGCTCGCCATTCAAGGTTATGAGTCAGAGCCCCCGCCCGAGGAGCCGAAAGAAGCCGTAGCCGAACCTGCCGTTACCCGTACCGAGAACCGCGCCGCGGAGCGCCAACGGCTCGAGGCCGCCATTTTGACCGGGGTGCAGCAATGCTACGACGCTCTCCGTTCCAAGAATGTCGCCCGCGTGTCAGAGCTCTACCAGCCAACGAAAAAGTCGGAGGTGCACCAGCTGAACAAGCTGACGCGCATTCTCCGGACTGAGGAGTGGGACGCCGTCGTGGGGCAGAGGGTCGATGGCACTCGACAACTCGGCACCAAGGAGGCGGCGATGGAGTTCAGTTTTCAGCTCGTGTGGAAAGACGCGTTCGGCGGACGCCTGACCAGCCGTCCGGTCTTCCGCGCCGAGTTTGCCAAAAACGGGAATGAGTGGGAGATCTCCAGCTGCCGGATCGTGGGGTCGCCTAAGCTCTAAGCGCCCGCCTTAGTCGCGGAGTCCAATCGCGAGACCCAGGCGGATGACGACATTTGAGCCCGAGCTCGATTCTACCGGTATCGCGGTGCCGCTGAATTTGCTGGTCAGCGTGCCGTGTCCCAGACGGTTGTACCCGAAGGTAGCTCCCACGTCGAGATTGAGTCGCGGACCGAGGCGGACGAGGAGCCCACCTCCGCCGTTCAGCTGGATGAAGGTCGAGGATAGCGAAAGGTCTCCGCCGGTAAAGCCGACTTTCAGCAGCGAGAACCGCCCCGACACGTAGGGTGCCACCACGTTGCTCCCCACATGGATCCGGTGGCGCGGCTCGATGAACCCCCCGTAGAGCCGCGCGTCTTCCGAACGGCCTTTCACTTTGTGGACCGTGAGTTGGAAGCCTGCGCCCACCGACAGCGCCCCCGGCGTGTAGCGGAACTGTGCTTCCGCGCCGACGCCATCCTTCAGGCCGGTGAATACGTTCCCGAACACCCCGTTGAAGAGCCCCGATGCCTGGAGGGAGAACGGTTGCGCCGATTGTGCCTCGAGATCGCCGCCGAGGGCTCCGATTACGATCCAAGGCAGCACCCAGGGGCAAGCCCTAAGACCATTCATGGTCGCTGGTGTTGGCGTGCCGACGTCGGCGGTTTCGCTTGCAGCTGCCCGCTTGCCGAGGGACTCGCCGGGGTGGTCCCTGGGTTCACGGTATAGGAGAACTGTACCGGCGAGTCGGCCAGACCCGAGCTGGACGCCATCGCGCAGAACGCGCCGGGAGATTGGCCTGTCGGCTGGAATGCGCTTGCGTACCCAGCGATGTCGGTGACGGTGTTGTAATCGCCGATACCGTCGCAGGTCCTCCACTCCACGGTCACGCCAGTCACCCCGTTGCCGTACTGGTCCACCACCCGGACAATCAGCGGTTGAGGGAGATCGTCATTGACCGGAGCCGATTGACCGTCACCGGAGATCTTCTGCAGACGGAACGCGGCATCGGGTACCGCTTCGAGACTGACGCGGGAGACTTCCAGGCCCGGCACCGCGAGATCCACGTACTGGCTGCCCGCCGTCTGGGAGACGGTCCAGGACGAGAGCTGTACAATGCCATTAGGGTCGCTCGCGCTCACAGCCTCAACTGAGCCGCCCGGGGACACCGAGATCACGACTGGAGCGTCCGCGACTGGCTGGTTTGCCGCGTCGCTGAGGGTCCACGATACCGGAGTAGCCAGGCGAGTGCCGGCCACCACTGTGCTCGGTGGAGCAGTGAGAAGGGAGATGACTGCTACGCTCGGCAGCGTGATCGTCTCAGAAATCACCTCGCCCGCCGGGCTCGTGCTGGCAAACCGGAGCGTGTGCGGGCCGGGGCTCCCGACGATGGCAAGATCCGCATAATCAGCGCGCCCCTCACCGTTGGTGAGAGCAGTGGTTTGCCCGCCGAGCGTCCCTTCTCCCGACACAATAGACGCACCAACCTCGACGCCTGCCTGTGCGACCGGGTTGCCACTCGCATCTTGGAGTTGGATTGAGGGCTGCGTGCCGAACGGCACCCTGCTTCGGGCGGCTGGTGACGGCGGCACCGTCAGGGCCAGCTGGGACGGTGGTCCCGCCGCCACCGAGATCGGGTCGGAGGCCACCCCAGCGAAGGTCGGACCGCTAAAAGACAACCTGTAGTCGCCGATGAGACCCGAGAGCGAGAGCTCGCTGAAGGTGGCCACGCCCGAGGAATTCGTCGTCGCAGAGGCGTGCTGAAGCGTTCCGGCTGGACCCGACAGGAGCGTGGCCGTGATTGCCAGACCGGCCTGGGGTGCCGGATTGCCCAGTTCGTCCTGCACTTGAATGACCGGCTGCCGACCGAACGGTGCGCCGCTCTGGGCCGACGAACTCGGCTGCACCGTGATCTCGAGCTTGCCAGCCGCTCCTGCCCGGGCCGTGGCAGAAAAGACGACCGGACCGTTCCCGGCGGACTGGATCCGAGCCGTGAGCGAATACTGGACACCAGCAGATTTTCCGAGGGTCCAGCTGGACACCTGAGCCACACCCAGCTCGTCGGTGATCGCGGTCGATGGGGAGACCGAGCCATCGCGATCCGCCTCGAAAGCGATCGCCACCCCTGGCACCGGGTTGCCCGATTGGTCCTGTACTATCACCGAAGGCGCGGGACTGACCGGGGAGTTCACTGTGCCCTGGTAGGCCAGGGGCTGTTTGCCCGCCAGGTTGGTGGCGGTTCCGGCTCCCACCTGCACGGCCGCGGAGACGATCTCCAGCGCCGGGGCCGACACGTTGAAGCGCAGCGTCCGCGGGCCTATCGACCCCTGAATCGTCAAATCGCCATAAGCCGCACGTCCGGCATCGTCGGTGGAGACGGTCGTTGTTCCATTCAGGGTGCCGGCGCCCGAGGCTATGGAGACCGTGACCCCGACTCCGGCGACCGGTTGATTGTCAGGATCGAGAATTCCAATGACCGGCTGCCGCTCGAAGAGGACTCCGCTCTGCACCGAGGAGGGCGGAGCCTGGAGGAGGAGGATTCTGGCCGGCGGAGGCCTTACAGCCTGGGCCGTAAAGGTCAGGGGCGAGCCGTTCAGAGCGGACCCTGAAGAGCTTGCCGCCACCGCCTGGACCGTCTGGGATCCGACCTGCGCGCCCAGCGTCCACTTTACCTGCGCGCGACCCTCGTGGTCCGATCGGATCGTCGGGTCGGAGAGGGTGCCGCCGTCCTGACCACCGACTGTAAAGCTGATCTCGACATCGGGGATTGGACGGTTATCGTCGTCTGTTACAACAACTTCCAGTGGCAGGGGGAGCTCGCGCCCGGGAGCACCAACCTGTCCATCCCCCGAGCCGGCCTGCAGCTTGGTCGCCTCCTGGCGGCCGGGCGGCGTGACGCAGAAGGGACCACCACACAGGTCCTCACCGCCGCCGCAATTCAGCAGCGAGAGCGCCGCGACAATCCCCAGCGGGAACGGCGAGAGCCGCGGCCGTCGACCCGGAAGGGCGTACAAGAGCTGCATGAGAGGCACTGGGGCCCTCACTCGATTCCGGCAATGCTCGGCGCCGCGGCTGAACCCCGGGCGAGGACCTCCATGAGTCCCTCTTCCAGTATCCCTCACCTGGGACGGCTGTCAAGCAGGCGTAGGTGGGTTCACCACGGGGCGGTGGTGAAGCGGACTGCCTCCTGACTGACCCTGCACACACCCGGCACTTGGCGCGTGGTGTGGACATCTATCATGCCGGTCCGCTCATGGAGGACCACCTGACCGGTCATCGTCCCCAGTCCGTTCTCGGGGGACTGTGGGCCCAGGGTAAAAGAGAGGACGAGCCGGCGCCGAGGCGCGGCCCCACGCACCTCATAGGCGACCTGCCTTCGGCTGAGCGTGCACCCATCGGGCCACCCCAGCACGATAAAGTTGTCGAGATCGGCACTGAGAGGAATGAAGCAGCGCCTCGGATGCGTCCCGAACGTCATGAACCCGTCCGCCGAGAGGTCGAACCAGGTGTACCGCATACCGAAGAACTCGAACTCAAAGCCAAGGGGCAGGGGTCCCATCGTTTGGCCTTCGCCCAAGCCGATCATGTTCTCGGTCGGCTCCGGTTCCGGCGCGAACCGGATAGACATAGCTGTGGAGCTCCCACCCGTGAGCCGGCTGGTGTGGCCTGGCGTCCGAAGGGCGGTGAAGGAGCTGTCAAAGACCGTTCGGCCTTGGCTTGACATGCAGACTCCTGGTGGAATGTCCGAGCGTGCCTCCTGACCTCGAGCTTGCGCCACCGCTATCAAGCCATTGTCAAGTGCGTTCTCCCTCATTGACAACCGGCACCCCGCACGGAACCTTCTCACCTCACTCCCGGGATCCTCGCATGACCACAGGCCGGTGCTCATGATTCTCTGCCGCACCATGGGGCCAGTCGAACTGAGCGTCGACGGGGGGCCTGCCCCTCCCGAGCTCCTCTGGCGGAAACACCTCGCCCTTTTGGTCTATCTCGCGCGCTCACCCCGTCGGGGACGAAGTCGCGAGCACCTGATCGGCCTGCTCTGGGGCGACCGAACTGAGGCCGCAGCCCGGCACTCACTGAGCGAGGCGCTGAGGGTTATCCGCTTTCACGCGGGCGAGGGGTCAGTGGAGGTGACAGTCGGACAGGTGCGGCTGGAGCCCGGGTCGGTGCAGCTGGATGTGGACCGGCTGGAGGAGCTTGCGGCAGCCGGTGACTGGGCGGCCGCAGCTGAGCTGGTCTCGTGTGAGTTTCTCGAGGGATTCGCGCTGGCCGAAGCCTCAGAGTTCGAGGACTGGCTCGCGGCGGAGCGTGAAATGTGGGGCCGGCGGGGGGTGGAGGTGCTGGTAAGTTGCGCGGAAGCCCACGCGCAGGTCGGAAAGGTGGAGGAGGCCTGCGGGTTTGCGGCCCGTGCGCTTGGCCTCCAACCGATGTCGGAGACGGCCC
>Ga0307310_10000852_pt1 | contig 10816 bp, 15 predicted proteins | sample ER_DNA_197_FD_194502 | JGI IMG/M metagenome (GOLD analysis project Ga0307310, IMG submission 194502) | Bulk soil microbial communities from the East River watershed near Crested Butte, Colorado, United States - ER_DNA_197 | ecosystem: Environmental > Terrestrial > Soil > Floodplain | place...
CGCCAGCTCGGCTCCCTCCCCCTGGCCCGCCTCGACGTAGCCGTGGACACGGTCGCGGTGCTCGGTTGAGATCAGCGAGCCGACCTGCGTCTCCGGCTCGAGCGGATCCCCGACCTTCAGCCCGGCCGCGAGCTCGGCGAACTTCGCGACGAAGTCGTCGTAGAGCGGCGCCTCGACGAGGACACGCGAGCGCGCCTCGCAGCTCTGGCCCGCCGAGTAGTAGATCGACCAGACCGAGCTCGGAAGCGCGTCGTCGAGCTCAGCGTCGGCAAAGATGAGGTTCGGGCTCTTGCCGCCGAGCTCGAGGATCAGGCGCTTGATGCCGTCGGCGGCCATCCGCATGATCTCGGCTCCCGTCGCGGTCGAGCCGGTGAACGCGATCTTCTCGACGCCGGGGTGCTTGACGAGGTGCGCACCGACGACCGGGCCCGGGCCGGGAACCATGTTGATCGCGCCCGGCGGGAAGCCGACCTCGGTCGCGAGCTCGGCCATGCGCAGCGCCGAGAGCGGCGTCGCCGAGTCCGGCTTGAGAACGACCGTGCAGCCTGCCGCGAGCGCGGGCGCAAGCTTCCAGGTGGTCATCATCAGCGGGTAATTCCAGGGCACGATCTGGCCGCAGACGCCCGCCGGTTCCTTCAGCGAGTAGAAGAGGAGCGAGCCCCCGATCGGGTTCGAGCGGCCGGCGATCGACGCGATCGCGGAGCCGTAGAAGCGGAAGTTCTCGACGGCCTGGTTGAGCTCTGCCTTGACGGAGCTGAGCGCCTTGCCGACGTTGCGGACCTCCAGCTCGGCGAGCTCCTTCCGGTTGGCGACGAGCGCGTCCGCCAGCGCGTGCAACAGCCGGGAGCGCTCGGTCGGCGGCGTCTTGCCCCAGTCGCTCTCGAGCGCCGCGCGCGCAGCGTCGACGGCGCGATCGACGTCCTGCTCGTTCGCCATCGCAGCCCGCGCGAGCGGCGCGCCGGTGGCCGGCTCGGTCAGATCCCGGAGCTCACCTGAAGCGGGCTCGGCGCTCTCGCCGTTGATGAAAAGCCCATATTCATGCGTTGCGACGGCCATGGCGGGGACGATACCGCCTGCCCGGTCAGTTTCGCGGCAGCCGCGGGCGGGGGATAATGGGCGAATGGACGACGCTGTTCAGGTCGAGGCGGCACGGATCCCGGATCGCGACCGGCTGCTCGAGGAGCTCCGCGCCAGCGGCCTCGACGCCCACGCCGTGGGCGAGATCGGGATCGAGGTGCGGGTCGAAGGCGACGGCGAGGAGATCGCCGACGAGACGTTCGCCCACGCCGAGCGCGTGATCATGAGCATCGGCGCACCGTTCGTGCCCATGAAGCACGAGGGCACGATCTACATCCGCCCGCCGGTCGGCTGACGCGAAGTCGCCGGCACGCTGTCAAGCGCAAGCACGCTGGCCCACGCGAGCGCAACCGGCTGTTCTCACTAGGCTGCGTTATCGGTCCACGTGATTCCTGACGTCCCAGTGAGGGAGCGAGAAGCTGAGCGTCGGCAAGCAGCACTCATTGCAGATTCCGTTCACGTTGCGCGGGATCCCCGGATCGATCGAGATGTCTATCGGCGAGAACCTCGATCCTCGGTTGGTTGGATACGAGCTGCTCACGGGTGGCCTACCGGTAGACGCCGCGCGTGGGTTTCCAATTTGTCGCGCCAGCGTGCGGTATGCGGCGGACGGCTACGCGGCGGTGTTCGGCTGGACACAGATGGTTCGATCAACCGACGCGAGCGATCGGTTCGAAATGGATCCCATCGCGATCTATGAATCGGTCGCAACCCCGTACGCGTGGTTCGGTGTGAAGCCTGAGGCATTCGACGCGCCCTCGCGCGAATCGCGCTACGAGATGGACTGGGAGGGGCACTGTTTCCTCTGCGTTTCACCCGATGCCGTGCTGACCCAGCATGTCCAGGCCGTGGCTGGCTTCAGCTGGGGATTCAACGTCACGCAGTCCGACATCAACTTCGCGACTCCGCGGATTCTCGGCGTGAACGACTGGAACGGCCATCTGTCGTTGCTGCGAGGCGCCTACCCCACGTGGAAGTTCGCTGAGGGTCTGATCGGCTAGCACGCCGGGGCGCCGCTGTATGCCCGCAGATTCAGGGTGCACTCCAGAACGCTGGCCCATGCGACGCAGCAGGCGTGTCGCCGAGCGCTACTCGCGGGGGACCCACAGGTAGGGCGTCGTCGTCGAGACCTTCACTAGTCCTGCTCGTTCGAGGATCGGGCGCGAGTTTTCGGTTGAGTCGCTGTGGATCAGCCTCTTGCCAAGCACAAGCGCTGATCGTGCACGGGCCGCCGTGAGCGCCCGGTAGATCCCGCGCCCACGCCATTCCGGTCGGGTGGCGCCGCCCCAGATTCCGGCAAACTCGGTGGCGGGCACAGGCTCCAGGCGGCCGGAGCTGACGATCTCTCCGTCGGCCTCCGCCACCCAGAGCTCCATCCCGTCCCCGAAGCCCAGTCTTCGCAGCAGCGCAGCTGCCATCTCTTCTGCGAACTCGCCCCCGAAGACCTCTTCCTGCATCACGCTGAGCGCGCGGACGTCCGGCTCGCTCGTGACCCGCCGGAGGTGGATCCCCTTCGGCAACGGTGCGTCAACCGCCAGCAGGGCAGCTTCGCCGATCATGATCGACTCCGGCTCCCCCGGCACGAACTTGTTTCCCACGAGCGCGTCATGCAGCCCCGGCGCGCGGTCGTGCGCGCGTGTCTTCCACTCGACGCGGGTAATCCCAGGATCCTCACAGTAGTGCGCGAGAGCCCCCTCCACCCATCCCGCGATCGTCGCGCTGTCAGCACCTCCGAGGTCCCGGTAGGTGACGAAACCACGACCGCCCGCGAACGTCACGAGCCTCAGCGGGCCGAGCCGCGTCACGGCCACCGCACTCGGAGTTTCGGCGTCTGTACGAAGCTGCCGGTCGTACGCCTCGAGGTACTCCTGCACAGCTTCCATCAAGCCCATGGCGCTGCTACGTCCACGGCGCTGCTTCGTTCGACGACAAGGTCGTCTTCGCCGTTTGTCGTGAAGAGCTGGATCATGTCGCCGTCCGGGTAGACGACGGCACCGACCTCCGCCATCGAGGAGAACATCGCGACGCGTGCGGTCGACTCGCTGTCGTTCCGCACAAAGTGTGCTCCGGCGGGACCGGAGGGAAAGAAGACAAGGTCCCACGGTTCGAGCTGGTCCTCCCCGCCCGGATGACGCAGGGTCGGCGTGCCCGAGACGACCAGGAGCCACTCTTCTTGGGGATCTTCGTAGTGGTATGGACTCACGGCCTGGCCAGGAGGTAGCTCGTAGACGCTGAGCCCGGTGCGGGCTGCGCCGAGCTCCGCCCCAACTCGGGTGCTGTTCCGCCGAAAGCCGTCGGGCAGTTGTGGACGCGGTTCGCACGCGATCGTGGCGAGGTTCGCTCGCCGAACCGGGTCAGTGCTCATCGGGACTCCTTTCGCAGGGGTTGAAACGTTCAAGGGACATTCCGGAACACTGGCGCAGGCGCCGCACACTCGCCACGATTGCTCCCATGACCGCAGTGGACGCCGCTGTCGCAGTCGCCGCTGCCCACGGCGTGCGCTGCGAGAGGCCCATCGTGTTGCGCGAGGCGTGGCACGTGCTCGTGCACCTGTGGCCGTCGCCGGTGGTCGCGCGCGTCACGAGCGGCGCTCCCGGCGTCGATCCGGGAGACGTCGAACGTGAGCTCAGCGTCGCCCGTCACGCGGCTCGCGGCCACGCACCGGTCGTCCAGCCAAGCGACCTGCTTCCACCCGGGCCACACCACCACGACGGACACACGCTCGTCTTCTGGCGCTACCTCGTGCAGGCCGGTCGGCTCGACGCGACCGTCGCCGGCCAAGGGCTCCGCACGATCCACGACTCGCTCGCGGACTACGACGGCGAGCTGCCCCGTGCAGGCCGAGCCGAGGAGGTGCGAGCAATGCTCGAGCCTTTCGCGCCGTCCGACGACGTCGGGCTCCTGTGCGAGCTTTCCTCGCGCGAGCTCCCCAAGGGGCAAGCTCTGCACGGCGACGCGCACCTCTTTAACTGCATCCAGACCGCTGCCGGGCCGATCTGGCACGACCTGGAGACGGCGTGCCGCGGGCCGCGGGAATACGACATCGCCGCGCTATTGCTGGACGACCGCCCGCGCGAGTCGGACCCCGAAGCTCGGACCGCCGCCGCGGCCTATGGAGACTACGACGAGGAGGTCCTCAATCAGGCGCTCCCGGTGTACGCCGCCTGGGTGGCCGCCTCCTTCATGGCTGCAGTCGCCCGCCGTCCGGACGCCGCGCCGGCCCTCGAGCGGCAGCTGGAGTTTCTGCGGCGCTATCGCCGATAGCGACCAGCTCGTCGACGACCTTCTCGATTGGCTTCGTCGCGTCGATCTCGTGCGTGCACGTGGCTCGTAGCAGCGGTTCGATCTCGGCGAGCTGGCTCAGGATCAGCTCGCGCTCCTCGGCGCTCTTGCCGTAGGGGTTCGTCGTCCTGCTGTCGAGCCGGCTGAGCAGCACGTCGGCGGGCGCGCTCAGGAGCACGACGGCGTCGAACTGCGGATAGAACCGGCCCTGGTTCGAGACGGTTCCGGAGACGTAGAGCGTCACGTCGCGTTCGGCACCCAGCAGCTCCGCGATTCGTTCCTCGCGCCACACGTGCCCGCAGTCCTCGTGGCTCCACTCTGTCCAGCCCGGCTCGTCCGTGTCGACAACCTCGAAACCGCGGCGCCGCAGCTTCGCCAGAGCCGTCGACTTCCCGGTTCCCGACATGCCAGTGACGAGGATCTTCCGCACGTACCGTCAGTCGTCGGGTGCGAGCGGCGGGCCGACGTTGACCTGACCGTGAGCCCTGAAGATGCCTTCCAGCTGCTCGGGCGAGGGCCGCAGCGCCTCGCTCGGCGGCAGTGTCGGCACTGCGGCAGGTACCGATCCGTCTCGCACCATTCGCTCGAGGCCGGCCGGAGTGCTCAGCACGAGCACCCGCGCGGTTTCGGTGTCCACGCGGAAGGTGTGGGCGACGTGCATCGGGACTACCGCTGCCGCGCCAGGCGTCAGCTCGAATCTCTCGTCGCCCGCCTGCACCGTCAGCCGTCCTTCCAGGACGATGTAGCTCTCATCCTGGGGATGCGTGTGCAGCGGCGGCGACGCGTGACGCGGAAAGACAAACTCGATCAACGCGAACCTTCCGTCGCTCGCCTCGCCCGACACCTTGATCGTCGCGAGCGTCCCGAGGAACCAGAGGTGCTCGCCGTCTCCCGCGTCTGACCAGGTCACGGTCTCCGTCATCGGCTCCCCCAGAGCGGCCTGACCTCGATCGCTCCCGCCTCGGCCATTGGATGCGCGGCCGCGATCTCGACCGCCTCTTCGAGGCTGCCGCACTCGATCAGATCGAAGCCGCCGATCGCCTCCTTGGTCTCTGCAAACGGCCCGTCGGTGACGATCGTCTTCCCGTCGCGGACGCGGACCGAACGACCTCGCCGCGGCGGGGCGAGCTGGTCGCCCGTGACCCAGATGCCTCGCTCCTGGAGGTCGTCGACCCAGGGGAAACCTTCGTCCTCCTCCGGCGCCGAGTCCGGCTCGGGCTCGGTCTGGGCGTCCATCCGCTCGGCGTCCCAGCAGACAAGCAGCAGGTACTTCACGATGAGCTCCTCTCGTCGGTCGGTCTCGAGGACGACGAACACGGCAAACGCGGATCGACATTAGAGTGCCGTCGTGGCCGAGGTGCTGCTCTTCCACCACGCCCAGGGCCAGACGCCGGGATTCATTGCCTTCGCGGACGAGCTGGTCTACGCCGGGTTCTCGCTCGGAGTCATGCCTGCGCAGCAGCTCGCCCAGACGCGTCCCGGCGCAAAGGGAGCCCTGTTCTTCAGCGCCGCCATGCCGCCTTCCGAGTTCGGCGGAGACTGGCCCGAGGGCGTGCCCCTCCAGATCCACATGATGGAAGACGACGAGTGGGCAGAGGATGACCTCCCCGCCGCACGCGAGCTCGTCGAGAGCGTCGACCGCGCGGAGCTGTTCCTCTATCCGGGCAACCAGCACCTCTTCGCCGACAGCAGCCTCGTCGACTACGACGAGCAGGCTGCCGCGCAGCTCAAGGAACGTGTGCTCGCGTTCCTCGCCTAGCCCTCGAGCGAGCTCGGCAACATCCTCGCGGTCAGGAGCTCCCTGAAGCGCTTCGCATCGCCGCGGACGTGCCCCTCCACCAGCTCGTGCCCCTGCCAGTACAGGTGCTGGTACACCGGCGACGGGCTCGCGAGCTGCGAGGCGACCAGCTTGCCCAGCCGGTCGTCGGGTTGCAACGACCACTCCGCCGCGTACTCGCGCGCTTCCTCGACCGAGGCGCCGCGACCGTGAAGCAGCATCGCCACGTTCGCCGAGATCGGCCACAGGAGATGCCGCGCCTCCGTGACGCGCGCGCCGGTCTCCGCGTCGTACTCGAAGCCGAGCCTCCCGAGAACCTCGGCCGCCAGCTCTTGTCCCTCGCCGGCGACAAGGCTCGGGCCGGTGGTGGCGACGCCCTCGGAGATCACGGCCGAAGGCGCCCAGAGCGGCGTGAGCGTCCACTCCAGCTGATTCCGGCCGCGCACGAGCTCGACCTCCTGCCAGACGTGGTGCGTGTGGTGCCCGCCGTAGATCTCGTGCGCAGTCAGGTTGACGAGGTCTGCCGCGAGGAACGGGAGGTCCGTGCTCACGGAGATGCGCGTCCGCAGGCCGCCAAGGTATTCCGCGTAGCCCAGCCAGCGCTTGTCGGCCACGAGCTCGAGCTCGAAGTCCTCGCCCTCGGGCAGCCCAATCGTCTCGCGCGCCAGCCGCCGCAGCTCGGCCGCGACGTCTCGGAGCGCCTGCTCGAGAATGTCCGGCGGGACGGCGACCTGGTCGAGCCACTGCGAGACGCGGCTCCGGAGATCGCCTGAGCCGGGGAGCGCCTCTTCGAGCATGTCCGCAGCGCGGCGAAACGGCTCCTCGTCGTGCCAGCGCGGCTCGATCCCGTAGACGAGCTCGCCCTCTTCGGCATAGCCGAACTGCTCGCCCGAGAGCTTGCGTGCACTCGTCCACAGCGCTCGGACCTGCCCCGCGAGCCACGGGTCGTCCTCCAGCTCCGCGAGCAGCTCCTGCGCTTCCTCCGCGAGGCTCGCGAGGTCGCGCGGCTCTTCCGCGTCGACGCGCCGCGCCCAGTCCTCGGGGCCGTAGTAGGAGTCGACGAGGTCGTCGTCGTGCTTCCCTAGGCGGAGGCCGAGCTCGACGTAGCGCCTCGCTGGACTCAGCGTTCGAATAGCGCTGCCTGGCCTTGTCCTACGCCTACGCACAACGTTGCAAGGCCGTAGCGGCCGTTGCGCCGGCGGAGCTCGTGCAGCAGGGTCACCACGAGACGCGCGCCGCTCATGCCGAGCGGATGGCCGAGCGCGATGGCGCCGCCGTTGACGTTCACGCGCTCCGGGTCGAGGCCGAGCTCGCGAATCACCACCAGGCTCTGCGACGCGAACGCCTCGTTCAGCTCGACCAGGTCGATGTCCTCGACCGACACGCCAGCGCGCTCGAGCAGCTTCTGGACCGCGGGGACCGGACCGATTCCCATCACGCGCGGATCGACCCCCGCGACGGCCGAGCCGCCGAACGCGCCCAGCGGCTCGACCCCGAGCGAGCGCGCCCGCTCTTCGCTCGCGATCACGAGCGCCGCGGCCCCGTCGTTGATCCCGCTCGAGTTCCCGGCCGTGACGGTGCCGCCCTCCCGGAACGCCGGCTTCAGCGCCGCCAGCTTCTCCTCGCTCGTGTCGGGCCGTGGGTGCTCGTCGCGCTCCGCCGCGCCGACGGCGACGAGCTCGTCCTCGAAGCGACCTTCCGAGTCGGCCTCGGCCCAGCGGCGCTGCGACTGCAACGCGAAGGCGTCCTGCTCCTCGCGCGAGACGCCGTAGCGCTCAGCGACGTTCTCGCCGGTCTCGCCCATCGACTCGAGCGGAAACATGGCCTCCAACCGCGGATTCGGGAAGCGCCAACCGAGGGTCGTGTCCCAGACCGTCCGGTTCCCGCGCGGGAACGGGGTCTCGGGCTTGGCCATCACCAGGGGCGCGCGCGACATCGACTCGACGCCGCCGGCGACGAAGAGATCGCCGTCGCCGGCGATGACGGCGTGACAGGCCCCCACGACCGCGGCCAGCCCCGAGGCACAGAGCCGGTTCACCGTCACTCCCGCGACCGACTCGGGCAGCCCGGCGATCAGTGCCGCCATCCGAGCGACGTTGCGGTTGTCCTCGCCCGCTTGGTTGGCTGCGCCGAACCAAACGTCCTCGATCTCCTCCGCGGGAACGCCGGCGCGCGAGACGGCCTCGCCGATCACCAGCGCCGCGAGATCGTCGGGCCGCTCGCCCGCGAGCACGCCGCCGTACCGGCCAACCGGCGTGCGAACGGCAGCGAGAACTACGGCACGGGCCACGCGAAGAGTCTAGGTTTTCGACCTCTGTCCGCGGGTTACGCGCAGCCTGCCGAGGCGATGCAAGCAGGGCTCGGCCGAAGGCCGAGTGCTCTGCGCGGGCTCATTTCAACCGACGAACTCGACCTTGACGGGCTGCTCGTAGGCGCCGAGCTTCTCCGCGCGGCTCAGCAGCTCGCGGACGGCCTGCCGGCCCTCGTCGCCGTAATCGCAGGTGAGCTCGTTCACGTACATGCCGACGAACCGGTCGGCGAGCTCTGTGTCGAGCCCGCGCCCGTACTGGAGCGCGTGCTGCATCGCCTCGTCGCGGTTGTCGAGCCCGGCCTGGATCGACTCGCGCAGGACGTCCGAGAGGTCGAAGAGCTGGCTCGCCCCGAGAGCGCGCCGCGCCACGTTGGCGCCGAGCGGCAGCGGCAGGCCGGTCTCGAGCAGCCACCACTCGCCGAGGTCGACGACCTTCTTCAGCCCCGAGTCCGCGTAGGTGAGCTGGCCCTCGTGGATCAGCAGCCCCGCGTCGGCTCGGCCGGAGGTGACCTCGTCGATGATCTGATCGAACGGCACCTCGCGATAGCGGAAGCGTCCGACACACATGCGCAGCACGAGGAACGCCGTCGTCAGCTCGCCCGGCACCGCAATCTCGATGTCGCGGAGGTCCGAGACGGACATCTCGTCCCGAGCGACCACGATCGGCCCGTAGCCCGAGCCCATCGACGCGCCGTGCGGCAGCAGCACGTACTGCTCCTGCACGAGCGGGTACGCGGCGAGCGAGATCGCTGTCACCTCGAGCTTCGCCTGCAGCGCCCATTCGTTGAGCGTTTGGATGTCGCGCAGGACGTGCTCGAACTCGAACTGCCTGGGGTCGACCTCGCCGGAAGCGAGGCCCCAGAACATGAACGCGTCGTCGGGGTCTGGGCTGTGTCCGAGCCTGATCATCAAGGCCGCCGGAGGCTAACACCACGACCGCGGCCGTGGCTTGCCGAAGGGCGAAGGATTGGTGGCGGTCGCGGTTTCAGCACGGACGCACGACAAACCCGTGCGTCCTACCGCGCTAGCGCGCTTGCTCTTCGAGCGCGAACGCGCGGGCGAGGGCTTCGGGGAGGTTCACGCCGAAGCAGACCGGGCCGTGGTCGCGGATCACCACCGCGTTCCCACCGGCCGCCGCCTCGACAACGGCCTCGCCAAGCTCGGCTGTCCCGGACCGGCCGACGGCGACCGCTACCGGCGGATGGACGGTCGCGCGAGGTGAATGCGTGTGGACGACCGCGGCCACCTCCGGCCGTGCTGCGAGAACGGCGAGGTGCATCGGTAGCTCGACGCTCGGCTCCAGCCCCTCGACGAGTTCCCCTTCGCTCGTGACCAGGCAGACGTCCTCGGCGCGCAACGTGTCGTACTGCAGCCCGCTCGGCGAGACGGCGATGAGGTCGCCGGCCCGTGCGCTCGCGTTCCCCTCCGTGCCCCGTACCAGGCCGCCGGCAGCCATCTGCCGGAGCGTGAGAACCAGCTCCTCGCGGACCGCTAGCGCCCGAAGAACCAGCGTTCCAATGGCCGCAGCAGCTCGTCGCGCACGAAGGGCTTGATCTTCTCCTCGTGCCCGTCCTGCTCCGAAACGCGCGCATCGTCCTCGAGCGTCGAGTTCGCCGCGTCCAGGGCATCCACGAGCTCGTAGCCCTGGAAGACGTAGTCGTCACGACGAGCTTCGTCGCTGCGCCGGGCAGCCGCTCGATCCAGATGACCACCCGCTCCGGCTCGCCCGCGTCGTCGATCCCGTGGATCTCGCGCTCCGCGAACCGGGCGGCGGACTGCTTCCTCACACCTCGATGCTAACTAGGGGAACTAACTAGGATCAAAGTGGTGGCCCGGCTCTCGAGCTTCCTGCGGAACCCGTTCTCGTTCCTGTTCGCCCGCTCCGGCAAGGAGGAGCGCCTCGCCGCCTACGTGATCCGCGAGCACGAGCGGGGCCGGACGCTCGCGGAGATCCTCGAGGACCCGTACATCCGCAACCGCGCGACGCCCAACGAGGTCGCGCGCCTGCTCGACCGGCCCGAGGTGATCCACGCGCTTGGCGAGGGCACCGTCGCCGTGGAGCGGGAACGCCGCACCTGATCTAGCAGCGCTAGACCTGGGTGCCGACCCCGCGCTCGCGTGCCCTCTCGAGCGCGACAGCGCCGATCGCGACATCCCAGGCCGCGATTCCGTTCGACTTGAACACGACGATGTCGTCGTCTGCCTGCCGGCCCGGGAGCTCGCCCGCAACGACCTCCTGGAGCTCGTGCACCTCGAGCCAGTCGAGCACCCCGGCCTCGACGGGCTCGATCAGGTCGCCCGACTCGAGGCGCGCCTGCTCGACCGAGTCGCAGCAGACGAAGGCGGCGCGCTCGAGGACGACGTTGTCG
>Ga0307310_10000853_pt1 | contig 10809 bp, 10 predicted proteins | sample ER_DNA_197_FD_194502 | JGI IMG/M metagenome (GOLD analysis project Ga0307310, IMG submission 194502) | Bulk soil microbial communities from the East River watershed near Crested Butte, Colorado, United States - ER_DNA_197 | ecosystem: Environmental > Terrestrial > Soil > Floodplain | place...
CGGCACAGCCCACGTCTTGGGATCTACCCCGGCTGCAGCGTCGGTCCATGTCACCCGGCCTGGATTATTTGACGCCCAGAGGGGATCGGAGTGTTCATCCCGTTCGGACGATGCCGAATGGTGGCTTGACCGCAACGATCGACATGAGCTAGGCAAAGGAGCGGACGTGGAAGAAGGTCTTGGAGCGAAGTTCTGGTTCGGCATGCTGGGCGTGATCCTGGCAATCGCCGTCGGCTCAATCCTGCTCTTCTGGTTGGTGAGCGCAGCCGCCTACCGGTGGGGATTCATCGGAGGCTTGCTGTTCTTCGGCGGCATCCTCTTGGTGGTTGCAGCCATCTACGACCGCACGCACAGGCGACGGTACGACGACGAATTGACCACGCAGGTCGATTAAGAAACTGCGGACTGGACGTCAGGGGCGATTGGGGCCGGCGTGGGTGGGGCTGCGCCGTCGACGAGTCCGAGCTCGCCCGCCCTGGAGATCGCGCCGCTGCGGCTCGATACCCCGAGCTTGCGATAGACCGAGATCGCCTGCGTCTTGATCGTGTTGCGCGAGACGAACAGCCGCTCGCCGATCTCGCGGAACGAGAGATGCGTCGAGAGGAGTGGCAGCAGCCGCAGCTCGGCAGGTGTCAGCCCCGAGCCACCCCCGTTCGTCGCCTTCGGCATTGCGTCGATCTCTCGCTCGAGCTCGGCGATCTGATCGCCAAGCACGCCGAGTGACGGCCGCAGGGCGAGGATGTCATTCGCCTCGTCGAGCAGCGCGCGGGCGCCGTTGCGGTCGCGCAGGGTCACGTGGGCGTGGCCGAGCTCGAGCCGCACCTGCACCGACAGCCACGGCATCGCGTGAGTCAGGCTGGGCACGAGCCGCTGGATGACGGTCAGCTGCCTACGTGCCTCGTCCCACTGGCCGTGGCGGAGCAGCGCGCGAGCCGTGGCCGCGAGGTCGAGAGCCGACGTCGCGTAGCCGTCGAGCTGTCCCTCCTCGATCAGTCGGCGCGCATCGAGCGCCAGCGCTTCGGCCAGATCGTCGTCTCGCCCGGCCGCGAGCAGTGAGCGTTCGCTGAGCGCGAGCGCGTGGCTCTCCGGCTGGGCCGGGACCGCCGCAGCCCCGGCGAAGGCGCGGTCGGCCTCATCCCGGTCGCCGAGAAGCAGGTGCGCGGTTCCGTTGACGACGAGCGCCCAGGGGTGCCACGGATGCTCCGGCGCGAGCTCGGCGAGCGCCGACTTCGATCGCGCCAGCATCCGCTGCGGGCCCTCGGCGCACATGGCCGCGCGGAGGATGTCGATGCACGCCGTCGTTTCGCCTGCGTCATCCCGAGCGGCGCCGCGCTCCGCGGCCGCCAGCCACGCCTCGGCCTGGTCGGCCCGGCCGCGCAGCGCGTGGATTCGCGAGCCCTCGACAGCGACCGCCGGGTAGCGGTCGAGTGTCTCGCCCTCGAAGCGCTCGAGCCAGGACTCCACCGCGGCGACTCGGCCGGCCGCGGCGACGGGCATCGCGATCGAGCTCAGGATCCGCGCGGCGCTGTCCTCGTTGCCGGCTGCGTGCGAGTAGACGAGCGTCGACTCCGGATCGCCTTGGGACTCGAACCAGTCGGCGGCGCGCTGGTTGAGCACCGGCATCAGCTCGGGCTCGCGCTCCTCGAGCTCCCGCAGCAGCAGCTCACGGAAGAGATGGTGGTAGCGGAACGAGCTGCGGTGGCGGTCGAGCGGCACGACGAACAGGTTCGCCTGCTCGAGCGACGCGAGCTCCAACGCCGAGCCCTTTCGATCGAGGACGGCGTCGCAGAGCGGGCCGCTCATCGTCTCCAGCACCGAGGTCCGGCGAAGGAACGTGAGCCGTTCGGGCTCGAGGCGCGAGAGGTACTCCGAGCGGAAGTAGTCGGCGAGGTAGCGGTCGGCGCCGGTGATCGAGAGGACGTCCCGCGCGTGGCCCTCCTCGCTCTCGGCCCGAGCCGCGAGGGCGGTCAGGTAGAGGCCGGCCGCCCAGCCTTCGGTGTGCTCCACCAGCTCATTGATCTCGGCGTCCTCGAGCTCCAGCGTGGCGGCGCGCAGCAGCATCTCCGCCTCGCGCCTGCTGAGGGCGAGCTCGTAGGAACCGAGCTCGAGCAACGGGCCGCTCGCGCGCAGTGCGGCGACCGGCAGGTCGGGCAGGACTCGGCCGGATAGCACGATCATCGACCCAGCCGGAATGTGTTCGATGAGCGTCCCGACAACCGAGACCGACTCGTGCGTCAGGGCGTCGGCGCCGTCGAGCACGAGGACGAACGGCGAGCGGCGAGCGGCGATCGTCGCGCCAAGGCGCTGCAGTGCCCTGGCCGGCGCAGGGCGCCGCTCGGGGACGAGCGGCTCGAGCGCCGACTGCGGCAGGGGCTCGAGCCGGTCGAGCGCGGCCGCGACGAGGCGCAGGAGCGAGACCGGATCGTCGTCGGCCTCGTCGACCGAGACCCAGGCGAACGGCCGCACGTCGCGCGCCGCCCATTGCGAGAGGAGCGTCGTCTTGCCGTAGCCGGCGGGCGCGACGACCAGGACGAGCGGGAACGCGCCCGCCGCGCGCAGGCGGTTGACCAGCGCCGTTCGCGAGACCGTGCCCGCGAGGAGCGGTGGAACGCGGATCTTCGAGTCGACGACCTCGAACGGCAGCGGGGCGCTCGACTGGCCGACGAGCACGGCCTTGGCCCCTGCCCTGCGCAGGCTCACGCTGCGGGGATCAGCCGGTGCGGAAACGCTCGTGAGCTCGATCACCCGGGCCCTCCGGGCGTCGAGCTGCGGTGCGGCGGCATTCGGAGTTGGCCTCCTCGAGGACGTGGGATCCCTCACGCGCGAGTATGCGCAGGTCCAGGGCGCGGGGCTATCCGGGGATCCGCCTATTGCCCCGGCTGCAAACACCGAGCAAATCACCACGATTTGTACGTCGGCCTGCACCGGTCTGTCTTGCCGGTTCGCGGAGCCACTGCGATACTGGCCGCGAGACATGTACAGCTGCCGCAACCGCACGGGGCGGGGCGGCGCAGGGGGTTTCGTTCCGACCGCCGCTCCCAGAGGCCGCTGGTCGGGCTGTGCGCTTCCTTTTTCGGCGACTCCGGATTGTCACCGGCCGGCCGACGCCGCCCGGATAGCCTGGGCGGAAGTGGTGCGCCCGTGATCCGTGTCGTCCTCGGCGAGGACAGCTTCCTCGCCCGCGAGGGGATCACCCGCGTGCTCGACTCGATCGACGACATCGACCTCGTGGCCGCCTGCGGCGACCTGGACGAGCTCCGCTCGACCGTCGACGAGGTCAAGCCCGACGTCGTCCTGACGGACATCCGGATGCCTCCCACGAACACCGACGAGGGCATCCGCTTCGCGGGTGAGCTGCGGCACTCGTTGCCCGAAGTTGGCGTCGTCGTCCTCAGCCAGCATGCCGAGCCGGGCTACGCGATGAGCCTCTTCGAGGACGGCTCGAGCCAGCGCGCGTACCTGCTCAAGGAACGCATCAAGGACAAGGACGAACTCGAGCGGGCCTTGCGGGAGGTGGCCGACGGCCGTTCGCTCGTCGACCCGCGGATCGTCGACAAGCTCGTTTCGGCCCGGCTGGGCGACCCGGGGATCGAGAAGCTCACTCCCCGCGAGCGCGAGATTCTCGCGCTGATCGCCGAAGGTCGCAGCAACGCCTCGATCGCCGAGCTGCTCGAGATCACCAAGCGCGCCGTCGAGCGTCACATCAACGGGATCTTCCTCAAGCTCGAGCTGCCCGAGGACGGCGACGTCAATCGTCGCGTGAAGGCGACTCTCGTCTACCTGACGGGCGACGGGGCCTGATGTCCGAGGTCGTCTATCGGGAGTCGGCCGACCGGGCCTGGGCCCAGCGACTGCCACATGCTCCCGCCCGCTACGCGGCCGGCGTGCTCGCGCTGGCGGGGCTCTACTACGCAGGGGCCAAGACCGGATACCTGCTGGAGTTCTCGGGGCCGGTCGCTGCGATCGTCTGGCTGCCGGTGGGCGTGGGCATCGCCTTCCTCTACCTGGGCGGCATCGCCTACTGGCCGGGCGTCCTGATCGGCGACCTGCTCGCCAACAACTACATGGTGCTGCCGCTCGGCTCGGCACTGGGCCAGACCTGCGGGAACGTGCTCGAGGTCCTGATCTCGACGATGTTGCTGCGGCGGCTCGTCCGGCACGGGTCTCCGCTCGGCAGCGTCCGCGGCGTCGGCGCGATCGCCGTCTCGATCGCGGCGGGCGCCGCAGTCAGCGCGACGGTCGGCGCGACGTCGCTGCTCTCCGGAGGAGTGATCGACTTCGGTGCGCTGCCGACCGTCTGGCGGACCTGGTGGCTCGGCGATGCCTCCGGCGCGCTGCTCGTCGTGCCGCTTGCCCTCGCGTGGTACGCACCGCTGCCGAAGGGCTGGACACGCGCGCGCTGGCTCGAGGCCGGCGCGTTGCTGCTGGGAGTTGTGGGGCTCGCGGATTTCGCCTCACGGAGCACGACCCCGATCGCGTACGTCGTCTTCCCGGTGCTGATCTGGGCCGCGCTTCGCTTCGGGCAGCGCGGGGCGACGCTTGCAGTCGCCGTCACTGCGATCTTCACCGTCTGGAACGTGACGCACTACGTCGGTCCCTTCCACGTGAACTCGATCACGCGCAGCGTGCTCACCACCCAGCTCTTCATCGCGGTGGCCGCGCTGACCACGCTAAGCCTCGCGGCAGCCGTCACGGAGCGGGAGCGCTTCGCAATGCGCCTCGGCGCGTCGCGCCTGCGGCTGATCTCGGCCTCGGACAACGCCCGCCGGCGGATCGAGCACGATCTCCACGACGGCGCGCAGCTGCGACTGACCTGGCTCGCGCAGCGCCTGCACGACTCGGCCGGTACCGCGCACCGCGAGCCAGACCGCGCATCCGAGCTCCTCAAGGAGGCGGAGGGCGAGCTGCAGCTGGCAATCGACGAGCTGCGGGAGCTCGCGCACGGCATCCATCCGGCCGTCCTCGTCGACCTCGGCCTGGCAGAGGCGCTGAAGAGCCTCGCGCTGCGCTCGAGCATCCCGGTCAAGCTGGTCGAGCTGCCGTCGAGCCGGCTCGACTCCGGCGCCGAGACGGTCGGCTACTACGTCGTCGCCGAGGCGATTGCCAACGCGCAGAAGTACTCCGGCGCGTCGCTGATCCAGGTGCGGGCGGCGGCCGCGCGCGGCATGCTCAGGCTCGAGATCGCCGACGACGGAGTCGGCGGCGCCGTGGAGCACTCCGGCTCCGGTCTCGAGGGCCTGCGTGACCGCGCCGAGGCGAGCGGCGGCATCATGGAGCTCGTCAGCCCGCCCGGCGGCGGGACGCGCGTCGAAGTGGCGATCCCGGCCTAGCGGGCTTTCATCCCTTCGGGGCGATGTCGCTCGCTCCGTGACGGGATTTGCTGGTCGGGTGACGGCGACAGCCAAGGGCTACCCGCACGGCAAGCTCGTGGTGACGCTGCTCGTGATCGCGTGCGTGCTCGCTCCGATCGCCGGCACCGCGATCTGGATCAACAATCAGGTGACCAAGACCGACCGCTACGTTCGGACGGTCAAGCCGCTCGCCTCCGATCCGCACATCCAGGCGGCGATCGCGGCCAACGTGACGAGGACCCTGTTCGCCAACGTCGACGTCGCCGCTCGCGCACGCGAGGTGCTGCCGCCTCGCGCCCGGCCCTTCGCACCGGCGATCGCGAGCGGCGTGCACAACTTCGTCCAGAACGCGACCGCGAGCTTCCTCGCCTCGGACCAGTTCCAGAAGCTCTGGGTCGAGCTCAACAAGCGCGCGCACAGTCAGCTCGTCAAGGTGCTGACGGGCAAGGGCGGAAAGCTGGTGCAGACGAAGAACGGCCAGGTGGTGATCAACCTCGCGCCGGTGCTCGCTCGCGTCGAGCAGCGTCTGCACGACCGGGGCATCAACATCTTCGACAGGCTCCCGCCGGCCACGATCAAGTCGAACTTCGTCATCCTCGACTCGAAGCAGCTCGAGCAAGGTCAACGGGGCATACGGCTGCTGAAGACCCTTGCGATCGCGCTGCCGATTCTGGTGCTGGCGCTGCTCGCCGCCGCGATCGCAATCTCCAAGCGCCGCCGGCGAACGCTGCTGCAGGCATCGCTCGGGGTCGCGGCTTCGATGGCCGTGCTCGGAGTGCTGCTCACCATCGGTCGCACGATCTACCTCGACAAGATCGCAGGGCCGAACCTGCCGCACGACGCGGCTTCGGCGTTCTACGAGATCCTCGTCCACTATCTCCGGCTGGGTCTGCGGGTCGTGGCCGGGGTCGCGTTGGTCGTTGCGGCGGTGGCCTTCCTGACCGGGCCATACAAGTCAGCCGTGGCCATTCGCGGCCGCCTCCGCTGGGACGGCGCGGCCGCGACGCCGTTCGGCCGCTGGGTCGCCGAGCGGAAGACCGCGTTGCGCGCAGGCGCGATCCTGCTCCCGCTGGCGGTCTTCCTGCTCTGGAGCAGCCCGTCGCTGACCGTCCTGATCGTGCTGACAGTGATCGCGGTGGTGCTGCTGCTCGCGATCGAGGCCCTCGGCAGGACGCCTGCCGAGTACGGGACTCCGACTTCCGTCACGTGACCGCCTCGAGCCCGCACCTGGTGACCCTGCTCGTGACGCTCGGCGCCGGTCTCGTGATGTGCCGGATGGGCTTCCGCGAGCGGCGGCTGCAGGCTCGACGCGACCGTGGGCGCTGCGCCTCTTGCCGCCGCCGGCTCGACGCTCGCCGACGCTGCAGTCGCTGCGGTTAGTAGTTAGAGCGTCGCGAGCTCGCCGTGCCGGGCGACGGCGACGGCTTCGATCCGCGAATGGACGCCGAGTGCCCGGAACAGGTGGCGGATGTGGTTGCGGACGGTCTCCGGGCTGAGGTGGAGCTCACGGGAGATCTGGTGCGTCGAGTGGCCTCGCTCGAGCAGCCGCAGCACCTCCGCCTGGCGGGGTGTCAGGCTCGGATGCGGAGGCCGGTGCTGCTCCTCGTCGACGTGCACGAGCTGGCCGAAGACCCCGATGATCTTGTCGCCCGAGTAGAGCGGGACGGCGCTGACCTCGACGTTGACCCGGTCGCCGTCGTCCTGGACGAGCACCACCTCCTCGTCGGTCGCCTCGACGTTGCCCACCACCTTCTGTGCGAAGGACTCCCGCGCGCGTCGCGTCTCCTCGGGCGCGACCACTGAGGTGAACTGCCGCCCGGTGACGTCGCCGACCACTCGCTTGCCGGCCGGGTTGACCCAGCGGATGATCCCTTGCCTGTCGATCACGTAGGCGGGTACGTTGATGTTCTCGAGCGCTCGCTCGACGTCAGCGTCCATCTCCCGCAGCCGGGACATCGACGCGACTGTGTCAGCCACTCACGTGGTAGTCATCGTCCGAAGAGGACGATGCTTGCCGCCAGACCGAGATCCCGGTCAGCAGCGCGACCGCGAGCGGTAGCAGCCACCACGCGTTGATGCCCGCGTCGGCGAGCACAGCGACGGCCCCGAGCGCGACCGCAACCCCGGCGGCGACCGTCCAGTCGTCGCCCACGACGAAGTCCCACCAGAAGCGGCCGAACGCAACGACGTACCTCATGCGCCGGCTTCCGCCGGGGTGTAGGCGAGCCGCCGGCGCCGCAGCGCCCGCACGGCCAACCAGGAGAACGTAGCCAGGAAGGCGACGAGCGCCAACAGCGAGAGCTCGTCGCCCGGCCAGTCCACGCCTGCGCCCTCGGCTCCCCAGAAGCACCCGAAGCTCGTCAGCAGGAGCCCGACGGCGAACTTGATCGTGTTCTCGGGGACACGCTCCAGCGGGCCGCGCGCGAGGAAGCCGGCGACCACGACCACCACCAGAGCCGCCGCCGCGCCCACGACCGCCACTGCCAGGTGGCCCTGCGCGCTGCCGAAGGTGATCACGATGAAGACGACCTCGAGCCCCTCGAGCAGGACGCCCTTGAACGCGACGGTGAACGAGTACCAGTCGAGCCCCGCGCGACGCTCGCCACCGGCCGCCTCGGCTTCGGCCCGCTCGCGCCGGAACGCTTCGTCTTCGTCGTGCAGCGGCTTGTACCCGCTCGAGCGCAAGATCGCCTTGCGCAGCCACTGCAGGCCGAAGACCAGGAGCAGCCCGCCGACGACCAGGCGCAACGCGTCGATCGGAATCTGCTGCAGCGCAGGGCCGAGCGCCGCAACGAGCACTGCGAGCACGACGGTCGCGGCCGCCACGCCGATCAGCGTCGAGCGCCAGCCGCGCACCGTGCCGACCCCGAGCACGATCGTCAGCGCCTCCACCATCTCGACCGCGCTGGCGAGGAAGGCGCCGAGGGCGATCAGGATCGTGGCGGTGCTCATGCCGCTCCATTGTGCGGCACGCGGGCCGGATACGATGATCGCCGGCGATGAAGACCTCAGAGGCCGCCGGACAAGCGGGCGTCGCGCCGAAGCCCGTGCCCGCAACGGACATGCGGTGGGTGCCGGGCGGGACCTTCCTGATGGGCTCGGCGGACTTCTACCCGGAGGAGGGGCCGGTCCACCCGGTCTCGGTCGACGGCTTCTGGATCGATCAGCATCCCGTCACGGCGGCCGAGTTCCGACGCTTCGTGCGCGAGACGAAGTACGTCACCTTCGCCGAGCGCCCGCTCGACCCCGAGGACTTCCCGGACGCCGACCCCGAGCTGCTCGTTCCGGGATCGCTCGTCTTCCGCAAGACGGCCGGCCCGGTGAGCCTCGACGACCATCGCAACTGGTGGGAGTACGTGCCGGGCGCGCACTGGAAGCACCCGGGCGGCAAAGGCACGACGATCAACGGCCGCGACCACCATCCCGTCGTCCAGATCGCGTTCGAGGACGCGGAGGCGTACGCCTCCTGGGCCGGGAAGGAGCTGCCCACGGAAGCGGAGTGGGAGTGCGCCGCGCGGGGCGGTCTCGAGGGCGCGGTCTTCGCCTGGGGGGACGAGCACTTCCCCGATGGGAAGCCAATGGCGAACACCTGGCAGGGCGAGTTCCCCTGGCAGAACCTGAAGGTCGACGGCTTCGAGGGGACCTCGCCGGTCGAGAGCTTCCCGCCGAACGGGTTCGGCCTTTACGACGTGACGGGGAACGTCTGGGAGTGGACGGCCGACTTCTTCACCGCCAGTCACCCCGAGGAGGTCAAGAGCCCCTGCTGTGCGCCGCGCAACCCTCGCGTGACGAACGGCGAAGCCGAGGCGGGTGAGACGGTCGCGCGTCGAGTGATCAAAGGCGGCTCGCACCTCTGCGCTCCGAACTACTGCCTGCGCTACCGGCCGGCCGCACGGCAGGGCCACGCCGTCGACTCGCCGACGACGCACCTCGGCTTCCGCTGCATCGTCCGCAGCTGACTCGGCGACTCGCCGTTACGACGGCGACTGAACGAGGATCACGATGACCGTGCCGAGCCCGAGCAGCACGCCGACCGTGGCGAAGAGCAGGCTTGCGCGAGCGTCGAGCGGCGCGTATTCGCCTCGGTCGAGGGCCTCTTCGACGCGCTTCTGGCGAACATAGGCGTACGCGATCATCAGCACCCCGACGATCCCGAACGCGATCCCGATCACCTCGAACGGCCAGGCCGCTCCGGTCGACAGCTCCGGTACGAGCTTGCCCGCGGCGAGGCTGACCGCGAACGTCGTCAGCCCCGTGCGCCACCAGGCGAGGTAGGTGCGTTCGTTGGCGAGCCGGGTTCGCCTGAGGGCGTCTTCGACGCGGTTGTCGGTCGCGTCCATAGCCGCCGCTTCGGCGCGGCGCCGTCGTCCCCTGCCGCTCGCCGCTCTCACCCGCTTCGGGTGATGTGGCCTCGGCGGACGCTCGTCATCTTCCGGTTTCCAACGGTCCCGTGCTGACCCTCGCCTCCAACCTCACGGCTGCCCGCAGCCAGATGGCGTTCACGCTGGGGTTCCACATCATCCTCGCGTCGCTGGGCGTCGCGCTGCCGGCGATGATGCTGATCGCCAACTACCGCGGCCTGCGGCACGACGACGCGGACGCGCTCACGCTCGCGCGGCGCTGGTCGAAAGCCGTGGCGGTGACCTTCGCGGTCGGCGCCGTGACCGGGACCGTCCTCTCCTTCGAGTTCGGGCTGCTCTGGCCCGCGTTCACCGGACGCTTCGGCCAGGTCTTCGGCGTGCTGTTCGCGATCGAAGGCGTGTTCTTCTTCCTCGAGGCGATCTTCATCGCGATCTACATCTTCGGCTGGAGGTACCTGTCGCCGTGGGCGCACTTCTGGTCGGGCGTGCCGGTCGTGATCAGCGGTCTCGGCGGCGCCTTCTCGGTGGTCGCGGTCAACTCGTGGATGAACCAGCCACAGGGGTTCTCGCCGTCGAGCGGCAAGGTGACCTCGGTCGACCCGTGGAAAGTGATCTTCAACCCGGCGGTTCCCTACGAGGTCCCGCACATGATCCTCGCGGCCTATCTCGTCACCGGCTTTCTCGTCGCGTCGATCTACGCCGTCGGGATGCTGCGCGGCCGGCGTGACCGCATCCACCGGCTGGGGTTGCTGATCCCGCTGACCGTGGCCTGCATCGCGACGCCGATTCAGTTCGCCGTCGGCGACACCGCCGCGCGTGCGATCGCCAAGGACCAGCCGGTCAAGTTCGCCGCGATGGAATGCGTGCAGAAGACCTCCACCGACGTGACCGAGTACATCTACGGCCGCTGCACGTCCAATGGAGTCAAGGGAGGGATCGGGATCCCCGGCTTCGATTCGTTCCTGGTCGGCTGGAGCACCAGCACGCAGGTGACCGGGCTCGACTCCGTGCGGCCCGACGACCGGCCGCCCGCGAACACGATGCTGCACTGGGCCTTCGACACGATGGTCGGGATCTGCACGGTGCTAATCGCTCTC
>Ga0307310_10000855_pt1 | contig 10799 bp, 9 predicted proteins | sample ER_DNA_197_FD_194502 | JGI IMG/M metagenome (GOLD analysis project Ga0307310, IMG submission 194502) | Bulk soil microbial communities from the East River watershed near Crested Butte, Colorado, United States - ER_DNA_197 | ecosystem: Environmental > Terrestrial > Soil > Floodplain | place: USA...
CTTCACCGCCTAGGCCCCGCGCCGCGAGCCTGGCCGTCGACGCGGATAGAGGTGATCGATCCCCGGCGTGCGCAGGCTGATCTTGGCGACCGGCGGGGTCTGGCGCTTGTACTCCATCACGGCCACGCGGCGTGCGACCCATTCGAGCAGCTCACGATCGAGCCCCGCCGCCGTGGCGCGGGCGAGGGTCCACCGCCGATCGACGAGCGCGTACAGGGCGCGATCGAGATCGGCATAGGTGGCGCCAAGCTCGTCCTCATCGGTCTGTCCAGGCCAGAGGTCGGCAGAGGGGGGCTTGGCGACGATCTCGGGCGGCACCCCGAGGAACTGCGCGATCTCCCGCAGCTGGCTCTTGTAGAGGTCGCCGATCGGGGCGAAGGCGGCGGCCATGTCGCCATAGAGGGTTCCGTAGCCCAGGAGTGCCTCGGTCTTGTTCGAGGTGCCGGCGACGAGCCCGTCGAACGATGCCGAGCGGTCGTATAGGACGATCATCCGCTGTCGAGCCATGACGTTCCCTCGGCGCAGACGGAGCGAGACGTCCTCCTCCGGTCCGATGAGCCTGAGCATCGGCTCGACCATGGGGCTGATCTCGACCCGCTCCGTTCGGCAGCCGAGCGCCTCGACCACGCGCAGCGCATCGGCCTCCGCATCGGGCGCCGAGGTCCGGTACGGCATGCGTACGCCAAGCAGCTCCTCGGCGCCGACGGCGCGTGCGCAGAGGAAGGCGACGGTCGCCGAGTCGACCCCGCCCGAGAGGCCCATCACCACCCGCCGGAAGCCAGTCTGCTCCAGCTGGGAGCGGATGAAGGCCACGATCAGGCCAACCGTCTGCTCGGCGTCGATCTCGGGCAGGACGGCACGCTCGGTCACCACTCCTCCTCCGGCGGCGGCAGCCCGGCGCGCTCCGCGATGATCCGGTCGAGCTCGCGCCGGACGAGCTCGAGACGCTCGTCCGCGAGGAGAGGGAGGGTGTAGCGCTGCATGCGCAGGTCATCGAGCTGCAGCTCGCCGACCACCAGCGCCTCCTCGTAGAGCGGTGCCTCCACGATCACCGAGCCGTCGGGGCCGAGCAGCCGCGACCCGCCCCAGAAGGTGAGTCCCTCCTCGTTGCCGACCCGGTTGCAGAACGCGATCGCCACCGTGCCGAGCAGGGCGTAGGTCTCCTGCATCCGATGCCATCCGCCGATCGCCGCCAGGCCGGCGGCGCTGCCCGGCGCCCGCGCGGGTCCGGCGGCGACGTTGACGAGCAGCGAGGCGCCGTCCTGCGCCTGGAGCATCGGCAGGCTCGGGTGCCAGAAGTCCTCGCATACCGAGAGACCGATCCGCTGCAGCGGCTCGCCCGCCTCCACCGTTCGAATCTGGTCGCCGGCGCGGGTGAAGCGGCCCTCGTCGAAGAGCCCATAGGTGGGCAGGTAGACCTTGCGGTGGATTCCGAGAACGGCGCCGTCCCGCAGGAGGGCGATGCTGTTGGTGTACCGATGCCCATCGGTCTCCTCGACGAAGCCGACCGCCACCAGCGCTCCGGGCGCGTCGCTGGAGAGCGAGCCGAGACGCTCGTCGTCGGCCCGCAGCGCGACGTCCGGCACGAGGTCCTGCAGCAGGTAGCCGGTCAACGCCAGCTCGGGAAAGACGACGAGCTCGGCGCCCTCGGTGACGGCGGCCCGCAGGCGATCGGCCACCAGCTGGCGATTCGCGTCGAGGTCGCCCAACCGCGGCGCGACCTGGGCCAGGGCGACCCGGTACTCCATATGCGCCCTAGCGTAGCGCGGCGCGGATCAGATGACCTCCGAGCCGGGATCGAAGAATGGTCCGTCGGCGGGCCGCTGCGTGCCACCAACCGGCGGGGGCCCGGCATCCTCGTCCGCGGACGCCCCCGGGGAGCTTGCGGCCGCCGCCTGGCGCACCAGCTCGCCCCGTCGATCCGCTCCACGCAGCTCCTCGGCGAAGTGACAGGCGACCTCGTGGCCAGGCGTCAGCTCGCGGAGGGCGGGGTCGTCGGTGACGCAGCGCTCGGGGTTGCCGAGCGCGGTACGCAGCCAGCAGCGAGTATGAAAGCGGCAGCCCGATGGAGGTGCGACCGGAGAAGGCACGTCGCCCTTGAGGATGATCCGGCGTCGCTGGGCCTCCACCGCCGGGTCGGGAACCGGGATCGCCGACAGCAGCGCGACGGTATAGGGGTGGTAGGGCTCGGTGTTGAGCTCGCGCGACGCGGTCAGCTCCATGATCCGGCCCAGGTACATCACTGCGATCCGATCGCTGATGTGGCGGACGACCGAGAGGTCGTGAGCAATGAACAGGTAGGTCAGCCCCAGCTCGTCCTGCAGCGCGGTGAGCAGGTTGATGATCTGAGCCTGGATCGACACGTCGAGCGCACTGATCGGCTCGTCCGCGATGATCAGATCTGGCTTGAGCGCCAGCGCGCGCGCCACGCCGATGCGCTGGCGCTGGCCACCCGAGAACTCATGGGGATAGCGCTCGCCGTAGTCCGGATTGAGGCCCACCGTCGAGAGGAGCTGCCGGACCACCGCCCGCCGGCTCTTCGCGTCACCGATGCGGTGGATCTCCAGCGGCTCGCCGATGATGCCGGCGACGGTCATGCGTGGATTCAGGCTGGCGTACGGGTCCTGGAAGATCATCTGCATCCGGCGGCGCATGCGGTTGAGCTCGCCCGGGCGCAGCGCCGCCAGGTCGACCCCGTCGAGCCAGATGCGTCCGGCGGACGGCTCGGTGATGCGAAGGATGGCGCGTCCGGTCGTGCTCTTCCCGCACCCCGACTCGCCCACCAGGCCCAGGGTCTCACCGCGCCGCAGGGTGAACGACACGCCGTCGACCGCCCGCACGTCGCCGATGTGGCGCTCGATGATGATCCCGTCGCGGATCGGGAAATAGACCTTGAGGTCCTCGACCCGCAGAAGCTCCCCTGCGTCGCCGCGCGCCGGTGCTGGAAGCTGCCCGGCAAGCCCGCTGCTCACGGGCGCTCTCCTTCGTCGAAGCTGACCAGCTCCTCCTCGCGCTCGGGCGCGCCAGACACGAGCTGGGCGACGCGCTGCTGGGGGGGCGGCGCAGCGGTGAACCCATCGCGGAGGGGTCGGCCCGCGGCCGCCTCTTCGGCGGTGGGGCGGTTGTGGCACGCCACTCGATGTTCGGCTGCGGCCGCGCTGGTCGAGGTCCAACCGCGAGAGCCATCGACCGGCTCGAGCTCCGGATTCACATCCCAGCAGCGTTCGAGGCGCCAGGCACAGCGGGGCGCAAATGGGCAGCCAATCGGCTCGGAGCGCAGGTCGGGCGGAACACCTTCGATCGGGATGAGCGGATCGTCCTCGGCATCCAGGCGCGGGATGGAGTGCAGCAGTCCGACGGTATAGGGGTGGGTCGGATGCGCGAAGATCTCCGCAGTGGGGCCAGTCTCGACGAAGTAGCCGGCGTACATGACGTTGATGCGCTGCGTCATGCCGGCCACGACGCCCAGGTCGTGAGTGATCAGGATCACCGACGTGCCGAACTCCGAGGTCAGCTGACGCAGCAGCTCGAGCACCTGCGCCTGGATAGTGACGTCCAGGGCGGTTGTTGGCTCGTCCGCGATCAACAGCTTCGGCTCCAGGGAGAGGGCCATGGCGATCATCACCCGCTGGCGCATCCCGCCGCTGAACTGGTGCGGGTAGTCGTGGAGCCGGGCCTCCGCTCGCGGGATCCCGACGCGCCCCAGGAGGTCCACCGCGCGGTTGCGTGCCTCGTCCTGGGTGACGGAGCGGTGGGCGCGAATCGTCTCGACCATCTGCTCATCAATGGTCAGCACCGGGTTCAGGCTGGTCATGGGGTCCTGGAAGATCATGGCGATGTCGCGTCCACGGACCTGGCGCATCTCGGACTCGTCGAGCCCCAGCATGTCCTCGCCCTCCAGCAGGACCTGGCCCGACTCGACCCGACCGGCGGGCTTCGGGAGCAGGCGCATGATCGCGAGGTTGGTGACGCTCTTGCCGCACCCCGACTCGCCCACGAGCCCCAGCGTTTCACCAGGCTCGAGGTCGAAGCTGACCCCGTTGACCGCGTAGACGGTTCCCTCGCGCGTCTGGAACCGCACGGCGAGGTCACGGACCGAGAGCAGCGTCATCCGCGCCTAGCGCTTCAGACGGGGGTCCAGCGACTCGCGCAGCCCGTCGCCGAACAGGTTGAACCCGACCGCGGTGATCACAATCGCCAGGCCGGGGAAGAAGATCAGGTAGGGCGCGGCGCGCAGGAAGCGGGTCGAGTCGGTCAGCATCGTGCCCCACTCCGCGGTGCGCGGGTCGGGTGGACCCAGGCCCAGGAAGCCGAGGCCGGCGACATCGATGATCGCCGTCGCCAGCGCCAGGGTCGCCGCCACGATGACCGGCGTCAGGGCGTTCGGCAGCATGTGTCGCATGAGCAGACGCAGGCGGGACGCTCCCAGGGAGCGCGCTGCCACGACGAAGTCGGCCTCGCGCAGGGCAAGCAGGCTGCCGCGCAGCAGCCGAGCGAAGAGCGGCACGTTCGTCATCGCAACGGCCAGCATGATCTGCGGCAGCCCGCGCCCGAGCCAGGCCACGATGGCGATGGCGAGCAGGATGCCCGGGATCGCCAGCAGCACGTCGACGACGCGCATCAGCGCGGCGTCGACTCGACCACCGAAGGTGCCGGCAGTCGCTCCGATCAGGCCGCCCATGACGAGCCCCATGAATACCGATACGACCCCGACCTGCAGGCTGACCTGCGCGCCGAAGAGGATGCGGCTGAACTCGTCGCGGCCCTGCAGATCGGTGCCGAACAGGTGGCCGCCGGTTGGCGGCTGGAGCCGATCGACGAGCTTGCCCTCGATCGGCCCGAACGGCGCGATGAGGGGAGCCAGCACGGCGGCCAGCAGGAACAGCGAGATCAGGGCGAGGCCGACAAGGGCTGGCCCGTGGTGCAGGAGGCGCCGCCCCGCGTCGCGCCAGAGGCCGCGGCTGTGCCGAGCCTCGACTCGCCCCGGGATGGAAATCGACGGTGCCGTCACGTGTAGCGAATCCGCGGGTTCAGGAACGCGTAGCCGATGTCGACGGCCAGGTTCACGATCAGGAAGATGAAGGCGAAGATCAGGATCGAGGACTGGATCACGAAATAGTCGCGATTCGAGATCGCCTGGACCACCCAACGCCCAACGCCATTCCACGCGAAGATCGTCTCCGTGATCACCGCGCCAGCCAGCAGACCGCCGACCTGGAGGCCGATGACTGTTGTCACCGGGAGCCAGGCGTTGCGCATGATGTGCCGGCCGTCCACTCGTCGCTCGCTCAGGCCCTTGGCGCGCGCGGTCCGAACATAGTCCTCGTTCGCCACGTCGAGCACGGAAGCCCTGGTGATGCGAGTGATGATCGCCAAGGGGATCGAGCCCAGCGCGATGGCCGGTAGCACCAGGTGCTTGAGCGCGTTGACGAACGCCTCGGGCCTCCCTGCGAGCAGGGTATCGACCAGCATGAAATTGGTGACGGTCGGGATCGCGAGCCGTGGATCGATGCGACCCGAAGTGGGCAGCCAGCCGAGCCGCACGCTCAGAAAGAACTGAAGCGTCAGCCCGAGCACAAAGATCGGGATGCTGATGCCCAGCAGCGAGACGACGGTCACCGCGCCATCGGTCCAGGTCTGCGGATGGCGGGCGGCCAGGCGCCCAAGCGTAATCCCGAAGCCCACCGCGACGAGCAGCGCCGCGATCGTCAGCTCCACCGTGCCAGGGAATCGGGTCATGAATTCGCCGAGCACAGGCTTGTTGTTGACGACGCTGTGGCCGAGATCACCGCGCGCCAGCTGGCCCATGTAGAGCAGGTACTGCTCCCAGAGTGGCTTGTCGAGCCCCAGGGTCTCGCGCAGCGACGCGACCGTCGCCGCGGTGGCGTGCTGCCCAAGGATCGCCCGCGTCGGGTCCCCGGGCAGCAGGTGCACGAAGGCAAAGAGCACGATCGAGAGGCCGATGAGCACCGGGATGGCGCCCACCAGGCGCCGAATGATGTACTTGCCCATCCGTGGTCCTCGGCGTGAAGGCGGATAGGCCGGCTGTCAGGACCCGGAGGTCCCGACAGCCGGCAGAGTGCGGTTCCTTTGGCCCACCCCGCGGTGGGCGTCGATCTTACTTGTCGAGCCAGGCGGTGTTGAAGTACTCGTTCAATGCACCGCTACCGACAATCCCCTTCACGTACGACTGTGCCGCAGCCGGCGGGGTCGAATGGAGGAGCGGGACGGTGGGCAGATCAGCACCCAGGAGATCCTGGGCCTTTTCCCACAGGGTCTTCTGCGTCGCCTCGTCGGTGGCGGCGAGCGCATCCCGCATGGTCTTGTCGGTCTCGTCGTTCTTGTATCCGAACTCGGGGTTCGGCTTGCCGTCCTTGTAGCCGAAGAAGGTGGTGATGAAGTTGTCGGGCCCTGCCCAGTCGCAGGTCCAGCCGATCAGCCACATCTGGTAGTCGCCCCGCGACTCGGCGTCGAGGTAATCGGGATTCCAGGTGGCCGTGTGCGGCTTGACAGTGAAGCCAGCCGCTTCCAGGTCACGCTGGATGGCCTCAAAGAGGCCCTTCGGATCGGGCATGTACGGTCGAGCCACGTCCGACGGATACCAGAAGTCGATCGTCGGGTTCGCGACCCCCGAGCTCGCGATCAGCTCCTTGGCCTTGGCGAGATCGTAGGTCGGCAGGTTCAGCGCCTTGTAGAACTGAGTGGCCGGCGGCATCCAGTTGTCGGCCGGCTTTGCCTGGCCGGCATAGAAGGCGTCGATGTACGACTGCTTGTTCACCGCGTAGCCGACCGCCTCGCGGATGTCGTGGTTGTCCATCGGCGGCTTGGTGTCGTTCATCGCCAGGTTGGCGACGTTGCACGACTCGCCTCGATCGATGATCTGGATATTCGGGTCGCTCTTTGCCGACTCGGCGTCGACCGGAGCGATCGTCTGCGCGAGGTCGACATCGCTCGAGCTGAGCGCGTTGAACTCGGCGGTCTGATCCGCGAACGGCCGGAACACGATCTCATCGAGATGCGCGATCCCGTCCTTGTTCCAGTAGTCGGGGTTCTTGTCGACCGTGACGTGGTCGCCGCTGACCCACTCCTTGAACTTGAACGGCCCGGTGCCGACCATGCCCTTGGACTGCGAGTACGCGTTCTTCGAGATGTCCTCGTTGTTCGCGTCGTTAGCCTTCAGCGCCGTAGGGCTGGAGATGAAGAATGGGGTCAGCGTCTGGCTGATCAGGAAGTTCGACTGCGGCTGGCGCAGCTTGATCGCCACCTCGAACTCGCCGTTCGCGGTCACGGACTCGACGTTCGTCGTCTTCCCGAAGCCGCCGAACACCGCTCCGAAGTAGTAGGCGTGGTCCTGCAGCCCCTTCGGGAAGTTGATCCAGCGCTCGTAGTTGTAGACAACTGCGTCTGCGTTGAAATCCGTTCCATCGTGGAACTTGACCCCCTGTCGCAGGGTGAAGGTGTAGGTGAGGCCGTCGTCCGACGCGGTCGGCAGGCTCTCCGCGAGCATGGGGTCGATCTGCGAGATGGATCCGGGGTGCAGGCCGACGAGGCCTTCCATCACCTGGTTCATCACGTAGGACGAGTTGCTGTCGCTGATCAGGGCCGGATCGAGATTATCGATCTCGCCGGGCAGCGCCACGACGAGCGTCCCGCCCTCTTTGGCCGCGGCGCCGGCGCTCGCGCCGCTGCTCCCAGCCGGGTTCTGGCTCGCGTTCTGGGTCTGGCTCGCGCCTGGCGTGCCGCACGCGGCCAGAAGCAGGACGAGTCCCGTCGCGATGGGTAGGGGTCTCCACTTGAGCATATGGTTTCCTCCGAACTAATCGCTCATCGAGGCTCCGCCTGGCCGATGACGGCGTGCCCGCTGGCGTATGGCTACCGGATACTACCGGCTCACTGCCCCTCGCGTGGGTCCGCCCCGCCGCTAGGAAGGCTTCCCGGTCGGGATCGAGATGGGCTGCCACGGGGCGGCCGTGGTATCCGCCGTCGGACGCTCAATGGAGTCCGGCTTGTCAGCAGGAACCGATGCGCGGATCACGACGATGTGCGCATCGGGAGCCGTCACCGACTGGCCGGGTGAGCTGGAGACCGAATCTGCGCTCCCCAGTCCGGGGTTCGACGGATGAATCATGAACGCCTCGGGATCGGTCGTGCGCGCCGGCGGCACATAGGCCACCGTCGTCTCCGACGCCGCGATCCGGAGGTAGCCGTCCCGGGCCTCGGCCAGGAGCGACTGGCGTTCGAACCGCTCGCCTGCGCCGCTCTGCGGCCGCGGCGATGGCGCGGCGTGCTGCTGCAGGATGCCGACCTGCGTGCTCGAGGCGATCAGCACCGCGAGGGCGGTGGCGGAGACCGCGGTCGCGGTTCGGAGCCTCGACAGCACGAGCGCGGAGCGTCGGCGGAACCAGGCGCTCAGCCCGGCCTCGGGGCGCTGCGTGCGGCGGAGGATCCCGTCCCACGCGGCAGACGAGGGCGAGGCCCCGTCGATCCTGGCCTGCAGCGCAACGCGCAGCTGCTGCACCAGGGCGCGGTCGAGCCCGATCACGTCGCGGCATGCGCGACAGTCGACGAGGTGCTCGATGTGCGGGGCCGAGCGCACGTCGAGCTCACCGAAGCGGCTCAGCTCGAGGAGCTCGCGACAGACCCTGGCGCAGCTCATTCGACCACTCGCAGTGGCACACCGGCGGGCAGCCGCCGCTCGACCGGGAGACGAGCACGCAGGGCCTTCAGCGCGTAATGGAGGCGTGACTTCATGGTGCCGACGTTGCATTCGGCGATCTCGGCCGCCTCCGCCAGCGAGTAGCCATGCAGGTAGTAGAGGATCACCGCCGTCTGCTGCTTCGGTGGCAGGGAGTCGATCCCCCGCTGCAGAACCTCGAGGATCTCGCGCGACTCGACGATCTGGTCGGGTCGCTGGCCGAGGTCGACGACAAGGTTGCTGATGATGCTTGTGATCGGCTCGGCGAGGGACTTGCGCCGGCTGAATCGGCTGTAGCACAGGTTGATGGCGACGCGCTGCAGCCAGGGCAGCGGCGAGCGGTCCGGCTGGAGGCGATCGCGGACGCGATAGGCCTTGACGAAGCAGTCCTGCAGGACCTCCTCCGCCAGGAACGGGTCGCGCGTGATCGCGAGCGCGGTCGTGTAGACCGGCCGCTTGTAGGTATTGAAGAACTCCTCGAAGGCGTGCAGGTCGTCAGCCTGCATGCGTCCGATAAGGTCGTCCGGCTGAGTGGGCTCCACGGGCACCTACCACGTACGAACGCCGAGCGTGACTATCCATACTACCCTTCGCCGTCGAGCCGGGTTCAGACCGGATCAGGGTCGAAGTTGTGGCGCAGGTCGGGCCGGCGGGCCGCGTTCGCCTCGTCGAGACGCCCGACCGGGGTGCTCAGCGGAGCTCGTTTCACCGATTCGGGGTCGCTCTCCGCCCGCTGCGCGATGTCGTGCATGACCTCCACGAACCGATCGAGGGTCTCCAGGCTCTCGGTCTCGGTTGGCTCGATCATGAGCGCCTCCTCAACGATCAGCGGGAAGTAGATCGTTGGTGGGTGGATGCCCTCGTCGAGGATCGCCTTGGCGATGTCGAGCGTGGTCACGCCGTGCTGCCGCTTCTGCCTGCGGCCGCTGAAGACCACCTCGTGCTTGCAGGTGCGGTCGTAGGGGAGGTCGTAGGCATCGGTCAGGCGCACGCGCAGGTAGTTGGCCGCGAGCACCGCGTCGTCGCTGATCTCGCGCAGCCCCGCGTCCCCGTTGGATCGGATGTACGTGTACGCACGCACGAACATCCCGAAGTTGCCGAAGAAGCTCCGGACCTTGCCGATGCTCTCGGGGCGTTCCCAGTCGAGCCCGAAGCGCGCCCCCGGGGTCGAGCGACCGGCCCAGGCGTTGTGCAGCACCTCGCCGCGGTCGCCCTCGACCAGGCGAACGACCGGGCGCGGAAGGAACGGCGCCAGGCGCTCGCTGACGCCCACCGGGCCCGCCCCGGGGCCCCCTCCGCCGTGCGGTGTGCTGAAGGTCTTGTGCAGGTTGAAGTGCATCACGTCGAAGCCGGCCTCGCCCGGCCGGAAGCGGCCGAGGATCGCGTTCAGGTTCGCCCCGTCCATGTAGGCGATGGCACCCGCTTCGTGCACGGCGTCGATGACCGCGTCGATCTGGTCCTCGAAGATGCCTAGGGTGCTGGGATTGGTGATCATCAGCGCGGCGACGTCCGGGCCGAGCGCAGAGCGCAGCGCGTCGAGGTCGATCCCGCCCCGCTCGTTGGACCTGATCGTCACCGTCGTGTATCCGACCATGGTGGCGGTTGCGGGGTTCGTGCCATGTGCGCTATCGGGGATCAGCACCTTGGTCCGCTGCTCTCCCTCGCCACGAGAGTTGTGGTGGGCGCGCGTCATCAACATCCCGGTCAGCTCGCCCTGGGCCCCCGCGGCGGGCTGCAGGCTGACCGATGCGAAGCCGCTGATCTCCCTGAGCAGCTCGGCAAGCAGCCACATCAGCTCCAGGCTGCCCTGGCTCAGCGCTTCAGGGTCGAGTGGGTGCGAATCGGCGAAACCCGGCAGGCGCGCGGCCCACTCGTTGACCTTCGGGTTGTACTTCATCGTGCAGGAGCCGAGCGGGTAGAAGCCGAGATCGATGGCGTGGTTCAGGTGGCTGAGCCGGTTGAAGTGCCGGAGGAGGTCGAGCTCGGTCACCTCCGGCAGACGCGGCGAGCTTCCGCGCAGGGCCGATTCGGGCAGCTCCGGCTGATGCGCCGCGGCGGCGCGCGCCGCGTCCGACGGCTGCGGGAAGCGGACCCCGCGGCGGTC
>Ga0307310_10000856_pt1 | contig 10795 bp, 8 predicted proteins | sample ER_DNA_197_FD_194502 | JGI IMG/M metagenome (GOLD analysis project Ga0307310, IMG submission 194502) | Bulk soil microbial communities from the East River watershed near Crested Butte, Colorado, United States - ER_DNA_197 | ecosystem: Environmental > Terrestrial > Soil > Floodplain | place: USA...
GAAGCTGTATCCGCCGCGCCGGAATTCCCAGGCGCCGCCGATGCCGTTGGTCACCGTGCTTACGGGTAGCTCAAACGGCTCCGCTGTCGTGGTGTCGTGCGCGTACGCGTCAAACCTGAACTGATATTGCAGCGTGGCTTTTTGAAATGGCGTGTACTGCCAGCCCAGGTTGAGACCGGTAGAGAGCGGCCATGTCAGCACCCGCTCGCCCTCGCGTTCGGCGCCGGCGTCATACACGCGATCGCTCGACGGCACGGCGATCGCGAAGAAATCGACGCTCGCGTCGAGCCTGGTCGATCCGATTTTCGGCCGCTGAATGTTGCCCGCGGCGAGGACGCCCGCAAAGAGCAACGCGAGTTGAGTGTCCGGACTCCCGAACTCGAAATCCAGATAGTTGATGCCCAGGATCGGTAACGGAAAGGCGTAGGAAGGATCGATCGTGACTCCCATCGCCATCGCCTTCGCATGCAGCGTCGCCTGGCTGCTCACGACGCGGGTTTCTCCCTGCTTCACGAAATACCGGAGGCCGGCGTCGGTCTCGCGGTACATCACGCGATCGCTCGCGCGGGCGGCGGCGCGCGCCTCCTCGAACCCGGGATCGTTCACCTTGAACTCGCTGAACGCGACATTTTTTTCCACAAGGAGGTTGCGTCCCGCAATCAGCACGATCTGGCGGGCCGTGAGCCCGCTGAAGAGAAAGACCGGCGGCCTCCCGGGAACCTCCACCGGCGCATATTTCTGAATCTCCTCGTTCGACACGACGGGCGCGGACAATCCGCCCTGAACCGCCTGAACCCGGATCCGCGCAAACGTCCTCTGGTCGATCCAGACCGTCCCGCGGTAGAGCGACGCGTCCTGGCGCACCGGCTCGAACCGGACGACGAAGCAGTCGTACCCATCCATTCGATCCGTGCCGTCGAGCCGGTAGCGGTACCCCTCGTTGAAACGGAGCTGCAGCGGCAGCGAGAGAACTTTTTCGGGTTGAAGCAGCGGGAACGGCGGGCGGTTCGCGCTCCATTTGGACCCGTTGACCGAGAAAGAGAGCTCCTCCCATTCGACATCGTTCGCGGCCACGAAGTATCGATTCTCCGTGACGACGTCGTAGCCGGGATCGGCGACCGTCGGCCGGAAGTGCTGCTGCATCCGCGCCACCGCGATGTAATTGCGCACCACGGCATCCTGCGCCCGCTGCTGCAGCTGATGCCGCGCGATGATCTCGCCGATCGACAGCTGACGCGCGGCCGACACGTCGCTGCGCGCGACGAACACCTGCGCCGCGTCCTCGTTGAAGTCGACGACCATCGGCCGGCCGGTCAGCGGCACACGCGCGTGGACCTTGCTGGTCGCCGGATCGCGCGAGTAGTCGGTCACGGCGCGGGGCGCACCGGCCACCAGATCCTGAATGATCGGCTTTCCCGCGACCGCCAGCGTCAGCGTGATGTCCAGCGGGGCGGCTGCGGCATCGCCCCAATAGAGCAGGTAGGTCGCAAACGTGCGGCTGTTGAACAGCAACCGATGGCGGAGCGAGCCGGTGACATCCTGTGCGCCGATCGAGAGCTGCAATGCCACCGCACCCTGATCGAGCGCCGAAATCTCGTCCGTCATCAGCGCCGCGACCGGCGTCAACGATCGCAGGGTTGATGCCAGCACGTCGGCCGACTGCCAGGAGTATGCGACGACGGCCGTTCCCACCGACGCCAGCACGGCGCCGACCACCCGCAGTCGCGCCGCGTCCGCGTCCGCCCCGGCGACGCCACCGCGGACGACGAGCGAGGCTTCGGGATCGACGCGCTGAAGCCACTGCTGCGCGCTCTCGATGTCGTTGTCGCGCGCGATAGACGTAATGACGAGCACGTCTATATAGGGCGCGAGCTCCGTCGTATAGACGCTGTCGCGTCCGGCCGCATCTTCCATCTTCGATCCGCCCAGCGCGACCTTAATCGACGCACGACGCGCGCGCGCTTCCGTTGACGCAATCCGCGCGGCGAAGGCGCCGACGTCCGCGGGTTGCGCGTCGATCGTCACCTCCAGAATCGTCAGCGCGGACCCGTGCCGGTCGAGTAACCGCTGCAACGAAAGGCGCCAGCGTTCGACGCTCTCGAGTCGGTCGGGCGCCGGCAGCGATAACCAGATCGGCACCCGCCGGCTGCTGTAAACGTCGAGGCGGGCGTCGAGCGCCGGATCGCCCTCGGGGCCCGCAATGGCCATACGTACGCCGACCGGGAAGGGAAGCGGCCCCGCAGCGTCGAGCACGCGAATCGCGCTCGATTCCATATCGTCTTCCAGCACGACGCGAGCGGGAGGCGCCGGATTGTCAGCCTGCGCAGCCGAAGCAGGCACGGGATTCGCTGTAATAAGGAGAAGAAGCGCCGAGATGGCGGATCGCACGGAGGCGGACCGTACGAAAACGTCCGTCATTGCGCTGAAGAAACGAAGTGCCCGATGGGACCGAAGGTGGCACGGGCCAGAACCTCGCGAAGGCGCTCGCCAAAACCTCTCAGCTTGAAGTAATGAGCGAAATGCAGCGCGGCCGGCAGGCGCATCCGCGGTGGATCGGGATCGAGCTCCCAAGGATGCACCGTGAGCACGACACCACGCCCGGCGCAGTTGCTGGCCTCGATGGCTCGAAGAATCCGTGCCGGAGAGCTCATACGGAGACCCCAGCCCCATCCCATGGGCATCGTCTGACCGAATCGGTCGGCGACGAGCGGCGGAACCTCGACGACCGGTCCGGCGGCGGTGTGTCTGAGATGCGGATGGCGCGGGTATGCGAGCGAGCCAACGATCTTGAGAGGCGCCATGCTGGAGTCCAGCGTGAAGCCGTTCCGCGCCAGCTGTTCGAGTGCCCACAGCGAGCGGTCGTTGATCGACCATTCCGGCGCGCGAAAGAGCGTCACGCGGGGCACGCCAACGGCGTGCAGCGCCTGGACGCTCTGGCGCAGATCGCGGGCGAACCGTTCAGGGCCGAGATCATAGGCGCGCTCGTGCCGATAGCCGTGCGATCCGATTTCGTGTTCGGCGTCGCGCACGGCCTCGACCAGACGTGGATATCGCTCGGCGATCCAGCCGACCACGAAAAATGTCGCGCGCACGCCGGCCCGCGCAAGCGCTTCGAGCAGGATGTCCGTCGTCAACTCCACGCGCGACGGGAGCCGGTCCCAGTTTGTCGAGTCGAGCGCGCCACCGACGCCGCACACGTGAAACCACTCCTCGAGATCCACGGTGAAGGCATTCAACGGGGCGTTCACGCAGGCTTCCTGCTTCGCTCGGCAGCGATGAACGCGGCAATCGTTTCAACAGAGTAGAGCACCTTCGCACCGGTCTGTTCGTCCCTGATGGCCACGCCGAACGTGCGCTCCAGCTCGAGGACGAGCTCCAGTACATCGATCGAGTCCAGACCGAGCCCTTCACCGAACAGCGGCATCGAATCCTCGATGTCGGCCGACGTGATCGGCAACCTCAAGCTGCGGACGATGGCCTGTTTGATTTCAGCGTGAAGCGCAGTGGGCGTGCCGGACATGACTACAACAGACCTCCATCCACAGCAATGACCTGGCCCGTAATGTAGCTGGCGGCGTCCGATGCGAGGAAGGCCACGACCGACGCGACCTCATCCGGCGTGCCGGTGCGTCCCATGGGAACCGACTTCAGATGGTTCTGCCGCACCGCCTCGGGCATGCTGCTCAGCATCTCGGTTTCGATGAGGCCCGGCGACACCGCATTGACGAGCACGCCTTTCGCGGCGAGATCGCTCGACAAGGCGCGCGTGAAGCCTTCGAGACCGGCTTTCGAAGCGGCGTAGCTCGCCTGGCCGTTCAACGGCGCGCGCGCGCTCGGCGACGAGACGTTGATAATCCGGCCCCAGCGGCGAAGGAGCATCCCGCGCACCACCGCGCGGACGCAATAGTACGCGCCGTCCAGGTTGACCTTCATGACTTCGGTCCACCGCGGCGTGTCCATCATCAGCACATGGGTATCCCGCGCGATCCCCGCATTGTTCACCAGGATGTCGATCGGTCCCAACTCCCGAACGACCTGCTCGAAGAATGCCGATACTGACGCCTCGACGCTGACGTCGCATTGGCCGGCCCACGCACGGCCGCCGCGTGCGCGCACGCACGCTTCGACTTCACGCGCGGGCCGCTCGCGCTCGCGAAACGCCAGGCCGACGGCCGCACCGCGCTCGGCCAGCAGTTCGACGATGCCCCGGCCGATGCCGCGCGATCCTCCCGTGACTACCGCCACACGGCCGTTCAGTTGTAGGTGATCGAACGATCCTGTCATGAATGTTGAGTGGGCGCTGGCATCCGCATGATATCACCCGCCTCGTACGACGTCCGTCACCACGCCGCGCGCAACACCGCGCTGAAGAGCGCCCCTCCGCTGGCGAAGCTATTGACGAGCGCGATCGGGCCGGGCGCCGTCGTTGCCGCTCGTGCAATCGTCAATGAATCGGCTTCCGGATCCGGCTCGACGAGTCCCGCCACAGGGGGCACCTGCCGGGCGCGCCCGCACAGCAGCGCCGCCGCGCACGCGGCGCCGCCCGACGCCCCGAACTCGCCAAGGGCCCCTTTTATCGAGGTGACGACTGTTTCAGTGCCACCAAACAATTCGGCGAGCGCCACAACCTCGACGGCATCGAGCGTGCGCGTCGCGTTCGCCGAGGCATACACGACATGTACGTCTTCGGCGCGAAGGCCGGCGTCCTCGAGCGCCAGGCGCATCGTCCGAACCAGCGGGGCGGATTTGTCGGGCCACGCGTTGATGGGCACGGCGGCGCTCGACGCGCCAATGCCGAGGATCTCGCCATAGGGCACGGCGCCGCGCGCATGCCATCCTTCTCCCCGCTCGATCCAGAGCGCGTAGCCCCCTTCGCCGAGAACAAATCCGGCTCGCTCTCTGTCGAACGGGGCGGCGCCTCTCGAGAACTCGAGGCCGGGTGCCATCACGCGGAATCGATCGTGCGTCTTGAAAAAGATCTCGTACAAGGCGTCCACGCCGCCTGTCACCAATCCCGAAGCCCGCTCCGCACGAACGAGCTCGACGCCGGTGACGATCGCCGCAAGCCCGGAGGCTTCTTTATGAGTGAGCGTGGTATTTGGGCCCCGAAAGCCGAATTCCAAAGCGGCCAGGCTCGCGGCCGCGTTCGCGACCGTGCTGTTGAAAAGCAGCGCCGGCGCTCCCGAGGGCCCGCCACGGAAGAGCGCGGCCAGATATTCCTGTGTCACTTGTCCGCCGCCGGTCCAGGTCCCGAGCACGACGCCGGCGTTGTCATCACCCTCGGCCGCCGTCGGCCACCGGGCATCGTCGACCGCAAGGCGCGCGGCGGCCACGGCGTACGCAGCCGTGGGATCCATTCGGCGCAGCTTCATCGGAGAAATCCACGCCGCCGGCTCGAAGCCGGTCACCGGCGCGCCCAGAGTTGTACGGCACCCCTCCGTATCGAACGATTTGATCGACGTGACGCCGGTGCGGCCCTCCATCAATGCATCGCGAAACGCATCATGCGAGGTGCCGAACGCAGAGATGATTCCCAATCCCAGAATGGTGACCGGCGGTTGCACGCGGCCGTACGTTACCATTGGGGCCGCATGCTTCCAAGGCGCGGCACGTCGAAAGACGTAGTGTCCGGCTTCAGCCGAACCATCTTCAAAGCTGCGCTGCTGTGGGTCGGCATTGGTTTGATCGCGATTGTCGCGCCGGCGTCGGCGGCGCTGCGGCAACGCGCGGCCACGGTCGATGCCTTCGACGATCTGTATCGCCGTGGTGAGAGCGTGAACAAGACGCTCAAGACGCTGACGGCGCGCTTTACCGAAACGACGACGTCATCGCTTCTCACGAGGCCGCTGGTATCGCACGGCGTGGTCGCCGTGGAGCGTCCCTCGCGCGTCGTGTTGCGGTACACGGATCCGGAAATGCACGTCGTTCTGATCGACGACGGCCACCTGACCCTATCGTGGCCGGGAAGGAACGTCCGCCAGGTGAGGGACATCGGCGCCGCCCAGCGCCGCGTGCAGAAGTACTTCGTGGACAGCAGTCCCGCCGAGCTGCGCCAGCATTTCGACATCGAGACGCGCGAGACCGATCGTCCGGCCCGCGCGTATCACCTGACGCTGGTGCCGAAGCGGAAGCAGATTCAGGAAGGGCTCGCCGAGCTCGAGCTGTGGGTCGATCAGTCGTCGCAGCTTCTCACGGCGATGCGCATGAAGTTTCCGAACGGCGATACGAAGCTGATGGAATTCGAGGACGTCGTGCCAAACGCGGTCCTCGATCCTTCGATGTTCACGGTGCGCTGACACCGCATTGGTCCGCCTGAAGGCGGACACCACGTAAATGTTTTCTTCTCTCATTCGAACCGTCGTGATCGGGAGCGAGCGCCGTCGCGCGCTTGTCGTGGTAGGCACGATCTGTGTGCTCGCCGCGTCGATTGCCGGCGCCTTACGGCTGTCCTTCGATACCGACGTGCTTTCGCTCCTGCCCAGGGATGGACGCGTGATCCCCGCCTTTCGAGAGTTTCTCGCGAAGTTCGGCAGCCTGGATCAGCTGTATGTCTTGTTTTCGGCACCGGAAGGGCAGAGCATCGCCGATTACGGCGATCAGATCGACTCGTGGGTGGCCGCGCTGCGGGCAGCGCCCGAGATCACCCGCGTCGATGCCGGCGTCGTCGACGAGACTCGTGATTTTGGATGGCTCGCGGATCGACAATTACTGCTCCTTGGAGACGGCGGCCTCGACGAAGCGTTCCGGCGCTTGCGCCCGGGTGGACTGGACGAGGCTGTCGCGTCCCGGCGCGAGTTGCTCGGCGTGCCTTCTCCGGCGATCGCGGCGCTGGTGCAGCAGGATCCTGCCGGGCTCTACGATCTCCTGCGCGATGCGCTCGGTGGTCCGCAGGCCGGCCTGAACATCGGCGTCAGCCAGGATGGATACGTCACAGGTGACGGACGGAGCCGCCTGGTGATCGTCTACCCAAAGCGCCCGCCGTACGATGCCGATTTTTCGCGGGCCCTCAATGCCCGTCTCAGGGACATCGATACGACGATTCGGCGGACCGTCACGGAACCCGAGGATGCCATCGAGGCGCGCCCGCCATTGAGCGTGAAGTTTGCGGGGGGACACCAGATTGCGGTCGAGACCGAAGCGTTCGTGAAACGCGAAAGCATCATGAACACGGTCGGATCGCTGGCGCTCATCCTGCCGCTGCTCTACATCATCTTTCGAAGTCCCTGGCTGGTGGTGGTCGGCGCGCTTCCGTCCGCGCTCTCGCTGATTGTGGTGCTGGGGCTGCTCGGTTTCTCCGGTGCGACTGTATCGGCGGCAGCCACCGGTTCGGCGGCCATGCTCTTCGGCCTCGGCATCGACGGCGTCGTCCTGCTGTACGTCGCTCACCGCCTGGGCCTCGCCGGCGGGCTCGAGCCCGCACAAGCCGTTGCGGAGACGTCGGGACCTGCCTCCAGCATGTTGCTGGGGATGTTCACGACGGCCGCGACATTCTACGGGCTCATGTTCGTCGATTTTCCAAGCCTGCAGGAACTCGGGCGTCTGATCGGCCACAGCATGGTGATCTGCGGAGTCCTGACGCTGTTCATGGTTCCCGCATTGCTCCCGCGCGGCGCACCCCGGCGCACGAATCGGGCACTGCAGATGCCCGGTCTGGCCGATTGGATCACGAAGTACCGGCGCGCTGTCATCGCCGTGGGAGTCGCTCTCACCCTCGGGCTCGGCGTCGCGGCGACGAGGCTGCGGATCAATCCGACGCTCGAGCGCCTCCGCTCGGTGACCGATGCGGCGCGGCTCGAAGAGCAAATTGGATCGGCCTTCGGTCTTCCTCGTGACGTGTACATCGCGTTGGCGAGCGGTCCAGAGCTCGAGCCGCTCCTGCAGACCAACGAGACCCTTGTCAAGCGGCTTTCGGCGGAGGTGAAGGATCTCCGGATTCAGGCGCCGACGCGCCTGCTGCCTTCCGCGGCCATGCAGGCCGGCACGGCCGAGCGCATCAGGCAATCGGGCCTCTCGCCGACGACGGTCCGCGCGACGCTCGACCGCGCGGCCGTGGAGGCGGGATTCAAATCCGAGGCATTCAATCCGTTCATTTCACGACTGCCCCGGCTGCTCGATCCGTCCCATCGTCTCGCATACGACGATTACGTCGCGCATGGCCTCGGCGACATCATCGGGCGCTTCGTCACGCGCGACCATGATCGATGGATACTCGCGACCTACCTTTTCCCTTCCTCGACCGGCGACATCCCGGCGATTCAGACGCTCGTCAACGCCGTCGATCCGGGCCAGACCCTGACGGGACTTCAACTCGTGAACAATGAGCTGGCCGCGCGCTTTCTTCCCCAGTTTCTCAAAGGGCTGTCGATCGGCACGGCCGTCGTCGTGCTGTTGATTGCGGCGGCGTTCCGCAACTGGCGCCTGTCGATCTTCGCCCTTCTGCCGACGGCGATCGGACTCGTCTGGACGGCCGGCGTCCTCGCGCTGGCGGGCATCGAGCTGGACCTCTTTGCCGTGTTTGCGGTCGTGACGTTCGTCGGCATCGGCGTCGATTACGGCATTCACCTTGTCCATCGTTACAAGGAGCTGGGACAAGCCAGACGCGCCGTGGCGGAGCTCGCGCCGGTTATCCTCATTGCGGCGGCCATCACGCTCCTCGGCTATGGGACCCTGGTCTATTCCTCGTATCCGCCGCTTCGATCGATTGGCCTCGTGTCCGCCGTCAGCGTCGTGGCGCTCGCCCTGGCGTCGGTGCTGGTTCTTCCCGCGTTGATCATGGAAGATCAAGGCGCGTGACCATCCGGACCGCGGCGTTGATCCCGGCGTTCAACGAAGCCCGCTCGATTGCCGGGGTGATTGACGGTGTCCGCGACCTGGTGGATGCCGTGATCGTGGTGGATGATGGCTCGACCGACGGCACGGCAGCCGTGGCGCGCGCCGCCGGGGCGCGTCTTCTCGGTCACGATACGAACCGGGGAAAAGGACATGCGATCCGGACCGGCCTCGCGGCGGTGCTCCGGGACGAGTTCACGCACGTGCTGTTTCTCGACGGCGACATGCAGCATTTGCCGCAGGAAGCGCAGACGCTGCTCGGAGCGGCCGCGCGCACCGGCGCCGATCTGGTTGTGGGCGAGCGGGCCTTCGACAGGAGCCGCATGCCCGCCTCGCGATATCACGCCAACCGGCTGGGCAGCCGCGTGCTGTCGTGGTTCGTCGGGGTTCCGCTGCACGATACGCAGTGCGGGTTTCGCGTATTCCGTGCGGAGGCGCTTCGACATCTTCCGCTGACGGCGGTGGGTTATGAAATCGAAACCGAGATGCTCGTCAAGCTGCGAAGACGCGGCGGTCGAATCGCGAGCGTGCCCGTCACGGCCGTTTACGGGGGCGAGGTGAGCAAGCTGCATCCGGTGCGCGACACCACAAAGACCTGTTTTCTGGCGGTGTACTATCGATTCCTCGAACGCATCTGAGTCGGCGGAGGCGGGCGCAGCCTTTCAGGGCGCGGCGGCGCCTCGTCGCTGGACCCTGCATGGTCTGAACACCGGGGTGGTCTTCAACGCGACATGCCGGCTTGTCCGCTTGTTCCCGCGAGGACTGTCATATGCAATCGGCGACGCCTCGACCTGGCTCGCCTGGCGGCTGATGAACCGCACGCGCGCAGCCGTGACGGACAATCTCAGCGCGCTGTTTCCGGACGAGACCGGGCCCGAGCTGACGCAGCGAGCGCTTCGCACCTACAGATCCTACGCGCGCGACGTCGTCGACTTTCTCTGCGCGCTTCGCGCGCCCGGGCACGAGGCGGCGATGCTGGTCGACGTGCCGCCCGAACGCGCCCAGGTGTTCACGGACCTGCTGGCCCGAGGGCGCGGAATCATCCTGGTGGGTGGTCACTACGGCAACTGGGAATTCGGCGGCATCCTCATGCGGCGCGTGCTCGACCTGCCGCTGACGGTCATCGCGATGGCCGAAGCTGCCGGGGAAGCCAACCGCATCCGGCGCGAGATCCGCGACGGGCTGGGCATCGACACACTCGAGGTCCGGCAATCGCTCGACACGGCGCTGCAGATCCGCCGGCGTCTCGCAGAGAACCGCGTCGTCGCGTTTCTGATGGACCGGCACATCGGACGCGATCGTGTGGCGGTGTCGCTGTTCGGCCGGCCTGCATGGTTTTTGAGGACGCCCGTGCTGATGGCGTATCTGACAGATGCGCCACTGTTGCCGTGCTTCATCGAGCGGGCCGGCCGGGGACTCTTTACCGTGTTTGTGGGAACGCCGATCGAGGTATCCAGGGAACTGCCCCGGGACATTGCCATCCAACAAGCCGCGCAGCAATTCGCCGATCAGCTCGGCGAACGCGTGCGGCAGCATCCGGACTACTGGTACCACTTCTATCGATACTGGGACGCTCAAGCGACGTGAAGGTACGTAGTGTCCGGCTTCAGCCGGACCGTGATTCAGGCGTAGTGTCCGGCTTTAGCCGGACCGTGTTGTCGATATACCCTCCAGGACGTCGCGGTTCGTTACGACGTACGTCGCGGTGCGTCACGCGAAACAACGCATTGGCGAACGGAGTGCTCTGACCATTGGAGCAGACCCGGGCATCCAGCCCGAGGCCGGCGAAGCAGTCGAGCCATTCTCTTCTGGTCCGGAAATGAAACCGCTGCTGCCAGCTGCCGCACATGAGCGCCTTCAGGCGGTTGCCGACGCGCACCAGGGCGAAGCGCCACCCGCCGGACGCATCGGCTTCCCTTACGAGCATGACGCCGCCCGGTTCGAGCGCCGCGCCCAGCGCCGCGAT
>Ga0307310_10000858_pt1 | contig 10779 bp, 7 predicted proteins | sample ER_DNA_197_FD_194502 | JGI IMG/M metagenome (GOLD analysis project Ga0307310, IMG submission 194502) | Bulk soil microbial communities from the East River watershed near Crested Butte, Colorado, United States - ER_DNA_197 | ecosystem: Environmental > Terrestrial > Soil > Floodplain | place: USA...
CAACGGCATCGTCGACGACGTCAGGGACCTGGACGGATGAAAACATCTTCGCGGTTCTCGACGAAGCGAACGCGGCTGACAGCTCGGCAGGCGCAATCGCGGCCACGAAAGGTACAAGCGCCGCAGTGCGCGACTTTGGCAAGCGGATGACCCGCGATCATCATGCGTTGCGCCAGCAGGGCGAGGCGCTGGCGAAAAAACTGAAGGTTACTCCAACACCTCCGGCTGGTGACAACAGCATGGCAGATTCGCAAAAGAACCTGGACAACCTGAATTCAACGGCCAAGGGCAAGGATTTCGATAAGGCATACATCGATCACGAGGTTGAAGCCCATAAGGCGGTGCTCGAGACTGCGACAAAGGCGATGGGCCAGGCACAGAGCACGGAGCTCAAGAACCTGATCCAGAAAGCGGCGCCGGTCATTCAGGGGCATCTGGACAAGGCGGAATCAATTCAGAAGAACCTGAAGTAGCCTGTTGCTACGAGGCGTAATCTTCGACATCGACGGCACGCTGGTAGACAGCAATGACGCGCACGCACAGTCCTGGGTGGATACGTTCGCGGATGCTGGCTACAACGTGCCGTTCGAGGTCGTGCGACCACTGATCGGGATGGGGGCAGACAAGCTTCTCCCGAAAACGATTGGCGTCGCGCACGATAGCAAAGAGGGAAAGAAACTCGTCAAGCGTCGCTCAGAAATCTTCCGCCAGAATTATCTTCCCCGTCTCCGTCCGCTCGAGGGCTCGCGCGCTTTGGTCCTGCGCGTCCGATCCGACGGGCTCAAGCCGATCGTTGCCACATCGGCGAAGAAAGAGGAGCTGGCGAGTCTGCTCAAGGCAGCGGAAGTAGCCGACCTGATGGAAGAGAAGGCGACCTCTAGTGACGCCGACCGATCCAAACCCGACCCCGACATCGTCGAAGCCGCCATCCAGGAGAGCGAGGTTCCGCCGAATCAGCTGGTCATGATTGGCGACACGCCGTACGACATCGAAGCCGCCACGAAGGCGAAAGTCAGAACGATCGCATTCCGATCGGGTGGCTGGGCGGACGATGCGCTCAAGGGTGCAGCGGAAATTTACGATGGGCCAGCCGACCTTCTCGCCCACTACGATTCATCCTTGTTGGGGAAAGGGAGAAAGTGAAATGATCGGCATGATGACGTTGCTGGAAGCAGTCGTGCAGTCCGCGCAGAAAGCCGGACCACCGGTCGCACCTGGAGGGCCGGGCGGCCCCGAGCCGGGATTCTCCACTATCAAGGCGATTACCGAGCTGGTTCAGTTCATCGGATATTTTCTCGCCGTCGGTGCGGTTGGATTTCGGTTTGGAGTCGTACGCAGAACTCGCGGAATGTCTGACGAGGCAAAGGCCATACTCCGCGCTGACAACGCCGCAATGCTCGGCGTTCTCGGAATCCTTCTCCTCCTCGTCGCAACACTCAGCGGCCCATTCCTTCAATCAGTTACGCAACACAAGACGTTTGCCGCATCGTTGCCAAAGAACCCGGGGCCGTTCGAGTTCAAGCTTGCCATGCTGACGCTGGCGCTGGTCGGATTTGCGCTGATTCGCGCGACCCCATCGCTTGGCTGGGCGCTCGCTGGGCTCGGTGTTCTTCTTACGGTCCTGCAGCCTCTCTATACCGGCAAGCTGGCAGGTAAGGTGAATGCCGTTCACATCCTCGCCGCATCAACCTGGCTGGGTACTCTGCTGGTACTGACGGTGATTGGAATTCGAGGTGTGATCAGGAGCAGCAGCGCGGGTCAGCAGCGCGCGGCGCTGGTAGGCGATCTGGTGAATTCTTTTTCTCCACTCGCACTCACGGCCGCAATGATCGTAGGGATCACCGGCGTCACAACCGCGTGGCTACATCTGAAGCGCATTTCGTCGCTGTATACGACCAGCTATGGATTGGCGCTCGTGGTCAAGCTCATTCTCGTAGGGATCGTCATCGCGCTCGGTGCGTGGAACTGGAAGCGAGTACGCCCGTCACTGGGCGGTGAAGGAACGGAGCTGACCATCCGGCGCTCGGCGACGATGGAACTGGCGTTCGCTGCGCTGGTGCTGATCGCCACTTCTGTGCTGGTGACGTTGCCGTCACCGCGATAGTGATGATGCCACCTTTCTCCTCGTGCACAGTCGGCGCGATCGCTCTGCTCGCATACCTTCCAGCAGCGCTTTTCGCTCAGGCGAGCCGAACTGTCAAGACGACACCAGTTGTATTCGACGCAGATTCGGCGCGGCTCGCTGAGTTGCCATGGCGCTCGATCGGACCCGCTGTAACCAGCGGTCGCGTCGTCGACTTCGCCGTTCCCGAAGGACCCAGGTCGCAGGTCGGTGAGAGGCTGGGTGAGTTTTTCTACGTCGCATCCGCTTCAGGGGGCGTGTGGAAGACAAAGAATGGCGGAACGACGTGGGAGCCCATTTTCGATCATCAAGGTGCAGCGTCGATCGGCGACATAGCAGTCGCGCCAGAGAACCCGGACATCATCTGGGTTGGCACGGGTGAGTCCAATAACCAGCGCAGCTCGTCGTGGGGCGATGGTGTCTACAAGTCCGAGAATGGTGGAAAGACCTGGACGAACATGGGGCTCAAGAGATCCGAGCACATCGGCCGAGTGATTGTCCATCCGACAAATCCACAAATAGTGTTCGTCGCTGCCACGGGTCCGCTGTGGGGTGCGGGCGGAGATCGCGGACTCTTCAGAACGACGGACGGTGGCCGAACCTGGAAGAACGTCAAGAACATCGATGCCCACACCGGTTTCACCGACGTCATCTTCGATCCGACGAATCCGGATGTGATTTATGCTGCTTCGCTCCAGCGCGAGCGACGTCCGTACAGCTACGTCGGTGGAGGCCCGGGCAGTGCCCTCTGGAAGAGCATCGATGGTGGTGAAACATGGACAAGGCTCACCGAAGGCCTCCCCAAGGTCGACGTCGGAAGGATCGGTCTCGACGTTAGCAGGTCCAGCCCCAACATCGTCTATGCGACGATCGAGACCAAGGTGACCGGGAACGGAGCCGCTACCGGCAACACCGAAGGGAGCGTCTATCGCTCGGACGATTACGGAGCGAGCTGGCAGAAGATGGGCACCGGGTCCTCATATCCATGGTACATGGGGCAAATCCGTGTCGATCCCACCGACCCTGAGCGCGTCTACTTCATGGGCGTGCCGCTCCAGGTCTCGACCGACGGAGGACGCACCTTCAAGAGCACCGCGGGCTCCGCGCACTCGGATCATCACGCGATGTGGATCGATCCAACCGACGCCGATCACCTGATAATCGGATGCGACGGGGGAGTCTACATCAGCCACGACCGCGGACGCACCGTCGACTTTGCGCCGAATCTTCCTGTCTCGCAGTTCTATGCGATCGCCGCTGACCTGAGGCAGCCCTACTACTACGTATACGGCGGACTGCAGGATAACAGCAGCTGGGGCGGGCCAAGTCAAACGCGGAACACACAGGGAATCACCAACGCCGACTGGATCCAGACCACCGGCGGAGACGGATTCTACGCGCAGATCGACCCGACCGACCCGAACACCGTGTACGGAGAGTCGCAGGGCGGCAACATCATTCGATACGACGTGCGCACTGGGGAGCAGAAGACTATCAAGCCACTCCCCGCGTTTGGAGGGAAGCCGTATCGCTGGAACTGGAGCTCTCCAATGCTCATCTCGCCGTACGATCATAACACGATCTATTTCGGCGCGAACTACCTGTTCAAGAGCACCAGCCGCGGCGACGCATGGACGCGGCTCGGCCCGGATCTCACGCGGCAGCGCAATCGCGACAGTCTTCTGGTGATGGGGAAGATCTGGCCGCGAGATGCGATCGCGCGACACGCGGGGACGGCTGACTACGGAAACATCAGCACAATCGACGAATCGCCAATCAGGCAGGGCCTGCTGTACGTCGGGACAGACGATGGCGTGATCTCCGTGTCCCGCGACGGCGGGATGACGTGGAACAGGATCACCAATTTCCCCGGTGTTCCTGACGAGACCTACGTCAGCAGAGTAGTCGCATCGCGGTTCAATGAAGGAACCGTTTACGCGACGATGGACAATCATCGCAACAACGATTTCAAACCTTATTTGCTGAGAAGCACCGATTACGGCGCGCACTGGACTTCGGTTACCGGCAATCTTCCCATAAGCGGCTCGGTACAGGTCGTTCGCGAAGATCTGGTCGAGCCGAGTCTGCTCTTTGCCGGAACGGAGTTTGGAGCATTCTATTCGGCAAAGGGCGGGGGCTCATGGACTCCGCTTAAGTACAACATTCCAACTGTCGCGGTGCACGACATCGTGGTCCACCCGCGTGAGCACGACCTGGTGATCGGCACCCACGGCCGCGGGATATACATCATCGACGACATTACACCGCTCGAAAAACTCGGGGAGGCCAACCGCGTCGGCACGTATCTCTTCCCGGTGAAGCCGGCCACGGAATACAACCCCAACAGCTCCGTCCCCGGCGGCACGCGAGGAGCCGGTGCTCTCGGTGATCGCGATTACGCGGCGCCAAACCCGGCGTTCGGCGCAATCATCACGTATTTCCTCCGCGACTCGCTGGGCAAGGGCGGTGATGTCACGCTCGGCATCTACGACGCCACTGGCAAGCGTGTGCGCGAGCTCACCGCTAACAAAAAGCAGGGAATGCATCGCGTGACGTGGGACCTGCGCAATGCGCCCCCCTACACCATCCGGCGGCCCGCAGGTCAGACTGGATCGAGGCAGCCCGAGATTTCAGGGCCGTTCGTGCTTCCAGGCCGCTACACCGCCCGACTTACGACCAAGGCGGGAGCAGGAGCACCGACTGTGCGAGAAGTGCCAATCGAAATTCGCTCCGACCCGCTAGTGCAGCTGAGCGATGCGGACTACCGCTCGCTCTACGACATGCGGGTGAGCACCGGCCGGCTGCAGGCAACTGTGCATGCCGCCGTACGCACCGCCGAACAACTGAAAGATCAGATCACGGATGTCAAAACGGCGCTCAAAAGCGCTACTGCTCCCGATACGGTGTCGACACAGGCCGATGCGATTGACAAGGAACTGGCTGACATTCTGAAGAAGCTGCGCGGCGATCCCGACGCGTCACCGGTGAGCGACGACAAGAGAACCGAGGAGCCATCCATTCAGCAACGTGTCGACGACGTCGCTGATGAAATCGGAAACGTTACTTCACAGCCGACGGAGCTTCAGAGAGCGACCCTGACGCTGTCAGCGTCGGACCTTCAGCGCGAAGTTGCGAGGATCAATGCTTTGCTTCAGCGCCGGATACCTGAGCTCAACGCGGCACTCGATGCCGCGAAGATCCCCTGGACGATTGGCCGGCCCGTCGAGGTGATGAAATGAGATGAGAGATCATTTCATCAAGCTCTATCAGCATCTGGCGTGGGCGAATGAACGGGTCCCTGCAAAGTGTGTGGCTAGGCGATCTTGGGCGCCTCGGACGGCGGCGTCTCGCGATGAACAGTAGGGACTGCCCCTGCTGGATGAGGCACTGGCGGCAATTCAAGGTATTGGCGCGCACGGTCGAGAGCGTCGTCGAGGTTGCCGAATAGATTTTCCTCGCCGAGCTCTGCCAGCATGTGTGAGCGCACCAGCGCGAACATTGGCTGCGCGTGTACGTCGGAGAGCAGGAGGAGAGTCCCATCATGCTTGCAGCGGCGTGCGAGCTCGTGAAGGACGTGCAATCCCGTCGAATCGATGGCAGGAACATCGCGCAGGCGAATGATGAGGACCCTGGGCTTCCTTGCTATCTGACCCAGCGTGTCCTTGAACTGCTCCGCCGCTCCGAAAAAGAAAGGACCACTGATCTCGAACACTTCCACGCCCGGGGGCACCTGACGCCTGCGCACGGAATTTGGATCATCGTCCTCTTCCCCATCGCGTGCGTCGGCGAGTTCTCGTGTGACTATGCTGACGTTGGTGACTTCGGCCATTCGCCTCATGAAAAGAAATGCGGCGAGCACCATTCCGACTTCTATCGCCACCGTGAGATCCACCAGCACTGTCAGCGAAAATGTCGTGAGCAGCACCGCGACATCGCTTCTTGGTGCCGTCAATTCGCTTCGGAAGGTTCGCCACTCGCTCATGTGGTACGAGACCACGAGGAGAATCGCCGCCAGAGTGGCGAGCGGAATGAGAGCAGCCCATCTCCCGAAGAACAGCGTTATAAGGAGAAGCGTGAGCGCGTGAACCATTCCGGCCACCGGCGTGCGGCCGCCGTTCTTGACGTTCGTCGCCGTGCGCGCGATGGCGCCGGTGGCCGGCATGCCCCCGAAAATGGGGGCGATGATATTGGCCACGCCTTGGGCGACCAGCTCCATGTTGGATCTATGCCGGCCGCCGATCATGCCGTCGGCAACGACGGCTGAAAGCAGCGACTCGACTGCGGCCAGAAGCGCGATCGTGAACGCAGGACCGACCAGAGCAGTCAACTGTGAGAGCGTGACGTGTGGAACAATCGGATGCGGAAGAGTGGCGCTGATTGCGCCAAACCGCGTTCCTATCGTCTCGATGGGGATATCGAACAGCCGAACCGCGAGGGTTGTAGCGATCAGCGCGACGAACGGACCCGGAACGCGACGGCTTACCCGCGGCCACAGAATCATTATCAACAGTGCGACGATTGAAACCACGAACGCCTGGGTGTTGATCGAATCCAGGTGCGACGCCATTGCCCGCCATTTCGGGACGAACTCAACCGGCAGGTCTCCCATGCGGAGGCCGAGGAAATCCTTCATCTGGCTCGAGAAAATGATCACCGCAATTCCGCTGGTGAATCCGACGACAACCGGATGCGGAATGAACTTGATTGCGCTTCCAAGCTTGGCCACACCGAGTATCACGAGTATCACGCCGGCCATGATCGTCGCGACAACGAGCCCATCGATTCCATAGCGCTGGACGATTCCGTAGACGATCACGACGAACGCTCCGGTCGGCCCGCCGATCTGAACGCGCGAGCCGCCGAGGGCGGAGATCAGGAATCCAGCGATGATGGCGGTGTACAACCCGCGGTCGGGCGTCACGCCGCTGGCGATGGCGAATGCAATCGCCAACGGAAGAGCCACGACGCCGACGATCACGCCCGCGATCAGATCGGAAGTAAACTGCGTGCGGCTATACGACTTGAGCGTCGTGATCGACTTCGGGAGGAGCAAGAGCGTTGAACCTCGCGGGCATGCCGTATGCCCATGTAAGCGTGCTAAACAGCCTCAGCGCAAGAATTTACTTCGGCAGATGGAGGAACTGGTCATCGGCCGAGAGTCCGGGACGGAAATCGGAATGGGTCAAAAGCGATTCGCCAAGCGCCGATGACAATCTGCCGGAGCCTGACGCGGTCCCGGGAGAAAGGGGAAGCGAAGAGTTGTCTTGATAGATGAGCTGTAAAGGCATATGATTTGCCCATATGCGGGATTAGAGCACCTTTTGTAAGCTGCCTGTAAGGTTGGGTAGCTCAGCAGGCGAAGGGGGAGCCGGTCGGGTGAACTTAGAGTCTAACGAAGGAAATGCGGCGCCGGCCTCCAGAAAGGTCCTTGTAAATGGCGATGAGCTCCGGCTCATGCCTGCGCTGGATGATAAGCGAACTGAGGACGACCTGCTGTTGCTGTCCGGACTCGGAACTGCCGAACCGAAGCAGGAATCACCGAGCCGCATCATAAGCACACCCGGTCTGGTGATCACGCCTGATCGCGACGCCCGCTACCGCCCGCCGACCGAGATAACACGCGAAGTACTCGACCGAATCGCGCAACGAGCTGCGCACGCGAAGGCTCTGCCCACGACGCTCGTGGTCGTGGCGCATCCGGACGACGAAGCGATCGGTGCCGGGGGGTTGCTCGCCGGCTTACCCGATGCAGTCGTCGCTCACGTTACCGATGGCGCACCGCGCGACGAACGTGCCGCGTTAAGCAGGGGATTCCAGACACGCGAAGAGTACGCACGCGCGCGCCGACGCGAAGTCACTAACGCGCTTGCACACGTCGGGATCACACCGGAGCGTTGCCGCGGCTTGGGTTACGTCGATGGCGAGCTGAGCCTCCAGCTTCTCGAGCTGGTGTTCGACGTCGCCGACCTGATGGACGAAGTGAGACCCAACATCGTGCTGACGCATCCGTACGAAGGAGGGCACTCCGATCACGACGCGACTTCGTTTGCGGTGCATCTCGCTTGCGGAATCCTGCGTCGTGACGGAGTGCCGGCACCCGCGGTGTTCGAGCTCACGTCATATCACAACTTCAGCGGCACCCGCCGCGTGCTGAACTTTCTGCCATTCGTCGGGAGCGAGCAACGCACGATCACGCTCACCGAGGCGGAAAAAAAGCTGAAAATGCGGATGTACGACGAATTCCTGTCCCAGAAGCAAGTGCTCGAGCGGTTCCCGATCGGCATCGAGCGCTTCCGGGCGGCGCCGCGATACGTCTTCACCGAAGCGCCTCACCAGGGGCTGCTGGACTACGAGCGATTCTGCACGATCATCACCGGCGCGCAATGGAGGCGCAACGCCGGCAAAGCCCTCGAAGCCCTGCGCACCCGCCGCCACCGCTTCGTCCAGGCATCGGCAATCATCCAGCCCTAAGCCAGACAGAGTATTTGCGGGCGTAGCTCCACCCCAATTAGTATCCGGTAGTGGATCTCCTCCTTTCCTACCTGCGGAAATACCGCGCGCTGATTCTTCTCGCGCTCGTGCTGGCGGCAACAAACCAGGTCTTCTCACTCCTGGACCCGCTCATTTTCCGGCACGTCATCGACGACTACGCGACCCGATTCCGCGACTACGAGACGTCGCAATTCATCAGAGGTGCCGGCAAGCTCCTGCTAATGGCGATGGGCGTGGCGTTCGTGTCGCGCGTCGCCAAGAACTTCCAGGACTACTACGTCAACGTCATCGTGCAGCGAGTGGGCGCCGAGATGTACTCCGATGGAATCCGGCACTCTCTGGAGCTGCCGTACTCGGTCTTTGAGGATCAGCGCAGCGGAGAGACACTCGGCAAGCTCCAGAAGGTGCGGTCCGACGTCGAGAAGTTCATCTCGCTTTCGATCAACCTGATCTTCACGACGCTCGTCGGCGTCGTGTTCGTCATCTTCTACGCGTTCTCGGTGAACTGGATAATCGTGCCAGCATTCCTCGCGACCGTACCACTGCTGGGGACACTGAGCTGGATGTTGAGCGGACGCGTGAAGACCATCCAGAAAGTGATTGTCGCCGAAACGACGGCGCTGGCTGGCTCGACAACTGAATCGCTGCGCAACATCGAGCTGGTCAAGAGTCTGGGTCTCGCCGACCAGGAAGTCGTCCGGCTCAACTCGACGACGGAGAAGATCCTCAAGCTCGAGCTGAAGAAGGTCAAGTACATCCGGAGCCTGAGCTTCATCCAGGGGACATCCGTCAACCTGCTGCGAACCTGCATCCTGTTCATGATGCTGTATCTGATATTCACGCAGAAAATCACGGTCGGACAGTTCTTCTCGCTTCTGTTCTATTCGTTCTTCATCTTCGGACCGATGCAGGAGCTCGGGAACATCATCAACGTCTACCGAGAGACGGAGGTATCGCTGGGGAACTTCAGGAAGATTCTGGAGATGCCGAAGGATCCCAGGCCGGCGGCACCGGTGCCGATCAGCGACATTCGGACTCTGGAGTTCGAGAATGTCGGCTTCATGCACCAGACGGCGAGCGTGCCGGCTCTCACCGACATCTCATTTTCGGTCGAGCGGGGCGAGACGATCGCGTTCGTCGGTCCATCCGGTGCCGGAAAGACGACGCTGGTGAAGCTGCTGGTTGGTCTCTACCAGCCAAAGAGCGGCGAGATTCTTTACAATGGCGTATCGGCCGCATCCGTCGACCTCGACCACCTGCGCGAGCAGATCGGGCTCGTCACCCAGGACGCGCAGCTGTTCTCAGGCACGATCAGGGAGAACCTCAAGTTCGTCAATCCGCACGCTACCGATGCGGAATGCCTGGCAGTGTTGCACAAATCAGCGGCGCACACTCTCCTCGCGCGCGCGGACAAGGGACTGGACACCGTGATCGGCGAAGGCGGGGTGAAAGTCTCCGGAGGGGAGAAGCAAAGACTGTCCATAGCGCGGGCACTTCTTCGCAATCCACACCTTCTCGTGTTCGATGAAGCGACTTCTTCCCTGGACTCGCTCACCGAGGAGGAGATAAGTCGCACGATGCGCGACGTGGCGAACTCCCGCGAGGTGATCACCATTCTCATTGCGCACAGGCTCTCCACGGTGATGCACGCCGACCGTATCTATGTTCTGGAGCAGGGCAAGATCATCGAAGCGGGGCAACACGAGGATCTGCTCGAGCGCACGGGTCTGTATTACGCGATGTGGCGGCAACAGGTCGGTGAGCGGAGAACGATGGCGCACCTTCCTTCCGGCAGGCCGCCTCAGCTCGCTCCGGTATGAGTCGTTTGCCACTAAACCCCTAGCCTAGGACCTCCATGCCCGACGACTCCGGCAAACTGAAGCAGGGAAACTTCATGCAGGCCCTCGAGACCATCCGGCAGGAGGCCGAGCGTCTGATGGCGCGCCGAGATCTGGCGCCTGAGGTGAAGGCCGGCCTCGATCGGATCGTCCGCCTCACTCGCGGCAAATTCGATCTGGGCGGCGATATCGAATAGCCGCAGGCCACGGCTTTCCAACCCTGGGAGGTCGAGTGGCGTCTTATTCCCGCCTGAAATGAAGACGAGCGCGGTGGTATCGGACTCTATTGGACCTGGCCTGTCAGCAATCGATGATGAGAAGACTGCG
>Ga0307310_10000859_pt1 | contig 10779 bp, 9 predicted proteins | sample ER_DNA_197_FD_194502 | JGI IMG/M metagenome (GOLD analysis project Ga0307310, IMG submission 194502) | Bulk soil microbial communities from the East River watershed near Crested Butte, Colorado, United States - ER_DNA_197 | ecosystem: Environmental > Terrestrial > Soil > Floodplain | place: USA...
TCGGAACGGTGACACCGCGGCGCGGGTGGTCGCCATCGACTCGAGCAACGGCTCGTCGGTCCTCGAGCTCCACCTCGCTCGCTACGGGCCGGGTCGCTCGAGCCCACACACGCTCGAACGCGTGCAGGAGATCATGTACACCACCGCCGGGAGCGGGTCGCTGACCGTAGCCGGCGAGTCGCACGAGCTGGAGCCCGGAACCGCGGTCTACCTCACCGCTGGCGAGACCTACGAGATCGACAATGCGGGTTCCGACGACCTGGTGATCGTCTCGGCGACCGCGCCGCAGAGCGCCGACGACGTCCAGGCGCCGACGGCGAGAACGGTGCGTTACGACGACCAGCCGACGCTCCCCGCGAGCGGCGACCGGGAGTTTCGCTACCTGGTCACAGACGAGGTCGGCTGCCGGGACGCGACGCAGTTCTTCGGCGTGATCGCTCCGGGCCGCGCACCCGATCACAGCCACGTGTACGACGAGGTGATCTACGTGCTCGAGGGCGAGGGCGTCCTGCACGGCGGCGAAGAAGACCGGCCGGTGACGGCCGGCTCGTGCATCCATCTGCCGCCGTTCTTCGTCCACTCGCTCGAGAACAGCGGAGACTCTCCAATGCGGATCGTCGCGACCTTCCATCCGTCCGGCGACCCTGCCTCGCGCGCCTACGAGGCAAACGAATGACCGGGAATCGCGTCTCATCCCCTAGCGGAACGGAATCAATGAGGAGGGCAATATGAGGAAGTACCTGGTGGCCGCTGTTTTCGCGGCCGCGGTGGCTGTGCTCGCATCAGCCGCTTTTGGATCGACCAAGTCGCCGGCGCGGACATCGTCCGCGGGCTCGGCGCTCGTCTCGTGCGGCAAGACGCGCACGATCGGCCTCGCGGCCCCGATCACCGGCCCCGCGGCCGCGATCGGGAACCAGCAGGTGCGCTGGGCGAAGTACTACGTCAAACGCTGGAACGCTGTGAAGGCGAACAAGAACAAGCAGATCAAGATGATCTCCGGCGACACGCAGCTCGGTGTCGACACGGCATTCGCCGTCAAGGTTGCGAAGTCGTTCGCCTCGAACTCGAAGGTGCTCGGCGTCGTTGGGCCTGCGGGTAGCCAGGAAGTGGTCGCCTCGACGTCGTCCTACAAGGGCGGCGCTCTCGGCTTCATCTCCGGCTCCGCAACCCGCACGACGCTCACGGACGGCCACACGGACGGCAATCGCCGCGGCTTCTTCTACCGCGTGGTGCCGAACGACGGCGTCCAGGCGCCGACCGTCGCGAACTACATCACCGGGAAGCTGAAGGCGAAGCGGGTCTACATCATCGACGACCAGGAGACCTACTCGCAGGGCCTGGCCAACGGCGTGCAGACCCGGCTGAAGGCGAAGGGCGTCACGGTCACGCGCGACTCGATCTCGCAGACCGCGTCGGACTTCTCATCGCAGATCGCGAAGATCTCGGGCAACACGCAGATCATCTACATCCCGTGGCAGCTCGCCCCGCAGGCCCAGGCCTTCGGGCAGCAGCTCAAGGCCGCGGGCAAGGGCAAGATCAAGCTGTTCGGCTCAGACGGCCTCTTCGCCCCGGGCACGTGGAAGATCACGGGTTCGTACGACTCGTTCTTCCCGGTCTCGCCGAAGGACCCGATCGTCAAGGCGTACGCCAAGGCACACAAGGGCGACGGCGAGTACTTCGGCGCCCCGTCCTTCGTGGCGGCGCAGGTCCTCGTCGGCGCAGTCACCAAAGCCTGCGCGGACGGCAAGGCGACGCGTGCCGAGGTGCGTAAGGACATCGCAAAGACGAAGCTGAAGAGCTCGATCCTCGGCCTGCCGGTCTCGTTCGGGGCCAGCGGCGACCTGAAGGGCGGCAACTTCGGCATCTACCAGATCCAGAGCAACGGCTCGTTCAAGCCGGTTGGCTAGCACGAGGCGCCTCTGATCGCAGGGAGCGGACGTGTGGCCCACCTCGGTGGGCCACACGTCACTCTGAGAGAGTTAGGGACGGCGTGAACGCGGGTCTTTCACAGCGGCTCGGCAACCTGGCCGGCCTCGCGCTGGCCCTGGTCGCGTGGATGTTCTACGCCGTCTACTTCTCCCCGACCGAGGGCTGGGTCTTCTTCTTCCAGCTGACGGTGAACGGGATCGTCCTCGGCAGCATCTATGCGCTGATCGCGCTCGGGTACTCGATGGTCTACGGGATCCTGAAGCTGCTGAACTTCGCCCACGGCGACGTCTACATGATCGGGGCGTTCATCGGCTTCGGCGTTTTGACGCTGCTGGGCGGCCCGCTCAACCCGGCCATTCCGGTCGCCCTGCTCGTGCTCTGCATGTTCGTGGTCGCGATGCTCGGCTCCGGCTTCCTCGGCCTTGCGATCGAGCGCTTCGCCTACCGGCCGCTGCGCGACTCGCCCCGGATCGCTCCGCTGATCTCCGCGCTCGGCGTCTCTTTCTTCCTCGAGAACTCGGCCCTGTTGCTGTTCGGCTCACAGTTCCGCAACTACGACGGCTACGACCTGATCAGCTACAACGGCATCCACATCGGCGGCGACAGCGGAGTCTTCATCCAGTACCTCGGGGTGATCGTGATCGTCGGCGCGGTTTTCCTGATGCTCGCCCTGCTCGCCCTCGTCCGGTGGACGCGGCTCGGGAAGGCGATGCGTGCGGTCTCGTTCGATCGCGGGGCCGCCGCGATGATGGGCATCGACCCCGACCGCGTGATCGCGGCCACGTTCTTCATCGGGTCGGCACTAGCGGGAGCGGCCGGCGTGATGTTCGGCCTGCTCTTCAGCCAGATCTACCACCTGATGGGGTTCCTCGCCGGCCTGAAGGGCTTCACTGCGGCCGTCGTCGGAGGGATCGGCAGCATCCCCGGCGCAATGCTCGGCGGCCTGCTCGTCGGACTGATCGAGTCCTGGGCGAAGGGCTACCTGAACGGCAACGTCTCCGACCTGGTCGTATTCGGAATCCTGATCGGCGTCATGCTCGTGCGACCGAGCGGGCTCCTCGGCACCCCGGCTCTGCAGAAGGTCTAGTCGAGATGGCCGAGAACACACCCCCGACCCCCGATCCGGCCCCGGCGGGCGTCCAGATCGGGGCCGACCAGTGGGTCGCCCAGGCCGACGAGCGGCGCGACCGTCCCACCGGCATCGGCGGACGGATCGCGCACCTGTGGGAGCTGCTGCCCCCCGCAGGGAAGCTCGCGTTCCTGACCCCGGCCATCCTCGTCCCGTTCCTGCCGTTCATGAACGAGGGGAACCTCTTCAACTACGGCTTCTTCATCCTGATCTACGCGCTACTCGCGCTCGGGCTGAACGTGGTTGTCGGGTTCGCCGGTCTCCTCGACCTCGGCTACGTGGCCTTCTTCGGCTTCGGCGCCTACGTCTACGCCTTCCTGTCCGGCACGCACCACGAGAAGGGGCACGTCTACACGCACCACTGGTCTGCCCAGTACTCGATCCTCCTCGCCGTCGTGGTCTGTGCCTTGCTGGGGCTCTTCCTCGGCTCCTCGTCGCGGCGGCTGCTCGGCGACTACCTCGCGATCGTCACATTGTTCTTCGGCCAGGCCTTCGTCATCTTCACGAACACCACCGACCCGTACGGGCTCACGAACGGCTCGAACGGGCTCGCCAACGTCGACCCGCTGAACTTCCGTGCGTTCGGCCAGACGCTCACGATCAACTCGGTCAAGGGCTACTACTGGTTCCTGCTGGGCTGCGTGGTCGTCGTCCTGATCGTGCTCTGGTGCATCGCGGAGTCGCGCACCGGCCGCGCGTGGAAGGCCTCGCGCGAGGACCCGCTGGCCGCCGAGATGATGGGTATGCCGGTCAACCGGCTGAAGATCATGGCCTTCAGCTTCGGCGCGGCGATCGCCGGCCTTGCCGGGAGCGTGTTCGCCGCCGCACAGACCGGCGCCTTCCCGCAGAACTTCAGCACACAGGTCCTGATCCTGATCTACGCGGTCGTGATCCTCGGCGGCACCGGCAGCCTCACCGGGATGCTCGTCGGCGCGACCGTGATCATCGCGTCGAACCAGGTGCTCGACTCGACTTCGCCGCCCAACAACGCCCGGGTGCTCTTCTACCTGGCGCTGATGGCCGGGGTCGTGCTCACGCTGAAGCCCTCCTGGAAGCGCATCGCCGTCGCGCTGGGCGGGACCGCCATCTTCGGGCTCGCGGTGCACGCGATCGTCGACGCCGTGTGGTCCCGCGGCACGAGCGGCGAGGTCACCTCCGGCGGCTTCCTCACCGGCGTGATCCGCAACTTCGTGCAGTTGCCGACCAACTCGGGCCGGCTCGCCGTCTACGGCTACCTCCTGATGATCGTCCTGGTCGTCGTGCTGGTGCAGCTGAAGGGCTGGTGGCGCGTGATCGTCTACGTGCCCACGCTCTACCTGACCGCTCTCGTCTGGGAGAACCTGCTCATCCAGAACCCGGCGGTGACGCGATACGTCCTGTTCGGCGTGCTCCTCATCGCGGTGATGACGATCCGGCCGCAAGGCCTGTTCGGAACGGCCAAGGTGGAGATCGTCTGATGGCCCGCATGCTGGAGCTGGAGGACGTCTCCAAGGCCTTCGGCGGGCTGCAGGTGATCTCGGACCTCGACTTCCACGTCGACGAAAACGAGATCGTCAGCGTCATCGGACCCAACGGCGCCGGGAAGACGACGCTGTTCAACCTCGTCACCGGGGTCTACGCCCCGGACGAGGGCGACATCCTCTTCGAGGGCGAGTCGATCGTCGGCCTCGCGCCGAGCCGGATCAGCCGCCGCGGCATCGCCCGCACGTTCCAGACCCTCCGGCTCTTCCTGAACATGACGGTGAAGGAGAACGTCATGGCCGCCGAGTATGGACACACGCACGCCGGCGTCCTGCGCTCGGTGCTGCGCACACCTGGGATGCGTCGCGAGGAGCGTGAGATCGCGGCCCTCGCCGAGGAGAAGCTCTCGTTCTTCGGGCAGCGCCTGATGGGCTACCGCTGGGACCAGCCCGCCTACTCGCTCTCCTATGCCAACCGCCGCCGGCTCGAGATCGCCCGCGCGATGGCGACGAACGCGCGGCTGCTCCTGCTCGACGAGCCCGCCGCCGGGATGAACCCGGTCGAGACGCACGAGATCACGGAGCTGATCGGCAAGCTGCGCGACGAGGCGGGCTACACGATCTTCGTGATCGAGCACGACATGCACCTCGTCGAGGGCATCTCCGACCGGGTCGTCGCGCTCGACCACGGGATCAAGATCGCGGAGGGCTCCTTCGACGAAGTCGCCACCGACCCGAGCGTCGTCGAGGCTTACCTGGGCCTGCGCGCGGGGAGGGCGTCGTGAGCGAGATCCCGGCGAAGCCGCTGCTCCAATTCGAGCACGTCGATACCTACTACGGCCAGATCCACATCTTGAACGACGTCTCGCTGCAGGTCGGCGCGGGCGAGCTGGTCTGCCTGCTCGGCGGCAACGCCTCGGGCAAGTCGACGACCCTCAAGACGGCGCTCGGGATCGTGCGGCCACGCGCCGGCCGCGTGGTCTTCGGGGGCGAGGACCTCGCCGAGCGCGACACGAGCTACCGCATCGGCCGCGGGATGGCGATCGTGCCGGAGAACCGCAGGCTGTTCGCACCGATGAGCGTGCTCGAGAACCTCGAGATGGGTGCGTACCTGCACGGCGGAGGCGCCAAGGAGGACTTCGAGCGCGTCTACACGCTCTTCCCGCTCCTCCACGAGCGACGCAAGCAGCTGGCCGGGACGCTCTCGGGCGGCGAGCAGCAGATGGTCGCAATGGGGCGCGCCTTGATGTCCCGGCCGAAGCTCCTGCTGATGGACGAGCCGTCGATGGGGCTCGCGCCGATCCTCGTCGAGCGCAACTTCGAGATCATCCAGCAGGTGCACGAGTCCGGCGTCTCGATCCTGGTCGTCGAACAGAACGCGAACGTCTCGCTCGGGATCGCCGACCGCGGCTACGTCCTGCAGACCGGCCGCGTCGTTCTGTCCGGCAAGGCGTCCGAGCTGCTCCAGCACGAGGATCTGCGGAAGGCCTACCTTGGCCGTTGACGTCGCCTCGTTGCCGGGCCGGATTCGCCACCGCTTCCCGGTCTTCGAGCGACAGGTCTACGTCAACAGCTGCTCGCAAGGGGCGCTCTCGGACTCGGTGCGCGAGGCCTACGCGCACTATCTCGACGACTGGGACGAGCACGGCGCGCCGTGGGAGTACTGGGTCGGCCGCCTGGAGGCGGTGCGGTCGGCGATCGCGGGGCTCGTCAACGCCGACGAGGACGAGATCGCGGTCACGACGTCGGTCTCCGCGGGCGTGAGCGCGCTCGTCAGCGGGCTTCGCTTCGGCGACGGGCGCGACACGATCGTCGTCAGCGACTTCGAGTTCCCGACCATCGGGCAGATCTCGCACGCCCAGGAGCGGCGCGGCGTGCGGGTGGTGCACGTGCCGGCTGAGGCGGACGGGACGATTCCGCTGGAGCGCTTCGAGGCGGCGATCGACGAGCGCACGGCCCTCGTCGCGGTCACTCACGTCTGCTTCCGCAACGGCGGGCGGCTCGACGTCGAGGGCATCGGGCGCATCGCGCACGAGGCGGGCGCGCCGGTGCTGGTCGACGCGTATCAGACGATCGGCTCGCTGCCGATCGACGTGCGCGCGCTCGACTGCGACTTCCTAGCCGCGGGCGCGCTCAAGTACCTACTCGGGTCGGCCGGGCTCGGCTTCCTCTACTGCCGACGTGAGCTCGTGCAGGGGATCGAGCCGACGGCGACCGGCTGGTTTGCCGACCGCGACATCTTCGAGATGGACATCCACGACTACTCGCCGGCGCCGACCGCACGGCGCTTCGAGGCGGGCACGCCGCCGGTGCCCTCGACCTATGCAGCAATCGCCGGCATCGAGCTGATGCGCGAGATCGGGATCGCCGAGACCGAGGCGCACGTGCGCGAGCTGAACCCGCTGCTGCACGACGGCGTCGAAGAGCTCGGCGGGCGCATCGCGACGCCGCGCGAGCCGGAGCGGAGCGGGGCGCTCGTCTGCATCCCCTCGACCGACGTCGACGCGCTGGTCGCCGCGCTCGCCGCGGAGAACATCGTCACCTCGTCCCGCGACGACAAGCTGCGGATCTCGGCCCATTGCTACAACACGGCCGAGGACGTCCGGGCGGTGCTCGACGCGCTGACCGCGAACCGCCGGCTGCTCGCCTAGAACCAGGGACTGTCCCCAGTGATCGGCCGAAACGGCCGTGGCGTTCGTGCCGAAAGTGTGACTTCTTGTCCACAGACACGGCCGGAAGGGACGGTTCGGCGCCGACGAGCAGGCACACTCGGCGCGGGAGCCGAGGCGGTAAGAGGGGCCGAAGCACCTCGCCGACGCCTGCGCCTAGAAGATGCGCGAGGGCAGCCCGGAAAGCGGCACGCCGCCGTCAGCGGTGACGAGCCAGGTCTCCTGCATGTAGAGGCAGTCGTGTCCGTTCTCGGCGATCACGTGGGGATGCATCGAGAAGACCATGTTCTCGCGCAGCTCGGTCTCGACGCCCTCACCGATCTTGGGGAACTCGATCATCGTCATCCCGATCGAGTGGCCGGTGACGTGGCCGAGGTGGTAGCCGCGCTCCGTGAACCCCTGCGAGACCGCGCGGTGCGCGTCATGCGCGGTCGCACCCGGCCGCAGCGCGCCCTTCGCCGCCTCGAAGTACTCGTCGTAGGCCTCGTTCATCCGCTTCACCTCATCGTTCGGCGTCCCGAGCGCCCGCGAGACCTCGACCCAGTGCCCGCCGCGCCCGGCGATCTCCAGGGACGGGATGCAGAAATCGCCGAGCGTCGTCTCGGCGCGCGCGATCGCGAACTCGGCGCCGACGAGCACCATGTTCATCGTCAGCCGCCCGCAGCCGCGCTCGACGAACAGCTCCTCCGCAGGAGCAAGGACATCGGCGGCGCTGCGGCCGGGCTCGTAGGCCTCGCGGAAGACGTGGAAGCCGTCCGTGTTGATCTGGACGCTGTCGCGCACCGACTCGAGCTCCTCGTCGCTCTTGACCGCGCGCGCGTGATCGAAGGCGACGTCCCAGGGCACGAGCTCGGCCGCGCCCTCAAGCGCCGCGTAGTCGCGCGGAGCCATCACGTAGTCGAGCCCATAGACGCCGACCCGCTTGCCTCGTAGCCGGTCGGCGAGCCAGTCGCCCGGGCGGTCGGCGAAGACCTGCTCCTCGATCCACGCGGTGCCGTGCTCGCCCACGTAGCGCGCCTCGCTCGGGAAGACGATCGACGGCTCGCCCTCGCGCGGCAGCACGACGTAGGCATAGCGGTGGACGATCTGGAAGCCCGAGAGGTAGGTGACCGCGCCCTCGAAGCCCGTGTACTCGCTCCCGCAGACGAGCGCCGCGTCGAGCTCGTCGCGCTCGAGCGCGGCACGGACGTTTCCGTAGCGCCGCTCGACCTCGCCCGGGCTCACCACGATTGCTCCAGTCCCTTCACGAGCGCGAGTATCGCCTCGTTCAGCGGCGTCGGCACGCCGTGCTCGCGCCCGAAGCGCGCAATGCCGCCGTTCAGGTAGTCGATCTCGGTTGCCCGTCGCGCCTCGACGTCCTGGAGCATGCTCGCCTTGTGGTCGTAGGCGACGTCCGGCCGCGCGGCGTGGTCGATCAGCTCCTCGGGATCCGCGTCGAGTGTGATCCCCTGCGCGCTCGCGACCGCCTTGCCCTCGTCGACGAGCCCAGAGACGAGCCGCCGCAGCGCCGGGTCTTCGCACACGCGCCCGTGCGTCAGGCCGGTGAGCGCGCCGACCGGGTTGGTGGCCGCGTTGAAGATCACCTTGCGCCACTGCGGCCCGCGGGCATCGGCGACCGCGGTCGCAGGCAGGCCCGCGCGCGTGCAGGCCTCGGCCAGGCGCTCGACCTCTTCGAACGGCGCCGGACTCGGCTCGAAGGGACCGAAGGTGGTGTCTCCCTTGACGTCCCACTGCACGTGGCCCGGCTCGAGGATCCGCCCGGCGGGGAACGTCGTGCCGCGGATCACGCGCTGCACGTGCCCCGCGAGCGTCTCCTCGTTGCCGATCCCGTTCTGGACCGAGGCGACCGCCCCGTCGCCGAACGCAGGCGCGGTCGCCGCGATCGCGGGCTCGGTGTGCATCGCCTTCGTCGCGACGATGCCGAAGTCGCACGGCGGCAGCTCGGCCGCATCCGTGGTCGCGCGCACCTGCCCGACGACCTCGCCGGCGCCGGAAAGCCGCAGGCCGTTCGCGTTGATCGCGTCGACGTGCTCACGCGAGAGGTCGTACGCCCACACCTCGACGTCGTCCAGATTGGCCAGGTTCGCCGCGAACAGCGACCCGACGGCGCCGCAACCCACGATGCACACCCTCACGCGCGCCTCCGCAGCCGCGGCAACCCGAACTCACGTCCACCGGTAAGGCCGGAGGGACGCAGGATCAGGACGAGCGCCATCAGCGACGCCAGGATGACGAGCCGCGTGCCGGAAGGCAGGTCGAAGCGGTGGCCGACGACGTGCACGCCGCTCTCGGCCTGGCTCAGGAACGAGTCCAGCCCGCTGACGGCCAGCGCGCCTACGACCGCGCCCCAGAGGCTGGTGACGCCGCCTACGACCAGCATCGCCAGCGTCAGGAACGTCAGGTCGAGGTAGACCTGGTCGGTCGTGATCGAGCCGAGCTGGTGTACGAGCAGGCCGCCGGCAAAGCCGCCGAGCGCGCCGGAGAGCGTGAACGCCCAGAGGCGCTGCTGGTGGACTCGCACCCCGACGCCGGCAGCCGCGGCCGGGTCTTCCCGCGACGCGCGGAGCTGCCGACCGAGGCGGCTTCGCTGGTAGGCGAACGCGACCGCGATGACGACCAGCGCGCCAAGCGTCGCCTGCAGCGGCCCGGTCGACTCCGGCACGAGCGAGAGCGTCGTCGCACCGGGGCCGATCCTCGTCCACTCGCGCAGGACGTTGTTGGTGATCTCGAGGACCGCGAGGGTCGCGATCCCGGCGGCGAGGCCGGAAAGCCGCATCAGCGGCAGCCCGACGAGGAACGCGAACAGGCCGCCGAGCCCGGCGGCGAGGAGCAGCGACGGCACGTTCCCGATCGTGTGGTCGCGCAGGAGCGGGAAGACCGTCGTCAGCACGCCCTGCTTCGACTCGAGCGGCACCGTCATCACCCCCGAGGCGAAGGCGCCGACCGCGACGAAACTGATCTGACCGAACGAGAGCACGCCCGAGTTGCCGACGAAGACGTAGATCGAGACGACGATCGCGACCGCGACGAGCGCGTTCAGGAAGTAGACCTCGTTGGAGGGCGATGCGGTCGTCGAGACGAGCCCGACCACGACCACGAGCAGCGCCGGCCCGGCGAGCTGCACGAGCGGGTCGAGCCACCGCCTCATACGCGTTCGGGCGCGGTCCGGCTGCCCCAGGAGAACAGGCCCTCCGGGCGCAGGAGCAGGACGAGGATCACGAGCGCGAACACGGCCGACGGCAGGTAGACCGTCTTGTCGGTCGGCAGCAGGGCGTTGAGCAAGCCGGAGACGAATCCGATCGTGAAACCGCCGAGAGTGGCTGTCCAGAGGCGGTCGATGCCGCCGACGACGACGCCGACGAGGACGATGATCGTCTCCTGCAAGGCGAAGTCCGGCGTCACGAACGGCTGCTGCACGGTCAACATCACCGCCACCGCGGCAGCCAGCAGGCCCGAGAGGAGAACCGAGAACGCGATCACGCGGTTCGCCCGCACGCCGAGCAGGCGCGCGGTGCGGAAGTCGCCGGCCGCGGCGCGCGTGTGGAGGCCGATCGTCGTGCGGGTCAGCAGCAGCGCGAGCAACAGGAGGGCC
>Ga0307310_10000860_pt1 | contig 10777 bp, 7 predicted proteins | sample ER_DNA_197_FD_194502 | JGI IMG/M metagenome (GOLD analysis project Ga0307310, IMG submission 194502) | Bulk soil microbial communities from the East River watershed near Crested Butte, Colorado, United States - ER_DNA_197 | ecosystem: Environmental > Terrestrial > Soil > Floodplain | place: USA...
ATCGCGTCGGCTCAGAAAGTCGAGCACTACGAGATCTCGGCGTACGGCACGGCGCGGGCGCTGGCGGGACAGGTCGGACGGCCTGATGTGGCCGAGCTGCTGGCCAAATCTCTCGCCGAAGAAGAGAGCGCCGACAATCTTCTCACGCAGATCGCCCGTGAGCTCATGGGGCAGGCAAGGACCGGCGCGAGCAAGGCACGTAAGCTGGTCGCCGTACGTGAGGATTGATCAGGAGAGTCGGGCGGCGGCCTAGGGTTCCCGTACGCGAGCCATTCGACCCATGTCGAATGGCTCGCTCTTTATTTCGCGGCCACGCAGCTGAAGTTCTCCGCGTCATCGATGCTGCCCTGACCTTTGTAACGCGCCACCTGCGGATACGGGCAGAGCGGCCGCGTGCGCGCCACTGTGCCGTTGGTCACCTTGCTCGCCAGCAAGGAGTCGGGCGCCTTGTTCTTCTCCACCCAGTCGATCACCGCCGTCGCGGCATCGACGCGATCGGGTCCGATACCGCCGCCGCAGTGCGCGACGCCCGGCATCATGAATAGACGCGCGAAGTCGGCGGTGCTCCGGCCATTCTTCGCCGCGACCGCCTCGTAGTAGTTCACGCCCATCATCGGCTGAAGAATCTGGTCCGCCCACCCGTAGGTCATGATGACCTTCCCGCCCCTCTTGCGAAACTTCGACAGATCGGCGTTCTTCGCGTCCGCCAGCTTGCTCCAGCGTTTGACCAGCGAGGGGTCGCGGTCGTAATCGAATGTCATGAAGTCGTACTCCGCCTGCGGCGGGTCGAGGATCAGATAGCGCATCACCCCTTCGGCCAGGTTGAAGTCCGCCGGCTTGGCGCCAGGCTGCGCCGGCACGATCGCGCCCACCCATCCGCTGTTCATGGCGCCGTTCGGCGCGGTCGTGACGGCTTCGCTGCCCGGCAGATAACCCGCGATGGACGGCTTGTTCTTGCTGCTCGGGCCGCCATGAATCTTGCCGATCGTCGCGGCCTGTGCCGCCGTCAGGCAGTCTGGCGTATCGGCGCCGGCGCTGCACGCCGGCACATCGCGCGACGCGTCGAAGCGGCACGCGCGCGGGTCATCGATCAGTCCATCCTCGAGACCATCGACGGCGTCGCACTTGTCCATGATCTTCTGCGCGACCAGGAGCAACTTCGCGGGCGAGACGGGCGCTTCGGTCAGCGCCTTCTGGTTCCACATCGCGCCGATGGTAAACCCGGTCTGATCGACCCAGGGCGCGTTGGCGACGATGCCGTCGAAGTCGTCGGGATAGCGCTGCGCCTCGAGCAGCCCCTGACGGCCGCCGTTCGAGCAGGAGTTCCAGTACGAGAACTGAATCGGCTGTGCGTAGTAGTCGGCCGCGATCTTTTTCGCCGTCTCGGCAGTCACGTGCACCGCACGATACGCGTAATCGATCGCCTTCTGCGGGTTGCTGAGGATGAACGACCCGCTCGGCTCCTGACGCGCGTCGTGACCCGTATTGGTCCGTGCGTGCACGAAGCCATTGATCAAGCCGGCGGTCCGGTCCGGATTGGTGGGGCCGTCGAGGGCATCGCCCGCGAGGCCGCCGTTGCCGGTCATGTAGAAGCGGCGGTTCCAGCGATCGGGCAAGTTCACCTCGAATGCGACCTCGGGGGTGATCACGCCTGTCACCCGACAGTGCTGCGGCGTATCCCCGGCTGCCGGCACAATGCGCGCGTTAATCGATTTGATCCCCTCGCCCTTGAACGCCGCGAGGCTCCCGCACGATTTCGCCGGCATGGAATCCGCCACTGTGTAACGGGCGAGCGAGGTGCTGGCGTTCGCAAACGGTTGTGCGAATGCCGGAACCGCTGCCGCGCAGAGGATGAGACACGTAGCAGGCAGACGCATCACAAGTCCCTTTCGAGCGTCTTGACGACGCAAACCGAGCCGTTCCGTCCGTGCAACAGTTCGGCATTGTACTTGTGCTTGCGAGCAGTGGCGAACACTGCCCGGCAGGGCCTCGGGACGGATTCGATCGTTGACAGACTCCATCAGTTACTTGACAATCGCCTCCCATTCGACAGCCATGAACACGCGTCTCCTCATGATGCTGCACGTGAACGTCTCGACACCGCAGAACATCGGCGCCGTGCCTCACGGCACTCGGCGAACCGTCCCCTTGAGCGGCGGGGAGTTCGAGGGCCCGCGTCTTCGCGGCACGGTCTTGCCGGGCGGGAGCGCAGACTGGCTGCTCCTGCGAGCCGACGGCGTCCTCGAGCTGGACCTTCGCGTCACGCTCCGGACCGACGACGGAGCGCTTATCGCGATGAAATCTTTCGGCTTGCGTCACGGACCACCGGAAGTGATGGCGGCGATCGGACGCGGCGAGCGGGTCGATCCTGCGACCTATTACTTCCGCACCACGCCGCGCTTCGAGACCGCGCATCCCGCGTACGCGTTCTTGAATAGCCTCGTCGCCCTCGCCAGCGGCGACCGTCGGGCAGACGGTCCGATCTACACCGTTTACGAAGTGCTCTGACCTCTCCGCGAAGGAAAACACCGTGAATTCGCGTCCGCTGATGCTCCTTCGTCTCACGACCGCGGCCGCCGAGGAGATCGGCTCGACGCCGCACGGCAAGCTCTCCATCTTCCCGATCATCGGCGGGTCTTTCGAAGGCGAGCGCCTTCGCGGCAAAGTGCTCGCCGGCGGCGGCGACTGGGTCACGGCCAGGGCCGACGGGACGTTCGAGCTCGATCTGCGGGTGACGCTCGAGACGGAGGACGGCGCCCTGATTCACATGACAGCCACCGGCGTGCGCAACGACACGAACCACTACCTTCGCACGCTGCCGCGCTTCGAGACCGCCGAGCCGAAGTACGCGTTCCTCAATCGTCTCCTCGCCGTCGGCATCGGAGAGATCGGTCCGGAGGGACCGGTTCACGCCATCGAGGAGATTCTCTAGGTCGACATCTGCGGGGGCCATATAATGCCCTCCCCGCAGGTCGATGAACAGGTTGACGGAGGTCATGATGTCCAGGTTTCTCAGTGCTGTTGGCGGCGGCCTTTTGCTCTCGACGATGTTGTCCGCTCAATCGAGCCAATCGGTGCCGACCCTGGACAATGAAAGCACCGGTTCGTGGTTCGTCGAGTTGTCGAGCGAGCCGACCGTCGAGGGCACCCCGCTCGCGACTCTCGATCGCGAGGAGGCGGCATTCCATGCCGCCGCCACGAGCGCAGGGATTCGCTATACGACAGGGCGGCACTTCCGGAAGCTCTGGAACGGACTTACGGTCCGCGCCTCGGCAGGCGACATCCCCAAGCTGCGCGCGCTCCCCGGAGTGCAGTCGGTGTATCCCGTGGTGAATGTCGTGCTCCAGCAGAGTGAGGACCAGCCGGACCCGGTCCCCGATCTGGTGACGGCGATCCGCATGACGGGCGCCGATATCGCGCAGAGCGCCCTCGGTCTGATCGGGCGCGGCGTCAGGGTGGCGGTGATGGACACCGGCATCGACTACCAGCATCCCGATCTCGGCGGCTGTTTCGGTCCGCATTGCCGCGTCACGGCTGGCTTCGACCTGGTGGGCGACAACTTCGATTCGAGCTCTCCCGACCCCGCGAAGCAGGTGCCTCACCCGGATCCGGATCCCGACGACTGCAACGGTCACGGCACGCACGTGAGCGGCATCATCGGCGCCAACGGAGGCGTCACGGGCGTCGCTCCCGGCGTGGAATTCCATGCGTATCGAGTCTTTGGATGTGAAGGATCGACGAGCGCGGACATCATGCTCGCCGCGATGGAAATGGTGCTGGACGACGGCGCCGACGTGTTGAACATGAGCATCGGCAGCGCGCTCACGTGGCCGCAATACCCGACCGCCAAGGGCGCCGACAAGCTCGTGAAGCAGGGGGTCGTGGTCGTCGCGTCGATCGGCAATGAAGGTGCGTTGGGACTCTACGGGGCCGCCGCGCCCGCCATCGGCAAGAACGTGATCGGCGTCGCGTCTTTCGACAACACGCACGCGAACGTCGTCTCCTTCACGATCTCTCCCGATGGGACGAAGGTTGGATACATCGCCGCGACCGGCGCTCCGCCCGCGCCCTCTTCCGGTTCGTTTCCCATGTCTCGAACCGGCACGTCCACGTCGACCGCCGACGGCTGCGCCGCGTTGCCTGCAGGAAGCCTGACGGGGACGGTCGCGCTGATCCGGCGAGGTACCTGCTCGTTCTACCAGAAGGCGTTCAACGCGCAAAGTGCGGGCGCGGCCAGCGTCGTGCTGTACAACAACGTGCCCGGGTTCATTTCGCCGACGGTGACCGGCACGCCGGCGATCACGATTCCGGTCGTCGCGATCACTGATGTGAAGGGCGTTCTGATCGACTCGCGCCTAGCGGGCGGTCCGGTGACGATGACGTGGACGTCGACCACCACGAGTGAGCCGCAGCCGACCGGTGGCCTGATTTCCAGCTTCTCGTCTTACGGCCTTCCGCCCGATCTCAGCTTCAAGCCCGACCTCGGCGCGCCCGGCGGCAGCATCCGATCGACGCTGCCGCTCGAACAGGGCGGCTACGGAAACCTGAGCGGCACCTCCATGGCGTCGCCGCACGTCGCCGGAGCCGTGGCGCTGCTGCTCGAAGGACGCCCGCACACCAAGCCGAAAGAGGTGGAGCAACGGCTGCAGAACACCGCTCGTCCGGCCGTGTGGTGGGGAAATCCGGCCCTCGGCTTCCTCGACAACGTCCATCGCCAGGGCGCGGGGATGCTGCGGATCGACGACGCCGTGACGGCCCATGCGACCGTGTCGCCGAGCAGCCTCGCGCTTGGGGAGATGGAAGCTGGCCCCATCACGAGCGAGTTGAAAATCACATTGGCTGCCGAAAAACGCCGCGGACCGGGTCGAGACGACCCGCCGGTGACGTACACCCTGGGTCATGTGCCTGCCGTGTCGACCGGTCCCAATACGTTCACTCCGTCCTTCAGGACCGGCTTCGCGACGGCGACATTCAATCCGCCATCGGTCACGCTCGGCGGCCAGAATGGCCACCATGACGACGCGGCCACCGTCGCCGTCACGATCGACCGGCCGGCGGGCGACCCCGCGACGCGGCTCTTCGGCGGCTACATCACCTTGACCCCGAACGACGGCGGAACGGTGCTCCGCGTTCCATACGCCGGATACAACGGCGACTACCAGGCCATCGTCGCGTTGACGCCGACCCCGAATGGATTCCCCTGGCTCGCGAAACTCGTCGGCACGAGCTTCGTCAATCAGCCGACCGGTGCCGCGTACACCCTCGTCGGCAACGATATCCCGTTCATCCTGGTCCACCTCGATCACCAGGTCACAAATCTGAAGATGGAGGTCATCAACGTCGTGACCGACCAGCCGGTCGGCTTTGCCGACATCGAGGAGTTCCTGCCACGTAACAGCACCGCAACGTCTTTCTTCGCGTTCACGTGGGACGGGACCACCATGAAGCGGGCGGGCGGCAAGCTGAAAACAGTTCCCAATGGTTCGTACCGCCTCGAGTTGACCGTACTGAAAGCGCTTGGCGATCCGGATAACCCGGCACACACCGAGCACTGGCCGTCGCCGACGATTGTCATCAGCCGCCCGTAGCGATTGGCCGGTGCGGCCTCAATCGCGGTACAAGGCGCGCCAAAGGTCTCGCCCTCGATCGCGATGCTGTCGCAAGGGGCGCCGATGCGGTTGGCTTGGACCTGCTTCCGGGGCCGCGCCCGAGCCGGGTGCTTGCCGGGATAACATGGCTTGAAGTGGCGACTGACGCTTCATGCCGTTGCCCACGGCGGCAAGAGCGCCGAGGCATATCAGGAGCGCGAAACACCATCGGAGACTTTGTTTCGTCATACACCACCTCCGGTTTCCGCTTTATCGAGTCGATGCAGCCTGAACCTCCGGACCAGCTCCTCGCAGATGTGGGATCGCGTTCAAGTTGATTAACGACGGTCCTGGACAAAACGAACAGCGATGGACATCCAAGAGATATCTGTAGCTGGTCCCCCGGGCGTTCCGTCATGAGAGAGCTCGAAGTCCTCGTTGGCCTGGTCCTCGGCGCCACGATTCTGGCCGCCGTGGCGCGTCGCATCGGTGCACCGTATCCCGTGTTTCTGGCGCTCGGCGGCGCGATCCTCGCGTTCGTTCCAGGCGCGCCTTCGTTCACCGTGCTGCCCGAGCTCGCTTTAGCGCTCTTCGTGGCGCCCATACTGCTCGACGCGGCGTTTGACGCATCGCCGCGAGACCTCAGGGACAACTGGGCACCAGTCACAGGCCTGGTCGTGTTTGCCGTCGGCCTCACAACCATCGCCGTCGCGGTCGTGACGCGCTCGCTGATGCCCGCGATGCCATGGGCGCCGGCGATCGCGCTCGGCGCCGTCGTCGCACCACCCGATGCCGCGGCCGCAACCGCTGTCCTGCGTCTCTTGAGACCACCTCATCGCATCCTGACGATCCTCCAGGGCGAGAGCCTGCTGAATGATGCCACCGCGCTGCTGATCTACCGCCTCGCTGTAGGCGCCGTAGCGGCCCAGGGCTTTTCCATCGGCGCGGTTGCGCCGACATTCCTGTTCGCCGTGGCCGGCAGCGTGGTTGTCGGTCCGGCGCTTGGATGGCTCGTCCTGCGGTTGACCGACCGTGTGGAGGATGTGCCGACGGCCATCATTCTTCAGTTCGTCAGCACGTTCGGGGTCTGGATCGTGGCCGACCGGATTGGTCTGTCAGGAGTGCTGACGATGGTGTGCTATGCCATCACCGTCGCGCGGACGTCGCCGGAGCGCACACCCGCGCGAATCCGCGTCCCCTCTTACGCCGTGTGGGAGACGGTTGTCTTTCTGCTCAACGTGCTGGCCTTCGCCTTCATCGGCCTGCAAATCCGCCCGATTCTGGCAAGCCTCGAGCCGGCGGCACGCGGACGATACTTTGCCGTCGCCGGCGCGGTCCTCCTGACGGTGATCGTTGTCCGGATCGCGTGGCACATGTCCTTCAATGCGATCGTCAGATGGCGGGATCGGCGGTTTGGTTTTAGTCCACCACGCCCGATGCTGCGTCCTTCGGTCGGGAGCGGTTTGATCATTTCGTGGGCCGGCATGCGCGGCATCGTCACGCTCGCGGCGGCACTGGCGTTGCCCGCGGCTTTTCCGTTTCGCGACCTGATCGTGCTGACCGCGTTCTCTGTCGTGCTCGGCACGCTCGCGCTCCAGGGACTCACGCTCGGGCCTCTCTTGCGCGTGCTCGACCTGCAGGACGATGACCCGGTCGGACACGAAGTCCGCGCAGCGCGTGAACGCGCCTTGCGTGCCGGTCTGGCGGGGTTCGAGCGCGAGCGATCGCCGGTCGCCGACGCGGTGCGGCAGGAATTCATCGCGCATCTGGGATCTGTGGACGCCAATCCCGAAGACGGGGAAGCCAGACGATTCGCCCACGGCGACCTTCACCGCCGGGCGCTTCAGGCGGCGCGGCAGGCTGTTCTCGCCATGCGTGCGAGCGACGAGATCGGCGATGACGCGTTTCATCAGATGGAAGAGGAGTTGGACTGGATCGAAATGTCGGGCGGCGGCGAAGAGAATGGCGGGTAGTTATTGCTCGTCGACGAGCGCCTCGAGGATTTTCACCAGCGCGCGCCGCTGATCGAGAGACAGCCGCGACAGCGGGTGCGACGCTCCTGTCATCTGTCTAAGCAACTGCGCCCGGACTCGCGCTCCCGTTTGCGTGAGGAGCAGCACTTTGACGCGACGATCGCGAGGCGAAGGCTGGCGCCGCACGAGACCCCGCGACTCCAGGCGATCGACCAGGCCGGTCACGTTCGACGCGTCGCACGACAGCGTGTCGGCAAGCCGGCTCATGGGCAGCGGGCGTCCCGGCTCGATCAGATGCAGGACGTGGCACTGGCTGGGGGAGAGGTCGAACTCCGGACCGGATGACGGCAGGTGCCCGCGCTGCGCGAAGAAGAATTTCATGAGGAGCTGCCAGGCTCGACAGGCATCCGGGTTGGCCTGATTCATCCCGGACATTATACTTCATTAAATACATAGTTGACATAATCAAGTATATAGGTGTATTCTGGTCGCACTATGAACAGGCTACGAATCATTCCCCTGGATGAAGAAGTGGTGTTTCCGGGCATGCCCGTCACCCTGTCGGTGGACGTGGGCAGCGATACCCAGGTGCTGCTGGTCCCCAGGCAGCAGAACACGTATGCGCGAGTCGGCGTCGTCGCCGAAGTGTCCGAACGGGTGCGGCTCGCGGGCCGCGGGCTCGCCGTCTCGCTGATGGCCCTCCATCGCGCGATCCCCGGCGGCGCGAGCGCCGACGAGGACGGCGTGCTTCGGGTCGACTTCGAACCGCGCCCGGACCATGCGCCGGCGGGCAGCCTCACCCGCGAGCTGGAACGCGAATATCGCGCGACCGTCGATGAGATTCTCGAGTTGCGGGGCGACGACGGGCGGATTCGCGCGTTCGTGCGGTCTATTACCGACGCGGGCGCACTGGCCGACACCGCCGGCTATTCGCCCGATCTGAACTTCACGCAGAAGCTGCAGCTGCTCCAGACGTTCGACATCGTCGAGCGGCTCCAGCTGGCGCTTCAGTTCCAGCGAGAGCGGCTGGCCGAGCTGCAGGTGCGCAAGCGCATCCACGACGATGTCGAAGACGGCGCGCAAAAGCAGCAGCGCGAATATTTCCTGCGTCGTCAGATGGACGCCATCCGGAAGGAGCTTGGCGAGAGCGACGGCTCCCTCGCGGACGAATACCGTCAGAAAATTTCGGACGCGGGCATGCCGGATTCGGTGCGCCAGCAGGCCGAGCGGGAGTTGTCCCGTCTGGAACGGATGGGGGACTCGAACGCCGAGTCGGGCATGATCCGGACTTATCTCGACTGGCTCCTGGCGGTCCCCTGGGCGAAGCGATCCGAGGAACGTCTCGACCCGGTGCAAGCCCGGGCGGTGCTCGATGCCGATCACGAGGGCCTCGACGATGTGAAACGACGCATCACGGAGTACCTGTCGGTGCGCAAGCTTCGCACTGAGCGGGGCATGACCGAGAACCGCCGTTCCGGAGTCATCCTGACCTTGATCGGACCTCCGGGTACCGGCAAGACGTCGATCGGCGAGTCGATTGCCCGGGCCACTGGCCGGCAGTTCGTACGGATGTCGCTTGGCGGCGTGCGCGACGAAGCAGAAATCCGCGGCCATCGGCGCACGTACATCGGCGCCTTGCCGGGGCGGCTCGTGCGTGCACTGCGCGATGCCGGCACGATGAATCCCGTCATCATGCTGGACGAGGTCGACAAGATTGGCGCGGATTGGCGCGGCGATCCGTCGGCCGCGCTCCTCGAGGTGCTGGACCCGGCGCAGAATCACGCGTTCCGGGATCACTATCTCGATGTCGAACTGGATCTCTCGCACGTCCTGTTTGTCGCGACGGCGAACGTCGCCGATACGATCCCGCCGGCGTTGTTCGACCGAATGGAAGTCATCCGGTTCGACGGCTACACGACCGACGAGAAGGTGGCGATTGCAAGAGGGCATCTCTGGCCCCGGCAAGTCGAGCGCAATGGCCTGCGTGTCGACGAAGTCGCGGTGGAGGATCCCGTACTGCGCTTCGTCGTCACTGACTACACGCGCGAAGCAGGCGTCCGGCAGCTCGAGCGGGAATTGGGAACGCTGCTCCGGAAGACGGCGACGCAGATTGCGTCAACCGGACCGACGACGGCGGTCGCCATCGATCGAGCGGCCGTGTCCGAGGCGCTCGGACGACCCAAGTTCTTCCACGAGGCGGCGGTACGCACCGCGGTCCCTGGTGTGGCGACGGGCCTCGCCGTGACGGGAGTGGGGGGCGACGTGCTGTTCGTGGAAGCGGCCTCCATGCCTGGCAAGGGCGGGTTGGTCCTGACCGGGCAACTCGGCGACGTCATGAAGGAGTCGGCGCGAATTGCGCTGACGTACGTGAAAAGTCATGCGTCCGAGCTCGGGATCGACGAACGCGCGCTCGATGGACGGGAAGTGCACGTGCACGTTCCGGCGGGCGCCATCCCGAAGGACGGCCCGAGCGCGGGGATCACGATGGTCACGGCGATTGCGTCGTTGCTGACGGGCCGACCGGTGAAAAGCACGGTCGGCATGACGGGTGAAGTGACGCTGCAGGGGCGGGTGCTCCCGATAGGGGGTCTGAAGCAGAAGGTGCTGGCCGCTCACGCGGCGGGTCTGACGGAGGTGATCGTCCCCGAGCGTAATCAGCCTGACCTCGATGACGTTCCGTCCGAGGTGCGTGACCAGATGCAGTTTCACATCGTCGAGACTGTGGATCAGGTGCTGACGCTCGCGCTGGAACCAACAGTGCTTGCGAGGGCTGCATAGGGGGCGCCAATGCGGATCGGAATCGTCGGGGCCGGCATGATCGGATCGACGCTGGCGAAGCTATGGATCGACGCGGGCCACGAGGTCCGCGTCGCGTCCAGGCATCCCGAGACACTGAAGCCGTTGATCGAACGCCTTGGAGCCCGCGCGTCGGCCGGAGCGCCTGTCGATGCCGCGACATATGGCGAGGTCGTCATGCTGACGGTTCCGGTTAAAGCTGTTCCGGATCTCGTCGGCGATCTTGCGCCGTTGCTGGTGGGTAAAGTCGTACTCGACACGGGAAATACGTACGAGCAACGAGATGGTCCTGTGGGGCGCGAGGCTTCCGCGCATCAGCAGGGTTCCTCCGGTTGGATGGCGGCGATGTTTCCCGGCAGCCGGTGGGTGAAGGCCTTCAACACCGTGTACTTCAAGACGCTGGAGCGTGAAGCGCATCGA
>Ga0307310_10000864_pt1 | contig 10751 bp, 7 predicted proteins | sample ER_DNA_197_FD_194502 | JGI IMG/M metagenome (GOLD analysis project Ga0307310, IMG submission 194502) | Bulk soil microbial communities from the East River watershed near Crested Butte, Colorado, United States - ER_DNA_197 | ecosystem: Environmental > Terrestrial > Soil > Floodplain | place: USA...
CGGATATGGCAGCAGACCGGTCGGGATTCAACGCGCGTGAATTTCCGCTACTACGCAAATGGATTGCTGAGGGCGATTGAGGCTCCATCGATCACTGCAGATTCCCTGGACTACGATCCTACGAGGGGGAACCTCTCCTACCACCGCGCCCCGAACCTCGCCGTATCCAGCGACTACACGGACGCCGTTGGACGAGACACGCTCGTCACGGTTCCGATCGACGGGAGCCACACCGGGCAACTCCGGACCGTTTACGACATAATGGATCGGGTTACGAGAACAGTGAACTGGGCTCCAGCGATCGCTGAGGCCAACGCGTCTCTCGACAGTGTGGTCGTTGATCAGGCATACGATTCCGAGGGGAATCTGACCAGTGTCGCGCGCTCACGTGGCGTCTACTGGTCAGGTTATGCTCCGCTCCAGGATTTGATGGTATACGACGGAGCTGGCCGGAAAACGTCTGAGACCCATCCGGGCAGAACGGATACCTACGTCTATGACTCAGCCGGAAATATTACGACGCGCACAACTCCGCTTGGCTCGACGACGTTCACTTACGATCCTGCCAGTAGGCTCTTGCGCCGGGTAGTCCCTGCGAAAACTTACAGCCAGACCTCCTGCAACACCTTCATCCTTACAACGTGCACCTACAGCTTCCCGACCACTGGTGCGAGCAGCATCTGCGTTCCGGCCGACACGGCATTCTTTGGCTACGATGGAGCGAGTCGGATCATCCGCGCCGACAACGGCCGCGCTCGGGTGCGCCGGAGCTACAAACGGAACGGTCTCGTCGCGCACGACACCCTGAGGCTCAGAACCTACTACTCGGCGGGCGCTAGTCCGTGCGAAGTTGACCCCAGCGGGAACGGTCCCACTCCGGCGGCCGAGTGGATCTTTCACGCCTACGTGCTTCAGAACAGTTACGACCTGGACGGCAGGCGTACCCAGCTCGTGACTCCGGCGAGCACAATCAGCTACACGTATGACGCGGCTGGTAGAGGTCTACTCACCGGGGTGGCTGAGAGCGGGTTCACCTCGAGCAGCTTGGACTACGACGCCGCCGGTAGAGTGAGGGCGATCAATTCACCGGGCGGAGCCAGCGATGTGAGGAGTTACGCTTCGAGCGGCTTCCTCACTGGGCGAACCGTGACCGCAAGCAGCGGCACGATCATTAGCGACAATCTGAGCTACGATCTTCGCGGGCTCATGACCTCGGCCGCTACGGCTTACCGGAGAGGACAGCCTTCGAGCCTGACGGCCCAGATGGCATACACTGGGCTTGGTGCTCTGGCGATCGCGGCCAACGATGCGCTCACCGATGGTCAGGCCGAGAACTTCAAGGCGGATGCTATTGGGAACAGACTCCGAATCGCAAGACCCGGGTTCAATACTTCCAATAGTTCGGATCTGCTGGGCGTGCGTTTCATGACATACGATCAACACGCCCGACTTACCCAGGTCGTGGACAGCGTCACGGCCGCGCCGGACAACTATACGCTCTTAGAGACTTATCAGTTCGACAACGCCGGCACGCTCACCCTGCAGCACTCGGAAGAGTGGAATGCCGGTAGCGGCAGCCTTCACGACGCGACCAAGAGCTATCCGGCAATAGACGACAAGCTCTCAGTAGTGAATCGCCAGATAGGTGTCTCGGCAATCAGCGACGAGAGCCACGCCGGGCACCACGCCGTCTATCAGGAGAACTGGTACGACGCTCTCGGGCGGCGTGTCTTAGTGAGAGCGCAGAAGTCTTCCGTCTGCAACAGCGGCACCTTTGGTGAGCTGGCGTGCAAGAGTTTCATCGAGCGCACTGTCTGGGATGGAGACCAAGTGCTGCTCGAGAGACGTGCCGACGGGGCGAGCGGGCTGACGAGCGGACAGTTGGACACCGAGACCTCGAGTGGCGAGTCATGGGGCGAAGTGGTGTCACTCCACGCCAACGGATTGGATGCTCCGATTGCGGTGAGGAAGACCGGAAGCACCACGCTCGCGCCGTACGCCAACTGGCAAGGAGACTACGAGATCGGGACCACGGCTGATGGAACGGCCACCTCGAATTGCAGCGGTGGTACGACCTGCCCGCTAATCGACTGGCCCGGGAGCAAGGAGAATGCGGACGGCTTAATCGTGACGTACGCTGCGCTCAATACCTGGTGGGGGAGCGTGATCAACGAGAAGCTCGACGCGTCAGGACTCAAGTACATGCGGAACCGGTACTACAATCCTCAGACCGGTCAGTTCACGCAGCAAGATCCGATCGGGCTGGCTGGTGGACTGAATCTGTATGGGTTTGCGAGCGGGGATCCGCTAAATTATTCGGACCCTTTAGGCCTTTGTGAGCCGTGGCCCGCTTGCGCCAACGATTACTGGGACGAGGCGGCGGTAGCTGGTCACCAAAAGGGTGGGATCGCTGGTAACGCGAAAGCCGTCGGCGCAGTTGTCATGGGCGCGCTGATCGAGGGCTTTCAGATCAATCTGGCCGACAAGGGCATGGACGAAATGGCAGCCGGCAACATTGGAAAAGGGCTGCTGATGGTCGGACTGGCCGTCGCAGAAAACACGCCGCTCGGTGAAGGTGAACGAATAATATTTGGCGGTAGAAAAATCAGTTCGTCGGTTGCGCGGGACCTTGGTCTCTCTCGTCGTGACCTCGGCAATCGTATCGAGGCAATCAAGAAGGCCGCCGGTCTCGGAGGCAAAGACAACGTCTTCATAACGAACGTGGGCAATGTGATCGACAAAGCTACCGGCGAGATTCTGGACAACGTTCACCACGTCATTCCGAAGAAGTGAGCCCGTGACGTTTATAGTGACCTTGATCAGCGAGGGCTCGTCGCGCTCGCTCCCGGAGCGCGTCGGGCCCTTGGTGCTGGAACCCGTTATACGCGACGACGGAGGCGCCGATCGAGCTGGCTTTTTGCGAGGCCTGACGCGGCACCTTGGAAGGCCAGTGCAGGGAACTGCAGTTCACGTCTTGCTGCAGGAACGGGACGGCTATCAGAGCTCAAATGATTTGTTCGAATATGGAGAAGGAGATGAGCCGGCACGACTTCAGGTGCCAATCGAACTAAGACAGCATCTCGACCGAGTTATCGAACAGGGCCTCGCGCTCTCCGCGTGCCGACGTGTTCTCTTGATCGCCGAGGACAATGGCCACGTGACAGACCCTGACCTTTCCACCGAAGAGGCAGCAACGGTCGACATCGTGGGGCCAATGAGCAGTGCGGCGTTTTGGCGCCTTGTTGATTTGCGCGAAGTCGTCGAAGATTCCGTTGTCATCATTGAACAACCTTAGCTCGTCGACCATGAAGACATCGTGTAGCTCTAGAAGTGTCTTCACCTTGGTTGGGAAGAACTCCAGCCCGGACCCAACCCTGAGGCGCATCGGTGGCAAAATTGGGCTCACGTCTGGCGATTGCGGTCGCCGCTTCGATGCGCTCCACCTGCGGGGCTCTCGTCCTTCCGCATATATTTCCGACAATGCCAACGGTTTCCGGTGATGCCGACAGACGAAAAGCCGAGCAGGAACGAAGACGAATACTTCGCCAGGCAGAACGCTGAGAAGATCAGCGAGATGCGCGCGAAGCTGGACTCCGAGCGCAAGAAAGCAGAGCGTTCCGCGCACCACAACAAGTGCCCGCGCTGCGGCGGCGATCTCAAGGAACACCACGTGGAGCACGTGAAGATCGACGAGTGTGAGGACTGCGGCGGGGTCTGGCTGGATCGCGGCGAGCTCGACCAGCTTGGTCGCGTCAACCGCTCTCGCGGCGTGTCGGGTGGCGTGCTCGGCTCGCTGTTCAAGCGCCGATGATCCAGCTGTGAAAAAGCCCCGGCATCGCGATGTCGGGGCTTTTTTCTTGGCTGCCTTGCCGAAGCATATTACGTCATGACGGATCGGGCGATCAAAATTCTTCTCGAGGTTGGAGTAATCCTCGTCGTGATTGCCGCGTTCCCCTATAAAGTATTCGAGCTCGATCGCTACTTCGTGGCAAAAGAGCTGGTCCTCAACACCATCGCGTTCCTCGTGGCCGTGCTTCTCGTGGCGAAACGTCGTTCGCTGTCGTTCGACCTGGTCGATGGGCTGCTGGCTCTTTTTCTCCTCTGGAGCGCGGCGTCGGCCCTCTTCGCCACCAACTACTGGCTCGCCCAACGCTCGCTCGGAGTGAGTGTCTCGAGCGCCGTCATTTTCTGGGGCGCGCGCTCTGTCGCCGAACGTGGGTCCTATCGCCCCATTCTCATCGCCGTGGCCGTTGCCACCGTCGCTGCCGCCGCCCTCGCGTTGTCGCAGGCCTATTGGGTCGAGACGGAATACTTCAGCGCCAATCGCGCGCCCGGCGGCACGTTCGGCAACAGGAATTTTGTGGCGCACATCGCGGTGATCGGCTTGCCGTCCCTCGTCTGGTGCACTGTCACCGCGCGTCGCCCGTTCGGCGCTCTGCTCGGCTCGCTCGGCGCGGCGGTGGTTGCGGCGGCGCTCGTGCTGTCGCGATCGAGAGCGGCGTGGCTCGCGGTGGCGGCGTCCGTGATCATTCTGCTGGTGCCAGTGCTGGCGTCGATACGATACTGGCGCGGTGGAATGATCGGCGGACGATTCGCGCGATTCACCCTTGCGGCAGTAATCGGCGGACTGGCCTCGATCGCCTTACCCAATACACTCAACTGGAACAGCGAGTCGCCCTACCTCGATTCGGCGCGCGCCGTGGTGGACTACAAGAAGGGCAGTGGCCGCGGGCGGGTGGCGCAATACAGAAACTCGCTCAGCATGGCACTCTCGAATCCGGCGCTCGGAGTTGGCCCGGGAAATTGGAGCGTCGAGTACCGGCGGTTCGCGCCAGCGAACGATCGTTCGATCGCCGCCGATGGGATGACCGCGAATCCGTGGCCGAGCAGCGACTGGGTTGCGTTCATGTCGGAGCGTGGATTCGTGCCGACGCTCGCATTGCTGGGTGTATTTGCGATGCTATTCCTTCGCGCGTTGAGACGGTGGGGCGACCTGAAGGACACTGACGCAGTCCTGGCGCAGTGCGTTCTCGCCGCAACCATCGTGGCGACAATGGTGGTGAGCGCCCTCGACGTCGTGCTCCTTCTCGCGGCGCCATCGTTCATGGTGTGGAGCGTACTCGGCGCCACAAGTGGAATACGCAGCACCGATGGAACGCGGCGCACCCCAGAGGTGAAGATCTCAACAAGAAAACTTACGCTCGCGGCGGTCGGAATTGTGCTCCTCGTGATTGTCTCGGCCGCGCGCAGCGTGACCCAGACGATGGCGATGACGGCGGTTGGGCGAGGGCAGTTGACGCGGGGTTGGGTAACCGGCGCTCTATGGGACCCGGGTAGCTATCGTATCAATCTGCGGGTCGCCGAGCTCTATTCCCGCCGCGGTCTCTGCTCGGTCGCGCGGGGTTACGCGCGGCGGGCTGTCGCACTTTTCCCGCTCTCGCCGGAAGCGCGGCGAATCAGACAGAGCTGCGGGTAGCCCTTATGATTTCGGCTGCGTGGGAAGCCCCGCGGCCTGCCACGCGCTCCATCCGCCCACGAGCGCTCGCGCTCGCGTCCATCCCGCACTTCGAAGCTGGCGCGCCACCCGGGCGCTCGTTGCTTCATCGTGTCAAGCACAGTAGACGACGAGAGTAGCGCGTTGCGATAGCCGCCTCTCCGTCGCGTCACGCACAGGATCTTCCGGATCAATGCGCACGGAGCCAACCGCCGCTAGAGGATCGTTATCGTACGTACGGCTCGAGCGGGCATCTACGATCACGATCGGCTCGCCTTTCGCCTGGAGCGCGCGCATTTCATCGATGGTGATGCGCTCGGGCACGGGCTCGACGAGTGCCGGCCGGTTGAGCGGCGCAAGCACTTCGGGTGGCATCGCCGAGCCGAGCAACCCGCGGCGTCCGAGGAAGAAAGCAGTCCCGCCACCGTGCACTACGACCGAGAGCAGCACCACCACCGACGTCAGCGAGAAGATCTGCTCGGCGTTGGGTATTCCCGCGAACACCGGAAGCAGCGCGAGCAACAATGAGCTGAGCCCGCGCGGACCGAAAGCGGCAATGAGCCGGCGATCGCGCATGTCCAGCTTCAGTCCCGCAAGCATCGGATAGAGCGACACCGGCCGGGCGATGAGCGCGATCACGGCGAAGAGGATGACTTTCCAGTCGAGCGATGCCAGTCCCATCCAGATCAGCGTCGTGCCAAGAGCGACGAACGTGAGAAGGAGCAGCATCTCCGCCGTAGCCTCACCGTACTCGAGAAAACAGTCGCACAGCTCGACGTCCTTCGCCGCCACCAGCACACCCGCCACGAACGCGGCCACGAATCCGCTTCCACCGACCGCCTCGGCGACGGCGAAGCTGGTGAATGCAAGGCCGAGAGCGTAGAGCGACTCGTAATCGCGTCGCACACCCGTGCGCGTCCGGACCCACGCCAGCGCTGTGATGCCGAGGCCGCCGACAAGGGCGCCCAGCGCGGGACCAAGCACGAACAGTCCAAGAATGCTTCGCCCGACGCTCATGCTTGCGGTCGTCGAGACAGCCACGTGTCCGCCGGGCAGCAGCAACATCGAGAGAATCACGATCGGCAGCAGCACCACGTCGTTCATCCCTGTCTCCAGACGCAGCGCGAGACGCGGCATCTCGGGGAGGGCTTTGGAGCGGAGGACGGTGCGGAGGAGAACCGGATCAGTCGACGCCAGTGCCGCGCCGAGGATCGCGGCGGCCGGCCCGGAGAGATCGAGCAGGATCCAGGCGGTGAGCGCCGTGATGGTAGCGGGAATGAGCGTGCCGGGCCCAAGAAGTCGCCACAGCATGCGTGCTCGAGAGCGGAGCTGCTTGGTGTCGAGGGTGACCGCGTCGCTGAAGAGGAGCAGCGTCAGGCCGAGCATCGCCAGGGCGTGGAGCGCCGGCGAGTGGAACCCGACGTCGGCGATACCGAATCCCCAGGGGCCGATAGCGGCGCCGATGAGGAGGAAGATCGCCACCAGTGGGAATCCGCTTCGCTCGATGATGCCCGAGAGAAGCGACGCCACTACGATGACGACGCCGATCAGCGCGACTGAAGTGACGAAGCTTTCCAACTAGCCGTGCTCAGTATTCGGCAAACGCGTCGTCAGGATAACAGAACAGCCATCGCTCTCCTATCTCCCCCGACGCAATTACCGGATGTCCGGTCGCGCGAGCGTGTTTCGTGGCGTGCTTGTTCGGGGAGTCGTCGCAACACCGGGTTCCGCCGCATTCCTGGCAGGTTCTCAGATGAACCCACGTCGAGCCGATCTTGACGCAGTCTTCACACTCCGGCTTCTTCGGCAGCTTGACGGTAGAGATCGAACGGATGTGAGCGCAGGGAGCGTTGGCAGTCATAATCAGTCCGTTACTCTTGCAGCGCCTGATGGACGAAGGAAATTGCTATCGAGCCTTCACCGACCGCTGAAGCCACGCGCTTGATGTTGCCCGCCCTGACATCGCCGACGGCGAATACTCCGGGACGACTTGTCTCGAGCAGCTGCGGCTCGCGGGACAGCGGCCACTTCGCCGCCTTGAGATCGTCATGCGAAAGCTCAGGTCCCGTTTTGATGAAACCCTTGGCATCCAAAGTGAGACAACCCTGGAGCCACTCGGTGCTTGGTGCGGCACCCGTCATCACGAAAACGTGCCGGATGTCGTGAGTCTCGCTCGCTTCACGGTCCTTCCGCCACTGGACCCGCTCGAGGTGTCCGTTTCCCTCAAGAGCAGTGATCTCCGTGCAGGGGCGCAACGTGATCGTGGGACTTTCCTCGATGCGCCGGATCAAGTACCTCGACATCGTGTCGGCCAAACCTCTCGAGCGAATGAGCATATGCACCCTTCTCGCCGTCTGTCCGAGGAAGACGGCTGCCTGGCCGGCGGAGTTGCCGCCTCCGACCACTACCACCTCTTCGCCTTCGCAAAGCTGCGACTCTACGCGCGTCGCGCCGTAGTACACGCCCGCTCCCTCGAACTGCGCGATGTTGTCGATGGGCAGCTTTCGATATTCTGCGCCGGTGGCGATGATGACCGTTCGCGCCGGCACGCGTGGCCCGTTGTCGACCTCGATCGTGTAGGCGTGGCGCGTGCAATCGAGCCGTGTCGCGCGCTCCGCTATCATCACCTCGGCACCAAACTTCTGAGCCTGGGTGTAGGCGCGGGCGGTCAGCTCCTGCCCCGAAATCCCTGAAGGGAAACCGAGGTAGTTCTCGATTCTCGAGCTGGAACCGGCCTGTCCACCGGGAGAATTCGACTCGACGACGAGAACGTCGAGCCCTTCCGATGAAGCGTACACGGCCGCAGCAAGTCCGGCTGGGCCCGCCCCGACGACGACCACATCGCGAACGTGTTTCTGGTCGATCGAATCATTGAAGCCGAGGCAATCGGCAATCCCTCGATTCGTCGGATTTCGGAGAACTACCTCGCCCCGACAGATCAGGACTGGAATATCTGCGATCGAAAACTGAAAACGATCCAGCAGATCCTGGACATCGGGATCGGCATCCGGATCGATGAACCTGTACGGATGCGCGTTCCGTGTCAGAAATTCCTTGATGCGGAGCGTGTCGGAGGAATGATTAGAGCCGACCAGCACCACGTCGCCAAATCCGCCGGCAACAAGGGTGATTCGGCGCAGAAGAAAAGAGCGAACGAAGATCTCGCTCAATTCCGCGTCGGTCTGGACGAGCGCCAGAAGCTGATCGCGGTCGACTTCGATCACTTCGCCCGGCTCGCTGACCCGGAGCGTTACGAGCGCTCGGCGACCGGAAAGCATCGTCAGCTCCCCGGTGAACTGCCCCGGTCGAACGCTGACAACTGTCTCCTCGCCGTCGCTGCTCACGCGCAGGGCCTCGATGGCGCCCGTGCTGACTACGAAGAACTTTGAAGTCAGCTTCCCGGTTGCGCCCAGTACCTCGCCGCGCTCGACGCGCCGCGTTCGTCCATGCACGGCGACACGCTCGATCTGCGCCGGCGTCAGCTCGGGGAAAGTCTGGTCCGGGTTAGGCCCGAGCCTCGACTGTGCTTCGGCAACTGGTGCCGTCACGATGCGTCTCGACTGGAATCAGGTGGTCATCGAATCACGCACGAAGCTCGGGGCTCGCGGGCGGGGCATACGGCTTTTCGGGCACGAATGCCGCTTTCACATCATCAAGTGTCACCTGGTCGCGCGCGTGCAATGTCGCCCACTGGATAGCGTGGTCGGCGACTGCTTCCCATCCTTTTTGTCCCACTGTGTGATGGGTCCGGTTCGGGAATTCTCTGTAGTCGGTGATGGCCCCGGAACCCTGGACGTATTTGCGCAGGTTCGCCTTGTTGATGGCCACCGGAACCAGGTGATCGTTGCCGCCGGCGATGAACAGAATCGGCGCGCGATTGGCGTTCCGGAAATTCACTTTGGAAGACCCGTTCGGGTTCAGCAAGTCGAGCGCGGCATCCCAGAGGATCTGGTTCGCGGCCGGAATTGCATACCGGTCGTAGACCTTCCTCGATTCGATTTCGTTCAGCTCGTTGGTGAACGCGTAGTTGAACTGCGCTGGAGTAAACGAGGTGGTCGAGTTGTAGCTGAACGGATTGCCGAGAATGGGCAGGGTCGCGCGGATCGTGGCGAGCGGCAACACGGGTACTCCGGCTGGCTGCGCCGAGTCGAGAAGAACGGCTGCGGATCCGAGTCCACGGTCGACCAGCATTTGCACGATGAGTCCGCCGAACGAGTGACCCATCAGGATTGGCTGGGCGTCGAGCTTGCGAATTATGCGATCGTAGTGATCGACGACCGTTTTGAGCTTGAGGCCTTTGAGCGGCGACGGATCGTTGCGGATTGCTTCGACCTCTCTTTCCAGTCCTGGCCACGATGGTGCGAGGACATTGTAGCCGGCCTTCTGGTAGCGGGCGATCCAGCCCTCCCAGCTCCTGGGAGTCAGCCAGAGTCCGTGGATCAGCACGATTGTTGGCCTGGTCGAAGTTCGCGCGCTGGTGCCCATATTGTTCTCCTTGAGGGAGGTCCGCGATTCCTCTCAACATAATATGAAAACTTTGCCGTTCCGGCCAAACCGGTGGAGCTGAGCATTTGGGCATGGGCGCTGTTCGCCGTGTTGTTGCTCTCGGCGTTCGCATTCGACTTGGGGTTTTTGCGCTCCTCGCGCGGCGGGCAGAGCGAGCTCAGCCTGCGTGCGGCATCGATACGAAGCGCCGCCTGGGCCGGGCTTTCATTGCTTTTCGCTCTGGTTGTTATGGCGCTATATGGCCGGCACGCGGCGCTCACTTACGTCACGGCCTACCTGCTGGAGACGACGCTCTCGATCGACAACGTGTTCGTCTTCGTGTTGATCTTTTCCGAGTTGCGGGTTCCACCGGCGCAGCAGCGGAGCGTGCTGTTGTGGGGCGTGCTGGGTGCACTGGTCATGCGAGCACTGCTCATAGCCGCCGGACTGTTCCTGCTCAACCGGTTTCACTGGATCGTATATCCTTTCGCCGGGTTGATCATTTTCGCCGCTGTCCGTTTGCTGTTCGGTGGGCAGAAGCAGCGTGAGCTGGTGGTGGCGGCGTGTGCGATCTGCAACACCTGGGTGGCGCGGATTATTCCCATCACGCCGGTATATCACGGCGACCGATTCTGGATGCGGCAGGCGGAGCGAGGTGGACGTCTCGTTGCGACGCCGCTGCTGGTGGCGCTGATCATCGTCGAGACCACCGACATCGTCTTCGCGCTCGACTCAGTGCCGGCGGTGCTCGCGGTCACGAGGGAGCCGTTTC
>Ga0307310_10000870_pt1 | contig 10728 bp, 10 predicted proteins | sample ER_DNA_197_FD_194502 | JGI IMG/M metagenome (GOLD analysis project Ga0307310, IMG submission 194502) | Bulk soil microbial communities from the East River watershed near Crested Butte, Colorado, United States - ER_DNA_197 | ecosystem: Environmental > Terrestrial > Soil > Floodplain | place...
CGTTCGAGACCACGGTCGACGAGTCGGTCTTCGACGACCGGCTGGAGCGGCTCGCGCGACGCTATCCGTCGGCTGCCGGCGCGACGATCGCAAACTCGTGGGCCGGGTTGTACGACATGACGCCGGACGCGCATCCGATCGTGGGCCGCATCGGAGACGGTGTCTACGCGGCCTGCGGCTTCAGCGGCCACGGGTTCATGCAGTCACCCGCCGTCGGCCGGGCGCTTGCGGAGCTCATCCTCCGCGGCGAGTCGTCACTCGACCTGAGCCCGTACGCGCTCGAGCGCTTCGACGCGGGCTCGACCTTCCCCGAGCACGTCGTGCTCTAGCCGCGGCCACACGAGCACGACGGCGAGCGCGACCATCGCGACGTCGCGTGCGAGCAGCTCCCACGACTGCGTGCGCGCGAAGAACGTCGCAAGCAACCAGTACCGCTCCGGGAACCACAACTGTGTGAGAATGAGCGCCGCGAAGGAGAGGGACGCCGCCCAGATGCCACGCCTGCCGCGCACGAGGGGAACGAGCGGGAAGAGCCAGATGAGGAACTGCGGCGAGAAGACCTTCCCGAACGCGATGCTGACCGCCACCGCCGCGGCTGCGTAGCGGAGGAGATCGTCGACTTCCGACCCTCCACGCGCGAACGCGACATAGACCGCCGCGAGCGCGAGCACGCCGATGACGGAGGTCACGATCGCAGCGGCGTGCGTGCCCGGTCCGATGACATTCTGGGAGCCGTACGACGACTCGACGAAGAGCGGCTCCGCAACGAGGTGGTGCCAGGCGATGAGAACGGCGGCACCGAGGCTCTCGATCTGCAACGGCCGCGCGAACTGCGTATGGAAGCTGTGCGCAACGCCGCCCGGCGAGAGAACGACGAAAGGAACGAACCATGCGGCCGCCGTGCCGGCGGCAATTGCGAGCCAGCGCGCTGCGGTGCGGCCGCCCTCGCTCCGGGCGATCCAGATCGCGACGAGCGGGACGAGCACCGCCGGCCACAGCTTTGCGGCGAAGGCGGTGCCGATCAGTACGGCCGACAGCTCCCAGCGCCTCCGCAGCGCCGCCGCGAGGGCAAGCACCGTCAAGGCCGCCGGCCAGAGATCGAAGCGCGAGACGACGACCGAGCCGAGCGCGAGCGGCGCGAGGCCTGTGAGCACAGCGGCTCTCCAGCCGCCGATCAGGTACGCGCCGAGCACCGCGGCGAGCAGACAGGCGGCCATCTCCAGCTGGAAGAGCGTGCGGTAGTGGAAGTGCTCGGTGAGTGCAGGCGCGATGAAGACGGGGAGCGCGCCCGGCGGGTACTCGAGCTGGAAGTCGCGGTAGGGGACGGCGTGCTCGTGCACGACCTGGTCGCCGTACTGCTGGTAGACGCCGTAGTCGACGATCTGCGCGTGGGTGTACCAGCCGACGTGGAGGACGCCCCACACGGCTGCGACGAGGACCGCGGCGCCAAGTGCCGCGCGGGCAATCAGAAAGGGCCCCGCGCTTCGTAGCTGCCGCGGCGGACGCCGATCCCGACGAATGCCATCCCGTCCGGGCCGGCGATCGGCATGCGCGTGGTCTCCGGGTCGAACATCTGTCTCCTCACATCCGGAAGATGCCGAAGGTCGTCTCGGGGATCGGGGCGTTCGTCGCCGCTGCGAGCCCGAGGGCGAGCACGCGGCGCGTGTCGAGCGGGTCGATGATCCCGTCGTCCCAGAGACGTGCCGTCGAGTACTAGGGGTTGCCTTCCCGTTCGTACTTGTCGCGGATCTCCTGCTCGTCGACGTCGCCCACCATCGAGAGCACGGTCGCCGCCTGGTCGCCGCCCATCACCGAGATGCGCGCGTTCGGCCACATCCAGAGCTGCCGCGGCTCGTACGCACGCCCGCACATCGCGTAGTTGCCGGCGCCGAAGGAGCCGCCCGTGACGACCGTGAACTTCGGCACCTGGGCGTTCGCGACCGCCATCACGAGCTTCGCGCCGTCGCGTGCGATGCCGCCCGCCTCGTATTCCTTGCCGACCATGAAGCCGGTGATGTTCTGGAGGAAGACGAGTGGGACGCGCCGCTTGCAACAGAGCTCGACGAAATGCGCGCCCTTCTGCGCCGACTCGGCGAAGAGGACGCCGTTGTTCGCGAGGATGCCGACGGGGAAGCCCTCGATATGCGCGAAGCCGGCCACGAGTGTCTCGCCGTACAGCGCCTTGAACTCCTGGAAGCGCGAGCCGTCGACGATGCGCGCGATCAGCTCGCGCGCATCGGTCTGCTGGCGGAAGTCCTCGGGGATCAGCCCGTAGAGGTCGTGCGGGTCGAGTGCGGGCGGCTCGGGCGGAGCGACGTCCCAGGGCAGCTCGGGCTTGCGGGTGTGCAGGCTGCGAACGATCCCGCGCGCGATCGCGAGCGCGTGCTCGTCGGAGGTCGCGTAATGGTCGGCGACACCGGACTGGCGCGTGTGGACGTCGGCGCCGCCGAGCTCCTCCGCCGTCACGTCCTGTCCCGTTGCCGCTTTCACAAGCGGCGGGCCGCCGATGAAGATCGTCCCGGTGCCGCGCACGATCACGGTCTCGTCGCTCATCGCAGGGACGTAGGCGCCGCCGGCCGTGCACGACCCCATTACGACCGCGATCTGCGGGATCCCCCGCGCGGACATCTGCGCCTGGTTGAAGAAGATGCGGCCGAAGTGGTCGCGGTCGGGGAACACGTCCGCCTGGAGCGGCAGGAAGGCTCCGCCCGAGTCGACGAGGTAGAGGCACGGCAGCCCGTTCTGCGCGGCGACCTCCTGGGCGCGCAGATGCTTCTTGACCGTGAGCGGGAAGTAGGAGCCGCCCTTCACCGTCGCGTCGTTCGCGACGATCACGCATTCGCGGCCCTCGACGACGCCGATCCCGGTGACGATCCCGGCGCCGGGCGCCTCGCCGTCGTAGAGCTCCCACGCCGCGAGTGCGTTCAGCTCGAGGAACGCCGTGTCGGGGTCGACGAGGCGCTCGACCCGCTCGCGGGCGGGAAGCTTGCCGCGCGAGCGGTGGCGCTCGACCGAGGCTTCGCCGCCGCCGGCGGCGATCTGTGCGGTGCGCTCCCGGAGCTCGGCGACGAGCGTCGCCATCCGCTCGTGACGGCGGGCGAACTCGTCTGAGCCGCGCTCGGCCTGCGAGGTGAGGACGGCCACGCCCGAGAGCCTATCCCGCCCGATGGCTCCTCTAGCCTGAGACGGTGATCGTCGCGCACATGGATCTCGACGCGTTCTATGCCGCGGTCGAGGAGCTCGAGAACCCCGATCTGCGCTCGCAGCCGCTCATCGTGGGCGGCGACCCGCGGGGACGCGGCGTCGTCGCGACCGCGAACTACGTCGCCCGGCGATTCGGCATCCACTCCGCCATGAGCGCCGCCGAGGCGATCCGGCGCTGCCCGCACGCCGTCTTCGTCCGGCCCCGCCACTCGCTCTACCGCGAGTACTCGCGCTCCGTGTGGTCGACCGTGCGCGGGATCGTGCCGACGGTCGAGCAGACGGGCATCGACGAGGGGTATCTCGACGTGGGCGAGGTCGCCGGTGACTTCCTCGAGGCGCGTGTTGTCGCCGAGGCCGTGCAGACCGCCGTGCGGGCGGCCACGAACCTCACGTGCTCGCTCGGGGTTGCGCCGTGCAAGGTCGTCGCGAAGATCGGGAGCGACGCGCGGAAGCCGGGCGGGCTGCTCGTGGTCGTGCCGGGACAGGAAGCGGCGTTCCTCGCGGATCTCGACGTGCGCCGGCTTCCCGGTGTCGGGCCGAAGGCGGAGGCGCGGTTGCGCGCCGGCGGCGTCAACACGGTGGGCGCGCTCGCGGCGCTCGGTGACGACGATCTGCGTCGCCTGCTGCCGGGCAGTGTCGGCAAGGTGCTGCGCGACCGGGCGAACGGCATCGATCCACGCGGCCTCGAGCTCGACGCCGAGCGCATCTCGATCAGTGTCGAGAACACGTTCGAGCGCGACCTCGTCGACCTCGAGCGGCTGCACGACGAGCTCCGTGGCATGGCTCGGGAAGTCGCGGAGCATCTGCAGAAGAAAGGCCAGGTCGCGCGCACCGTCACGACGAAGCTGCGCTATGCCGACTTCTCGATCCGCAGCCGCTCGACCTCGCTCGACGTCGGCATCGACGACGCGGAGCAGATCGCCGAGCTCGCGTGCCGGTTGCTCGACCGTGGGTTGCGCGACCGTCCCGGCGCACTGCGGCTCGTCGGGGTCGGCGTTTCCGGGCTCGCGGCGTATCGGCAGCTTGCGCTCGGCACGGGCTAGCCCCGGAGGCAACGCGCAGCTAATCTCACGAGCCTGCGGTGGAACCTCGTGACGACCCCACGAATCTCGACGGCTGGCTGATCGGGCAACTCCGGGACCAGCCCCCGCCGTCACGGCTCGGCGAGCTGCTGCTCGACGAGAACGCGGCTGCTGCGCGCATCGAGGAGCTCGAAGCCCAGGTGGCAGAGCTGCGAGCGCAGATCCCGCCGCAGCTGCACGAGGTGCCGCGCGGGCACGTGCTTTTCGCGCCGACAGCACGCGGCTACGCCGTTCTCGAGGTCGAGGGGCCGGCGCCGTCTCTCGCTGCACCGGTGCTGCTCGACGGACGCCGCTACCGCGTGGATCGTGCCGGCCGCTCGCCCTTCCCGGGCGACCGGCGGCAGTGCTTGTATCTCACAGCCGAATAAGTGGGGAAGCCCCCGCAGTCGCCGTATCCGCCCGATCTCGCCGACGGCGCGACGCCGGTCGCCGACTTCGGCGACCTTGTCGACACCGAGGCCGAGAACGTCGACTGGGCAAACGAGCGAGCACGCGGCTTCGTCGCCCGCCGTGCCGAGCTGCGCCAGTGCCGCCTCACCGGGACGGAACTGGCCGAGGCAATGCTCGTCGACGTGACGTTCGTCGACTGCCGCCTCGATCTGGTCGGGCTTCGTGCCGCGAAGCTCGAGCGCGTCGTCTTTCGCCAGTGCCGCATGGAGGAGTGCGACTTCACCGACGCATCGCTGAAGGACGTTCTCTTCGAGCGGTGCGAGTTGCGCGAGGCCACGTTCGGCTCTGCGACGATCCAGCGCGTCGAGCTGCGCGGCTGCGATCTGACGAACCTCCACGGCGTCGAGGCCCTGCGCGGAGTGCGGATGCCCTGGGACGACCTGATCCAGAACGCGCCGCTCTTCGCCACCGCCCTCGGCATCGAGATCATCGACTGATCAGGGCTACGGTGTTCCCATGCGGCATTGGCCTAGTCCGCGTGCGCTTCTGGTGGCCGGCTCGACGCTGCTCGTTCTGTCGGTGGTGGGCGCGATCGTGCTCCGCGGTCATTCGCAGCCTGGCTCGACGCCGTCGACCCTCACGACGCCGCCGACCCTCACGACGTCGCCCGTCCCAACCCCTCCGGCCGCATTTGCCGTCTCGAGCGTTGACGTAGCTGCTCTCGGCCCGTTCTCGACGACCGTTACCTGGCAGACCACGGCCCCCTCCACCGCGCGCGTGACGTGGGGGCCGGCCGGGATGCGCGCACTTCTTTGGGCGGAGTCCCCGCAGCTCGGGCTCGTGCATCGCGCGGTCTTGACGGGACTCTCATCGTCGACTCCGTATGTCGTTTCGATCGACGCGCGCTCGGAGTCGGGGGACGTCGTGTCCGAGCGTCTCCCGTTCACCACGGCAGCGGCGCCGCTCGAGGTCGTCGGCACGACCGGCGCGGGTGCAGTCCGCGTGGGCGGTGCGCCGTTCTTCCCGCTGATCGTCTTGCAGGAGTGCCCATCACAATGGACGCCGGATATCGCCGACGGCATCAATCTGTTCGCGGGTAATACCTGCACCGGCCTGAGCTCGTTGCTCACTGCCGTGCAGGGCCGAGCACTCGTGGCCGGAACGACCGACGACACTCCCATGGAGTCCGGGCCAGGATTGCTCGGATGGTTCTATCCCGATGAGGCGGACGCGCGCGGGCTGACCGGCGTCAGTCTCGCCCCCCCAGGCAATGGCCTTCGCTTCCTCACGCTGACCGCGCATTTCTTCCCCGGCGCGGCGCCGTTACCGGTGGGTCGCAGCATGTACCCGGGGCTCGTGGCCAAGGCTGACGTCGTCGGTTTCGATCTCTATCCATTGCAGGAGCTCTGTCGCCGTGAGCTGCTTCCATGGGTCTTCGACGCGCAGCAGGAGCTCGTGCGGCTTGCGCACGCGAAGCCGACCTTCCAGTGGATCGAGATCCGAGAGATGAAGTGCCATAACGCTACGGCTGCGGTTACACCGAGAACGATCCGTGTCGAGAGTTGGCTGGCGATCGCCGGTGGCGCTCACGGGCTCGGTTTCTTCCCCGGCGACTGGGGCTCGAATATCGGAACGGTCGTCCGCTCCATCGCGGCGCGCATCCGGCAGCTCGCACCTGCACTGCTCCGCCCGGCCGGCGCTGTCGGGGTCACGCCTCTCGAGCCGGCGGTGCGAGCGAGCGCACGGGAACTCGGAGGCGCGATCTACGTCATCGCCGTGAACGCAGGCACCCGGGTCGCGAACGTGCGCCTCCAGGCGCCCGGGTCCCGAGATCGCTTTCTCGAGATCACCGGCGGACATTGGCTCCCTGCCGCCCGCGGCGCCTTCGACGTGGCGCTTCCGCCGCTGTCGGTTCGGATCTATGTGGCGCCCCCGCAGCAGGTCGGATAGAGCGACGGGAAAGAGCCAGCAGGGGCGGAGGGACTCGAACCCCCGGCCTACGGTTTTGGAGACCGCCGCTCTACCAACTGAGCTACGCCCCTGGGCTTCGAGGGATTGTAGCCCCGCGAATCGGGCGCCCCCGCAGGCGCCGCATTACGCTTCCGCGCGTGCAGCAGCGCGCGCTCGGCGCTCTCTTCCTCGTCATCGCGGCCGCGCTCCTGCTCACCGCAGTCGCCGCATTTGCAGGCTCCGGGGGTGGCGCCGGCCGCTTCGTGGTCGCCGTCGCAGCCCTCGCACTGGCTCTCTGGCTTGGCCAGTTGGGCATTTCTGCCTTCCGTCGCTGAGGAAAAGTCGCGGGCGCGCCGTATTCTCTTACTCGTGAGCCGGGCCGACGAGACACAGACCCTTTGGCTGCAGTTCCGCAAGACGGGCGACCAGGCACTCCGCGATCGGCTGATCCTCACCTACGCGCCGCTCGTGAAGTACGTCGCGGGCCGGCTCGGGAGCGGCCTGCCTGCCCACGTCGACGAGGGCGACCTCGTCTCGTACGGCCTGCTCGGGCTGATCGGCGCGATCGAGCGCTACGAGCCCGACCGCGACGTGAAGTTCGAGACCTACGCGATCGCGCGCATCAAGGGCGCGATCATCGACGAGCTCCGAGCCATGGACTGGGTGCCGCGCTCCGTGCGCTCGCGTGCCCGGGAGATCGAGCGTGCGATCGCCGCGCTCGAGTCGAAGCTCGGCCACGCCCCGACCGACGAGGAGATCGCGAAAAAGGTGGGGATCACCGTCGAGGAGCTCGAGGAGAGCCTGACCGACATCGCCCGCTCGTCGATCGCGGCGCTCGACGAGCTGTGGACCGTCTCCGACGGCGGCGACACGGTCGCGTTGATCGACACCGTCGAGGACTCGGACGCCCCCGATCCGCAGGGCCAGCTCTCGCAGACGGAGACGAAGGAGGCCATCGCCGACGCGATCGCCCGCCTCCCCGAGCGGGAGAAGCTCGTCGTCACGCTCTATTACTACGAGGAGCTGACCCTCCGCGAGATCGGCGAGGTGCTCGGCGTGACCGAGTCCCGGGTCTCGCAGCTCCACACGAAGGCGATCCTTCGCCTGAAGGCCCGGCTCTCCGGGTCGCCGGCCCGCGCCGGTCTGGCTGAATAGAATCGCCGGCCGCCGACCGTTCCGACGCCTGCAACCAGGCTGAAGCCTGGTTGCTTCTAGAATCCGCCCTACCCAGACCGAAATCCTAGGAGGGCGAGCCGTCGTGCCAGCTGTCACCGAGCCGGGGAAGATTCGCAACATCGCCGTCGTCGGCCACCGCGGGGTGGGGAAGACCTCGCTCACGGAGGCCCTGCTCTTCCAGGCAGGAAAGACGAACCGGCTCGGCACGATCGACGCGGGGACGACCGCCGGCGACTGGGACGACGGCGAGCACAAGCGCCAGATGTCGCTCTCGGGCTCGCTGCTCCACGTCGACTGGCAGGAGCGCAAGATCAACCTCGCCGACACGCCGGGTGATGCCGGCTTTCAAGCCGACACCTTCGCGGCACTCCGTGTCGTCGAAGGCGCCCTCGTCGTCGTCAGCGCCGTCATGGGCGTCGAGGTCAACACGACGCGCGTGTGGAAGCGCGCCGACGAGTACGAGCTCTCGCGCGTCGTCTTCGTGAACATGCTCGACCGCGAGCGTGCGGACTTCTTCCGTGTGCTCGAAGCCGTGCAGGCGCAGCTTTCCGACCGCTGCATCGCGATTCAGTTGCCGATCGGCTCCGAGCACGAGGTGACGGGCATCGTCGACCTGCTGCACATGTGTGCGTACACGGATCCGAGCGGCGGCAAGGAAGGCGGCCCGCAGCCGATACCGGAGTCGATGGCCGCGCAGGTGGCGGAGTACCGCGAGAAGCTGCTCGACGCCGTCGTCGAGACGAACGAGGACTTGATGGCGCGCTATCTCGAGGGCGAGGAGCTGGCTGCGACCGACGTCGCGGACGCGCTGAAGGACGCGGTCACGCGCGACGAGCTCTATCCGGTCGCGTGCGGCGTCGCCACGAAGAACCTCGGCACGACCGCGCTCCTCGACCTGCTCGTCGAAGGTGTGCCGTCACCGTCGAAGAAGGGCACGACGATCGAGTTCGGCGACGCGAAGCAGGCGGTGTTCGTGTTCAAGACGATCGCCGACCCGTTCGCGGGCCGCATCAGCTGTTTCCGCGTGCTCGCCGGGCCGATTACGCACGACACGACGCTCGTCGACCCGCGCACCCACGCGAAGGAGCGGCTCGGGCAGCTCCTCCTGCTGAACGGCAAGGACAACGAGCCGGTCGAATCGGTCTGCGTCGGCGACCTCGGCGCCGTCGCGAAGTTGAAGGACGTCGTCACCGGCGACGTGCTCGTCGACCACGAGGTGCCGGTCGAGCCGCCGCATATCGACTTCCCGGAGCCCGTGATGAGCTTCGCGATCACGCCGAAGGCGAAGGGTGACGAGGAGAAGATGGGGCAGGGGCTGCGCCGTCTCTCCGAGGAGGATCCGACCCTGAAGCTGCGCCGCGACCCGCAGACCGGCGAGCAGCTCCTCTCGGGGCTCACCCAGATGCAGGTGGAGGTCGCCGTCGACCGCCTGAAGACGCGCTTCCACGTCGACGTCGAGCTGCACCAGCCGCGCGTGCCGTACAAGGAGACGATCCGCAAGGAGGCGCGAGCCCGGCACCGCTACAAGAAGCAGACCGGCGGCCGGGGGCAGTTCGGCGACTGCGAGATCCTGATCGAGCCGATGGACAACGGCGAAGGCGAGGCGGAGTACGAGTTCGTCGACAAGATCGTCGGCGGTGTCATCTCGCAGGGCTTCCGGCCCGCGGTCGACAAGGGCGTGCGCGAGGCGATGGAGCACGGCGAGCTTGCGGGCGCGCCGATCTACGGCGTGCGCGTGACGCTCATCGACGGGATGATGCACGCCGTCGACTCGTCGGAGATGGCGTTCAAGATCGCCGGCTCGATGGCGTTCAAGGAGGCCTATGCAAAGGCCGACCCGGTGCTGCTCGAGCCGATCATGGAGCTCGAGGTCACCGTGCCGGACGACTCGGTCGGTGCGATCAACGGCGACCTCAACTCGCGGCGTGGCCGCCTGCACGGCATGGAGCCGTCCGCCGGCATGACGACGATCAAGGCGGAGGTCCCGCTCGCCGAGGTGCTCACGTATCTGCAGGCGCTCACGTCGATGACGGGCGGGCGCGGCGACTACACGATGCATTTCCTGCGCTACGAAGAAGTGCCGACGCACGTCGCGCAGAAGATCATCGAGCAGACGAAGAAGGAGCGCGAAGAGGCGAAGGCGTAGACCGCCTGCCTCTTCGCGCGCTTCTCGTTCACGACTGCTCCTGGGTCTGCGCTTCGCGGTCGCGCAGGTGCTCGATCACGTCCGAGACGTCGGCCAGCTCCTGCTCGAGGTCGCGGCGGTAGTTCTCGAGCCGCTCGAGCAGGTCGAGCCGATTCGGAAACGGGCCGCGGAAGTGGATCCGTCCGCGTCCGTGGCCGTGATGGCCGTAGCGATGGTTTCCGTGGTGCATGTTCACCCCCCTTCTTCGTACCGTTCGAGAAAACGTCCGGTGCGGTCCTGCGTGCGGCGCAGCGCCTCGGCCCACTGGTCGAGCAGCAGCCGTCCCTGCGCGGTGATCGCGTAGCGGCGCTTCGCCGGCCCGGGAGACGTCTCGTCCCACTCGGAGACGACGAGGCCCTCCTCTTCGAGGGCGCGAAGCAGGCGGTAGAGGTTGCCCATCTCGACTCGCTGCTCGCCGGTCAACTCGGGCAGCCGCTCGAGGAGGTCGTAGCCGTGCGCCGGGCGCTCGCGGAGCAGGAGGAGGAGGGCAGGCTCGGTGAACCGCTCGACGCGGGCGAAGACGCGCCAGTGGCCGCCGTGATGCCGCCGCGAGCGAGGGCCGTGTCTCATCGCGCTAAGTGTAAAAGACACATGTAAGAGGATATTACCTCGCCCGGAGAGGGCTGCGCAAGGACCGGGGCTATAGTCGCCCACGATGCGCGTCACAAAAGTCGGGTCGATGCGGATGTGCGGGATCTGCGAGCGCACGCTCTTGATGGGCGAGCGTGCTGTTCGCTTCGC
>Ga0307310_10000872_pt1 | contig 10714 bp, 9 predicted proteins | sample ER_DNA_197_FD_194502 | JGI IMG/M metagenome (GOLD analysis project Ga0307310, IMG submission 194502) | Bulk soil microbial communities from the East River watershed near Crested Butte, Colorado, United States - ER_DNA_197 | ecosystem: Environmental > Terrestrial > Soil > Floodplain | place: USA...
GAGGTACGACAACGACGGCAAGCCTGGCTCGAATCCGTGCACGACATCGAAGCGTCCTAGGGCCAGCGCGAGCGAGAGGTTGGCGCGTGCACCGACCGGGACGCCGATGCGGCTTCGCCGCGAGATCGGCATGGCCGGTCCGAGCACGACCACCTCCGAGTCGAACCCGTCGAGGAGCGCCCGGCGCCCCGCAGCGAGGTCACGGGCCCGGTTCGAGGAGGCGAGCACGGTCACGGAGTGGCCAAGGCCGCGTAGCTCTGTTGCAACGCCCGTCACGTGCTCGTTGACGTCGTGTGGCTGAGACCACGCAAAGGGCGTAACCAGGCAGATTCTGAGGCCCATCGCTCTCGGTAAGCCTAGCCGTGCAAGACGGGTCATCCTGCCGGCCGAACGAAATTTCGACAGACTCCGACCGCACGGAAATCGATCAGGGGGAGACAACATGGGGAGATTCGAAAGGGTCTGGCGAAGGCTTGCTTTCGCGATCTTTGCGGGAGCGCTCTTCGCCGCGGTGATTGCATCGTCGGCCGGCGCGGGAGCGGCCTCGGGCCAGTCGGCCTCGGCCGGCCCCGACCCGCTACGGAAGATCAATCACATCGTCGTCATCTACGAAGAGAACCACAGCTTTGACAATCTCTACGGGACCTGGGAGGGCGTGAACGGTCTCGCGAATGCGGATGCCGCTCACACGGCTCAGCTCGATCAGACCGGTGCGCCGTACTCATGCCTGTTTCAGCTCGACGTCAACCTGACGGTGCCGCCCCTCACAAAGGTCTGCGATGGGACGACTCCGAGAGGTGTCGCCTTCAACAGCCATTTTCGCGCGAACACCTGGTTCACGATCGACAACTTCATTGGGCCGGATGCGACCACTTGTCCAAGCCCAAAGGACTCGTTCGCATTCCCCAACGGGATCCTCAACGGCTCCGGTGTCGGCATTCCCGGCGGCTGCACGCGTGACTTGGTGCACAAGTTCTACCAAGAGCAGTACCAGTTGAACGGTGGCGCACAGAACCGCTACGCGACGGGAAGCGACTCTGCAGGAACGGTGATGGGCGTCTACAACACTCGCTCGTTGCCGATCTACTCCTATCTCCACGCCAATGCCCATCCGCACTATGCAATTGCGGACAACTTCTTCCAGGCGGCGTTCGGCGGATCGTTCCTCAACCACCAGTGGCTGATCGCAGCGCGGACTCCGATGGACCCGAACGCGCCCGCGGCTCAGCACTCGCTGATCGACGCCGCAGGCTTCCCGCGGAACAACTATCCGTTGTACAACCCGGATCCGAGCGTGACGTACAGGGACGGCGACTTCACGGTTCAGTGTCCGTCCCCGAAGCCAGGCCTCGCCTGTGGCAACTGGGCCGTGAACACGATGCAGCCGACGAATGAGCCGTTCGGCTCGTTCGGAGACAAGCTCGTGGTCCAGAACTCCCCGACGATCGGCGACGAGTTGACGGGCGCCGGCGTCTCGTGGGGCTGGTACGCGGGTGGTTGGGACAACGCGGCCGGTAACACCACCGGGCCCGGCTGGACGAACGGAGACGGGGGGCCGGGCGCTGTGAAGGTCTGCAGCGATCCGAACCACGACACGAGCGCGGCCTACCACTATCCGAAGTGCCCGGACTTCGCGTTCCAGTTCCACCACCAGCCGTTCAGCTACTTCGCGAACTATGCGCCGGGCACGCCCGGGCGGACGCACCTGCGCGACGAGGTGGCGTTCGAGAATGCGGCCCGCTCGTCGACCACCGCGTGCAACCTCGACTCGGTGAGCTTCGTGAAACCGATCGGCGAGGAGAACGAGCATCCGGGCTACGCGAGCGAGTCGAATGGCAGCACGCACTTGATCGAGCTCCTCCAGTTGATCCGGAACAGCGCGTGCGCGAAGGACACGATGGTCGTGGTTACCTACGACGAGTTCGGCGGGCAGTGGGATCACGTCGCGCCGCCCGGCCAGGGAAACAACAACGGCCCGCACGACCAGTGGGGCCCGGGGACGCGCATCCCGGCGCTGGTGATCTCACCGTTCCTGCGTGGGAACGAGGTCATCGACCACACGCAATACGACACGACGTCGATCCTCGCGCTGATCGAACAGCGTTACGGCCTTCAGGCCCTGACGAGTCGTGACGCAGCCGTGAACAGCCTGTCGGACGTCTTCACCGCCAAGCAGTACCAGGCGGCGGGGCCCTAGCTCGGCTCGATCGAAAGGACGAGAGCCGCCCACACGGGCGGCTCTCGTCGATCTCCTAGGGTGCTTCGACTGGGGCCGGCGACAGCGTCCGCGCATTCTCGCCGATGAACTTCTCGGTCGCCTCGTAGGCGTCGTCGTCCGGCACCTGCTTCGGCGGTGACTTCATCAGGTACGAGCTCGGGCCCTCGAGGGCGCCGGCGATGCCGTTGTTCAGCGCCAGCTTCGCGAGCCGCACGGCATCGATGACGATGCCGGCCGAGTTCGGCGAGTCCCAGACCTCGAGCTTCAGCTCCAGGTTGAGCGGAACGTCGCCGAATGACGAGCCCTCCATGCGGATGTACGCCCACTTGCGGTCGGTCAGCCACGGCACGTAGTCGGACGGGCCGACGTGCACGTTCGCTGCGCCGAGGTCGTAGTCGAGCATGGACGTGACGGCGTTCGTCTTCGAGATCTTCTTCGACTCGAGCCGCTCGCGCTCGAGCATGTTGAGGAAGTCCGAGTTGCCGCCGACGTTCAGCTGCATCGTCTTGTCGAGCCGGACGCCCCGTTCGCGGAAGAGCGACGTGAGCACCCGGTGCGTGATCGTCGCGCCGACTTGGGACTTGATGTCGTCGCCGATGATTGGCAGGCCCTTCTCCTCGAAGCGCCGCTGCCAGTAGGCCTCGCGGGCAATGAAGACGGGCATGCAGTTGACCATGGCGCAGCCGGCCTCGAGCACCTGTTCGGCGTACCACTTGACGGCGGCATCAGAGCCGACGGGGAGGTAGTTGACGACCACGTCGGTCTTGGTGTCACGGAGGATCGCCACGACGTCGTCTGTCTCGCCGGGCGCTTTCGTCACGACTTCGGAGATGTACTTTCCCAGTCCGTCGTGCGTCATGCCGCGAGAGACCTCGATGCCGGTCTTCGGGACGTCGGCGAACTTGATCGTGTCGTTCGGGTGCGCCCAGATCGCTTCGGAGAGATCCTTGCCGACCTTGTCGCTCGTGACGTCGAAGGCGGCGGTGAACTCGATGTCGCGGATGTGGTACCCGCCGAGGCTCACGTGCATCAGCCCCGGGACGAACTGGTCCTCCGGCGCGTCCTTGTAGTACTCCACCCCCTGCAGGAGCGAGTTGGCGCAGTTGCCGACGCCGACGATCGCAACGCGAACGGGGCCGTCGTGGCGCGCCTTGCCGTTCTGCTTGCCGTTTTCATGAGCCATCCAAGAGACCTCCTATCGCATTCCTGCTATGCCGAGGAAGATAGCAGGAATGCGATACGGCGCTAGGGCAGGCGTCGCGCCGAGGGGCCGGCCATGCCGCGCCCCTGGACGAATCGGCGGTACAGGTACAGCAGGAGCACCGCACCGAGGAAGGCGAAGATGAGGCCGCCGGCAGTTCCGATCAGGAGCCTCGCGAGGATCCCGCCGATGATCGAGCCGCCGAGGCCGAGTCCGATCGTCGCGTACCAGGGCATCGGATCGGGCCCCGGAAGCGAGAGACGCGCCAGCGCGCCGACGATGAAGCCCCAGACGATCAACCCGAGGATGAAGATCAGCATGGAACCGTCATTGCTCGCGTGCGAGCAGCTGTTTGCGGACGTACAAGATCCGCTGCAGGACCGTCAGCCAGGCTGTCGCGGTCAGCAGTGAGATCGCACCCACGAGCAGCCAGATGCTGATCGGAGCGAGCACGAGACCGGCCGTGATCACGACGACGCGCTCGGCGCGAGACCCGATGCCCACGTCCCCGCGCAGGCCTAGCGCCTCCGCGCGCGCGCGTGTGTAACTGACGAGGAAGGAGCCCGCAACGCCTGCAAAGGCGAGCGCGAGGGCGACCGGATGATCGTATCGGTGAAAGACGAGCGCGATTGCGCCCAGCATTGCTCCCTCGCCGATGCGATCGGTGGTGGAGTCGAGGAATGCGCCGAACGGCGTCGTCTTCCCGCCGGCGCGCGCCAGCGCACCGTCCAGAATGTCGAGGATCGACCCCACGACGAACGCCACGGCGCCGGCCCAGTAGAAGAGCCACGGGTTGCGGTTCTCGAAGAAGACGAGCACGGAGGCCGCGAGGCAGAGGGACACGCCCGCAGTGGTGAGTGCATTCGGCGTCACACGGGTGCGTGCGAGGCCCCCGATCGAACGGGAGGCGAGTGTTCGCGCTCCCGTCGTATAGCCGTGCTTGACGCGGCTGAGAACGACGCTTTCCCTCATGTCCTGACCCATCGCATTCCTGCTATGGGCTGACTATAGCAGTCTTGCGATGAAGCCCTGGACGCGGTCTCGATAGAGGATGGCCATGGTGATCAGCGCCAGCACGATCCCGGCCAGCACGTCCAGCCAGAAGTGGTTCCCGGTCGCCATGACGGCGAACCAGACCCACGCCGGCCAGAGGAGCCAGAGCACCTTGAAGACGGGCCTGCGCACGACCGACGCGAGGACGACACCGACGATGAGCGCGTCTGCAGCATGGAGGCTCGGCATCGCCGCGTAGGGATTCGACGCGAGCTCGACGAGACCGCTGCCGTGGTTGAGGCCACCGAATTGGCCGAGCGTGTCCGAGAAGCCGATCGAGGTGAAGAAGCGCGGCGGCGCAGTCGGGATGAAGACGTAGCCGATGAGTCCGAGCACGTTCGCGAGCAGGATCGTGTTGCGGAAGCGCGTGAAGGCTTCATTGCGGCGGAAGTACACCCAGAGGAGCGCCAGCCCGATCACGGTGAACTCCGAGTTCCAGTAGGTCCACGAAACGAGCGTCTCGAGCACGCGTGACGACTGGGTCCAGCCCTGCAGCGTCAGCTCTCCGAGGCCGGTGAGGCTTTGCTCGATGTTGATGACCCGCCAGCCGTTCGCGAATGCGCGCGTCGGGTCGCGATCCGCCACGCCGCGTGCGACCTGATAGGCCGCCAGGAAGCCGAACCAGATCAGGAGCTGGTAGCCGAAATCCGCGTAACCACGCGGGAACAGGCGCCTTCCAGCTGCAATGGCGGCAGTCATGACCTAATAATTCTAAACGTCGGCCAGGAGGGGATAAATCCCTCGTTTGGCAGGCTCAGCCGCCAATTTGCGACATCGAGCGCGAGGCGCGCACGAAGCCTGGGTCGTTGATTCGGTGTTTCAGCTCCTTGTGCTGAACGGCGAACCGCAGCAGCTGGGTCAATTCGGCGTCGCTCGCGCCTGCCCGGAGCGGCTGCTTCAGATCCCACTCTCTTCGTGAGAAAAGGCACGTGCGCAGCTGGCCGTCCGCGGTGAGCCGGATTCGGTCGCAGCTGGAGCAGAACGGCTCTGAGACGGGATTGACGAAGCCGAGCTCGCCCGCGCCGTCGGCAAACCGGAAACGGCGCGCGGTCGACGACGCCTTCGCCGGCAGCTCGACGAGCGGCCCGTGCTCGGACTCGATGATCGTCCTGATCTCCGCACCCGTCAGGACATCGTCCTCGCGCCAGGCCTCGTCGGCGTCGAGCGGCATGAACTCGATGAAGCGGACGACGTACGGCTTCCGCCGTGCGAGCTCCGCGAGCGCGGGAACCTCTGTTTCCGTGAAGCCTTTCACCGCGACGCAGTTGACCTTGATCGGGCGCAGCTCCGGGTAACGCTCGGCTTCCTCGAGCCCGCGCAGGACCGCGTCGAGCGCGTCGCGGCGCGTGATCTCCGCAAAACGGACGTGGTTGAGCGAGTCGAGCGACACGTTCAGGCGCTGCAAACCGGCTTCGACGAGCGGCCCCGCGAATCGGTCGAGGAGCACGCCGTTCGTCGTCAGCGACAGGTCGCGGACGCCCTCGATCGCGGAGAGCATGCCGACGAGCGTCGGCAGCTCACGCCGGATGAGCGGCTCGCCCCCGGTGAGCCGGACCTCGTCGACGCCCAGTCGTGCGAGCACACCGACGAGCCGCGCGATCTCCTCGAAGCTCAGGATCTCGTCGCGGCCGAGCCACTCCAGGCCTTCGGCCGGCATGCAGTAGGTGCAGCGGAAGTTGCACTTGTCGGTGACCGAGATGCGGACCGACTTGATCTCCCGGCCCCACGCGTCGACGAGCGGTTCCATGAACCGAGCTTAGCCCAAGGGTTTGGCGGAGAATCGCCCGGTGCCGGCTCTCCTCGCCCTGGTCCTCGTCACCGCCGTTTGGGGCGTGACGTTCGTCCAGGTCAAGGACGCCGTCGCGCTCTATCCGCTGTTCGCCTTCCTGGCGGTGCGCTTCTGGATCGCGACGCTGACGCTGGCCGTTCCCGGGCTCCCGCGCGTGCGCAGCCTCGGGCGGCCAGGGTTCGTCGGCGGGGCGTTCCTGGGGCTGCTGCTGGCCGCCGGGTACACGCTGCAGACGGCTGGGCTCGAGCGGACGACCGTGTCGAGCACGGGGTTCATCACCGGGATGTACGTCGTCCTGACGCCGCTGATCGCCCTCGTCCTCGTCAGGTCGCGCATCGGCCTGTCGGTGTGGGGAGGAGTTGCGCTGTCGACGATCGGGCTCGCGATGCTCTCGGGCATTCATGCCGGCTCGGTGACCGGAGACCTCCTGGTGCTGGCTGCCGCCGCCGTGTACTCGCTGCAGATCGTCCTGATGGAGCGTTACGCGCCGCGCTACGACGCGGTCGCCTTCACCTTCGTCGAGATGCTCGCGGCCGGGGTCGCGCTCGGCATCGTTGCTACGGCGCTCGGTGATCTCCACCTGCCCCACGGTTGGACGGTCTGGGGCGCGCTGCTCGTCACCGGCGTCTTCGCGAGCGCGCTCGCCTTTCTCGTCCAGACCTGGGCGCAGCGGCGAACGTCGGCGACCCGCACCGCTCTTGCCTTCACGATGGAGCCGGTCTGGACCGCCTTCTTCGGCTACACCCTCGCCGGCGACCGGCTCGGGTTGCTGGGATGGGGAGGCTGCGCGGTGATCATGGCCGGCATCGTCCTGGCCGAGCCCGCCGCGGCCGGGGCCCTGAGGCGTAACCTGAGACGGCCGAGAACTTGATAAGATGTGACTTAGATTTTCTCAGTAGACCCACAAGGAAAGGCAAACCAGGTTATGGCAAAGACAATCGGCATCGATCTCGGGACGACCAACAGCGCGATGGCCGTTCTCGAGGGCGGCGAGCCAGTGGTCATTCCCAACGCGGAAGGCGGGCGCACCACACCCTCCGTCGTCGCGTTCACGAAGGACGGTCAGCGGCTCGTCGGGGCGCCCGCGCGGCGCCAGCAGGTGACGAACCCCGAGAACACGGTGTTCTCGATCAAGCGGTTCATGGGCCGCAAATGGGACGAGGTCTCTGAAGAGATGACGATCGTCCCCTACGAAGTCGTGCAGGGCCCGAACGGCGACGCCCGCGTGCGGGCAGGTGGCAAGGAGTACGCGCCGCCGGAGATCAGCGCGATGATTCTCCAGAAACTGAAGGCGGACGCCGAGGCCTATCTCGGTGAGCCGGTGAGCGACGCTGTCGTCACCGTCCCGGCGTACTTCAACAACGCACAGCGCGAGGCGACGAAGGACGCTGGCAAGATCGCCGGGCTCAACGTCGTCCGCATCATCAACGAGCCGACCGCGGCTGCACTTGCGTACGGCCTCGACAAGGAGGGTTCCGACCAGACGATCCTCGTGTTCGACCTCGGCGGCGGCACGTTCGACGTGTCGATCCTCGAGCTCGGCGAGGGTGTCGTCGAGGTGAAGTCCACGAACGGCGACAACCACCTCGGCGGCGACAACTTCGACAAGGCGATCGTCGACTGGATGGTCGCGGAGTTCAAGAAGGACCAGGGCATCGACCTTGCGGCCGACCGCATGGCGTTGCAGCGTCTCTACGAGGCGGCCGAGAAGGCGAAGATCGAGCTGTCGTCGACGATGACGACGCAGATCAACCTTCCGTTCGTCACCGCGACGCAGGACGGGCCGAAGCATCTCGACCTCGCACTCACGCGCGCAAAGCTCGAGGAGATCACCGCTGACCTGCTCGAGCGAACGGTCGGTCCGACGCGGCAGGCGATCGAGGATGCGGGCATCGACAAGTCGAAGATCGACCATGTCGTGCTGGTCGGCGGCATGACCCGTATGCCTGCAGTGCAGGCGAAGGTCAAGGAGCTGATCGGCAAGGACCCGCACAAGGGCGTGAACCCGGACGAGGTCGTCGCCGTCGGCGCCGCGATCCAGGGCGGCGTGCTCAGGGGCGAGGTCAAGGACATTCTGCTTCTGGACGTGACGCCGCTGTCGCTCGGCATCGAGACGAAGGGTGGTGTGTTCACGCGCCTGATCGAGCGGAACACGACGATCCCGACGAAGAAGTCGGAGACGTTCACCACCGCGGAGGACAACCAGCCGTCGGTGGAGGTGCACGTCCTGCAGGGCGAGTCCGAGATGGTCGCGTTCAACAAGACGCTCGGCAAGTTCCAGCTCGTCGGCATCCCGCCGGCGCCGCGGGGCATGCCGCAGGTCGACGTCTCGTTCGACATCGACGCGAACGGGATCATCAACGTGTCGGCGAAGGACCTCGGGACCGGAAACCAGCAGCAGATTCGGATCGAGGGCGGCTCGGGCCTCAAGGAGGACGAGGTGCAGCAGATGATTCGCGATGCGGAGGCGCACGCCGACGAGGCACGCCGCTTGCGCGAGGTCGCGGACACGAAGAACCACGCAGAGCAGCTCGCCTACCAGACGGAGCGTTCGCTTAAGGATCACCGCTCGGCGCTCGACGAGTCCGACGCGGCGACGATCGAGGGCCGGGTCATGGAGCTGAAGCAGGCGCTCGAAGGCGATGACGTGGGCGAGATCCGCGCCAAGACCGAGGCGCTGCAGGAGGCTTCCCACAAGCTCGCCGAGGCTGTCTACGCATCGGCGCAGCAGCAGACCACGTCCACGACGTCGGCGACCGGCAACGGTGGCGGCTCCGACGACGAGGTCGTCGAAGAGGGCGACTACGAAGTCATCGACGAAGAGCAGGAGGCGGCGAAGCCTTGAGCGACCCTTCGAAGCGCCAGGGCCAAGCGCCGGCGCAGCCGCCTGTCCGCGACAGCGGACCAGTGGAGGGGGTTCGGGGGAACCGGGAGGTTCCCCCGAATCCAGCCGAGACGCCCGAGGAGAGCCTCGACGTCGAGGCTCTCCGGGCTGAACGCGATGCGCTTCTCGATCGGCTCCAGCGGCTCGCCGCGGAGTTCGACAACTTCCGCAAGCGCAATGCGCGCGAGCAGGCGGCGTTTGCCGAGCGCGCCAACGAACGACTCGTCAAGGAGCTGATCCCGATCCTCGACGATCTCGGGCGGGCGCTCGAGGCCGCCGCGGATCACGAAGAAGCGAAGCTCGAGGACGGAGTCCGGCTCGTGCACCGCGCGCTCGACGATCTGCTTGCCAAGGAAGGCCTTGCGGAGATCGAGACCGAGGGACGGTTCGACCCACACGTCCACGAGGCGCTGCTGTCACAGCCTTCCGAACAGGAGGAAGGCTCGGTGATCGAGGTCGTGCAGAAGGGCTACAAGCTCGGTGACAAGGTGCTGCGGCCGGCGCGCGTCGTCGTCGCGGCTCCGCTGGAGGACTGAGTTGGCGACGCTGTACGACACGCTCGGGGTCAAGAAGGGCGCGTCAGCGGAGGAGGTCAAGAAGGCCTACCGAAAGCTCGCCGCGCAGCACCACCCCGACAAGAATCCCGGCGACGTCGCTGCGGAGGAGAAGTTCAAGGAAGTCCAGAACGCCTACGACACGCTGTCCGATCCCGAAAAGCGGAAGCAGTACGACCGGTTCGGCTCCACGAACGGTCGTCGCGGGCCGGGCTCCGATCCCGGTGACGTCAACTTCGGCGGCGGCGGCAACTTCACGATCAACGACCTCGGCGACCTCGGCGATCTGTTCGGCGGGATCTTCAACCGTGGGCAGGCGGGTCGGGCTCGGCCGCAGCCGGAGCGCGGCGCCGACATCGAGGTCCCGGTCAGGCTGTCGTTCGAGGACTCGCTTCACGGTCTCGAGACGAAGATTCCCGTCGAGGTGACGACGGCCTGTCGTGAGTGCGGCGGCTCCGGCGCCGAGCCGGGGACGTCCCCGGTCATCTGTCCGGAGTGCCATGGCCGCGGCGTCATCTCGGAGAGCCAGGGGCTCTTCGCGCTGTCGCAGCCGTGTCCGCGCTGCCGCGGAAACGGCACGATCATCGAGAAGCCGTGCAAGAAGTGCAAGGGCTCGGGTCGCGAGCGGCGGACGAAGCGCTACACCGTGAAGATCCCCGCCGGCGTCAAGGACGGCACGCGGATCCGGCTCAAGGGCAAGGGCGAGCTAGGGGAAGCGGGAGGCGCGGCGGGCGACCTGTACGTCGTCACGCGCGTCGAGCCCTCGAAGAGGTTCGAGCGGCGCGGCGCCGATCTCCTGATCGAAGTGCCGGTGACCTATACGGAGGCGGCGCTCGGCGCAACTGTCGAGGTGCCGACGCCGTACGGCGAGCGCGTGTCGCTGAAGGTTCCCGCCGGAACGCAGGACGGCCGGTTGCTGCGGATCCGCGGCCACGGCGCACCGAAGCTCGGTGGCAGCGGGAAAGGCGACCTCATCGCGCGGCTGCGCGTGAGCGTGCCGAAGAAACTGTCGAAG
>Ga0307310_10000873_pt1 | contig 10709 bp, 8 predicted proteins | sample ER_DNA_197_FD_194502 | JGI IMG/M metagenome (GOLD analysis project Ga0307310, IMG submission 194502) | Bulk soil microbial communities from the East River watershed near Crested Butte, Colorado, United States - ER_DNA_197 | ecosystem: Environmental > Terrestrial > Soil > Floodplain | place: USA...
CAACGGATCGTTCCGCAAGAAGACGCTGCATCGTGCGCTGAACGACCTCCTCGCCTCGTGGGAGGCGAGCGGTGTTCGCGAATTCATCCTTCTTACGGCGCACGAGCACGATCCGCATCAGGAGGCGTTGGCGACGGTCATCACGGCACACGCGCGTGTGCGTGTCGTCGACATCTTCAACATCGACTTCGCCGACCTTCTTACCGGGCAAACGGAACCCATGCACGGCGACGAGGTCGATACGTCGATCATGCTCTTCCTCGCGCCGCATCTCGTGCACATGCAGCTCGCACAGGATTATATGATGTCGCGCGAAGAGCTGCGACGTTACCGGCGCGGCTGGCTGCGCGTGCCGAAGGGCAGTCCGGGGTCGATCGGCCGCCCGACACTCGCCACCGCTGAGAAAGGCAAGGCGTTGTACGAGCGGATCAGGGCCCGCATCAGCGAGAGAATCTTTCTCGCGCCGGCGCCCGACGACGCATGAACCTCGCGTCCTCCGCCGGGGTATACGGACTCATGCGAATTCTTCATGTTCTCCCGGCCCTTCTCATTGCTCTCCCTCGAATCGGCGTGGCGCAGGTCACCGTCGTCGACGAAGGGAGCTTCACGGTGACGCGCGACGGGCGCACGGGCCGCGAGGATTTTCGCATCGTCCGCACACCGTCAGGCAGCGGAATCGTACTCGTCGCTACCGGCACGGCGGTCCTTGGGACGACGCGGACGGTGACCGCGTTGCGAACCGATACCTCCGGCGCGCCGCTCGCCTATCAGCTCGAGGGACGCGAGGCCGGCGATGTGCGTGAGCGTGTCAGCGTGCAGGTCGGTCGCGGGCGTATCAGCGCGCGGGCCCAATCTCCCCGGGGCGAGTCCGCCAGAGAATACTTTCTGAAGGACGGCATGCTGGTCCTCGACGAGGACGTCGTGCATCAGTACTATTTCCTTGCGCTCCACCCGGAGCGCTCCACGGTTTCCGTCGTCCTGCCTCGCCGCAACGTTGTTGCCGAGCTGCGAGTAGTGAACAAGGGCGATGAGCCGATCGAGATTGCGGGATCGCGCGTCGTCGCGCGCCATCTCGGATTCGCGGACGGCGCGGGTGAACGGGAGATCTGGGTGGACGCACTGGGGCGCGTCCTTCGCGTGGACGCGCCTGTGCTGGGTCTCGTTGCCGTGCGCGACGCACTCCCAGCCACTCCGTAGAGCGGCGAGGTGCACGCAAAGCCCCGCCACTGTCGGGGCTTTTTCGTTGGCGCTAACGTGAAACCGTCATCTGAGCTTCGCCGTAGGAGCGCCGGACACTTTGCCAGGAACCCCCGATGAGATTCTCTGCGTTCGCCGTATTCTGTCTCGCCGCAGCCCCACTCGGCGCTCAGGTCACACCAGCACCTTCGAATCTCTCCGCACAAGCTCGCGACACTGTTCTCGCCGGGCCTGCGCTGTCACTCGAAGACGCGTTAGCGCTCGCGCGACGAAACAATCCCGATCTTCAACAGACGTTGGAGTCGCGCCGCACGGCGCGCGCCTCGCAGCATGCGGCATATGGCAGCCTTCTGCCGAGCGCCGACGCCTCTTTCGGTGGGCAGTATCAGGAAGGTGGACGCCAGCTCTTCAACGGGGTCGCCGTCGGGTCGAACCCGAACACAGTCGGAACGAACTACTCGCTCTCCGTCAACTATCGACTCAACGCTTCGAGCCTGATTGCGCCCCGCGTCGCCGCCGCGCGGCGCGATGCCGTGGAAGCCGACATAACGGGTGCCCAGGAATCGCTGCGCAACCTGGTAACACAGCAGTATCTGACGGTGCTGCAGGCGGCGGCGAAGGCAAACCTCGCCGATACGCTCGTCGCGGCGGCACAGCAGCAGGTCGCGCTGGCACGCGCGCGTGCCGCCGCCGGCGCTGCCACATCGCTCGACGTACGCCGCGCCGAGGTTGATCTCGCGACGCAGCAGGTCGCCGCGATCAATGCCCACAATCAGGTCGAAATCGAGAAGCTGCGTCTGTTCCAGAACATGGGAGTGTCGCAGCCGCAGAACGTGCAGCTGACGTCCGCTTTCGCGATCGTGCCTCCGTCGTTCAGCATCGATACGCTGATCCAACTCGCGCGCCGGCAGAATCCGCAGGTCGTCGCGCTTCGCGCGCGTGAGAAGTCAGCGGTGCTCGGCGTCCGCCAGTCGCGCAGCGAGTACACGCCGTCGTTCAACGTCCAGACGGGATGGGGCGGCTATACGCAGCGCGAGACGGACACCGAAGCTCTCATCAATGGCGCACGTCAGAGTGCGGCAGCCTCGTACGAGAACTGCCTGACGTCGAACTACGCGCGCATCGGCGCCGGGCTCACGGCCAGGGACTGCTCCCTGTACAACTTCACAGCGGCGCAGGAACAGGCGCTCCGCGACCAGAACCACCCCAGTCCGTTCGCCTTCACCAAGAATCCGTGGCAGGTCAGAGCATCGCTCAGTCTGCCGCTGTTCGATGGTTTTTCACGAGAACAGCGTGTCGAGGAAGCAACCGCGCTCCGAAATAACGCGCGGTCGCAGACGCGTGCCCGGGAGCTGCAGCTGACGGCTGAGGTGACGGCGGCATATCTGACACTCAACGCGTCGGCGCAGTCCGTAGCCGTTCAGGAACAGAACTCCGCGCGAGCTCGCGAGGAGCTCACGTACACGGAAGAGCGCTATCGCGTAGGCGCTGTCACGTTCCTCGACGTGACGCAGGCTCGCGCCACCTATGAGCGCGCTGAGAATGATCGCATCAACGCAGTGTATGATTATCACAAGGCATTCGCTGCCCTCGAGGCCGCGGTCGGCCGTCCGCTTCGCTAACCAGGTCACTCCAAAATGAGCAAAAAGGTCAAGTATTCGATCATCGGTGTCGCGGGCGCCGTCATCATCGGTCTCGTCGTCCTGACCGCCGCAAAGAGCGGTAACAAGGGAACCGAGGTTCGAATTGACAACGTCGAGCGGCGGGACCTCGTCGCTTCGGTGACGGCGAGCGGCCAGGTCCGACCGCGCACCAAGGTCGATGTCGCGTCGGACATCAGCGGCCGCATCGTTCGTCTCGCGGTGAAGGAAGGAGCTCTTGTCTCGAAGGGTCAGTTCCTTCTCCAGATCGAGCCGACACAGTACGAGGCGGCGGTGCAGCGCGCGGAAGCGTCGCTCGCCTCGGCGCGTGCAAGTGCGGCGCAGGCGAAGGCGAGCCTGATCCAGGCTCAGCGCAATTACGAGCGGTCGGCGGAGATTCGCAAGGCGAATCCGTCGCTCATCTCCGACGAGCAACTCGAGCAGCTGAAGACGCAGGCGGAAGTGAACCAGGCGCTCGCCGATGCGGCAACACACCAGGTCGATCAGTCGATCGCCGCGCTGCGCGACTCACGCAGCTCGCTGTCGAAGACGACGATCGTCGCGCCGATGAGCGGACGTGTGACACGCCTCAATGTCGAGCAGGGCGAGACGGCGGTCCCCGGAACGTTCAACAAGGACGCCGCGACGCTGCTGACGATCAGCGACATGGGTGTGCTGGAGACCAAGGTGAAGGTCGACGAGACTGACGTCGCGCGCATCAGCATCGGCGATTCGGCGCAGGTGCAGATCGACGCCTTCCCCGATACGACGTTCACCGGCAAGGTCGTCGAGATCTCCAACAGCTCGGTGAAGTCGGCGACGGCCACGACGAGTAACGATCAGGCGGTGGACTATGAGGTCACCATTCAGCTCCTGAACCCGCCGCTGGACACCCGTCCCGATTTCTCGGCGACGGCGAAGGTCATCACGGACAGCCGGACGAAGGCGCTCTCGATTCCGATCATCGCGCTTACCGTGCGCGAGGACTCGGCGCTGACTCGTGGAGACACGGCCGTTGGCCTGGGCAAGGCGAGGCCGACGAAGGAAGTCGGCAAGAAGGACGTCGAAGGTGTATTCGTAGTGGGCAAGGATCTGAAGGTGTCGTTCCGTCGCGTGAAAGTGGGCATCGCCGGAGACAAGTACTTCGAGGTCCTGTCAGGTTTGAAGGAAGGCGAAAGAATCGTGGGCGGAACGTACCAGGCAATTCGCGACCTGCGCGATGGTGCCGTCGTTCGCGAGGCACCGAAGCAGGACGCTGGAAAGAAGAAGGAGGCGAAGTGATAGAGTCATCGACGACCGGCGAACATCCGGTCAGCACTACCGAGGAGCGCCGTGCCGTCGTCGCGACGGCCGGCGCCGCTCCGGACACCGACTGGGTCATCGTCACGCGCGGCCTGAAGCGCGAGTACGACATGGGCGGTGAAATCGTGCGCGCGTTGCGCGGCGTCGATCTGGCGATCCGGCGCAACGAGTACGTCGCGATCATGGGACCGTCGGGCTCCGGCAAGTCGACGCTCATGAACCTGATCGGCTGCCTCGACACGCCCGACGCCGGCGAGTACTGGCTCAACGGCCAACTCGTGTCGAGCATGAGCGACGACGCGCTCGCCCGCGTGCGCAACAAGGAGATCGGCTTCGTCTTCCAGACCTTCAACCTGCTGCCGCGCGCGACCGCGCTGCATAACGTCGAGCTGCCGCTGGTCTATGCCGGGATGCCCAGCAACGAGCGAAAGGCGAAGGCGATCGAAGCGTTGGAGAAGGTGCAACTCGGTGAGCGCATGAATCACCGCCCCAACGAGCTTTCCGGCGGTCAGCGCCAGCGTGTAGCGATTGCCAGGGCGCTCGTGAATTCGCCCTCGATCCTCCTCGCCGACGAGCCCACCGGAAACCTCGATTCGACGACGTCCGAGGAGATCATGAAGGTGTTCCAGCAGCTGGCGTCGCAGGGACAGACGGTGATCATGGTGACCCACGAGCCGGACATCGCAGCGCATGCACGACGTGTGATCGTGCTCCGCGACGGTATCATCGAGTCCGACGATCGGCGCGAGCGGTTCGCGCAGCGCGTCGGCATGTAAGCTGTGCCATTCTTCGAAGCAATTCGACTCGCGCTGTCACAGATTCGCGCGCAGAAGCTGAAGAGCAGTTTCACCCTGCTCGGTGTCACCATCGGCGTGATGTTCCTGATCGCCGTGGTGTCGATCGTGGAAGGGATGAGCAAGTACATGGAGGAAGATTTCGCCGGCCGACTGCTCGGCATCAATACGTTCACGATGCGCCGCTTTCCCTGGTTCGGGAACAACACCACGGAGGAGGAATGGCGCGAGTGGCAGCGCAGGCCCCGCGTCTACTACGCGGACCTCGACGTCGTGAAGAGCGCCCTGCCCACGGGCACACGGTACGCGATCGAGAGTCAGGACAACGTCCGCGCCATGTCGCCGTTCGCGCGCGTCAGGCAGGTCGAGGCGCATGCGGTCGACGGCGACTACTTCACGATCAAGCACTATGACCTGACCAGCGGCCGCACCTTCACGCCGCAGGAGTACCAGCTCGGGTCGAACGTGATGGTGGTCGGGAGCGAAGTCGCGACCTATTTCTTTCCCAATCTGGATCCGCTCGGCCGCACGGTACGGATCGGCGGCATTCCATACACCGTCGTCGGCGTGCTCGCAAAGCAAGGAACGTTGTTCGGACTTTCACTCGACAAGATCGTCCTCGCGCCGTACCACTCGCCGCTCCACCGCTTGACGAATCCACGCGGCGACGTGGACGGAATCATGGTCCAGGCGCCGACCGCGTTGGCGATGGATGACGCGATGGAGTCGGTGCGCGAGGTCATGCGGGGCAAGCGCAAGCTGCGCCCCGGCCAGCCCGACAACTTCGCGATGGAAACGTCGGCGTCGGCGCTGTCCTTCTTCGCGAAGATCAAGAAGATGCTCGTCGTTGCCGCAACCGCGCTTCCGGCAATCGGATTGATCGTCGGCGGATTGGTGATCATGAACATCATGCTCGTCGCGGTTGCCGAGCGCACACGCGAGATCGGCATCCGGAAGGCACTCGGCGCGAAGCGTCGCGATATTCTGAGCCAGTTCCTCGTCGAAGCCGCGACTCTGAGCACGCTCGGCGCTCTCATCGGCATCGCGCTCGGCGCAATCATCGCCAAGGTCATCTCCGCCGTGTCCCCGTTGCCGACCAGCGTGGCTCCGTGGTCGATCGTCATGGCGACGCTCCTTGGGGGAGGCGTGGGCGTGATCGCCGGTGTCTATCCGGCGAGTCGCGCGGCACGACTCGACCCGATCACCGCGCTTCGGCAGGAGTAGAGCCATGCGCGTCGGAATGTTCTTCACCAATCTCGCCGAGGGCGTGGGGATCGCGTTCGACGCGATTCGCGCGAACAAGGTCCGCGCCGGCCTGACGATCATGGGTGTCGCCGTCGGCGTCTTCGTCGTCGTCGCCATGTCCGCGACCGTGCACGGCATCAACGCGAGTGTCGCCAAGGATCTCGAGTCTGCTGGACCGACGTCGTTCTACGTCTATAAGCGGCCGATCTCGCTCGGCAATGTGTGCGACGGCACCGACGAGACGTGTCCGTGGCGCAGAAATCCACCGCTTACCGTGCGCGAACAGGAGGCGCTGGCCCGGTTGCCGTCGATCCAGGCGATCGCCGCCCATTCGCCGTGGCAGGAGGCGATCAAGTACAAGGACCGCGAGATACGCTCGCTCGGCATCGACGCGTATACGCCAAACTGGACCGAAGTGGACGGCGGCGACATCTATCCCGGGCGCAGCTTCACGGCGCAGGAAGCGGCTGGCGCATCGCGTGTCATCATTCTGAACGAGAAAGCGGCAAACAATCTGTTTCCGCAGTCGGATCCCATCGACAAGGTCGTCGACATCAAGGGGCAGCAGTTTCAGGTGATCGGGATCTATCACTACACGGCGAGCTTTCTCGGCAAGCCGGGGTCGGCGCAGAGCGGTGACTCGCCCACGGGAATCATCCCTCTCGAGACTGGTCGGCGGCATCTGCAGATGTCGCTGCGGTGGGTCGATTTCACCGTCAAGCCTCGCTCGGACGTGAAGCAGATCGAGGCGATCGACGACGTCACGGCAACGCTTCGGTCATTGCGCGGCTTGCGTCCAAGCCAGGAGAATACGTTCGCCGTCGTGACGCAGGATCGGTTGATGGAGGTCTACAACGGCTTCTTCGGAACCTTCTTTGTCGTCATGATCGCCATCTCGGCTGTCGGTCTGCTCGTCGGCGGTGTCGGCGTCGTCGCGATCATGATGATCAGCGTCACCGAACGCACGCGTGAAATAGGGATCCGGAAAGCGTTAGGCGCGACCCAGTGGACGATTCTCTGGCAGTTCCTCGTCGAGGCGGTGACACTGACCGGAATCGGAGCCATCGTCGGCCTGATCCTCGGCGGCTCGCTGACCGCGCTCATCAAGGCGGCGACGCCCGTCCCGGCGGAGATGCCGGCGTTGGCGGTCGTCGCGGCGCTCGCCCTCAGCGCGTTCACAGGGATCGTATTCGGAATCGTTCCAGCGTTCCGCGCGGCGCGCCTCGATCCAGTCGCCGCGCTCCGCTACGAATAGTCGGTGCTGTTGTGCCGGGCGGTCACGTGGGCGGAGATACTTTCTCCGCCCACGTGGCGTTTACGCTTGTTCGGCCTTCGCTTCGGCATCTACCTCGCAGGTCTAATCGGATGCATCGGAAACAACGGATGCAAATGCAAACCTTGCTGAGGGAAACAGCCTCACGAGCCCTTGTATCCGCTTTTTCCCGATGCATCCAACTAAACTTGCGAGGTGGATGTTAGCCCGTCGCTAGTCAGCGAGCACTTCAGCCGCCCCCGGGTTCCGGACTGCATGCGCACCACGGACGTTGTCACGAGCGCGCTCGGACAGATCCGAGCGAATCTGCTGCGCTCGTTCTTCACGCTGCTCGGCATCATCGTCTCGGTGACGTTCCTCGTTGCTGTGATCGCGATCATTCAGGGGATGAACGCCTACGTCCGCGAAAACCTGGCGGGCGCGATCATCGGATCGAACGCGTTCCAGGTTCGCCGAACCCCGATTCAGATCGGCCTCTTCGACGACGAGCAGATTCGTCGGCTGGCGAAGCGCCCGAAGATAACGCCGGCGGACGCCGAGGCCGTGAAGAAGGCGATTCCCGAGGCCGTGGCGGTCAGCCTGCAATCGGGCTGGCCGACGCCGCAGGCCGATATCGTCTGGCACGACCGGACGATGGCCGATGTTCTCGTCTTCGGCGTTACCGAGGCGTATCAACTCGTCCAGGACTATCGGTTCACGAGCGGGACGCCACTCTCCGAGCTCGACGTGCGCGATAGGCGCCCGGTAATCGTCATCGGCGCCGACGTCGGCGACAAGTTGTTCGAGGGCGTGGATCCCGTCGGTCGCGACGTGCGCATCAACGGCGATCAGTTCACCGTCGTCGGTGTCATCGCGAAAAAGGGACGCGTGCTCGGCCAGAGCTTCGACAGCTTCGTGATGATGCCGATCACGACGTTCGAGTCGATGTACGGGCGACGAAGCACGAATACGATCTCGGTGAAGATGCGCGAAGCCGGCGACATCGCCGGCGCGATGCAGCGCGCCGAGGAAGCGATGCGCATCACGCATCGTCTCCGCCCCGCGGAGAGCGATGACTTCACGGTCGAGACCGCGGACGCGCTGATCGAATTCTGGAAGAACCTCACTCGCGTTCTCTTCAGCGTGATCCCAGCCGTCGTCGCGATCGGCGTTGTCGTCGGTGGCATCGTCATCATGAACATCATGCTGATGGCGGTTACCGAGAGGACACGGGAGATCGGAATCCGAAAGGCCGTCGGCGCGACGGCGCGCGACATCCAGAAGCAGTTCCTCGCCGAAGCCGTGGCCCTCTCCGGTGCCGGCGGGCTGATCGGCGTCGGGGTCGGATGGGGGTTTGCGATGCTGATCACGCTCGTCTCGCCGCTGCCAGCTCGCGTGACGGCGTGGTCCGTCATCCTGGCCGTCGGGCTCGGGGCGGTTGTCGGCGTGATCTTCGGCGTGTATCCCGCGACGCGCGCGGCGAAGCTGGATCCGATCACCGCGCTCCGCGCCGAATAGATCATGCGGATCGCGGACAGGCTGCAGCAGAATCTCACGATCGCCCTCGACACGTTGCGGGCCGGCAAGATCCGCTCGGCGCTCACGATCCTTGGCGTCGTGATCGGCGTCGCGACGGTAATGGCGATGGCGGCGATCGTCGCCGGCATTCGCGAGCAGATCGTTCACACAATCGAGATCGCCGGACCGACGACGTTCTACGTCATCAAGTATTTCTCGCAATCGCCCGTCAATCCTGACCGGCTGCCGCGCGAAGTCCGAATCCGACCAGACCTGTTGCCCGCTGAAGCGGAGCGTGTCGCGACCCTGCCCGAGATCGCCTACTCGGCAATCTGGGCACAGGTCTTTGGTCGGGTGGAGTTCGGCGGCGCACGGACGCAGCCGATGGCGTTCATGGCCGCGGACGATCGCTACACCGAGATTCAGGGCGGTGAGCTCGTCGATGGAAGGTGGTTCACGCGCGCCGAGCTGGCGAGCGGTGGCGCGGTCGCGGTCATCGATCAGGACGTCGCAAGAAAGCTGTTCGGGCGGATCAGTCCGATCGACCGTACGGTGCGCCTCGGAGGGAGGCCAGCGCTGGTGATAGGCGTCTACGCTCCGCCGGAAAACATCTTCGCGCCCCAGGGTCAGCAGGTGGGAGCGATCATCCCATACCTGATGGCCGAGCATCAATTCCAGATCGACAAGGTCAACGCGCTCTGGATCGCCGTGAAGCCGAGACCCGGCATCACGGTCGGTGAGGCGCAGGACGCGGTGACTGTCGCGATGCGGGAGATGCGCTCACTGCGACCGGGCGAGAAGAGCTCCTTCGACATGATCACGCAGGACCAGATTCTCGATACGTTCAACAAGATCACGGGCGTGTTCTTTCTGGTCATGATTGCTCTCTCCGGTGTCGCACTGATGGTCGGCGGCATCGGGGTGATGGCAATCATGATGGTCTCGGTCACCAGCCGCACTCGCGAGATCGGCGTGCGCAAGGCGCTGGGCGCGACGAACCAGGACATCCTGCTTCAATTCCTCGTCGAAGCGGCAACGCTGACGGGAATCGGAGGAGTGATCGGCATCATTGTCGGCCTCGGGATGGGGAAGGTCGTCACGCTGGCGATGAGCATCAATGCCGCGCCACCGCTGGGCCTCACCTTGATTGCGGTCGGAGTATCGGTAACGATCGGCGTTGCATTCGGACTACTTCCGGCGCTGCGCGCGGCGCGACTCGACCCGATTGAAGCGCTCCGTTATGAATAGAGGTGCTCACGAATAGATGCGGTTCGCTGCAGTGCAGATCCCCCGACTTGTTAGCGAAGTGAGTTGCGGTCCCCTAGGTTCGATCTCGTCGCGCGGCTAGTATTGTGCGTCCAGCTCACGCATCGCCTGTCGCGTGACGACCGACTACCGCCGCCCGCACTCTCTGCCCGATGCTTCCATCGCCCGTCGACATTCTCGCGATTGCCGCCCACCGAGACGACATCGAATTGACGTGTGGCGGAACGCTGATCAAGGCCGCGACGAAGGGACACCGCACGGCGATCATCGACCTGACCCGGGGCGAGATGGGTACGCGCGGATCGGCCGAGCTTCGCGCCACCGAAGCAAGCCACGCGGCGGAGATACTCGGCGTGACGGCACGCGAGAATCTCGGGCTGCCTGACGCGGGAATCGAGAACACGCCGGCAACGCGCTCCCAGCTCGCGGTGGCGATTCGAAGATTCCGGCCGCGGATCGTCATCGCACCCGCGACGCGCGGTCGACATCCCGATC
>Ga0307310_10000877_pt1 | contig 10684 bp, 8 predicted proteins | sample ER_DNA_197_FD_194502 | JGI IMG/M metagenome (GOLD analysis project Ga0307310, IMG submission 194502) | Bulk soil microbial communities from the East River watershed near Crested Butte, Colorado, United States - ER_DNA_197 | ecosystem: Environmental > Terrestrial > Soil > Floodplain | place: USA...
GACGTCAGCCCCGAACGCAAAATCAAAGAGGCTATCGTCGCCATGCAGATCGAGAAGCGCTACACGAAGCGGGAAATCCTGACCTTCTACGCCAACCAGATGCTGTTCGGCCACGGCACCTACGGCATTGAAGCGGCCTCACAGCTCTATTTCGGAAAGTCTGCGAAAAACCTCTCGCTCGAGGAGGCCGCCCTGCTCGCGGGCATCGTGCAGTCTCCCGCGCGGCAAAGCCCTTACGTGAACATGGAAGCGGCCAAGCGGCGCCGCGCGTACGTCCTTCAGCGCATGGCCGACGAGGGTTACATCACGCAAGCGCGGGCGGACGCGGGGAAGGAGACACCGATCGTCACGCGCGGGCAGCCCAATCAACCGCCCGGCGTCGCGCCGTTCTTCGTCGAGGAGATTCGCAAGCACCTCGAACAGCAATACGGCTCGAAGGTGTTGTACGAGAACGGCCTCTCGGTGACGACGACGCTCGACGTGAAACTGCAGCAAGCGGCGAACGAGGCGATCGAAACCGGGTTGCGGACGTACGACAAGCGCCACGGCTGGCGCCGGCCGGCGCGGAATGTGATCGCCGAGCATCAGACCATCGCCGGCTTCAAGAACGACCGCTGGAACCGGCCGATCGTGGCCGGCGACATCGTGCCCGCCGTCGTCGTCACCGCGCCGAAGACTGGTGCCGCACGGCTGCGGATCGGCAGCTACACGGCCGATCTCGTCAAGGAAGGGTACGCCTGGACCCGGCGGGCCTCCAGCACCGACTTATTCAAACCGGGCGATCTCGTCGACGTCCGCGTGACGAAGGTCGACGAAGCGGGCGCGCCCGCCTCTGTGGCGCTCGAGCAGACGCCGCTCGCGGAAGCGGCGCTCGTGGCCATCGACAACCGCTCCGGCCAGATTCGCGCGATGGTTGGCGGATGGAGCTTCAACCGCAGCAAGTTCAACCGTGCGGTGCAGGCGTACCGCCAGCTCGGATCGACGTTCAAGCCGATCGTCTACACGACGGCCATCGATCGCGGCTTCACGCCCGCGTCCATCCTCATCGACGCGCCGGTCGCGTTTCCGGCTGGCAACGGCCAGACCTACACCCCGCAGAACTACGATCACAAGTTCGAAGGGCCGATCACACTGCGTCATGCGCTCGAGGAGTCGCGCAACATTCCCGCAATCAAGATGATGGCGGAGCTCGAACCCAAGAATGTGCTCGATTACGCGAAGCGATTCGGCTTCCAGGAGGACTTCCCTCCCTACCTGTCGATCGCGCTCGGCGCCGGCGACGCCACGCTGCTCGAAGTCACGAGCGCGTACACCGTGTTTCCGAATCAGGGCGTGCGGATGAAGCCGTTCGAAGTGTTGAAAGTCCAGGATCGCGAAGGCAATCTGCTCGAAGAGAACCGCTCGGAGCCGGTCGGTGTCATTCGCGCCGACACGGCATACGTGATGACGAACGTGCTGCGCGGCGTGCTCACCGCGCGCGGCACCGGAGCGCGCGCCGCCGACATGGCGGCCAAATGGCCGCTCGCCGGCAAGACCGGCACCGTCGACGACAACACCGACGCGTGGTTCATCGGCTTCGATCCGGACATCACGGTAGGCGTGTGGATCGGCTTCGACGAAAAGAAATCGATGGGCACCTCCGAGCAGGGATCGTTGGCGGCGCTGCCAATATGGATGGACTTCATGAAGGCGTATATCAATGGCCGCCCCGACAAGGACGACCCGCCGAAATTCGAAGCGCCCGCCAACATCGTATTTCTCTCGGTAGACGCGGCGACCGGGGCCGTTCTCCCGTCAGACGGCGCCGGGGGCGTCTACGAGGCGTTCATCGCCGGCACACAGCCTGGCGGGCTTACTCGATAGAACAGGGCCTGCCTTAGGCTTCAAGAGAGATCCGTCCGGAGACGAGCATCGCGACCGCTTCGTTGAGCGACTTCTGCGTGAAGGGCTTGTCCAGGTAGGCTTCGAACGCCCACATTCGATCTTTCATCGCGAAGAGATGATCGGCGTACCCAGTTAAATAAAGGACCCGCAGATCCGGGTTCTGCTGTCGCAGCCGGCGCGAAAGCTCGTGCCCTTCCATTTCCGGCATCACCACGTCAGTGATCAGCAGATCGAGCGTCGTCGCGTCAGGGACGAGGTCCAAGGCCTCCCGCCCGTTGGCCGCTTCGACGATGTCGAAGCGCGGATCGAGGAATATCTTCACGAGCACGCGGATCGCCGGCTCGTCGTCGGCAAGCAGTACTCTCAAAATGTACCTTCCGTCCATAGTGTCGGCTTACGTCAGGTTGCGCGATATCGGAAGGTCTCCGACAGGATCGGCCCGTCTGTCGGCCTTTGTCCGACACGACAACCATCAAAAAGCGTCTACACTGCAGGCTAACCGCTGCATGCAGAATCACGCGCCCAAGCTCGACAATGGTCTTTCGGACGAAGGTTCGTCCGTCCTCGAGCTGCGCCCGTCGCAGGAACAGATGCGGCGCCTCGCGGCCAGCCTGCAGACCGCCCGCGAAGAAGAGCGCGCGGATCTCGCACGCGAGCTCCACGACGATCTCGGCCAGACGCTGACAGCGCTGAAGCTCGAGCTCGGACGTACGGCGGCGGCCCTCAAGGACGTGCGTCTCGATCCGCCTGTCATGGATCGGCTCCAGTCGCTCGTCGGCCTCGTGGAGATTGGCGTCGCGATGGTCAAGCGCCTGGCCACGAAGCTGCGGCCGCCGGCGCTCGATCATCTGGGGCTCGCCGAGGCGATTCGCTGGGAAGCGGCCACGTTTCGTTCGCGCAGCGGCCTCCGCTGCCATGTCGTGGCCGGGAAAGACCGGACGGCATTGACGGCCAAGCAGCAGACGGCGCTGTTCCGGATCTTTCAGGAGGCGCTCACCAACGTCGTCCGGCATGCGCAGGCCAGCGCGGTGCGTGTGCGTCTGACCGAAGCGCGCGGCGCATTCGAGCTGCGCGTCAGCGACAACGGCCGCGGCATCACGCGGGAAGAAATCGCCGACGCCGGATCGATCGGGCTCCTCGGGATGCGGGAGCGCGCCCGGCAGGCCGGCGCGATGCTCAGAATCGCCGCCGTTTCCGGCAAGGGAACAGTCGTCACCGTCACCGTGCCGCTTCTCCGGACGGCGGCGCGCCCGCGGGCAAAGAGCCGCGCGGCGGCCAAGAGATATGTAGCGGCAAAGGGACCCGCGGCGGCCAAGAGGCGGCCCGCGCGATGATCCGCATCCTCCTCGTTGACGATCATCCCGTCGTTCGGCACGGCATCCGGACGATCCTGACCGATCGATTCCGCGATGCGGTCGTCGCCGAAGCAGGCGACGCACCGACAGCCCTGCGCGAGGTGGGGAACGCGGATTGGGACGTGGTGCTCCTCGACATCTCGATGCCGGGGCCGAGCGGCCTCGACCTGATCAAGCAACTGCGGCGCGAGCGCCCCGCGCTGCCGCTGCTGGTCGTCAGCATGCACCCCGCTGCTCAATTCGCGCGGCGCGCGCTCAGCGCAGGCGCGATCGGGTACCTGACCAAGGACAGCGCGCCCGAGGACTTCATCACCGCCATCGAACACGCGCGGCGCGGACGCCGGTATGTCGGCCCCGATGCGACGGAAGGCCTCCTTCGCTGGCGGGCCAAGGCGCTCGCGCCGCCGCACGACTCCCTTTCGGATCGGGAGTATCAGTTCCTTCGCCTTCTCGGATCGGGGCGAACGGTGTCCGATATCGCCCGCGCGCTCGGGTTGAGCGTCAAGACGGTGAGCACGTATCGGACGCGCGTGCTCGAAAAGCTCGGGATGAAGACGAACGCCGAGCTGATGCGCTATGCGATCGAGAACAAGCTGATCGATTCCTAAGTCGAGGTTCTGACCGCGACCCGCGCCAATTTCCCGACGCCGCTTTCGGCCAGCCACAGAATCTCGCCCGCGGGCCCCTTCCAGATGTCCATATTGCGGACCGTCCCCCCGCCGCTCGGAATCGGCCACGACAGCATTTTCTTCGTCTCGGGGTTGAAGCGCACGAGGACGTTGCGGTTGCCCTCGCCCGTCTCGCAGTACCAGATCGCGCCGTCGGAGGTCGTCGTGATTGCATACGGCCGGGCCTCGGCGCCGCCCGGCGAGCGGAACTCGTCGACTTTTCCGGTCGCTGGATCGAGGTGGCCGAGGTACCCGCGCGCGTAATCGGTGTAGTAGATCGTGTCGTCGCGGCCCACGGTGATGCGACGCGGCCGTGCGCCCGCCGCCGGCAGCGGGTACTCGGTGACTTTGAGCGTTTTCGGATCGAGGCTGCCGATCTTGTTCGTGCCGAATTCATCGAAGAACGGCACGTCCTTCGAGTTCAACGCGATGCCGTACGGTGCCGCACCGTCAGCGAGCGCGGCGAGCGAGACCTTCCCGGTCCGCGGATCCAGCGTGCCGACGAAGCTGCCGCCCTGCACGGTGAAGATGATGAGTCCGCTCCGCGAAAACACGAGGCTGTGCGGATCGCGCGCCTTCGGATCCGGCATCTTGTACTCAGTGACCTTGCCGCTCTTCGGTTCGATCTTGCCGATGAGACCCGCGGCGTTGCCCGTGTACCAGATGTTGCCGTCAGGACCCTCGACCAGGCCGTGCGGGCCCGAGCCGGACGTCGGCAGCGTAAATTCCCTGAACTGACCGGTCGCCGGGTCCAGCCGCCCGACAGCGTTCGACAACTGTGCGGTATACCAGACCGATCCGTCACGCGCAGCGGCCGGATCGTGCGGGAACGGGCGCGCGCTCGGGGTCATCCACTCGTCGAACTTCACTTCGACGACATCACTTAAGGCCGCGGCGGCAATCCGGCTAAAGCCGGATCCCACGCCAGCACAGATCGCGATCAGCACGCCAACGAGCGCCGACGACCGCAGAATACCGAGATGTTTCGGCAGCATCATGCACCTCCCGTCGATTCTAACGCTCAACGTCGAAACCGGACCACCCGTTGGAGCACGGCCGACGCTTCAGGAACCCGCAGGGCGAGCGTGGCCATCAGGAAGATGAGGCCATAAGCGCCCAGCACAGCGGTCGCGATGATCGCCGGGTGCCACATCGGAAGAGCAAGCTTCACGACCCACCCCGCGGCACTGCCGGCGATGGCCGACCCCCACAACTTCGCGACGTACTCTGCCGGGAGTCCCGTCGTGCCGATCCGCTCGTTCAGGGTCCGCCGCAGCATCAACATCTCCACCCAGCCGGCCAGCCCGGCCGATGCGGTGAGTCCGGCCGCTCCCCACACGCTCGAAATCCCGAGCCATCGCGGCAGTGGAATCGCAAAGACGTACCCCAGCACCGTCGTCAATACGACACGCACGATCGCATATCGCAGCGGCGTGCGTGTATCGCGCAGCGCATAGTAGGTGGACGAATACAGCCGGCCGAGAGTCGACGCCAGCAGTCCGACGGCGGAACCAGCCAGGATGCTCCACACATAGATGGAGTCGGAATGCGCAAACCGTCCTGTCTCGAGGAGCGCCGCCGCGATCACATCGCCGAGCGCGAGAAACGCCATTGCCGACGGAACGACAAAGAACGCGATTCGCCGGAGCCCCGCGTCCAGCCGTTGCCGGACGAGCGCGGCGCCAGGGGAATCGGCCGCCGCTCCTGGCAGGATTGATATCTCTGATAGCGCCGGCAGCTCCGCGGCGGAGACCGACATGCCGAACAGGCTGACGGGCAGCGTGTACAGGAGCTGCGCGCTCGTCAGTCCCGCGACCGCGCCGGTCGGCAGGAGACTGGCGAGCAGCGTGTCAACGTAGGCGCTGACCTGCACGATGCCGCGGCTGAAAAACACGGGGACGAAATTCCTGACGATTTCACGCACTTGCGTGCGTACGGTTGTCGCGGCGCGTAGAGACAGCTGCATGCCGGGCGCCACGCGCACGACTGCGGGCAGCTGCACGGCAAACTGCAGCGCGCTGCCGACGACCGACCCCAGCGCCAGAATCTCCGCCAGGCGAGGCAGCGCCGACCGATTGCCGAAGACGACGAGCGTGACGATCATGGCCGCGTTCCACATGACCGGGGCGGTGTACGAGAGCAGGAAGCGGCGGTGGCTGTTGAGCACACCCAGGCACCACGCGGAGAGCACGAGCAGGCCGGCGCCGGGAAACAGAATGCGGACGAGCCGGATGGTGAGCTCGCGCTGCTCGCCTTCGAATCCGGGCGCGATGCCATCGATGAGGAGCGGCGTGGCGACGACGCCGACGAGGACAATGGCGCTCACCGCGAGCCCGAGAAGCGAGGCCACCGCGCCCGCCACACGGTCGGCATCGCGACGTTCGCCGCGCGCGAGGAGCGAGGCGTACACGGGGATGAACGACGCGGAAAGCGCACCTTCGCCGAACAGGTTCTGCAGGAAGTTGGGAATGCGGAACGCGGCGCTGAACGCGTCGGCTTCGACGCCCAGACCGAAATAATGCGCGAAGACCCGCTGCCGGACGAGACCGGTCAACCGCGTCAGCAGGATGCCGGCCGCGACGAGCAATGCCGAGCGCCCGCCGGGGTCGCCCTTACTCAAACATCCTCATCGGGGACGGCCTCGCCGAGCGTTCCGCTCGATTTCTTCATCAGATAGGACTTGATGAACGGATCGAGGTCGCCGTCGAGCACGCGGGCGGGGTCGCCGACCTGCTCCTTGGTGCGGTGATCTTTGACCATCTGATACGGCGCCAGCACATAGCTCCGAATCTGGTGGCCGAACGCGATGTCCTTCTTGACGCCGCTGATCTGCGAGAGCTTGGCTTGTTGCTCCTTCGCCTTCAAATCGTAGAGCCGCGCCTTCAGCACCTTCATCGCCGAATCCTTGTTGCGATGCTGGGAGCGCTCGTTCTGGCAGGAGACGACAATCCCCGTCGGGATGTGCGTGAGGCGGACCGCGGAGTCGGTCACGTTGACGTGCTGCCCCCCGGCGCCGCTCGAGCGGTACGTGTCGATCCGCAGATCGTTCTCGTCGATTTCCACGTCGACGTCCTCGGGAAGCTCCGGCCAGACGTAAACGGAGGCGAACGACGTGTGGCGCCGCGCGGCCTGATCGAAGGGCGAGATCCGCACGAGCCGGTGTACCCCGGCTTCGGCCGACAGCAGCCCGTAGGCATAATCACCGACGACCAGCAGGGTGGCGCTCTTCAGGCCCGCTTCATCACCGGGCTGATAATCGATCATGTCGCGCTTGAAGCCACGGCGCTCCATCCAGCGCAGGTACATCCGGAGCAGCATCTCCGCCCAATCCTGCGACTCGGTGCCGCCGGCGCCCGGGTGGATGGTCATGATCGCGTTCTTGCGATCGTGCTCGCCGCCGAGCATCTTCTTGATCTCGCCGGCCTGCACTTCCTGCTCGAGCGCGTCAAGTGCCTGGCCGAATTCGGCGTCGACGGCTTCACCGGCCTCCGCCCATTCGACGAGCACGGCGAGATCGTCGCTTTTCTTCTTGAGCGACGCGATCAGATCGTGTTCCTGCTCGAGGCGCCTGCGGCGCTGCAGGACCTTTTGCGCTTCAGCCTGATCTTTCCAGAAATCGGGCGCGGAGGCGCGCGCCTCGAGGCGGGCTAGTTCTTCGGCCGGACGAGCGCCTTCAAAGATGACTCCGTAGGTTGGAGGCGCGCTGCCTCAAGTCTTCGTAGCGGTGCATCAGATCGTCAACAGTCGGCATCTCTGCGCATCTCCTCTGGCTTCTGGCTCCAGGCTTCAGAAGCCCGAAGCCTGATCATACACGCCGTCCCCGCCGCCGCCTCGACAGCACGACGAGCGCGAGCGTCGCGACGACCGACGCATACGCGAAGACGTCCCCGATGCGCGTATACACCGTGGTCGTGCGCAGAAACCTCGCCTCGCCCACGACCACCGCAGGCTGGTAGATGGCGGTTTGTTCGACCACGTGCCCATACGGATCCACGATGCCGCTGATGCCGGTGTTCGCGGAGCGGACCAGATAGCGCCCTGCCTCAATCGCGCGCATCGAGGCCTGCGCGAAATGCTGATAGGGCGCCGACGTCCGCCCGAACCACGCATCGTTCGTAATGGTCGTGAGCAACTCGCTCCCGCCCGTGACGAACTGGCGGACCAGATTGGGATACACGATTTCGTAGCAGATGGAGGTGCTGACCCGATGTGCGCCCACGGGCAGCAGCACCGGCCGGTCGCCTTCCGAAAAATCCGACACCGCCTCGACCAGCGGCGCCGCGAAAAAGAGCATCCGCTTGAACGGCACGTACTCGCCGAACGGCACCAGATGCATCTTGCGATAGACGCCGCCGGTCGACCCGTCGTCGCGGACGAGAAACGCGGAATTGAAATACTTCGGCGGGACGCCGGGCTCGATCTGATCGCTGCCGACGAGAATCGTGACACGCGCCTGACGCGCCAGGGCGCGCAACTGCCCGGCCTCGGCGCGATCGCGCGGCTCTTCGAAATAAAATGGCGTCGACGACTCGGGCCACAGGATGAACTGGGCGCCGCGCTCGACGGCCTGCCGCGTCATTTCCAGATAGTTGGTGAAGATGAACGCGGCGCGCGCCGGATCCCATTTCTGGGCCTGGTCCACATTCCCCTGCACGAGGCCGATACGAATCGGCTCGCCCGCCCGCGTCCATTCCGCCGCCTGCTCGCGACGGCTGCCCCAGACGCCCACAATCAGGAGCAGCCCCGCGACGACAACTGCCGGTCGCAGGCGATCGCCCTCCTCCGCGACAACCACGTTCGCCGCCGCGGCGCTGACAGCGACGACGAGCGCCGACACGCCGTAGACGCCAAAGACGCTCGCCAGCTGCGCCATCGGCAGCACCGCGGCCTGGCTGTATCCGACGAGCACCCACGGAAAGCCTGTCAGGATATATGTCCGCCCCAGCTCGGTCGCCACCCACACGAGCGGCGCCGCCGCCAGCGCGCGTGCGCCGAAGGCGGCGACGGCGCGCCGCATGATGACCGCGAAGAGCGCCGGAAAGAGCGCAAGGTAGGCGACGAGTGCACCGTTGAGCGGGGCGGCGATCCACGCCGGCAGGCCGCCGTAAACCGCCATCACCAGCGTGATCCAGTAGAGCGTGCCGGCGAAGTACACGAGGCCGGCGGTCAGGCCGAGCAGGAAGGCGTGACGCGTGTCGCTGGCGCTCGCAAGCGCGACCAGCAGCGGCGCGAGCGCGATCCAGGCGACGGCAGGATGTCCGAACTGAGGGAAGCTGAGCGCCAGAAGGACGCCCGACGCGAGCGCTAGCGCGTAACCCAGGGCTTGAACTGCTCTTCTTTCTCCAGCTTGGTCGCGATCGTCTCCGCTTCGCGTCGCGACTCGAACTTGCCGATACGCACGCGATAGATCTGCGGCGTGCCCGCGGGAGGGTTCAGCACGTACGCCGCATACCCTTTCGCTGACAGCCGTTTGGCAATCGCATCGGCCTCGCTGCGGAGGTTCAGCGCGGCAATCTGCACGGCGTAGCCGCCGGGACCCTGCGGTGCGTCGCTCACAGCGGCTTCGCGGGCGGGAGCCGCTTCGCGGCCGGCGGCGCGGGCCGGCTCTTTTTCCGGCGGAGGCGTGGCGGCGCGCGGAGCCGCGGGCTGCTTGACCGGCGGCGCGGGGGCGGCCGTTTGCGCTGCCGACGATGCCGGGACAGCCGTCTTCCCCGCCGGCGGCGCGGGCACGGCAGCGAGTTGCCCGGTCGTCGATGCGGCGCCGGGCCGCTCCGCGGCCGGGGCCTTCAATTTTTCCGGCGATCGATTCGTGGTCTGAAGCCGATTGAAGTAACTGAGGTCGTCGCCGGCCGGCGGTGCGGCGGCGGCAGTCGTCGGGTCCGATCCGCTGGGCACCGGTGTGGCCGGCGATGCCGGCTGCTGCGGCGCCGGTTCCGCCGGGACATTCAGCTCCGCGGTTTCACCTTCGCTGGCGCGCTCGACCCGTACGCCCCGTCCGACGAGCACGCCAAAGAGAAAGATGACCACGGAGACGAGCGTCGCGGCCATGAAGAGGAACACCAACTGCTTGCCATTCAGCTGGATCTCGTGGAAGCCGTCGTCCTGGGTGTGAGCAGCCAAGCTTAGGGTGATTTTAGCATGTCGAGGACCCGTTTGGCCTCGCTCGATGAAGGATCGAGCGTCAGCGCGCGCCCGGCTTCCGTGCGGGCGGTCGCGACGTCTTTCGACCGCATGTAGGCATCGGCCAGCACGGTGTGAGCCTCCGCCGTCTCCGCGCTCCACAGCGAAATCTTCAACGCATCGATGGCCTCCCGCACCCGGCCGTTCCGCAGATGAATGCGTCCGAGCAGCAGATGCGCGGGGGCGAGGTACGGCGAGAGATAAAGCGCACGGTCGAGCTCGGCCGCAGCTTCCCGATCGCTTTCCTGCTGGAACAGGCGGCGTGCGCGATCCAGGTAGAACGTGGCGAGCTCCTGCTGATCCCGCTGCCCGGTCTCCGTGATCTTCGTGTCGATCCGACGGGCGTGCGGCAACTCGACCTCGTTGTTCTTGACGCGCTCGAGCCCCCTGGGCACCTGGTCGGCGGCCGGACGCTTCGCCCACTCTTCGTAGGTTGACGAGAGTCGTCTCGCCAGCTCCTTTTCGCGCGTCGAGTCGGCGCCTTTGCCCGACGCGGCCAGCGCGGCACCGAGGATGAAATGCGCCTCGCCGTCGGCAGGCGTGCGCCGCACCGTCTCGCGCAGCCAGTACGTCGCCGCGGGGTAATCGTGCGCTTCC
>Ga0307310_10000878_pt1 | contig 10682 bp, 9 predicted proteins | sample ER_DNA_197_FD_194502 | JGI IMG/M metagenome (GOLD analysis project Ga0307310, IMG submission 194502) | Bulk soil microbial communities from the East River watershed near Crested Butte, Colorado, United States - ER_DNA_197 | ecosystem: Environmental > Terrestrial > Soil > Floodplain | place: USA...
AGCTGCCCGTTCGGCGAAGGAACCGCGGCCGGCTTCTGACCGCCAGTCCTCAAACGACTCGCCGAGCGTCTGCTCCAGGAGCGCGATGTCGTCCAGACAGTCTCCGAGCAGCGCCCTGCGTTGCTCGGGCGCAAGCCTTGGCCGCTGGGTGGCCCCACCATGTTGCAACAGGCTGACCAGCGGTTTGCTGGCCCGTCGCCAAACGTGCGGTGGCAAGTAGGTACCGGCTGCGGCGCCGGCGCGAATCACTCGCCCTAACACCGAGGCTCGAACGCCCGGTTCCACGAACCACTCGGCCAAGCAGATCGGCCAGCTGTTCGCCGTACCGACCGAGACGCCTGTAGTGCCAAAAGGGCGCCCATCCAGCCGCGACCCGGCGGTCTTCAGCGCGCCATGCTTCGACGAAGTCCGAGATCGGCTCCAGCCCGTCCACCCACAGATGCATCCAATTGGAGTACGCGCGGTCGATCGGGTCTCGGACGATGACGATCAGCTTCGCCACCGCAAGCTCCTCAGCGATCCGCTGCCGAGCGCCACGTGTGTACAGATAGAACGGCGTGCTCTCCAGCCGTACGGCCTCCTCGGGAGCTTTCTGGAACAGCGCCTGATAGTCCTCTCGCCGCCAGACCCACTCCTGATTGCTGTGCGCGTCACCCGGCCCGGAGTACGCCGGCGGGGGAGCGTCCCAGCACATGTAGTACTTAGGCTCCTTGACAGGCGAGGCGTACATCTGCGGATGCTGGGCGAGCGCCGCATGCAGCGCGCTCGTGCCCGCCTTCGGCGCGCCAACGATCAACGCATCAGGCCGAGGTTCCCTAGCGCTCATGCAGGGATTCTATAGAGCGGATGCGGATAGCGCTCCATGATCACCACGATCGCTGCACAAAGTCGCCCTCGTGACCATCTTCACTGCGCGCAGGTCGGGGCGTCCGACGCCCGCCCGGCCTCACAATCCAGATGCCCAGCATCACAAGCGCTATGCCGAGAGGAATTCCCCACGGCAATCGGGGCGGCGATGAAGACCGGGTCCTGCGAAGTCTCGAGGTTCTGGCTCTGGTCGAAGGTCCACATCACGGTCTGGGCGATAAGGAAGAGCGCTCCCGCCGTGTGGACAACCAGCCCGCGTGCCGAACGAAAGGTGCGCCTATTGGCACAGGTGAGAGACGTGGCGATCCAATCGAGTCGTTGATCACTGGGCCACGTTAGCCTCGGAGGATTCGCGCGGCGTAGATGTGCGATTCGACTCCCGCTGCCGCGGCCTCCCGGCGCAGCACAAGATGAGCTTCCTCAATGTCGTGGCCCTGCTGGATCAGCATCCCCATGGCGCGATTCAGCACCGTCAGTTCGGCGAGGCCGGTCAGCCCGGACACGCGGGAGATCGGTGGAAGATCAGTGTCGAGCTCGATCACCTTTCGGTGACGGTCGACACGTGGCCCACGAGGATCAGCGTTATCCGCTGTGGACGATTGCCCATCAACGGGGACGCCCCCGAGGGCGTGGCTCAGGTCGGCGGCGAGATCGGTGAACGCGCCAGGTATGCCGGCGTAGAAGACGACTCGGCTCTCCCCATCGACTGTCGTCGACACCAGCCCGAGGGGGAGACGCAGCGATGTCCCGACCGGTACGTCGTGGCTGTCAGTGAAGGCGGTTAGCGTGACCGCCCACTGGCTGTCGACAATAGTCAGCTGCAAGCCGCAGTAGGAGGTGGCCGTCGATAGCAGCGCGGTGGTCAGCGCCGCCAACGTGTCGTTCAGATCCCGATCATCGTGTCCGATGCTCGCCGTGAGATCTTGGACGTGCGCGAGTACAGCACCTGGAAGGTCCACACTCGTGCTCCGAGGAAGCGGATCCGCCCGCTAATCGTGTCTGCATGAACTGGCTCAGCAAAAGCGCCGAAACCACTGGCGGCGGCTGCGCGGACCGGGGAATCAGATAGCCGCGTCAACAATGACTGTACGCGCGGATGATAGTGGCGCCTAATTAGGACGGTTCTTGACTTTGTCGGCTCCGGAGGGCTCGCGCCCGAGCGACGGCCTCGTCCACGATCTGGCGGGCTACCTCGCTGAGCTTGCGATGCTCGTGCTGGCTCATGGTGCGCAGCCGCTCGAGAGCCTCATGCTCGGTGCTACCGCTTCGACTCATCAGGATCCCCATAGCGCGGTCGATGACGCCGCGGAGTTCCAGGGCAGACTGTAGCTGATTGGCCAGCCGCTGGGTTTGTGCGAGGACGTGGGCGTTCTGCACGGCGATCGCGGCCGGCGCGGCGAAGATCTGGCCCAGTTCGGCGGCCCGTTCGTCGAATGCGTTCTTGCCGTGGGCGTAGACGTTCATGGCGCCGACCACGCCATCGGGCGTGATCAATGGCAACGACACCACGCTGTGTACGCCGAGCCGGGCGATCCGGCCACCGAAGCGCGGCCAGCGCGAATCTCCGCCGACTGAGCCCGACAAGACGGTCCGACCCTCACGGGCGGCACTGATACAGGGACCCTGGCCCATCTCGTATTGAATGTCGTCGATCTCGGTAACAAACGGGGCGGTCGCCACAATCGTGTCGGCCCTGTTCCGCTCGAGCAGGGTCAAACCGGCGCCGTCGGCTCCTGGAATGGCCTGCACTGCGTAGGTGGCGACCTGGGTCAGCATGGCCTCTAGCGGAAGCCGGTTCGATGCCAACCGGGACAAACCCGCGAGACTCTCGCGAAGATCCTCGTCCTCGGCCTGAACGTCGTGACCCGACGACTCAATGTCGACGTTGTCGTCGGAGTCCATGGTCCTCTCCGATGCTCACAGCCACGGTCGGCTTAGGTTTGACCGCTATGGCGTAAACCCTATCGCGGTGATGCGACGTTGTTACCCCCGTCGAGCGACGCTCACGCAGATTGACTTAGGCATTCACGGGGTAGGATGTCGTCACTGCATCTCGCAGTCGGTCTGGGGCCGGAGACGCCGTGTAAACTCGCCGCGGCTCCCGAAGCACCCCCGCTGTCGCCCAGACTTTTTCCGGGACCTCCGCTACGGAACGGCTCCTCCTCCCATGACTTCTACCCTCACCCCGCCCTCCTCGGCGACGGTTCCTGGCGCAGCCACGGACGCCCGAGCCGGCAGCTCCTTCACCGCCCTGACCCGCCGCGTTCACGACCTAGATCTCATGCGACGCCGGTACGGGTATTACTGGACCAAACTGGTCGGCGCCGTGCTCATTCTGGCCGCTTGGGTAGTCGCCTTCATCTGGATCGGAGATAGCTGGTGGCAACTGCTCAGCGCCGGTGTGCTCGCGATCATCATGACCCAGCTGGGGTTCCTTGGCCACGACGCAGCCCACCGCCAAATCTTCAAGTCCGGCCGCTGGAACGACTGGACCAGCATGATCATCGCGAACCTCTTCGTCGGCATCAGCTACGGCTGGTGGCGTACCAAGCACAACCGACACCACGCCAACCCGAACAAGGTCGGTTCCGATCCCGATATCGACTTGGGCGCCATCGCTATGACCCCTGAGCAGGCAACCCGGCAGCGTGGCCGGCTGATGCAATGGCTGATATCTCACCAAGGCTGGTATTTCTTCCCGATCCTCCTGCTCGAAGGCCTTTCACTCCACACAGAGGGGTTCCGTCGCGGCCTGAGCCGCGGGCCGGTCGAGCGCCGATGGGTTGAGCTGTCCTTACTGACGGCCCGCCTCGGCGGCCTCGTCGCCCTGGTGTTCCTGGTGTTGCCGCCCGGAAAGGCCGTCGCCTTCCTCGCCGTCGAGCTCGCCGTCTTCGGCTTCTACCTGGGCTCGTCGTTTGCGCCGAACCATATCGGCATGCCGCTGGTCTCTCCGAGGCTGAAGTTGGACTTCCTGCGCCGCCAGGTCCTCATGAGTCGCAACGTGAGCGGCGGACGCTTCATGTCAATCCTTATGGGCGGGCTCAACTACCAGATCGAACACCACCTGTTCCCCTCGATGGCCCGCCCCTCGCTCCGCAAGGTGCAACCCCTCGTCGCTGCCTACTGCGCGGCAGAAGGCGTGCCATATACCCAGACGACCCTGTGGCAGTCTTACCGTGTCATCATCCGGTACCTCAACAGCGTCGGACTGCGAGGCAAGGATCCCTTCGTCTGCCCGCTGGTTGCGCAGCGGCGCGCCTTGTGACCGCGGTACCCCCTCGCGTCAGACTCGAACGGTCTTGACGCAGCACGCGTGACGCCCTCGGGCAGATTCCCGAGACCTCTGGGCTGCGGTGCCACGCACCTGGCGCACTGCGCGCTACTGCAGCCCCTCCCCACCCGTAGCGCCGCCGAAGCGGTCCGTCCCCGTGGACGGCACCCGACCATCGCCCGGGCGCCAGGACCGCATGGAGCCACCAGTCAACGGGATGACGTTCACCATGCCGTTCGAGAACTCCACATCATCCGGCACTCCTACCAGGATGGAGCGCTCAGCCGCGCCGGCCACGAAGCCGAGGCCTTCGCCGAAATGATCATTGGCTGCTGCTGCGCCGTCAATTCCTGTCGAGTTCTGGTCGTAGGTGACCTCCGCGCCAAGATCATCAAGCGGGAAGATCTGTACCTGCCCGGTATCGGCAGCTGAGCCGTCCTCGTACGGCGTGGCCACGGCCAGACGAGTCTTGGTGTCACTCAACCCCGGTGGCGCCAGGACTATGCGGCGGCCGAACTGATCACCCGCCTCGGACGTGTCAGTCACACTTGTGGTGTCCTGGGTCAGGCCAACGCCCGGCGTCATGGTGGTGCCAGTGGAGGTAAAGAGCTGCACGCTGCCGGCATCGGCCGCGGTTCCGATGTCCTCGGAGGGAATCCCGACGGCCAAGTGAGTCGTGCTGCCGACCCGTACGCTGTCCATGACCTGGCCGAAGGCGTCATTGTTCTCCGGGGTTCCTGGAACTCCTGAACTGTTCTGGTCGTACGCCTGCCCAGCCACGACGCCTGTGTAGAGATCATTGATTATGGTGAACGCGCCGGCATTGCTGATCTGACTAGTGCCGGAGCCCAAGTCCTCGCCCGGGGTACCGACCGCGGCATCAACTCGGCTGGAGGTGCCGGCGATCAGGCCGAGCGTGATCGTTTCGCCGAATCGATCCCCAGCCTCAGCGGCCCCCGGAATCCCAGCAGATTCTTGATCGACGGCCCTCGGGTCGTTCAGGCCGGCGGTGAAGAAGCCTGCCCAACCGGCATCATTCTCGCCCGAGACATTGCCGCCCGGAACCCCAACCGCCAACATCGGTGAGTCGGCGCTCAGCTCGTTCGTTGCGTCCACCGCGTAGCCCAGTTGATCACCGGCCGTGACAGTCCGGCCAAAGGATGTCTGGGTCAGCTCGGAGGAGGCTTTGCCCTTGCCGAGCCCCGCGGACGAACCCCAGATGACCTGTGCCATCCCAGAATCGGTCTGGCTTCCGACGTCCTCATAAGGCGTCCCGACCAACAGGTCGGTAAAGCCGTCGTTATTAAGGTCGGCAGCCGCCAGGCTGGACCCGAATCGGTCTCCGCTCGAGGTGTCGTCGTCCACGGCGCCCGAACCCTGCACGAGCGTAGCTACCGACCCGCCGCCGATCGTGCTGCTGTTGCCGTACAGCACACTCACCTGGCCTGCGTCTGCAACACCTCCCGGGTCGGCGTACGGATCGGCGACGACCGCATCAGAGAAGCCGTCGCCGTTGAAGTCTGACGGAGCGCCCTTGACCGGCGGCTTCTGCTGCACCTTGATGATCTTGGCCAGCGACGGGACTCCAGCGGTATCGGTGATGAAGAGCATGTAGTAGCCGGCTGGCGCGATGTTCGAGGTCTCTGGAGCCGTAGCCGTGATGGTGTTGCCTGCGGCGGTGAAGGTCAACGGTACGTAGCGCTGTCCTTGATCCTGACTGTGAGTCGCCGCGCCTAGGCGTACCAGCCCAACCTTGGCGATCGTTCCGGCCTGCGTGGAGGTGATGCTGAATGTTTGATCATAGGTAGCCGTGGTTGGCGCCGAGCCGATCACGGGCCGGCTTGCCCGCTGCCCACTGCCGTCCTTCTTGTACAAGTAAGGCGGCTCGAAGTACTCGACGTTCTTCTCCAGATATCCTTTGGTTTGGCAGGAAACGCAGACTCCGCCGCCACCGGTGAGTACCCGACCGTCTGGCAGCAGTGTGGCGCTGGAGTGGTATTCCCGGACCCGGCTGGCGCTCGACAAAACCGTCCACTTTTCCGTCGATGGATCCCACCGCTCCGCAGCGAACACTGGGTTGGTGAGATCGACCACATCGTCCACCGAGCGACTTTGCCCGCCGGTTGCGAGCACGCTGCCGTCAGCCAGAACGGTGAGGTTGTGCTGGCGCCGCGCAACCGACATTGATGCGATGGAGCGAACGGTGGTGGTGCCGCCATTGACGTCAACGACAACCGCTGTCTTGGTCGGAACGTTGCTTTGCCCGCCCTCGGTCAGGTTTCCGCCGCCGGCGACGAGCACCTTGCCGATGTCGTAGGTGGCGAAGCCGCCATAGTCTCGGGCGATGCCATCCCGCTGCTTCGTCGCAGTGATTGCTCCGGTGCCGCTGGTATCTATGGTGTTCATCTGGCCAGGGGGGCCGAGCAACTGGACCTGTCCATCGGGGCGAGTGGTCAGGAACGCATACAACCGCTCGCTGTACCCGCTGGCGTTGCTAAGCGGGCGAAGTGTTCCGTTGGTCTGATAGACCTCAGGGATCGCTGGACCGCCACCAACGATGACTGCTTCGTTATTGCCTAGAGCCTGGACCGCGGGATACCAGCGAGCAGCCGCCATGTTAGGTCCACGGCTCCAGGCTTCCGTGCGCCAGTCGAAAATGTGGGTCTGCACGATGCCGTCGAGGGCAGCATTCTTGTTCCCGCCGGCCACGAGCACTCGGCCGTCGGCGAGCTGGGTGTATCCAGCGCAGAAGATGTTGTAGCCCGAGACGTCCTTGCGGACCGACGTGTTGGTGGTGGGGTCCCAAACCATGGCCCGGGTGAAGCTATTGTCCGTATTCGAGCTTGGCGGACCCGTACCGACGGAATCCCAGATCAGCACCTTGCCGTTCGGCAAGACGGCCTGGAAGATCGGCACGACGCTGGTGGACAGGACCGAGCTCCAGGATCCGCCCTGGCCGGGATCTTGGGCCGCGGCAGCAGAGATGCGTGCGTTGGCTACCTTTTGTTCGGCCGTCCGGCGGCCGGGGGTGTCTCCGGTAGACTTCTTGATCTTGGCCGCGTTGGCCGCCGTCGCCTTCTCGATCTTTTCGATCGAGGTACCAGCAAGATCCTGTTTGGCGTGCTCGGCGTCGGTCTCATCAGGATCGCCCGGATGGGCGACTGCTATGCCGATTCCCGTGCTGACGCTGGTAATCAGGCCAAGAAGTCCGGCCAGCGCGCTTGCCCGCCAATACCTGCGCCGCATGTCTACATCCCCCGAACGCCGAAGCACATGTCGGGGTCAGTATGCAGCGGTCAAGCCCGCGCGGCTTGAATATTGGCCAGAATTGCATCGGATCACGCTCGAAAGAGTTCGGGCCTCCAGCAGCTCTGAAGATCGCGTCCCGCTTAACCGCGACGGTCGCGCACCATATCGCCCAACTCACGCAGGGTTTGAGCGAGGCCCTCAAGACGCTCGTCCTCGGTCTGGTGCCATGCATTGTGCAGGGACACCCTCTCTGGATCTACCAGAACTCCGCACACATCGCAGCCGGCGGAACCGCCGGGAAGCTCAGCCATGCGTTTGAGCGTGCCGCCTGACGCGGCAGGAGTCAACCAAGGCCGTTGCGCCCAGACGGTTTCCGATCACGAAGGCACCAGCCCGCACCCGGCCGAGCTGGCTAAGAGAGTAGCTCCTCCGCCGACCGCGACCCCGCGGGACTGCGCTGCGTAGCGGGACACTGCTGTACTTTGCTGCTGTACTCATGTTGGATGCAGCCCGAATCATTGGCAGCGACGGCCCTGGTGACTACCGACTGTCGCCTCTCGAGCACGCCGAGCAGCTGCAAACCGCAGCACCACAGCTCGCCGCGCTACTGACCCGCAGCGCCCCCGTCGAGCTGGCGCGGCAGTATGCGGAAGCTGACACTGAGGCGCGTGTCGCGGAGCGAACGTTCAAGCGATGGATAATCCGGGCCAACTGGGCGGTCCTCGCTACGGCGACGGTGAGCGCGCTACTGATGGCTGTGGCACTGCTTGGGAGCAGCTGGGGCGCATTGACGCGGACAGTTCTCATCGTGCTCGCTCTTATTGGTGTCGCAGCCGGCGGGATCGCGTCGATGTCGCTGTTTCGGGTGAAGGAGGGCCGGCTCCTCGAGGACTGGATGACGGCGCGCGCACGCGCAGAAACCAAGCGGTTGGCCTACTTCACTACCATCGCGAACTCCTCAGATGGGCCGCTCGATCCCCAGCTCGAGCTGCTTAAGTTGGAGTATTTTCGCCGCTATCAGCTAGATCTTCAGCTCGCCTACTACAAGACCCGCCGGTCGGGGCACCGCAAATCGGCTGAACGGACTCTTGATGTGTCGGCCGTATCTGTCCTGGTTGCGGCATTTGCCTCAGGTGCGGCCGGAGTACTCGGTGCGCTGCGGAGCGAATGGGCTGCGCTCGGTTCGCTGGCGGTGTTCGGCGCCGCCCTCCAAGCGTTCGCCGCCGCTCGCGAAGCCATCAACCAAGATCGCAGGAACGCTGAGCGCTATGACAACAGCGCTCAGGCACTACTGGGCTTACGCGAGCGTCTCGACGACGTACGACTCAGCATCGCAGGCGGATCCACGTCGGTGCTCGGTGAGTTCGTCGGCGCGGTCCAAGACCAGCTATCGCTGGAGCATCGGCAATGGTTGGAGGCAGCCGAGAATATGCAGGCAGCCGTAGCCCGGCTGGAGAAAGCCCTCAGCAGCGGAGCCTCGCAAAAAGCCGCCGCCTCCGGCGAAGAAGGCGTTGAGCACAAGCGCTGACCAGCCGCTGCGGCTGTGGCCGTGGAACCTGGTCCACATTAGTCATTGCTTGTAGTCATTGCTTGCTCAGCCAGGCCTCGTACGCCCTTGGCTTATCGGTCAGCACTTTGTCGGCGCCCGCCGACCTCGCCTTTGCCCATGCCTGTTCCTCATTCACGGTCCAGACGATGACGATGAGTCCAGCCTTCTTCAGCTCGGCTATGTAGTCTTTCGACGCAACGTCATAGTTGACCGCAACTGCCCACAACTTCTCGTCAACCAGTTTGCCTACGGGAACCTTCTCGCTAACGAAGAGCATGCGAGGCAGATCGGGTGCAAGCTTTTTGATCTGCGCCAGCCGATCCAGGTCGGTTGAGGTGACGACGGTGCGGTTACTCAGACCGTTGCTGCGGATAACATCGATGAACTCCCGGTTTTGCCCAGCGTTTTGGTCAACCTTGACCTCGACGTAGACCCATGAGCTGTAGCTCGCCAGGCCCTCCATCACATTTGCGTAGGTCGCAGGCGGATAAGATTTCCCATTCTTCGGGAATGAACGGCAGTGCTCGCTGAGCTCTTTCCATGTCGTCGTGGACACTTGGTAAGGCCGATCGCACCGTAACCCCTGGGTTGCCGCGGCGTCGTGGACAATCACCGCACGGTTGTCGCTGGTCCAGCGCACGTCGGTTTCCACCGCGAAGCCCTCATCGGCCGCCGAGGTGAGGGACTCTAAGGTCTGCAACGGGTACTTCTCGTCGCCGCCGCGGTGGGCGAGGATGTCCGAACCGGTTTGAGTCTCAGCCGTCGAGGTCTTCGACGGACTGCTGGACGGAGCGGTGCTGACGGAAGGCGAACTTGGGGCAGATGCGGAGCTGCTCGGGCCGGTCGGCGATGCGCCTAAGCCAGGACCGCGCGTGAAATACCACACCGCGCCAACCGCCACCAGCAAAACGATCGACGTAGCAACGGCCAGCAACATGCCCGTTCGTCTTCGGACTGCCCCTCGATCGCCGCCTCGTCCGGCCGGCGCGGAGGGGAGCGCCCACTCAGCGCTCGTCCCGGCTGCGGCCGGGGGTTCGACAGGAGGTACGGGCGGTGTTGTCCCAGGTGGCCGGACCTCTACGCCGGCCTCGTATATCGACGGCCCGGTCGGCTCGCCGCGGACGTCGTTCAACGTGTGGTTCAGCACCCTCAAAAGGCGGCGAGTGTCGAAGCTGACCGGGTTTATCTCGACCGCCTGTCGACGGGTCAAGGCCGCCAGCCCGGCGGGCAATTCCTGAGGCGTCGGCATCTTGGCGTTGTCGATGAGAATGGGAATGACTCGAACGTCGTCTCGGTTCAGGGCGGTCTCGACCTCGAGCCGAACGAAGTCCTCTGGGTCATCGAGGCGTCTCGCTCCCTTGGCGTCGGTGACCGTGAGCCACTGGGGTCCGATCAGGGCGAGTAGCACTTCGCAGGAGCCCACTGCCGACTGGAGCCGTTCGACGAAGTCGTCGCCTGGCTCGATGTCGTCGACATCCTTGAAGACCCGGTCAGCCCCCAGCTCAGCGACCAGCACGTCGTACAGCTGTCGCGCCGGCCACGCCGTCTCCTGGCGTCGATAGCTGATGAAGACCCGCCCCGCCTCGCCTCTCTCCATACTGACCACTTCCGCTCAACCGCGCCTGCTGTAAGCCTAAGAGGCCAGTCGACGACGCCGGCTAGCGGTTTCGCGCCTGGCACGGATTTCCGCCGAGTCGACCACCGCCCACTCCAGCCCGACGCCCACAATGGGTCGGGTGACCGCTT
>Ga0307310_10000880_pt1 | contig 10678 bp, 10 predicted proteins | sample ER_DNA_197_FD_194502 | JGI IMG/M metagenome (GOLD analysis project Ga0307310, IMG submission 194502) | Bulk soil microbial communities from the East River watershed near Crested Butte, Colorado, United States - ER_DNA_197 | ecosystem: Environmental > Terrestrial > Soil > Floodplain | place...
TGGCTCGTCGCCTGGCTCGGTCACGGGCTGCTCGCGCAGGGTTGCGAGATCGTGTTGATCGCGCTCGCCGCGGTGACGATCGCGGAGATCGCAGCAGCGGTCGCGCCCGCCCGGTCACTCGCCGTCGGCCTCGTCGTGCTCGCAGTCCTCGACGTCGTGCTCGTCTGGGGGACGCCGCAGGTCGGGCCTGCGTCGCAGGCGCTCCACCATGCCGCCGTCCCGTCGGCCGCCGGCCATCCGATCCCGCGGCTCCAGGACGCGACGTTCGGCGGCGCGACCATGGGCTGGCTCGACCTCGTTGCGCCCGCACTCCTCGGTGTCGTCGTGCGCTACCGCATGCGGGCCGCCGTCGTCACAGGGCTTGCCGCGGGCGCGTGGGGTCTGCTGCTGCTCGTCACCTCGACGGTGCCGGCAACAGTGCCGACGCTCGCAGGGCTGCTCGTCGGCAGGCTGTAGCCGTGCGCGTCGCCGTCGTCTCCGACATCCACGCGAATCTCCACGCGTTCGAGAGCGTGCTGTCGGCGATCGACGCGGATCCGGTCGACGAGCTCTGGTGCCTCGGCGACATCGTCGGCTACGGGCCGAAGCCCGACGAATGCTGCGAGCTTGTCCGCGCGCGAGCAGCTGCCTGCCTCTGCGGGAATCACGACCTGGCGGTGCGGGGAACGCTCGACCTGTTGGAGTTCAGCGGCGACGCGGGGATCGCGGCAGCGTGGACGCGCAGCGTCCTCAGCGAGCGGTCGCTCGAGTGGCTCGGCACCCTCGAGCCGTTCGGCTCGGCGCACGACGTCGCGCTCTTCCACGGCAGCGCACGCGACCCCGTGTGGGAGTACGTGTTGACGAGCGAGGCCGCCCTTGCGACGCTGCTTCTGACCGAGGAGCAGATCGTGCTGGTCGGGCACAGCCATGCTGCACTACACGTCGTGCTGCGCGGGACGGAGCTCGAGGGCGGCCCGTCGCTTGACGGAACGGTGCTCGGGCTCGGCGAGGCGCGCTGGGTGCTGAATCCGGGCTCGGTCGGGCAGCCGCGCGACGGCGACCCGCATGCCGCCTACCTCGTGCTCGATCTCGAGGCGCGCACCGCCTCGTTCAGGCGGGTGCCCTACGACGTCGAGCTCACGCAGGCCGAAATGCATGGGGCGGGTCTGCCCGAGGCACTGGCCGCGCGTCTCGCGGTCGGCGAGTGAAGCGCGTCGCCGTCCTCGCGGGCACCGTGGCAGTGCTCGCCGGCTGCGGATCGCAAAGCGCGCCGCCGAAGCAGGCGGCGCCGCCGCGGCTGCCACGGGCGCTCGCGCAGGCATGGGCGCAGCAGGCGGACGCGGTCGCAGCGTCGCTCGCCGCGAACGACGGCTGCGCCGCGCAGGCGCAAGTCGTGGCGTTGCAGCAGGACGTCGTGGCGGCGGTCAATGCGCACCGCGTCCCGCAGCGGCTGCTCGAGCCGCTTTCGAGCGGCGTGAACGATCTCAAGGATCAGATCACGTGCGCGCCGCCGCTCACGCCTAACGACAATGGAAACCACAAAGGCAAGGGGCACAAGAAGCACAAGGACAAGGGCGGCGACTGATGGTCGCGGGCCGCTACGAGCTCGTGCGTCCGCTCGGCCACGGCGCAATGGCCGTCGTCGACCTTGCCCGCGACGTCGATCTCGACCGCCCCGTCGCGCTGAAGCGCCTTGCGGAGAACCTCGCGCGCGACGACGAGCTGCGTGCGCGCTTCCTCCGCGAAGCCCGGCTCTCCGCGCGGCTCGCACACCCGAACGTCGTCCAGATCTACGACGTCGGCGAGGACGAGGGCCGCCCGTTCATGGCCATGGAGTACGTCGACGGTGAGACGCTCGCGGAGCTCGTCGCCCGGAGCGGGTCGCTCGCGCCCGACGAGGCCGCAAGGCTCGGCGTCCAGATCTGCCGAGGCCTCGCGGCCGCGCACGCCGCCGGCCTCGTGCACCGCGACGTCAAGCCGCAGAACCTGCTGCTCCGGAGAGACGGCGTGCTCAAGCTCGGCGACTTCGGGATCGCGTTCGGTCTCGAAGGGACGCGCCTGACGATGGCGGGCACCGTGCTCGGTACGGCTGCGTACCTCGCGCCCGAGCAGGCGCGCGGCGAAGAGGTCACTGCGGCGGCCGACGTCTACGGCGTCGGAGCGGTCATGTATGAGCTGCTAACCGGGCGGCCGCCGCGCGCGCCGTCGTCACTCGCCGAGCTCACGACGGCGACGGCGATTGAGCCCCCGGCCGGGGCACCGCCGGCGCTCGCGGAGCTCGTGATGCGCTGCCTCGCGCAGGAGCCGGTGCTGCGGCCGGCCTCGGCCGCGGACGTCGCACGAGAGCTCGCGGCCACGTTGCCCGAAGCCGAGACGTTGACGCTTCTCACGCCGCCGTCACAGCGAGCGACCGAGATCATGGCGCCGTCGCGCTCGCGCGAGCGGCGGCGCGTCCGCCCGGTCGTCGCGCTTGCAGCGATCGCCGTCGGCGCGATCGGCGGTGGGGTCGGCGCCGCGATCGCGACGAACGGGGGCGACTCGAAGCCGCCGCCCGCGACCGTCGCCCGTGTGGCGCCCGTGCAGCACGCAACGACGGCGCAGCAGCAGGCGCAGAACCTCGCCGCCTGGCTGAGCCGGTACTCGCGCTAGACGAGCTCGACGGCCGACGGAGCGGGCTGTGCCGCGTCGTCGCCGTAGAGATGAATGCCTTCGCGCGCAAGCGCGAGCTGCACGTCCTCGCGGGCCTTGTAGATCCGCCACTTGACGGTGGCAAGCGTGACCTCGAGCGAGTCGGCGATCTCGGTATACGAGAGGCCGACGATGTCGCGCAGAAGGAGCGCCATCTTCAGGTCGACGTTGAGATTTGCGACGGCGCGCCAGACGGCGTCGATCGCCTCGAGCCGCTCGAACGGCTGATCGAGCACCTCGAGCGGCGGCACGTCCTCGATGTCGACGACGGAGCGCGGGCGTCGCTCGAGCGCGCGCAGCTCGTCGAGCACGCGGTTCTTCGTCACCTGGAAGAGCCAGGTGGTGAACTTCGAGCGGAGTGAGAAGCGCGGCAGGCCTTGGTAGACGCGGAGGAAGACCTCCTGTGTCAGGTCCTCGGCGAGCGCGCGGTCTCCGACCAGGCGCAAGACGTAGTTGTAGACCGGCACCTGATAGGCGCGGACGATGATCGAGAAGGCGCGTTCATCACCACGCTGTGCCTTCCGCAGGACCCCGAAGTCAGGCTGTGGCAGCGACAAGTGACCTCATGATACCCGGGTTACGATTTTTCGATGAGGTTTTCCCCAGACATTTGTAAGGGGCGGGCAAAACCGAGAAGCCCCAGGATTGTGGGGGCGAGGTCGGACAACTCACCATGTTCCCTCAGCTTGAGTCCCTTTTCGGTCGCTAGCAAGGGGACGAGGTTCGTGGTGTGCGCCGTGTGCGGGCTCACCCCGTCGGCCTCGAGCATCTGCTCGGCGTTGCCGTGGTCGGCGGTGACGAGGCAGACACCGCCGAGCGCCGTCACCGCCTCGACGACCCGGCCGAGGCAGGCGTCGGCCGTCTCGACCGCCCGCACGACGGCCGGGATCACGCCGGTGTGGCCGACCATGTCCGGGTTCGCGAAGTTGACGACTGCGAATGAGTAGCCGTCGCCGATCTTCTCGACGAATGCGTCGGTGAGCGCGACAGCCGACATCTCCGGCTTGTGGTCGTAGCTCGGCACGTCACGCGGCGAAGGCACGAGCATGTGCGTCTCGCCCGCGAACTCGGCCTCCTCGCCGCCGTTGAAGAAGTAGGTGACGTGCGCGTACTTCTCCGTCTCGGCCATGTGCAGCTGGCGGACGCCGTTGTCGGCGAGCACCTCGGCGAGCACCTGGTCGACGTGCTGCTCCGGGAAGGCGATCGGGAAGTCGAAGTCCTCGCGGTACTTCGTCATCGTGGTGACCTCGATTCCGAGCTCGCCGAGCTTCTCGGCGAGTTGGCGCATCCGGTCGGGCCGGAAGTTGAAGCAGATCGCCGCGTCGCGCTTCGGGTGTAGGGCGGGCCGTCCGTCGCGCCAGACCGGGACGATGAACTCGTCCGTGATGCCCTCGTCGTAGCTCTTCTGCACGAGCGTGATCGCGGCGTCTTCGCGCAGCAAGCCCGGCCCCGCGTGGAACATCGCGTCGAGCGTGAGTTGTGTCCGTTCCCACCGCTTGTCGCGGTCCATCGCGTAGTAGCGGCCGGAGACCGTCGCGATGCGGTCGTCGGGGAGCTCGGCGAGATCGCGCACGGCGGACGTCGGTGACACGTCCCGCCCGTCCGTGAACGCGTGGATCCACGTTCGCTCGGCCATGCCTTCGCGCTCGGCGAGCTCGAGCAGGGCGAGCAGGTGCTCGATGTGCGAGTGCACGCCGCCGTGCGAGACGAGGCCGAGCAGGTGGACGTCGCCGCCCCGCTCTCGCGCTGAGTGGAACGCCGACACGAGCGCCTCGTTCTCGAGCAGCGATCCATCGGCGACCGCTCTGTTGACGCGCTGGAAGTCCTGGTCGAGCACGCGGCCGGAGCCGATCGTCAGGTGGCCGACCTCCGAGTTGCCCATCTGGCCCGCGGGCAAGCCGACCGCTTCGCCGGACGCCGCGAGGTGCGCGTGCGGGTAGCCGGCCCAGAGCCGGTCGAACACCGGCGTGTCGGCGAGCTCGACCGCGTTCCCCGGCCCGGGCGGCGCGCAGCCCCACCCGTCGAGGATGACGAGCGTTACGAGCGGGAACGTGCGGCCGCTTCGCATATGGCTGCGAACGATTCGATGTCGAGCGAGGCACCGCCGACGAGCGCTCCGTCGATGTCCGGCTCGGCCATCAGCTCCGCCGCGTTGTCGGGCTTGACCGAGCCGCCGTAGAGCACGGGCCGGTCGAGCAGCGACTTGATGAGCGCGTGCGCCTGCTGCGCGATCTCGGGTGTCGCCGTCAGTCCGGTGCCGATCGCCCACACCGGCTCGTACGCGAGCACGAGCCGCTCGTGCGGACCGCACGTGTCGCGGATCGCCTCCGTCTGGATGCGCAACACCGTTTCGGTGTCGCCGGCGTCGCGCTCTTCCTGCGTCTCGCCTACGCACGCGATCACGCCGAGGCCGGCGTCGAGCGCCGCCTGCGCGCGCCGTGCGACGCGCGTGTCGGTCTCGCCGAAGTACTGCCGCCGCTCCGAGTGGCCCACGATCGAGCCCGTGACCCCGAGCTCGAGCAGCATCGGCGCCGAGATCTCGCCGGTGAACGCGCCCTCCGGCTCCCAATGCACGTTCTGGGCGAACGTCGTGAGGCCGGCCTCGACGCATGCACGCAGCCTCGTGAACGGCGGCGAGACGACCGCGTCGACTCCGTCGATGCCGGCGAGCCGCACTCCGAGCGCCCGCGGGTCGGGCCCGCTGAACATCTTCCAGTTGCCGGCGACGATCACGCGCGCATGTTAGGCGGAGGGGATCGCCCCGACGCCGGGGAGCTCCTTGCCCTCGAGCAGCTCGAGGCTCGCACCGCCGCCCGTCGAGACCCAGGAAATCGTCTCCGCGAGGCCGAGCTCGTTGAGCGCGCGCACGGAGTCGGCGCCGCCGACGACCGAGCACGCTTTCCTGTTCGCGGCCACTGCCTCGGCGACGGCCTTCGTGCCTTCGGCGAAGCGCGGCCACTCGAAGACGCCCATCGGGCCGTTCCAGAAGATCGTTCTCGCGCTCGCGATCTCACGAGCGAAGTCCCCGCGAGTCGCCGGCCCGATGTCGAGCCCGAGCCAGCCGTCGGGAAGCGTGTCGAAGGGATACACCCCTGACTCCGCGTCGCCTGCGAACTCCGAGGCGCCGACGACGTCGCTGGGCAGCACGACGTCGAAGTCGAGCGGGTTCTCGACGCGCAGCTGCTCGGCCATCTTGCCGCCGATCAGGACGACGTCCGCACGGCCGCCGAGGTTCTGGAGCACACCGAGCTTGTCGTCGACCTTCGCGCCGCCCGAGATCAGGACGAAGGGCCGCTCGACGTCGCCGAGGAGCGCGCCGAGATGCTCGAGCTCCGCGAGCAGGAGCAGGCCGGCGTAGGCGGGCAACAAGTGGGCGACGCCCACCGTCGAGGCGTGCGCGCGATGCGCCGAGCCGAAGGCGTCGTTGACGTAGACGTCGCAGCCGTCGACAAGTTCGCGCGCGAAGCCCTCGTCGTTCTTCGTCTCGCCCGGGTTGAAGCGCGTGTTCTCGAGGACACGGATCCGCTCGTCGGGCAGCAGCTCGCGGAGACGCTTCTCGACAGGCGCCATTGAGTACTTCGCCCGATCATCCTCCGTCTTGGGTCGGCCGAGATGCGAGCACACGCGCACCTCGGCGGCGCTGCTCTCGAGCAGCAGCGCGAGCGTCGGCAGCGACGAGCGGATGCGCGTGTCGTCGGCGACCTCGCCGTTCTCGAGCGGCACGTTGAGATCCGCCCGGACGAGGACGGTCTTGCCCGCGACGTCGGCGTCGCGGACCGAGCGCGGTTTGTGCATCAGGCCGCGACGGCCGCCGGCATCGTCTCCGCGATCTTCGCGACCAGGTCGACGAGGCGGCAGCTGTAGCCCCACTCGTTGTCGTACCAGCTGAAGACCTTCACGAGATTGCCGTTCACCATCGTCAGGTCGCTGTCGAAGATCGACGAGTAGGAGGAGTGCACGATGTCGGTGGAGACGAGTGGCTCGTCCGAGTACTGGAGGATGCCCTCGAGCTCGCCCGTGTCGGCCTTCGACTGGAAGAGCGCGTTCACCTCGTCCTTGCTCGTCTCGCGGGAGATCTGCACCACGAGGTCGACGATCGAGCCGGTGGGAACCGGCGCGCGCATCGACATGCCGTCGATCTTCCCCTTGAGGTCGGGCAGCACGACACCGATCGCGCGGGCCGCGCCGGTCGACGTCGGGATCAGATTGATCGCAGCAGCACGCGCGCGCCGCAAGTCCTTGTGCGGGAGGTCGAGGACGTGCTGGTCGTTCGTGTACGCGTGGATCGTCGTCATGAAGCCGCGCTCGATCGTGTACGCGTCGTGCAGGAGCTTCGCGACGGGCGCGACGCAGTTCGTCGTGCACGATGCGTTGGAGATGATGTTGTGCTGCTCAGGGTCGTACTCGCGGTCGTTCACGCCGAGCACGAGGGTCAGATCCGGGTCGGTCGCGGGCGCGGAGATGACGACCTTCTTCGCGCCGGCGTCGAGATGCTTCTGTGCGGACTCGCGGTCGGTGAAGAGTCCCGTCGACTCGATCGCGACGTCGACGCCGAGCTCGCCCCACGGGAGTTGCGCGGGATCCCTTTCCGAGACGAACTTGATCTCGGTGTCGCCGACGCGGATGAAGCCGTCGCCCGCCTCGACCTTCGCGTCGAGCCGGCCCAGCACGGAGTCGTGCTTGAGCAGGTGCGCCATCGTCTTCGTGTCGCCGATGTCGTTGGCGGCCACGATCTCGAAGTCGCCGCCCCGCTGGAGCTGCGCGCGGAGGAAGTTCCGTCCGATCCTGCCGAAGCCGTTGATCCCGACCCTGATCGTCGCCATGGTTGCAAGTGCCTTTCGTCCGATTTCGTCGAGACGGATGCTAGTCAGCCGCTCAGGGCCGCGCCCGACCTGGCGGGCGCGGCACACCCAGGCCACGAAACGAATCAGCTCCCGAGTCAGACCCGCGAGCGAGCAAAGCGAAGCGGTCGCAAAGCGCAAACAACGCAGGCGGGCGGACCGGGAAGCTCCGAGGACGACCCTCCCGGTCCTTGCACCACACCCGAGACCGTGGCAACGGACGGGGTCTGAATCCGCCGCCGGACGAGCGCGGACCCGCCGTTGTCGAGTATGACGACGGCCTCCGAGCCGGTCTAGACGAGTTGAAAGCGCTAATCGGCGGCAAGCTCGACGAGACGCCGTAACCGCCTGTATGCAGACGCTTTCGTGAGCGGCGGCTTGCAGCGCGCGGCGAGCTCGGCGGTCGACGCGGTGGGATGCCGGAGCCGCAGCTGTGCGAGCTCGAGGAGGTCGTCAGAGAGCCCGTCGAGCGTCAGCTGACGCACCGCTTCGAGCTGCACGTGTGCGGCGCGGCTCGTGCGAACGAGGTTCGCGTGATCCGCGTTCGCAAGCCTGTTCGCGTCGGCGCGGATCGCCGAGAGCACCGAGCTCTCTTCGAGGACGAGCACGGTGTCGGTCGCTCCGGCGGCCACCAGAACGTCGGCGATCGGCTCGATTCCCTTTGCATACGCGACCGCGTGGCGTCCCCGGTCGAGCAGCTGCAGCGCAGCACCTTCGCGGGCCGCGACCTCGGCCAGGAAGCGGGCGCCCTCGGTCTCGGCCGTGCGGATCTCCAGGTGGGGATCGCGCGGGCCGCTCAGGGAGCCGGCACCGAGGAGCGCGCCGCGAAGATACGCACGGCGGCAGCAGCGGCGAGCGAGAACGCGCTGCGGCGGCCGCTCGAGGGGCCGGTGCGAGCCGTCGAGCACACCCGCGCGGTGCAGCGTCTCGTATGCATGCGGCGAGCCCTCGACGTGGAGCTGATACCGCGTCGGGCGGTCGAATGCGTGTTGCTGATACGTCCTTATCTCCGAGTCGACGTGGAACGCACGCAGCAACGCGAACGCGCGGCGTGCAACGGCCGAGCTGGCGAGATCGAGATGCAGGGCGACCTCGCCGCGGCCCCGCAGGTGCACACTCCCTGCGACGTGGAAGAGCCCCGACAGCTCGGCGAGCCGGTCGCAGTCCGAATCCGGTGCGATCTGCGCGAGCTCGTTGCGCAGGTCCTCAGAGAGCATGCGTCACGGCGCGTAACCCTCGAGCTCCAGTAGCCGGCGCTTGTATGCGAGGCCGAACGAACCGTATGACCCGAGCCCGGCCGCGCCGACGACCCGGTGGCACGGCACGAAGAGCCCGAGCTTGTTCCGCGCGCAAAACGACCCCGCGGCACGTGCCGCACCGGGCGAGCCCGCGAGCGCCGCGAGCTCGCCGTACGTCACGACCTCCCCGCGCGGCACGGCGCGGAGCGCGTACGCGCACTGCTCGAGAAACGGTGTCTCGTACTCGAGATCGACGTCGACGTCCTCGAACGACTCGTCCGCGCCGTCGAAATACGCTCTCAGGCGCTCGACGAGCTCACCGCCCTCCCCGTCCGGCTTCGCAGCCCTTGGAAACGGCAGGTCGTGCCAGACCACGCGCGACCCCTCGAGCCAGAGCTCTCCCACGCCCCAGGTCTCGACCTCGTACGCCACGTGCGTCACCGCCATCCCCTTGATCCTAGAATCGACGGCATGAGCTCCCACGGAATCTTCCGCGTCCCGGATCCGGTCAACGAGCCTATCCGCAGTTACGCGCCGGGATCGCCCGAGCGCGAGGAGCTGCGTGTCCGGCTGACCCAGCTCGAGTCGCAGCAGCTCGAGCTCCCGCTCGTGATCGGGGGCGAGGAGATCCGCACCGGCGACACGTTCAACGCCGTCGAGCCGCACAGTCGCTCGCACGTACTCGCCACCGTTCACAAGGGCGGCGCGAAAGAGGTCGAGCGCGCGATCGCGGCGGCCGCCGAGGCGTGGCACGACTGGTCGCGCACGCCGTGGGAGGAGCGCGCCGCGGTGCTGCTGCGCGCGTCGGAGCTCCTTGCAGGCCCGTGGCGCCAGACGCTGAACGCGGCGACGATGCTCGGACAGTCGAAGACCGCGCACCAGGCCGAGATCGACTCGGCGTGCGAGCTGATCGACTTCTGGCGCTTCAACGTCAAGTACATGACGCGCATCTACGAGGAGCAGCCGATCTCGTCGCCGGGTGTCTGGAACCGCCTCGAGTACCGGCCGCTCGAAGGCTTCGTCTTCGCCGTGACGCCGTTCAACTTCACGGCGATCGGGGGCAACCTGCCGACCTCGGCGGCGCTGATGGGCAACACCGTCGTCTGGAAGCCGGCGTCGACGGCGGCCTACTCCGCGCATTTCCTCATGAAGCTGTACGAGGAGGCAGGGCTGCCGCCGGGCGTGATCAACCTGGTCTACGGCTCCGGTGCAGAGATCGGCGACCCGGTGCTTGCTAGCCCCGACCTCGCCGGCATTCATTTCACCGGCTCGACCGCGGTCTTCAACGGCATGTGGCGGAGCGTCGCCTCGAACCTCGAGAACTACCGCAACTACCCGCGCATCGTCGGCGAGACCGGCGGCAAGGACTTCATCGTCGCGCACCCGTCCGCTGACGTCGACAGCGTCGCGACCGCGATCTTGCGCGGCTCGTTCGAGTACCAGGGGCAGAAGTGCTCGGCCGCCTCGCGCGTCTTCGCGCCGTCGAACCTCTGGCCCGAGATCCGCAACCGGCTCGTCGAGGAGGTGAAGACGCTCAAGGTCGGCAACGTCTCCGACTTCGGCAACTTCATGGGCGCCGTGATCGACGCCGGCTCCTTCAAGACGCAGAAGGACGCGATCGACGAGGCGTCCGCGCCAGGGAGCAAGGCGGAGGTGCTCGTCGGCGGCGGCTACGACGACTCCGACGGCTGGTTCGTCGAGCCGACGGTGATCGAGACCAGCGACCCGAACTTCCGGACGATGAAGGAGGAGCTCTTCGGCCCCGTCGTCACGGCGTTCGTCTACGACGAGAAGAAGTACGCCGACACCCTCGACCTGATCGACAGCGGCGCGCCCTACGGCCTGACCGGGGCGGTCTTCTCACGCGATCGCAGCGGCGTCGACCAGGCGCAGGAGCGGCTCCGCTACGCGGCGGGCAACTTCTACGTGAAC
>Ga0307310_10000889_pt1 | contig 10634 bp, 13 predicted proteins | sample ER_DNA_197_FD_194502 | JGI IMG/M metagenome (GOLD analysis project Ga0307310, IMG submission 194502) | Bulk soil microbial communities from the East River watershed near Crested Butte, Colorado, United States - ER_DNA_197 | ecosystem: Environmental > Terrestrial > Soil > Floodplain | place...
GGGGACGCACACAGAGCTCCTCGCCAAGAGCGGCCTGTACCACCGTCTCTACACGCGGAACTTCGTCGACGAGACCGCCGTTGCGCCAACGGAGCGTCAGCCCGAGCCGGTTCTCGCGGGCGAGGTCGTACGAATTCGGAGATTCGACCGCGACATCTAGCCGCCGCTGATGTGTTTGCTTGCTTGGTAGGTGGGGTAGGGTGGACCGTGCCGACAGTGTCGGCAATTTTGGGGGATTCTCGTGATCGCATCCACTCAGACGACCTTCTGGTCGTCGCTCAAGGCGACCATCGCGCGGCATCCCGCGGGCGCGTTCCTCATCTTCTTCTACGTCACAGGCTGGATCTTCTTTCTGCCCGCGCTCCTTGGAACGTCGGGCTTCGGCCTCTTTGCGTACGATCTCCCGCCGCAACCCTCGATCCTTCTCCTGACCCTCGTCGGCCTCGCGGGCGGCGCCTTCCTGGTGACGCGGATCGCCGACGGCAAGGAAGGCGTTCGCGAGCTCCGCAGCCGCTACTTCACGTGGCGCACGGGTCCCCAGTGGTACGTGCTGGCTCTCTTCGGCGCGCCGCTGCTCCTCCTCGTCGGGGCCGCGGTGGTCCAGGGCACGAGCATCCTCGGCGCGTTCGGCGCGAACCTTCCGCAGTTCCTCCCGAACTATGTGATTCAGGTCGTCCTCATCGCCGTGCTCATCTCCCTCTGGGAGGAGACCGGCTGGATGTCGTTCCTCACCGCCCGGTGGCAGAAGCGATTCGGGCCGGTCCTCGCGAGCTTGATGGTGGCTCCGCTCTTCGGGCTGGGGCACTTCCCGCTTCTCTTCCTTGCCGGCGGCCTCACCGATTCGGGCCGGCTCACGTCATCGGAAGTCCCCGAGTACATCTTCTATCTCCTGGTGCTCTTCGCCGTTCCGGTACGGCTGATCCTTACGTGGGTCTTCAATTCGACAGGCGGCTCGCTGCCGCTCGTCGCGCTTCTGCACGCGTCCTTCGACGTGGTCGGGTCGAGCGCGATCCTGACGGGGTTCTATCCCGGCGTGGACGGACGCCTCATGTACTTCGGCCTGGCGATCGTGGCCATCGGAGTCCTCGTGATCACGCGCGGCCGGCTTGGCTATCGGGGAACATCGGTCCCCGCGCCAATGCGGATCCCTATACCGACGCCTGTGCCGTTGCGCTGACGTCTCACGGTCGCTCGGCGTACAGGTTCGGGTGCAGGAACGGCGCGCAGGCCATCGCAACGAGATAAGCGAACGCATCGGTTCGTGACATCGCGCCCTCGGTGAGGATGCCGATCGCGCCGGCCTGACGCTTGGACTCCTTGCGCGCGAAGAGCTCGTCGATGATGTCGCCGAGCTCTTCGCCGCCACGCAACCGCTCCGCGGCAACGCGCGGCAGGAGCATCCGTCCCCACGCCGCCTCGCCGAGCTTGCCGTCGTGGGTCACCGCCACGACGTGACCGGTGAGCCACGCATCTTTTTCATCGAGGATCGCGCCGCCCTCCAGCCCGAACGCGACGTCCGCGCCGGTCCGCTCGAGAGCCGCGCGCGCTCGCGCGAGAGCGCCCGCGCGCACCGCTGCCTCGCCGAGCGGCATCGCGCCGACGCCACTCGGGACGTCGATCGAATCGATAGCGCAGCCCGGCGCGAGCTGACCAAGGATCCGTCGCACCGCTTCGACCTTCGCCGGATTGGTCGATCCGACCGCCGCCGTGCGGAACGAAAGGGGCATCCGCGGACCCTAATCGAGGCCAATTGGAGGGGTTCCCGGAGCGGTATCGAACGCGTACAATTCCGAGTGAAGTGCTCGGAAATTCAGCGACCGCCTTCCACGTTTCCACCCGCGGCGAATACGGGATGCGTCTCATGGTCGATCTCGCGCGGCACTGGGGCCAGGGGACCGTCTCACTGCACGCCGTCGCGGTGCGCGAAGACCTGCCCGAGGCCTACCTCGAGCAGCTCGTCGCCGCGCTACGCAAGGCCGGCCTCGTGAACGGGAAGCGCGGCGCGGGCGGCGGCTATGTGCTCGCGCGCGAGCCGCGCGACATCACGGCCGGTGACGTTGTACGCGCGCTCGAGGGTCCGATCGAACCGCAGATCTGCACCGCCGAGGGCGAGCCCGTCGTGAATTGCGTGCGTGAGCCCGACTGCGGAACGAGGGCTGTGTGGCTCAAGCTCCAGGACAGCATCGCGAAGGCCTTGGATGGCATGACTCTCGCGGAGATCGCCACGACGACGACGCGGGAGCGTGTGAATGTCTAGCCTCGAGATCAAAGACCTCGTCGTGAGCGTCGAAGGCAAGACGATCCTCAATGGGATCGATCTCGTCGTCGAGAGCGGCTCGGTGCACGCGATCATGGGTCCGAACGGTTCCGGCAAGAGCACCCTCTCGCTCGCGATCATGGGCCACCCCAAGTACAAGATCGACCGCGGCCACGTTCTGCTCGACGGCATCGACATCTTGAAGCTCCCGGTCGACGCGCGCGCTCGCGCGGGCGTCTTCCTTGCGTTCCAGTACCCATCCGCGATCCCCGGCGTCTCCGTCGCGAACTTCCTGCGCACCGCGATCAACGCGCGCCGCGCCGCGCCGAGTGCGGACGGCACAGGCGAGGTCAAGAAGAACGATATGCCGATCCCTCAGTTCCGTAAGCTCCTCGCGGAAAAGATGAAGCTCCTCGGTGTCGATGACTCCTTCATCACGCGCTCGGTGAATGACGGGTTCTCCGGTGGCGAGAAGAAGCGGCTCGAAATCTTGCAGATGCACATGTTCCAGCCGCGCTTCGCGATCCTCGACGAGACCGACTCAGGTCTCGACATCGACGCGCTCAAGGTCGTGGCGGAGGGCATCGATGCGATGCGCTCGCCGGAAGTGGGGATGCTCCTCATCACGCACTACGAGCGGATCCTCCGATACGTGCACCCCGACTTCGTCCACGTCCTCGTCGATGGCCGCATCGTTCGAACCGGCGGCCCGGAGCTCGCTGCGGAGCTCGAGTCCAAAGGCTACGAGTTCGTGCGCGAAGCCCTGTACGCAGGACGAGCCTGATGGCAGTGACCGTCAAGAACCCGATCGTCAAAACGTCGCCGCTCGACGTGGCGCGCATCCGCAAGGACTTCCCGATCCTCGCCCAGACCGTACGCGGCAAGCCCCTCGTGTACCTCGACAACGCGGCGACCAGCCAGAAGCCGAAGCAGGTGATCGACGCCATGTCGCGCGTCTTCGAGGAGCACAACGCGAACATCCACCGCGGCGTGTACGAGTTCAGCGAGCGGACGACCGCCGCGTTCGAGGAAGCGCGTGCCAAGGTCGCGCGGTTCATCAACGCGCCGAGCGAGCGCGAGGTCATCTTCGTACGAAACGCGACCGAAGGCCTGAACCTGGTCGCGTACGCGTGGGGAAGGGACAACATCAAACGAGGCGACCGCATCGTGACGACCGTCTTGGAGCATCACTCCGACTTCGTCCCGTGGCAGCAGCTCGCGACCGAGGTCGGGGCGGAGATCGCGGTCGTCGACATCGACGACGACGGCCGGCTGCGGCGCGATCAGATGTCCGCCGAGCTGCGCAAGGGCGTCAAGCTGCTTGCGATCACGCACACCTCGAACGGCCTCGGCGTTGTGAACCCGGTGAAGGAGATCGCGGCCGAGGCGCGCGCCGCCGGCGCGACCGTCCTCGTGGATGTCGCTCAGGCCGTGCCGCACACGCCGGTGGACGTGCAGGATCTCGGCGCGGACTTCGTGGCCTTCAGCGGCCACAAGATGCTCGCGCCTCCGGGGTCCGGCGGGCTCTGGGGCCGTGCGGAAATCCTCGAGAAGATGCGCCCGTTCCTCTATGGCGGGGACATGATCAGCCGCGTCACCGTGAAGCTCACCGAGTGGAACGAGCTTCCGTGGAAGTTCGAGGCCGGCACGAGCTCGTACGTCGACGCGATCGGTCTCGGAGCCGCCGTCGACTACCTGGAGGAGGTCGGCGCCGCCAAGATCCATGAGCACGAGCTCTCGCTCGTTGCGTACCTTTTGCCCCGCCTTCAGGAGATCGGTGGCGTAACGGTGTACGGACCGAAGGACCTCGAGTCACGTGTGGGCGTGGTCTCGTTCAACATCGATGGGATCCATCCGCACGACGTCGCGACGATCTTCGATCGCGAGGGCGTGTGCGTGCGCGCAGGGCACCACTGCAACCAGCCGCTCATGACGAGGCTCGGCGTGCCCGCGACGACGCGCGCGAGCATGTACCTGTACAACACGACGGGCGAGATGGATGCTCTAATCGGTGCAATCCAGGCCGCGAAGAAAGTGTTCGGGATCTAGCCATGGATGACATGTACCGCGACTACATCCTCGACCACTACAAGAACCCTCGGAACTTCGGCGAGCTCGAGGGCGCGACCCACACCTACCACGACTCGAACCCGCTGTGCGGGGACGAGATGACCATGCAGCTCAAGATCGATGACGGCAACGTCGACGACGTGCATTTCACCGGGAAGGGTTGCGCCATCTCGCAGGCGTCTGCTTCCATTCTTACGGAAGAGATAAAGGGCAAGACGCTCGACGAAGTGAAGGCGATCGATCGAGATCACGTGCTCGCGAATCTCGGCATTCCGATCAGCCCGGCGCGCATCAAGTGCGCTCTCCTGGGGCTGAAAGCGCTGAAGGGCGCAGCGTGGGGACTCACGGCGTGGCCCGGCGAAGAGGTGAAGGCGAAATGACAACTCAGGTTCAAGATCTTCCCAAGGACTACCAGTACGGGTGGGAAGACAAGGACGCGATCTACCGCAACAAGAAGCACAAGGGGCTCTCGGAGGACGTCGTCCGCGAGATCAGCCAGACCTACAAGCAGGAACCGGATTGGATGCTGCAGCGCCGCCTCAAGGCTCTGAAGCACTACCGGACCCGTTCGATGCCCACGTGGGGCGCGGACCTATCAGGCATCGACTTCGAGGACATCTATTACTACCTGCGCGCGTCGGACAAGTCCGCCAAGAGCTGGGAGGACGTGCCCGACTACGTGAAGCGGACGTTCGACCAGCTGGGGATCCCGCAAGCGGAGCAGAAGTATCTCGCGGGCGTCGGAGCCCAGTACGACAGCGAGTCGGTCTACCACAACATCCGCAAGGATCTCGAGAAGCTCGGCGTCATCTTCATGGACACCGACACCGCGCTGAAGGAGCACCCCGACATCATCAAGCAGTACTTCGGCACGGTGATTCCCGCGAACGACAACAAGCTTGCCGCGCTGAACACCGCGGTTTGGTCCGGCGGTTCGTTCGTCTGGGTCCCGCCCGGAGTAAAGGTGGAGATCCCGCTGCAGGCGTACTTCCGGATCAACAGCGAGAACGCCGGCCAGTTCGAGCGGACGCTCATCATCGCCGAGGAGGGCTCGAGCGTTCACTACGTCGAAGGGTGCACGGCGCCCGTGTTCACGACGAACACGCTGCATTCGGCCGTGGTCGAGATCATCGTGAAGAAGAACGCCGACGTTCGGTACACGACCATCCAGAACTGGAGCCACAACGTCTACAACCTCGTGACCAAGCGCGCGGTCGTCCACGAGGACGGCCGCATGACGTGGATCGACGCGAACCTCGGGTCGAAGGTCACGATGAAGTACCCGAGCGTGTACCTCGTGGGCGAGCGCGCTCATGGCGAGGTGCTCTCCGTTGCGTTCGCGGCGAGCGATCAGCATCAAGACGCCGGCGCGAAGATGATCCACGCCGCGAAGAACACCACCAGCCTGATCTCGAGCAAGTCGATCTCGAAGGGCACCGGCCGCACCAGCTACCGCGGTCTGGTCAAGATCTACCCGGGCGCCGAGGGCTCAAAGTCGACGGTCCGCTGCGACGCGCTCATCCTCGACACCACCGCGCGCAGTGACACGTACCCATACATGGAGGTCGACGAGGAGAAGGTCACCATCGGTCACGAGGCGTCGGTCTCGAAGGTCGGCGAGGAGCAGCTCTTCTATTTGATGAGCCGAGGCCTCTCCGAAGCCGAGGGGACCGCGATGGTCGTCAACGGCTTCATCGAGCCGATCGTGAAGACCCTCCCGATGGATTACGCGATCGAGATGAACCGGCTGATCACCCTTTCGATGCAAGGCGCCATTGGCTAGCACGGCAGAGCTGGTATCGCGGGTCCCGCTGCTGCTCGACCGCCAAACGGTCGAGCAGCACAGTCTCCGGCGCCAAGAGCCCGAGTGGCTGCGGGACGCGCGCGTGAGCGCGCTGGACCGCTTCACACCTGAGAGCTGGCCCACGGGCGAGGAGGAGGAGTGGCGGCGGTTCCCGTTGAAGGAACTCCCCGAGGGTCCCCTCGTGTCGACGCTCGACAGCCTGCCAGGTCTTCAGTTCAAGCTCGAGCCGGAGGCCGTGGCCCAGGGCGTGATCTTCAAGGGGCTCCTCCGCGCGTCGCTCGACAACCCCGAGCTCGTGCGTCCGCAGATCTCGCCCGGCGACGGCATCCGGTCCCACGCCGCCTTCCGCGCCATCGCTGACGCGCTCTGGTCGGCCGGGAGCACGTTCGTGCACGTGCCCGCCGACGTTGTCGTCCAGATGCCGATCGTTGTCGACAAGGTCTGGCCCAAAGGCTCGGACGCGATGCTGTCGCGAACGATCGTGGTCGCCGAGCGCGGGTCGAACGTGACGATCGTCGAGGACCTCTCGTCGGAAGGAACGACACCGCGGATCGCCATCCCTCACGTCGATGTCTACGCCGGTCCGGGTGCGCGGGTCCGCTACGTCGCGATCCGCCGCTTCGCCCCCGGCGTCGTCGATCTCGGTTTCCAGCGGTTCCGTTCCGCCAGCGACAGCGACCTCGCCGTGCACAACGTGTTCGCGGGTGAGGGCAAATCGAAGGTCGGGATCCAGTCGGACATGGAAGGCAACGGCGCGACGGTGAAGCTCTACGGTCTCGTGGCGGCGGGAGACAACCAGCGCATCGACGTGAACAGCCTTCAGCAGGTCGACGGCAAGGGCTCGCAGAGCGACCTCCTGTACCTCTCCGCTCTTTACGACCACGCGAAGGCCATCTTCTACGGGAAGATCCGGGTCGAGGCGACCTCGAGTGGGACCGGCAGCTATCAGGAGTGCCGGAACATGCTCCTCTCCGATCACGCCGGCGCCGACCCGATCCCAGTGCTCGAGATCCTCACGAACGACGTCGTCCGGTGCGGCCACGGCGCGACCGCGGGTGCGCTCGGCGACGAGGACCTGTTCTATGCGATGTCGCGCGGGTTCGACCGCGATCAGGCCCAGCAGCTCATGGTCCACGGGTTCTTTCGCCGTGTGATCAACCAGCTCGATGACGAGCACGTCCGCCAGCGGGTGCTGAACGCGCTGCGACCTCGCATCGGGAACATCGCCGAGATGGGCGTCCTTATTTGAGCGAGTTCGTCCCAGTCGCCCGGGTCGACGAGGTCCCCGTCGGCGAGGTGAAGGTCGTCCACGCCCGCGACAAGAGTCTCGCGCTTGGCCACTGCGACGATGAGACGTGGGGCGCCATCGACAATGTCTGCACGCATGATGGCGGCGTGCTCGGAGAGGGCGAGCTCGACGACTGCTTGGTCGAGTGCCCGCGCCACGGCGCGCGATTCGACCTCTTGTCGGGCGAGGTCCGAGCGCTGCCCGCGGTGTTTCCCGTGAACGCCTATCCGGTGCGCATCGTCAACGGCGTCGTGGAAGTCGATGTCGGCGTGCCGACGAAAAAGCTCGAGATCGGCTGATCGCGCCATCTAACTACTAGCGGGCCCTCTAACTCATACGACAACCATCTGGCAGCGTGACACGATCGGCGCATGGCCGATCACGTCGTAGAACAGACCACGCCGCGTGTCGCCTTCGTCGATCGGTACTCGCCCGCTGTGCTCCTCTCTCTCGCATTCGCGTTCGGGATCCTGGCGCAGTACCTCTTCTTTCGGTCGGCGCTCGGCATCAACGTCGGGATCGCCGCGGTGGTGGTCCTCGCGGTCGCATCGCGGGTCCGGCCCGACGGTGCGCGTATGGACCGGCTCGACCGATGGATCGTCCCGGCCGCGATCGTGTTTGCCTTCCTTCCGGCGCTGCGCGTCGATCTCATGCTGCTGCTGTTCGACGTACCAGTAACCCTTGTCCTCGTCACGATGGCGGCGGTCTCGTTCGCTGGTGTTCCGCTCACGCGGCGGGCCGTCGACATCCTCGTGGTCCTCGGCCTGGTCGTCGTGGGACGGATCGTGGCCGGGGGTGCGCTTCTCCTCGCGGCTCTTCCCGATCTCGGTCGGCCGCTCGCGCGACGGAGTGGGGGACGGATCGGATCGGTGGGCATCGGAGTCGCGATCGCCTTTCCGTTCCTCGTCGTGTTCGCGCTCTTGTTCGCGAGTGCGGATGCGGTCTTCTCGAGCGCGGTTACCAACGTCTTCGACTTCCGGAAGTGGTCGTTCGGCGAGTTCATCGGACGCGTTCTCCTTGCCGCGGGCTTCGCGTGGGTCGCGGGCGGCCTGTTCATCGTCGCGGGGCGTCGCACGGACACGACGATGCCTGCCGTCCTGCCGCGTCTTCGCGGCCTGCTGAGCTCCACGGCCGGCACCACGACGCTCCTGGCCATCGACGCCCTGTTCCTGTTCTTCGTCGGTCTGCAGCTCGCCTATCTCTTCGGCGGGATCGACACGCTCAACGCGACCGGGCTGACGTACTCGGCTTACGCGCGTCGCGGCTTCTTCGAGCTCATCGCCGTCGCGGTACTCGCGGGCGGGCTGCTGTTCGCCGTTGAGCTCGTCGTGGCGAAACGCACACGCCTCTATCTCGGCGCGGCCCTGACGCTCGCGCTCGCGACCCTCTTCATCGTCGTGTCGGCCGCGTACCGGATGCAGCTCTACCAGGTCGCCTATGGGTGGACCGAGCAGCGGTTCTACGCTCTCGCCGGGATCGCGTGGCTTGGAGCCGGTGGCGCCTGCGCGGCGGTGCTCATCTGGCGGGACGCGACGCGCTGGCTCCTCCACGCGAGCGGCGTCATCGCTCTGGCGGTCGCGATCGCGGTCAATCTGATCGGCCCGAGCGCTGTGGTCGCGCGGCAGAATCTGGAGCGGGTCGTGGACCCGAGCGGCCTTCCTGCGGATGCGAGCCGAGAGCTCGACGCGCAATACCTCACCTCGCTCGGCGATGGAGCGATCCCGACCCTCGTCGAGTTCCTACCGCACTTGCGGGCATCCGACCGCGCCGCCTTGGGCTCGGCACTGCGAACATTCGCGCTCGAAGGGCGCAGTCTCGAGTCTGTCTCGTTTCCGGCGTTCAGCCTGGACCGCGAGCGGGCTCGCCAAGCGCTCGTTGTCGTCGCGGACGAGCTTCGGAGCTATCCGTTGATCCGCGGGGTGCCGTCTCCATCCCGACGTTGATCCGCGTCGCGGCCGCCGCGCTCTGCGTCCTCGTCGGGGTGTACTGGCTCGTGGTCGGGAGTGCCGGCCCGAACGTCGGCGGGCCGGGGTTCAGGATCCTCCTTGGCATCTTCACCAGCTTCTGGTTAGTGGCGGCGCTTCAGCCGCTGGCGGTGCGATCATCCCAAGCCACCTCGTTCATCAGTACACCCGCCCTTGGCGGGGCGTTGTTTGCCGCAGTCGGGCCCGTGCTGCTCGCCGTATGGACTCGAGCTGACTACGTGCGCTACGTCTGGATCATCGAGCAAGGACCGCCCTGCAGCTCGATGGGCGGAGGCCCGGGGATGCTCTGGGTTTTAGGGACGTCATGGCTCGTGGCGATCGCCGCCGGGGTCTATTCCATCGCGAGCCGACTGACTGTCGGACGGGTTGGCTTCGGGATCGGGGTCGGGCTCGTTCTCATCGCGGCAACTGCGCTCGCCATGTTCCCTATTCCAGCGGTGTTTGCGTTCGCCTTGGGATGCGTCTTCTAGGTGGCAGGCGTTCTGCATTTCGGTCGCTGACTCAGCGAAGGAGGCACGCCGTGGAAGAGAAAGAAGTCATCGAGAAGCGGACGGTCCGTCGAGAGGAGCCCCTCGGCACGACGACCAACGTCAACGTCGGTCCTGATGGAACGACGAACGTCCAGGAGTCGGGTGACGCGATCGTCGAAGAGGAGCACGTGATCGAGGAGCGCGAGTCTCAGCCCTAACCCGCACGCGGCGTTATTCTCACGCGCAGAAACAGTTGCGTTCGGAGGGCACGTCTTGATCAGCACGGCTGCGCGTGACCGCGTCAAGCTCGCGATCGATCAGTGCGAAGAGCAGTTCCACGTCTTCGACGAAAAGTCGAGCCAGGACAGCCTCGATTCGTACGAGGCTGCGCTCAACCGCGGCCGGGCTATGGCGTTCCAGGAGGCCGCCCATTACGTCAAGTCGGCCCTGCACGACATCGACGTCAAGAGCCTTTAAACGATGATCACCGCCGTCGTCCTGATCACGGCCGAGAAGGGTGCGCTGCCGAAGCTCGGCGAGGCGCTCGCCGCCGTGGAAGGCGTTTCCGAGGTGTACTCGGTCACGGGCGACTTCGACTTCGTGGCGATGGTTCGCGCGCGCGAGCACGACGAGCTCGCGGACATCGTGACCCGACGGATCGCGCAGGTGGGCGGCGTCGCGCGGACCCAGACGCACGTCGCCTTCAAGGCTTACTCGCGCCACGATCTCGAGGCGCTGTTCGCGATCGGAGCGGAGCAAG
>Ga0307310_10000891_pt1 | contig 10620 bp, 9 predicted proteins | sample ER_DNA_197_FD_194502 | JGI IMG/M metagenome (GOLD analysis project Ga0307310, IMG submission 194502) | Bulk soil microbial communities from the East River watershed near Crested Butte, Colorado, United States - ER_DNA_197 | ecosystem: Environmental > Terrestrial > Soil > Floodplain | place: USA...
CGACATCCACACGAGTGACACCTACTTCGTGGTTGCGCACATCCACTACGTCCTCTTCGGCGGCTCGCTCTTCACGATCTTCGCCGGCATCTACTACTGGTTCCCGAAGATGACCGGTCGTCAGTACAACGAGAAGCTAGGGAAGCTGCACTTCTGGCTCACGTTCATCGGCTTCAACCTGACGTTCTTCCCCATGCATCTGATCGGGACTCAGGGCATGCCCCGGCGCGTCTCGGACTACGACCCGCAGTTCGGCAACTGGAACCTGTTCATCTCGGTGGCATCCTTCTTCCTCGGCGCGTCGACGATCGTCTTCCTCTACAACATGGTCATCAGCATGCGCCGCGGCGCACCCGCCGAGGCGAATCCCTGGCGTGCGCTCACGCTCGAGTGGCAGGTCTCGTCGCCGCCGCCGATCTTCAACTTCGACGAGATCCCGCAAGTGGTGGGGAATCCGTACGAGTACGGCGTTCCGGGTGCACGCCACGCCGTCTTGAACGGCGATCGCGCACCGACCGAGGAAGAGATAAGGAGCCACTGATGCATCTGCTCGTCGTCGCCAACGAAACCGTTACCGGGCGGAAGCTGATCGAAGAGGTCGAGCGGCGCAAGACCTCGGCCGATTTCCAGGTGACGGTGATCGCACCGGTCAGCCAGCCGCAGCGCGGGTACGTCGTCTACCAGGACACGCGTCGAGCAGCAGCGGGCAGACGGCTCGACCGCACGCTCTCGATGCTCCGAGACGAGGGCATCTCCGCGCACGGGCTCGTCGTGGAGACCGATCCCGTGACGGCCGTGCGCGACGCGCTCGCCCAGCTCGAGCCGCCGGTGGACGAGATCATCCTCGCAACGCACCCGCAGCAAAAGTCGAGCTGGTTGCGCAAGAACGTCGTGGACCGCATCCGCGAAAGCGCAGGCAGTGTTCCCGTCGAGCACGTCGTCGTCGACATGGCGGCGGAGACAGGTGCCAAGAACGTCCTCGTTCTCGCGAATGAAACGGTCGTGGGCCACGCGTTGCTGGACCGGATTCGCGAGCGGGCCGCACGCGGCAGCGCGAGCTTTTTGATCATTTCGCCTCAGAGCGATCCGACGCAGGCAGAACATCCGGAGGCGGAGCGGCGGCTCAGACGAGCTCTGGCCGAACTGCGCGGCGAAGGGATCGACGCCCACGGCCAGGTCGCCCATCCGGACCCGTTCTCGGCTGCACTGGACGCCATTGCCGAGGAGCGGGTCGACGAGATCATCGTGTCGACCTTCGCACCGTCCCGGTCTCCGTGGCTGGGAAAGAACCTCGTGCAGCGCCTGCACGACGAGACCAAGCTGCCGGTCGAGCACATCGTCTTCCAGCCGGATCAGGTCGAGGAAGGCGCGCACACCTAGTGTCCGCCCACGCCGAAGCGCATCACGGCCCGCCGATCGCGAACCAGAGCTCGCGCATCAACTCGTCTGTGCTCGGCATGCTGCTCTTCATCGCGTCCGAGATCATGCTGTTCGGCGCGTTCTTCACGGCCTACTTCTTCGTCCGGGTCGTGCACGGCATCGAGTGGCCGCAGCCGCCTTTCGAGCTCCCGGTGTTCGTCGCCGGCGTCAACACCGCGATCCTCATCACCTCCAGCTTCACGATGCACTGGGCGCTGCAATCGATCAAGCGCGGCAATCGAGCCGGCCTTCAGGCCGGCCTGCTCCTGACATTCCTGATGGGCCTCGTCTTCCTCTTGACGCAGGCGCGCGAGTACTCACGCGTCGGCTTCGCCCCGCACGACGGCGCGTTCGGGACGATCTTCTACTGCCTGACCGGACTGCACGGCGCCCACGTCTTCGTCGGCCTCTCGATCCTGCTGTTCATGACGATCCGCGCCTTCCGCGGCCACTTCTCGGCGGAGCACCACCACGGCGTCGAGATCGGAGGGATCTACTGGCACTTCGTGGACGTAATGTGGATTGTCGTGTACTCGACCGTCTACCTCATCTGACGTGATCAATCCGCTCCGCAGCGAGGCCGAGGCGTTCAGGTTCCTGATCGCGTCGATCGTCTACTTCGGGGCGATCGTGATCGCCTCCGTCGCTGGCGGAAAGTGGGTCGGCCTCGGAGTGTTCATCGCCCTGACTGCAGCGGTAGTCGGGTGGTGGTTCCACGCCCGTAGGGACGAACGGCCGGAGCGGACGGCGCCGCGCCCGCACGCCGCGGGCGAACGGCGGATCCTGGTGATCGCGAACGAGACCGTCGGTGGCCACACGCTGCGTTCCACGATTCTCGAGAAGAGTCTCGACGTCCGCGAGGAGGTGCTCGTCGTGACGCCGGCGCTCAACTCGCCGATCCGCCACTGGGTCTCCGACGAAGACGGAGCTCGCGCCGCAGCGCAGGAGCGCCTTGACCGGAGCCTCGCCCAACTGGCGGAGGCGGGCGTGCAGGCTCGCGGCGAGGTCGGCGACGGCGATCCGCTACAGGCGATGGAGGACGCTCTCCGGACGTTCGGTGCAGACGAGATCATCATCTCCACGCATCCAGAGGGCCGCTCGAACTGGCTCGAGCGCGGCATCGTCGAGAACGCCCGCGAGCGCTTCGCGGTTCCGATCACGCACGTCGTGGTCGACCTCGAGACCGAGCACGAAGACGTCCGCGACAATCCGGGCCCAACAAAGCACTAGGCCTCACGCTCGCAAACTGACAGCCCGAGAGCTCTTGTCTCTCGAATCTGTTGTCCTAAACTGATTCGACAGCGTGACCGTTTGTCCGAGTTGCGGCAAGGAGAACCCGGAAGGGTTTGCGTTCTGCGGCTATTGCACGGCTCCGCTGACCGAGCAACCGACACCGGTGGTCGAGGAGCGAAAGATCGTCTCCGTCCTCTTCTGTGACCTAGTGGGATTCACCGCAGCCTCCGAACAGCAGGATCCGGAAGACGTCCGGGCGCGCATCCGTCCGTATCACGCGAGGTTGCGGGCGGAGATCGAGCGTTACGGCGGCACGGTCGAAAAGTTCGTAGGCGACGCAGTGATGGCGGTCTGCGGCGCCCCGGTGGCCCACGAGGACGACGCCGAACGCGCCGTTCGGGCGGGGCTGCGCATCCTCGAAGCGATCACCGAGCTCAACGAGGCCGATCCGGGGCTCGGTCTCCAGGTCCGGATAGGCATCAACACCGGCGAGGCGGTCGTCGCGGTCGGCGCTCGCGCCGAGCGGGGTGAGGGGCTCGTCACCGGCGACGTCGTGAACACTGCCGCCCGCATTCAGACCGTCGCGCCCGTCAACGGCGTCGCGGTCAGTGAGCAGACCTACCGGACGACGAGTCATGTGTTCGAGTACGAGCCCCTCGCGCCCGTCTCGGTAAAGGGGAAGGGCGAGCCGCTCTTGCTCTGGCAGGCGAACGCGATCCGTGACCGGTTCGGGAGGGACCGAACCCGCGGGTACCGGACGCCGTTCGTCGGCCGCGAGCTCGAGAAGCCGCTTCTGATCGGGACATTCGAGCGCGCGGCGCAGCAGCGCTCCGTGCAGCTCGTCACGATCGTGGGCGAGCCAGGCGTGGGCAAGAGCAGGCTCGCCGCCGAGCTCTTCGCCTACATCGACGCGAAGCAGGAGTTGATCACGTGGCGGCAGGGCCGCTGCCTGCCCTACGGCGAGGGGATCACGTTCTGGGCGCTGGGGGAGATCGTCAAGGGGGAGGCGGGCATTCTCGAGTCCGACTCCGCCGACGTTGCCGCAGCGAAGCTCGAAACGGCGGTCTCGCCGGAAGAACCGGAGCGCCAGTGGCTGCTGCAGCGACTCGCGCCGCTGGTCGGCGTCGAGGCCGCTTCGCCTGCCGAGCGGCAGGAGCTGTTCACGGCCTGGCGTCGGTTTCTCGAGAGCCTCGCCGCAACGCGGCCAAGCGTGCTCGTCTTCGACGACCTGCACTGGGCTGACGAAGCGCTGCTCGCATTTCTCGAGTACCTCGCCGAGTGGTCGCAGGGGGTGCCGCTGCTCGTCCTCTGTACCGCGCGCCCAGAGCTCTACGAGCGGCGTCCCGGTTGGGGTGCTGGGCAGCGCAATGCCCACACGATCAACCTGTCACCGCTCTCGGATCAAGAGACAGCACAGCTTGTCGCACATCTGATCACCAGCCATTTCCTCAGCGCCGAGCTTCAACAAGCCATCCTCGAGCGAGCGGGCGGTAATCCGCTCTACGCAGAGGAATTCGCGCGCCTGCTCGCAGACCGCGCCCTCGACCCAGGTGGAGAGCGCCTCGAAGAGTCAGAGCTGCCCGAGAGCGTGCAGGCACTGATCGCCGCCCGTCTGGACACGCTCGCGCCTGAGCGCAAAAGCCTCCTCCAGGACGCTGCCGTCCTCGGCAAGGTGTTTTGGCTGGGAGCCCTAGCCGAGATCGGCGACCGCGACGCCGGCGAGCTCGAGATGGCCCTGCACGACCTTACACGCAAGGAGCTTGTCCGCCCGACCCGGACGAGCTCGATCGAGGGCGAGACCGAATACTCCTTCTGGCACCTGCTCGTGCGCGACGTCGCCTACAGCCAGATCCCGCGGGTCGAGCGAACACGCCGACATCGCGCCGCAGCCGCGTGGATCGAACGGCGGGCGGGCGAACGGATCGAGGACCTAGCGGAGGTGCTGGCCCATCACTACCTGCAGGCACTCGAGCTTGCCGAAGCAGCCGGCGACGCCGGCCAGGTCGAAGAGCTCGCCCCGTCGGCCCGACGCTTCCTCGCTTTGGCGGGAGAGCGCGCACTCGGGCTCGACACCGCACAGGCCGAGGCACGACTGGCCCGGGCGCTCGAGCTCACATCCCCGGACGACGACGACCGGCCAGAACTTCTCGTCCGGTGGGCGGACGCCGCCTTCCAGGCAGGTCGTCCACGCGAAGCTGCCGAGGCTATTGAGGAGGCACTGATATTTTTGCGGGCGCGCGGTGAAATCGAAGCCGCCGCAAGGGCGCTCCAGCTCGGCTCTCGCATCTCCTTACGACTGGTCGACGGCAGATACGTGGCTCTCGCAGCCGAAGCAGTAGCTGTGCTCGAACAGCAGGCACCCGGGGCGGCACTGGTGGCTGCGTACGAGCAGCTCGCAAATGCACAATGCATCGCCGGCGCGTATCCGCAGGCGATCGAAGCAGCAGATCTCGCGTCGAGCCTCAACGAGATGCTGGGCCTCCCCGACCCGGCACGTGCACTCGGATATCGCGGGTTCTCCCGGTTCTACCTCGGCGACGCTGATGGCCTGCGGGAAATGGAACAGGCATTGGCCTTGCTTGTCGAACGCGGAGCGGGCCGCGACGCCGCGATCCTGCAGAACAACCTGGCGCTGGCACGGTATCCGCTCCAAGGACCGGCTCTATCGCTGGCAGCCTTCGAGAAGGCTATCGCGTTCTGCGACGAGCGAGGTCTGGCGGAACCGGCGTCGACACTCGAATCGAACTGCCCAGGTCTACTGGCAGAACTCGGTCGTCTCGACGAGGCGCTGGCACGAGCGGCTCGACTCGCCGGTGCGCTCGAGCTCAGTGGCAATAGACATCCTCTCATCGAGTTGCGCTCGGTCGAGCTCGCGGCACGCGTCGCCCGGGGACAGCACGACACGTCTGCTGCCGCCGCAGACTGGCTGGTCGAGACGTCGCGAAAGAGCGATGCCGCGGACATGGTCGTCCTCGCGCTTGCACCTGCCGCCGCCGCTGCACTCGCCGCGGACCGACCGGAGACGACCTCTGCGCTGCTCGGCGAGCTCGAACAGTCGCCCGGCACACGCGAGACGTCCTACTACGCGAGACAACTCCCCGTGATGCTGCGCACGGCATTTGCGGCCGGGGATGCGAAGCTTGCGAAGCGGCTGACGGACGGGTTCCAACCTCGGTATCCGCTCGACGAGCACGCCCTCCGCGCGGCACGCGCCCAGCTCACCGAGCAAGCGGGGGACCGCGACGGCGCCGCAACCCTCTACGCGGCCGCCGCGGCAGGCTGGCAGGAGTTCGGAAATGTTCCCGAACGGGCCTACGCCGCCCTCGGCCAGGGGCGGTGCCTGCACGCGTTGGCGCAGCCGGAAGCAGAGCAGCCTCTCGAGGAAGCCCGGGAACTCTTCTCCGCGATGGGGTATGAGCCGGCGCTGGCCGAGACCGAATCACTGCTCCAGCGGGTAACCATCACGCGCTGACGCGCTAGCCGTACAGCAGCAGCTGCGTGCAGCGGAAGAGCGCCAGCTTCTTGCCGGCCTCGTTCGTCACGGTCGCGTCCCAGACCTGGGTCGTGCGGCCGCCGTGCACCAAACGCGACTCGCACGCGAGTGTCCCTTCGACCGCAGTTCCGAGAAAGTTCGTCTTCAGCTCGATCGTCGTGAAACCGGTAGCGCCTTCGGGAAGGGACGCGATACAGCCGTACCCGCATGAGGAGTCGGCCAGCGTGACGACGGTGCCCGCGTGCAGGTAGCCGTTCGGCGCCAGCAGCTCGTCCCGTAAGGGAAGCCGCATGCGTACGTGACCCGCCTCGATTTCCTCGACCTCGATTCCAATCAGGCCGGGCAACCTGCCCTGGCCGAGCTCCCTGAAGACGTCGAGGTCGACGGCCACTTACTTGCCGGCGTGATCGGCGACGTACCTTGCGACTGCGTTGATCTGGGCGTCGGTGAGGACACCCTTGAAGGCGGGCATGATTCCGCCTCCCTTGATCACCTGGCTCTTGATGCGCGCGAAGGGTGGCTTGAGCAGGTCGAGGTTCGGCCCCTGAGTTCCGGTCGTTCCCGCGTCCTTCAGCGTGTGACAGCCGCCGCACTTCGTCATGAAGATCTGCTTTCCGTTCGTCCCGCTCACAGCCTGCGCCTCGGCGAAGCCCTGCAGGCCTGCGTTGGCGGCGACGAAGGCAGAGACGTCGATCGCGTCCTGCCCGGTGACGAGGTTCGTCGGCATATTCGCCTTGAGATAGTCAGAGTTGTTCGCCCTCACCGGGTACTGGCCCGCGAACTTGATCTGGTCGTGGACGATGTCCAGGATCGCGGACTCCTTGTAGCCCTCGGACCGGGCCTGCGCGAACGCGTAGTCGAGGTTCGGGCCGATCGTCCCTTGCGACCCGGCAGCGGTGAGCGCATGGCACCCCGCACACTTCTCCGTGAACAGCTTGCGTCCGTTCTCCTTGTCGGCGGCCGCATTGTTGACGGGCCCACCGGTTCCGCACGCCGACAGCAGAAGTGCGACAGCCAACCCCCCGACGGCGGCTGAGAGCCGGCGTACCAACAGCTTAGGCGGGAGGCTTGTCGGCCGATTTCACCTTGGAGACGGCCTCATCGCGGGTCGGGTAGATCGTGAACACGCGGTCGAGCCCCGTGATCTCGAAGATCTTGGTGATGTTCCGGTCGCTGCAGACCAGGGAGAGCTGCCCCTCGTTCGTGCGCAACCGCTTGACGCCACCGACGAGCACGCCGAGGGTGGTCGAGTCGATGAACGTCGTGTCGCTGAAGTCGACGATCACCTGCTTCCCGCCCTGGCCGATCACTTCGAGGAGTTGCTGCTTGAACTCGGGCGCGGTGTAAAGATCGACCTCGCCTGCAAGCGAGATCACATAGGCATCGTCTCCCAGCTGCTCCGTCTTGATGTCGAAGTTCATCGTCCCCCCGGCGGTCTGTGACGGGCCTCTTCCCGTCGGCGCGGAGTCTAGTGCCCTCGCCAGTGATGCTGCCGAGCCTCCGGGTCGCGAGCACCAAGCCAGAGGCCGCACTCGACCGCAGCAAGGCTGGTCTGCCTTGCTAAGGGCGAGGGTGGACTCTGGCGCCGCGTGATCGCGGGCCGGAGGCCGGCGCGCATTGCTGGCGAGGGCACTACCCTCCGCTGGGGGCCGAGGATTGCTGCAAGATCTTGATCCGCTGGCGGATCTGCGCGGCGGTGGTGGGATCCAGCTTGAACTTCAGGAGCCGCTTGTAGGCGCTGATCGCCACGGGCGTCTGGCGGAGCGTCTCGGCCGCCTGAGCCAGGGAGAAGAACGCCTGCTCGTTGGGCTCGACCTTGGCGATCGACTGGTAGGTCGCGATCGCCTGGCTGGCCGCTGTCTGGTACTTCACCGACGCCTGCTGCAACGCCGCGCTCGCCTTGCCGGAGAGAGCCGCCGCGATCGGGTCCTCGCCAAGCGCCTGCCCGAACTTGTCGGTCGACGAGGGTCGAAACGGAGAGCCGACGCCTGCATCCTGCTGCGCGAGAGAAGCGAGCTGTGCCTCGCTGAGATACCGGTCGGCCTGCCGAAGCTCGAGCTGGCCCAGATCCCTGAGCGCCGTGACATCCTTTGGTTTCAGCCTTATGTACTCCGTCCAGGCGGCGATCGCGTCATCGGTGCGGCCCTTCTTCTCCAACGCGGTCGCGAGCTCCTTGCGGCGAAGCGCGTTGAGCGGGCGCTCATCGACTCGCTTCTGCGCCTCCGAGATGGACGTGCCGGAGCTGCCGCTGTTGCCGAACGCATCGCGGAGGAGCTGGCCGAGATCAAGCCCGCCGGAGCCCACGCCGAGGAACACGAACCCGCCCCCGAAGACGAGGATGAGAAAGACGAACGCCCACTTCGCCTGATTGCGCAGGCGGGGGAAGAACATCGTGTTCTCTGCTACGCGCGGGGAGCCGCCACCGGCTTTGCGGCCGGCTGGGCGAGCATGGCGCGCCTCGCGCTGTGCGCGGCGGCGGTCAGCTCTTGCCAATCCATCCCTCCCTTCTCGTAGCGCGCTTCCCCGTCCACGTACGTCGCAATCACGCGGTCGGGCGACCCTCCGAGCACGACTGCCCCGGCGGGGTCCTCCCAGGGTAGATACGCCGGGCCCTCGAGGGACACGATCGCGAAGTCTGCCCGCTTTCCGGGAACGAGCGAGCCGATCTCCGCGTCGAGACCCAGGGCGCGGGCGGAGCCGAGCGTCCCGAGCTCCAGCGCCTCGCTGGTGGAAAGAACGTCCGGTCGTCCTGCCCTTGCCCGCGCCGACAGGAGGACGCTCCGGAGCTCCTCGAAGAAGTCGAAGGACGGCGCAGAGGCAGGGCTGTCCGTGCCGACACCTACGCGCGCGCCGGCCTCGCGTAGCTCCGCCAACGGCGCGACGCCGCAACCTAGCGCCCCGTTCGAGCGGGGGCAGTGCGCAACGCCGGTCCCGGTTGAGGCGAGCAGGCCGATCTCGCCCTCGTCGAGCACGACGCAGTGGGCGGCAACCAGGTTGGGCCCGAGGAGATCGTGCTCCGCCAACAGACGCGTCCCCGTCTTGCCGGGCGAAGCAACGAGCAGATCCTTATACGCGCCCCAGGCACCCGCTCCGGTGAGCAGATAGGCGACCTCGGCACGGCTCTCGGAGATGTGCGTCGCGATCGGCAGGCCGAGCTCGGCGCAGGCTTCGTAGAGCTCGATCGAGACCGAGTACGGAGCATGCGGAGAGACGCCGGGCCGTACCCGCGCCGAGAAGGCGTCACCGACACGATCGCGGATCCCGGCGAAGTGCTCGAGGGCTCGAGCCGGATCGGCGCCGAACACCTCGAGGTAGACAGTGGCACGCAGACCGAGCTCCGCACAGGCCACGGCGGTGGCACCGCTGTAGCTGCAGTCGCCGACGGTGGTTACGCCCGACGCGAGGCACTGGGCGGCTCCGTACTTCGCGACGTCGACGTACTCGTCCCAGCCGATCCGCGCCTTGCGCTGGATGTGCAAGGTGATCCACTCCGCAAAGTCGCCGAGACCGTCACCGAAACCTCCGTACACCGCGTACTCGAGGTGCGAGTGCGCGTTCACGAATCCGGGGACGATCACCGCATCGTCGTAGCGCGTGCCTTCACCGAGATCGTCGGCCGCGCCGACCGCGGCGATCAGCCCGTCCTCGACGACAATCGCGCCGTCCTCGATCGGCGGGCCCTCGATCGGAAGGACCCAGTCGGCGGAGAGCACGCGTTTCACGGCTCGGTAACGCTAGCCGGTTCGGGCCGCGGCGCTCGTCGTTCCATCAGTACCGCAAGCCAGATCGACGCTTCATATAACGCAACCAGGGGAATGCCCTCGAGGGTCGTCGTGACCGGATCGATGCCGGGAAGCAGCACGGCGATCACGGCGACGATGAAGTAGCCGAGCCGCCGGTTCGAACGCAGCGTCTGCGTTGACAGGACGTCGAGACGCACGAGAGCCAGCAGGAAGATCGGCAATTCGAAAACGAGGCCGACCGCGAACAACACTGTCAGGACGAACGAGTAGTAGTCCTTGGCTCTGATCTGAATGTTGAACTGGTTCTGGTCGAAGTTCGTCAAGAAGTGAATCGCTTGCGGCAGCACGAGGAAATAGCCGAAGGCGACACCGACGACGAGGAGAAACGTCGCGAACAGGACGAACATCAAGACGAGACGCTCGGCATGTGGCTCCACGGCCGGCGCGAGGAAGCTCCAGAGCTGCCAGAGGACGACGGGCAGGGCAAGCCCGAAGCCGGCCATCAGGCTGACCTTCATCGCCGTGAGGAAAGGCTCTGCGACACCCAGCGTCGTCGGCTTCCCTCGGTCCGCAGGAAGTGGAGCGTTCAGCCAGTGCAGGAGGTGCCGGTGAAACACGAAGGCCACCACGAAGCCGACCGCAAGTGCGCCGAGCGAGACGAAGATGCGCGTACGGAGCTCATCGAGATGCTCGACGAGCGTCGCCTCCTCACCTTGACGAAGGCGCCGCGGA
>Ga0307310_10000895_pt1 | contig 10596 bp, 21 predicted proteins | sample ER_DNA_197_FD_194502 | JGI IMG/M metagenome (GOLD analysis project Ga0307310, IMG submission 194502) | Bulk soil microbial communities from the East River watershed near Crested Butte, Colorado, United States - ER_DNA_197 | ecosystem: Environmental > Terrestrial > Soil > Floodplain | place...
GGGTGAGGGCTACGAGTTCAGCAACGAGACCACCGGCGGCTCGATTCCGAAAGAATTCATCAAGCCGATCGACATGGGCATCCGCGAGGCGATGACGAACGGCATCCTCGCCGGCTATCCCGTGGACGATGTGGCGATAGAGCTGTACGACGGGTCGTACCATGACGTCGACTCGTCGGAGATGGCGTTCAAGATCGCCGGCTCCATGGCGTTCAAGGATGCGGCGAAAAAAGCCAAGCCGGTGCTGCTCGAGCCCGTGATGCGGGTCGAGGTCGTCGTGCCGAAGGATTACATGGGCGACGTGATGGGCAATCTCGCGAGCCGGCGCGGGCACATCCAGTCTCAGGAAGATCGGGGTGGCACGCAGATCATTCAGGCGCGCGTGCCGCTGGCGGAGATGTTCGGGTACGCGACGGACCTCCGTTCGCGCACGCAGGGGCGGGCGACCTACTCGATGCACTTCGATCGGTACGAGCCGGCGCCGCAGAACGTCAGCGAAGAAGTCGTCGCGCGGATGCAGGGGAAATAGGACACAGATATGGCTACAGCGTTCAGTGACAAGATCCGCATCCGCCTGAAGGCGTATGACTACCGCGTCCTCGATCAGTCGACGACCGAGATCGTCGACACGGCCAAGCGCACGGGGGCGCGGCTGGCGGGGCCGATTCCGCTGCCGACGGCGAAGAACAAGTGGACGGTGCTGCGCTCGCCGCACGTCGACAAGAAATCGCGCGAGCAGTTCGAAATCCGCACGCACAAACGGCTCATCGACATCTTCGAGCCGACGCCGCAGACCGTGGACGCGCTGATGAAGCTCGATCTGCCTGCCGGCGTCGACGTGGAGATCAAGGCGTTCGGGAAAGAACACAAGTAGAGGTTCTAGAGGTTCGAGAGGTGCTAGGGGTTCGAAAGGTGCGACCCGCTCTGTGAACCCTTCGAACCACTCGAACCTCTAGCACTCTCGAACCGACAGGGTTCTTTATATGGTCACAGGAATAATCGGCAGAAAAGTCGGGATGACCCAGGTGTTCGACGCCGACGGCACCGTGCACCCGGCGACGGTCATCAAAGCCGGCCCCTGCGTCGTCGTCCAGTCGAAGACCGCGCAGACCGACGGCTACGCCGCCGTGCAGCTCGCCTTCGTGGAAGAGACCGCGCCGAAGGCGAACAAGCCGACGACCGGCCATTTCAAGAAGGCCAACGTGCCGGTGACGCGCGTCCGCCGCGAGGTGAAGGTCGCCAGCGGCGGAGACGAGGCGCCGAAGACGGGCGATCAGGTCCTCGTCTCGATCTTCGCCAACGGCGAGCGCGTCGACATCGTCGGCACCGGCCGCGGCAAAGGCTTCCAGGGCGTCGTCAGGCGGCACCACTTCGCCGGCGGCGCGGCGACGCACGGCTCGATGTTTCACCGCGCGCCAGGATCGATTGGCGCCTCGTCGTTTCCGTCGCGTGTCGTCAAGGGCATGCGCGCGGCGGGCCGGATGGGCGGCGGCCGCGTGACGATCCACAACCTCAAGGTCCTGCGCGTCGATCCGGAAAACCACCTCTTGATCGTCGAAGGGGGCATCCCGGGCGCGCCGTCGAGCTATGTGATCGTGCGCAAGGCCGTCACGGCCAAGAAGGTCAAAGTCGCGCAGGTGGAAAAAGTGAAGAAGGGCAAGAAGTAGGCGGGCCATGCAGCTTGATGTCGTAAACGGCGAAAACAAAAAGGTGGGCGCGGTCGACGTGCGCGACGATGTGTTCGGCGGACGCGTGAATACCGATCTCATCTGGGAATCGGTCGTCCACGCGAATGCGAAGGATCGCCGCGGCACGCACGCGACGAAGAACCGCGCGCTCGTCAGCGGCAGCGGCAAGAAGCCGTGGCGCCAGAAGGGCACCGGCCGCGCGCGCATCGGCTCCATTCGCAATCCGATATGGCGTCATGGCGGCACGGTGTTCGGCCCGCAGCCGCGCAGCTACGACTTCGCGCTGCCGAAGAAGGTCCGCCTCGGAGGGCTGCGTGCGGCGCTGGCCGACAAGATGCAAAGCGGCGCGCTCGTCGTCGTCGACGAGCTGTCGGCCGCCGAGATCAAGACGAAAGACGCCGTGGAGTTGTTGAAGCGGCTGGGCGTCAGCGGCAAGGCGGTGCTGGTGGACGTCGCGGTCGACGACAAACTGTCGCGGTCGGTCCGCAACATTCCCGGCGTCTCGCTCGTGGCCAGCGCGCGGCTCACGGCGCGCGAGGTCGCGAACGCCGGCCGGGTGGTCGTGACCAGAAGCGCGATCGAAAAGCTGCAGGAGGCGCTCGCGTGAAGCTCACAGATGTCATCCGCCGGCCGCTCATCACCGAGAAGACGTCCCTCCTTCGCGAGGACGGCCGGACGATCGTGTTTCAGGTCGCGGTCGATGCGAACAAAGTTGAAATCAAGCGAGCGATCGAGCAGCTGCTTGGAACCAAGGTCGACAACATCCGCACGGCGATTGCGCACGGCAAGGTGAAGCGGCAGGGCCGCTACGCCGGCCGCCGGTCGGACTGGAAGAAGGCCTACGTGAAGCTGCGTGAGGGCGCGAAGATGCCCGAGTTCCTGGAAGGAGCGTAATTGGTGAATTGGTGAGTTCGTGAATTGGTGAATTAATTCGCCAAGTCACCAAGTCGCCAAATCGCCAACGACGAGAATCAGTTTATGGCTATACGCAAGTTCAACCCGACGTCGCCCGGCACGCGGTTCCAGACCGTCGCGGTGTTCGACGAGATCACCACGCAGGAGCCGCACAAGCCGCTCGTCGAGCCGCTGCACAGCACGGGCGGCCGCAACAACGTGGGCCACCTCACGTCCTGGTGGCGCGGCGGCGGCCACAAGCGGATGTACCGGATCATCGATTTCAAGCGCGACAAGCGCGACATTCCGGCCAAAGTGTCGACGATCGAGTACGACCCGAACCGCTCGGCGCGAATTGCGCTCCTTACTTATGCGGACGGTGAGAAGCGCTACATTCTGCAGCCGAACGGGCTGAAAGTGGGGGACACGATCGTCGCCGGGCAGACGGTGGACATTCTTCCGGGCAACTCGTTGCCGCTGAAGAACATTCCCCTCGGCACGCTCCTTCACAATGTCGAGCTCCGGCCCGGCCGTGGCGGGCAGATTGCGCGCAGCGCCGGATCGTCCGTGCAGCTCGTCGCCAAGGAAGGCGACTACGCGTCGGTCAAGATGCCCTCGAGCGAGATTCGCAAGATCAGCATGGAGTGCTACGCGACGATCGGCCAGGTCGGCAACATCGATCACGAGAACGTCTCGATCGGCAAAGCCGGTCGCAGCCGCTGGATGGGGCAGCGTCCCCACGTGCGCGGCGTCGCGATGAACCCTGTCGATCACCCGCTCGGCGGCGGCGAGGGTAAAACCTCGGGCGGCCGGCATCCGGTGTCGCCATGGGGCCTGCCGACGAAGGGCTACAAGACGCGAAATCGCAAACTGACCGACAAGTTCATCGTCCAGCGGAGACAGAAGTAATGGGTCGATCGTTAAAGAAGGGCCCCTTCGTCGACACGCATCTCCTCGAGAAGATCGAGGTGATGAACCGGGGGGCTGAAAAGAAAGTCATCAAGACGTGGTCGCGCAGGTCCACCGTCATCCCCGAGATGGTTGGACACACGCTTGCCGTGCACAACGGGAAGAAGTTCATCCCGGTGTACGTCACGGAGAACATGGTCGGCCACAAGCTCGGCGAGTTCGCGCCGACGCGGATCTTCAAGGGGCACACGACCCGCGTGGCGGAGAAAGCGGCGACGGTCGGCGGCGCGCCAGGCGCACCGGGAGGACCCGGCGCGGCGGCGCCCGCGGCTGCCGGGGCCGGCGGCGCGAGGCCGGGCGGAGCAGGGAAAGAATCATGATCGAAGCGCACGCGACCTCGAAATACGTGCGGACATCGGCGCAGAAGGCCGGGCTCGTGCTCGCGCTCATCCGCGGCAAGGACGTCAATCGCGCGCTGGCGACGCTCAAATTCACCCGCAAGGCGATTGCCGACGACATCGCCAAGGTGCTGCGTTCGGCCATCGCCAACGCGCAGAACAAGGACGGCTTCAGCGGCGACGTGGACAACCTGTTCGTCTCGGCGTGCTACGCCAACCAGGGTCCGGCGCAGAAGCGCGTGCGGCCGGCGCCGATGGGACGCGCGTTCCGGGTGCTGAAGCGCACGGCGCATCTCACCGTGCGCGTCTCGGAGCGGCCGGAAAAAGTCGTGGCGATTGCGGCGGACAGTACCGGCAAGGGCGGGGCTGCGCCCAAGCGCGCGCGACGCACGCCGGTGGCGAAGAAGCCCGCGGCCGCCAGGCGGGCGCCAGCGAAGAAGGCGACGAAGAAATAGTCGTTGGTCATTAGTCATTAGTCGTTCGTCGAGACGAACGACCAAAGGCCAACGACGACAAAAGGAGTACTTGTGGGTCAGAAGGTTCATCCGTTCGGGTTTCGCCTCGGGTTCAACAAGACGTGGCGGTCGCGGTGGTATTCGGACCGCGACTACGCGAAGCTGCTGCACGAGGATCTCGAGCTGCGGGCGAACCTGAAAAAGCGCTTCGCGCACGCCGGCGTCTCGAAGATCGAGACCGAGCGGGCGGCCAACAAGCTCAAGATCGACATCTACACCTCGCGGCCCGGCATCATCATCGGCCGCAAGGGAACGGAAGTCGACAAGCTGAAGCAGGAAATCCAGAAGCGGACGAGCCGCGAAGTGTTCATCAACATCCAGGAGATTCAGAAGCCCGAGCTCGATTCGCAGCTCATCGCCGAATCGGTGGCGATGCAGCTCGAGAAGCGCGTGGCGTTCCGGCGCGCGATGCGGAAGGCCGTCGAATCTGCGCTGCGCTTCGGTGCGCGCGGCATCAAGGTGCGCGTGTCTGGCCGGCTGAACGGCGCCGAAATCGCGCGGTCCGAGTGGTACCTCCACGGCCAGCTGCCGCTGCAGACGCTGCGCGCGGACATCGATTACGGCTTCGCCGAGGCGAACACGACCTACGGCCAGATCGGCATCAAGGTGTGGTTGTACAAAGGTGAACGGCTGGTCCCGCAGCGGGGCCGCGAAGAGGAATATCGGGAACGGGCGCCGCGGCGGCCACAGGGAGCTCGGCCGTAGAGCGCCTGCGGCCACGCCGAGCCGAGGACATGAGAATCCGAGGCGAGGCGTCAGCGTAAGTTCGCGCCGGGGGTGGGGCCCCGGCGCCAGTGAAAAAAAGTTAGGCGGCGGGGTTTACGACGATGTTGATGCCGAAGAAAGTCAAGTTCCGCAAACAGCAGCGCGGGCGCATGCGCGGCAAGGCCTGGCGCGGCTCCGATGTGTCGTTCGGCGAATTCGGGCTGAAGGCGCTCGAGCCCTGCTGGCTGACCGATCGGCAGATCGAGGCGGCGCGCGTCGCGATGACGCGGTTCATCGCGCGCGGCGGAAAAATCTGGATCCGCGTGTTCCCGGACAAGCCGATCACGAAGAAGCCGCAGGAGACGCGCATGGGCAAGGGCAAGGGCGCGCCCGAGCAATGGGTCTGCGTCGTGCGGCCCGGCAAGGTGCTGTTCGAGATGGAAGGCATTCCCGAAAAGGCCGCGCGCGAGGCGATGAAGCTCGCGGCGGCGAAGCTGCCCATTCGCACGAAGTTCGCGATGCGCTTCGAGCAGGAGAGGATGCTATGAAAGCTGCGGAACTTCGCGAGCTCGGCGTCGACGAGCTTGGCGCGAAAGAACGCGACTTGACCGATCAGCTGTTCCGGATGCGCATTCAGCAGTCGATGGGGCAGCTCGAGGCGCCCGACAAGTTACGCACGGTGCGGCGCGATCTCGCGCGGGTGAAGACGTTCATGAGGCAAAAGCAAACGTAATTGGCGAGTGGGTGACGCCAATTCACTAACTTCGAGATTCAACTATGGCGGAAAAATCGGAAAAAGTCGGCGTCGTCGTCAGCAACAAGATGCAGAAGAGCATCGTCGTCGCCGTCGAGTGGCAGGTGCGGCACGGGCTCTACGGCAAGACGATGCGGCGCACGTCGAAGTTCATGGTCCACGACGAAAAGAGCACGGCCGCCATTGGTGACACCGTCGCCATCGTCGAAACGCGCCCGATGAGCCGCCGGAAACGCTGGGCGCTCGTCCGCGTCGTCCGCAAGGCGGCGGTGGTTTAAGTGAGAGTGCACCGCGGCACCAGGCCCCAGGAGACAACGTCATGATCCAGATGCGATCGATCCTCGACGTCGCCGACAACTCCGGCGCGCGCAAGATCGCCGTCATCAACCCGATTGGCGGATCGACCGGCCGGTACGCGAGGCTCGGCGACATCGTCACCGCCTCGGTGAAGGAAGCGACGCCCGAGTCGAACGTGAAAAAGGGGCAGGTGGTGAAGGCGGTCATCGTGCGGACCGTGAAAGAGCAGCGGCGCCGCGACGGCACCTACATCCGCTTCGACCGGAACGCCGCGGTGCTCATCAACGACCAGAACGAGCCGATTGGCACCCGCGTGTTCGGTCCGGTCGCGCGCGAGCTGCGCGAGCGGCGCTTCATGAAGATCATTTCGCTGGCGCCCGAGGTTCTCTAACGTTTTATCGCGGTTGAGAGTGTTTTATGTCCAGGCTGGCTTCGCCGATTAGAAAGAACGACAGCGTGCTCGTGATCACGGGCAAGGACCGCGGCAAGCGCGGGCGCGTGCTGAAGGTGCTGCCCGGGAAGAAAGACGAAAACGGCAAGGTCCGGCTCATCGTGGAAGGCGTGAACATGATCAAGCGCCACACGAAGGCGAACCCGGGCAAGCAGGTCAAGGGCGGCATCGTGTCGCGCGAGGCGTCGCTGCACGCGTCGAACGTGCAGCTCGTGTGCCCCGAGTGCGGCATCCAGACCCGCGTCGGCCACAAACTGCTCGGCGACGGCCGGAAAGTGCGCATCTGCCGCAAATGCGAGGGAGTCGTCGACAAATGACCCGGCTGAAGGAAAAGTATCAGAAAGATGTGGTTCCCGCGCTCCAGAAGGAGTTCGGCTACACCAACGTCATGGCCGTGCCCAAGATCGAGAAGGTCGTCGTGAACATGGGCCTCGGCGAGGCGACGTCGAACGCGAAGCTGATCGACACGGGCGCCGACGAAATCGCGCGCATCACCGGCCAGCGGCCGGTCACGCGCCGCGCCAAGAAGTCGATTGCGCAATTCAAGGTCCGCAAGGGCCAGCCGATCGCGACGATGGTCACGCTGCGCGGCGAGCGCATGTGGGAATTCCTCGACCGGCTGATGAACATCGCGCTGCCCCGCGTCCGCGACTTCAAGGGCGTGTCGCCCAGAGGCTTCGACGGCCGCGGCAACTACACGCTGGGCCTCCGCGACCAGCTGCTGTTCCCGGAGATCGATTACATGAAGGTCGACAAGGCGCGCGGCATGAACGTGTCGGTCGTCACGACCGCAAGGACCGACGAAGAGGCCAGAAAACTGCTGCAGTTCATCGGCATGCCGTTCCGTCAGAGCTGATTCATATGGCAACAACTGCAAAAATCGCCAAAGAGCTCAAGAAGCCGAAGTTCAAGGTTCGGCTCCGCAACCGTTGTCATCTCTGCGGACGTCCCCGCGCATACATGCGGAAGTTCGGGCTCTGCCGCCTCTGTTTCCGCAAGGCGGCGCTCGAGGGAGACGTGACGGGAGTGACGAAGAGTAGTTGGTGAATTGGCGACTTGGTGAGTTAGTGATTTGAATTCACCAACTCACCAATTCAATAACTCACCAAGTTGAAGGTTGGAGATATGACTGACCCTATCGCAGACATGCTCACGCGGATCCGCAACGCGGTGACCGCCAAGCAGACGCGCGTCGATATGCCGGCTTCGCGACTGAAGGCCGAGATCGCCCGCATCCTTCAGGACGAAGGGTACATTCAGGGCTACAAGCTCGTCGACGACCCCGAGCCGAAGACGACGGCGGCGGTCAAGACGCTGCGGTTGTTCCTGAAATACGGCCCGCACGGCGAACGCCTGATCACCGGCGTCCAGCGCATCAGCCGGCCGGGCCGCCGCGTGTACTTCGGCCGCGACGATGTCCCGGACGTCCTCGCGGGCCTTGGCACCAGCATCCTGACGACGTCACGCGGCGTGATGACGGGCCGCGCGGCGGTAAAGGCCGGCGTCGGCGGCGAAGTTCTCTGTAACATCTGGTAACTCTCAACTCTCAACGCTGAACTCTCAAGAGTTCACAGTTGAGACTTGAGACTTGAGAGTTGTGAAAATGTCTCGAATCGGAAAAAAACCCATCACGATTCCCAAAGGCGTCACCGTCAAGGTCGTCGGCGACGCCGTCGAGGTGCAGGGGCCGAAAGGCAAGATGCGGCAGCGGTTTCCTGCCGGCATCAACTTCGAGCTCTCCGACGGCACGCTGCTCGCCAAGCGCTCGACCGAAGATCCCGGGCTGGCGAAGTTTCACGGCCTGGCGCGCACGCTCGTCGCCAACGCGGTCACGGGCGTCACCGACGGATACAAGCGCGAGCTCGACATCGTCGGCGTCGGGTACCGGGCTGAAGTGAAGGGCAAGCAGGTCGTGTTTGCGCTGGGCTATTCGCACCCGGTAGTGCTCGACATCCCGACGGGTATCGAGGTCGCGATCGAAAAGCAGACGCACATCACCGTCACCGGCGTGGACCGTCAGCTCGTCGGACAGATCGCGGCCAACATCCGCAACTTCCGGTCGCCCGATCCCTACAAGCAGAAGGGCGTCCGGTATACCGGTGAAGTGCTGAAGAAGAAGGCCGGAAAGACAGGGGCCAAATGAAGATCAAGACCAAAGACGACCGTCGCCGCCGCATTCAGGTGCGCCAGCGGAAGCGGATAGCCGGCTCGAAAGATCGGCCGCGCCTGAGCGTGTTCCGAAGCGTCACGCACATCTACGCGCAGGTGATCGACGACCTGAGCGGCCAGACGCTGGTGTCGGCCTCGAGCGTCGATGCGGGGCTCAAGGGCGCGTTCCCGAAGGGCGTCCGCGGGGGGAACGTCAAGGGCGCGGAGGCGATTGGCAAGGCGATCGCCGAGCGATCGATCGAGAAGGGCATCAAGCGCGTCGTGTTCGACCGAAGCGGGTTCCTGTACCACGGGCGCATCCGCGCCGTGGCGGACGCCGCGCGGAAAGCGGGTTTGGAGTTTTAGCGGCGACCGGGGGGCAGGGGCTCCCGGAGTAAACCATGCGAACCAGAGAACGTATCGATCCGGCGCAGCTCGACATCAAGGACACGGTCGTCTCCATCAACCGCGTCACGAAGGTCGTCAAGGGCGGCAAGAATCTGAGCTTCAGCGCGCTCGTCGTCGTCGGCGACGGCCACGGCGTTGTCGGCTTCGGCGTCGGCAAGGCGAAGGAAGTGCCCTCGGCCATCAAGAAAGGCATCGAGGCGGCGAAGAAGAACCTGATTCGCGTCCCGCTGGCGGGCACGACGATTCCCCACCCGATCGTCGGCAACTTCGGCGCCGGGAGCGTCCTGTTGAAGCCGGCGCCGGACGGCACCGGCATCATCGCGGGCGGCGCCGTGCGTGCGGTCGTCGAAGCGGCCGGGATTGCGAACATCATGACGAAGTCGCTCGGCTCGGCGAACCCGCACAATGTGGTGCGGGCGACGATCGCGGGGCTCGACTCGCTCAAGGACCCGGCGCTGCTGGCGCGGCTGCGCGGCAAAGATGTCGGGGATCTCGCTCGGGCAACGGCGTAATTTATGGCAAATCAGCGAACCGACAGCACGAAAGGCGGAACCGTCAAGGTGACGCTCACGGTCAGCCCCGTCGGGTTCGACCGCAAGCAGCTCACGGTCGTCCGCAGCCTCGGGCTGCGGCGCATCCGCCACACGGTGGAGTTGAAGGACACGCCGGAAACGCGCGGCATGATCCACAAGGTGCGGCATCTGGTCGAGGTAGATAAATAATTGGTGAATTCGTGAATTGGTGAATTGGTGAATTGGTGAATTCAACTCACCAACTCACTAAGTCGCCAAATCGCCAACTAAGGCTGTTATGTCATTGAACAATTTGCGCCCGCCCAAGGGCATGAAGCACCCGAAGAAGCGGATCGGCCGCGGCCAGGGATCCGGCAACGGCAAGACCGCCGGGCGCGGGCACAAAGGCCAGAAATCGCGGTCGGGTTACAAGTTCAAGCGCGGCTTCGAGGGCGGCCAGATGCCGCTGCACCGCCGCGTGCCGAAGCGCGGATTTCACAACCCGTTCCGGGTCGAGTACGAGGTGGTGAACCTCGACACGCTCGGCGCCAGGTTCGACGCCGGCACCGTGGTGACGCCGGAGCTGCTGCTCGAGCGCGGCCTCATGTCGGGCGCGCACCGGCTGATCAAGGTGCTCGCGCGCGGCGACGTCGGCAAGGCGCTGACCGTCCGGGCGCACAAATTCAGCGGAAAGGCGGCCGAAAAGATCGCGGCCGCCGGTGGAACGACAGAGGTGGTCAATCGGGTAATTGGATAATCGGGTAATCGAGTAATTACCCGATTACTCGATTACCCAATTGCCAAATTCATGGTCGCATTTTATGGATAGCCTGAAAAACATCTTCACCGTTTCGGATCTCCGGAACCGCGTGCTGTTCACGCTGGGCATGCTCGCCGTGTTCCGCATCGGCGGACAC
>Ga0307310_10000897_pt1 | contig 10592 bp, 12 predicted proteins | sample ER_DNA_197_FD_194502 | JGI IMG/M metagenome (GOLD analysis project Ga0307310, IMG submission 194502) | Bulk soil microbial communities from the East River watershed near Crested Butte, Colorado, United States - ER_DNA_197 | ecosystem: Environmental > Terrestrial > Soil > Floodplain | place...
TGGTTAGCCCTGACGCTGCTTGTGCTTGGGATTGCGCTTGCAGATGATGCGAGTCACACCGTCGCGCTTAACGACCTTGCAGTGCTCACAAATCGGCTTCACGCTACTGCGAACTTTCACGGTCACTCCGTGTGCAAAAAAGAACGGTACTTATTGCGGCCAGACATGAAGGGTAATGATGCCCACGACACCACGCAAGTCCGCGCCGCTGCTCACGCTACGGGCCCACGCCGGCTCCGCCGCTGGCGCTGGGACGACCTCATTGCCATACGAGACTTGACTGGATGTCGCTCGCGACTGCGGCCATTGCCGCAGCGGGGTCGAGCGCTCCGGTAACGGCGCGCCCGAGCAGGAGATAGCGGGCGCCGGCCCGGGCCGCCTCGCCCGGTGTCACGGACCTGGCCTGATCATGGGCCGCGCCGCCCGGCAAGCGGAGCCCCGGCACCAGGGGCGCAAGCGCGGCGCCGAATCGTGCACGGACGGACGCCACTTCCCGTCCGCTGCACACGATGCCGTGAACTCCCGACTGATGGGCGAGCGCGGCCAGGCGCATCACTTCGTCGTCCACCGAGACCGTCTCACGGCCCCATGCATCCGCGACCGACTCGGAGTCGAGCGACGTGAGAATGGTCACAGCGAGCACTCCACAGTCGGATCCGGCGCCTTCTGCCGCCGCGTGCAGCATCGCCGCGCCCCCCGACGCGTGCACGGTGACGAGCGTGGCGCCGACGGCACACGCACTCATGCACGCCTTCCGGACGGTGTTCGGAATGTCGTGGAACTTGAGATCGAGAAACACGTCGCGTCCGCGATCGCGCAATGCGGCTACGACGGCGGGACCTTCGCGTGTGAACAGCTCGCTGCCGACTTTGTAGAAATGACAACTCTCCCCGAGCCGTTCGACGATCGACAGCGCGTCGTGAAGAGTCGGCACGTCGAGCGCGACGATGACCGTCGGCGCGACGGCACTCAAAGGCTCGGACGGATGTCGGGTCACGGAGACCACTCCAACGTTCCGATCAGCTGCGCGACCGAGGTGCGCTCGCGCGCACACCAGCGCCCGAGCTCGGCGACGATTCGTGCCGGCGCGCGGGGATCACGCATTGCCGCGGTGCCGACTCCGACCAGACTTGCGCCAGCCATCAGATACTGCAGCACGTCATCGCCCGACTCGACGCCACCAATGCCGAACAGCGGAACGTCAGGCAGCGCACGATGGACCTTCCATGTCGCGAGTACGCCGACCGGCAGGAGCGCGGTACCGCTCACTCCCCCACTCCCAAACCCGAGTGCGGGGCGGCGGCGCGCAACATCGACGACGAGACCGGGAATCGTGTTCACAAGCGAAATCGCGTTGGCGCCTGCCTCCACCGCCGCGGATGCGGTGGCGGCGATATCTCCGAGCGTCGGCGACAGCTTGACGAAGAGTGGTCGCTTCGTCGCGGCGCGAGCGCCACGCACGACGGACTGCAGCGCAATACGATCCGATCCGAACTCCATGCCACCCGCCTTGACGTTCGGACAACTCACATTGAGCTCGTACGCGTCGACGCCCGCATGCTCCGTCGGCAGGGTTTCCTCGATACCGGCGATCACCGTCGCGAAATCCTCGACAACGCTGCCAACGACATTCACGATGACTCGTGGACCGTCCGGGCCGATGTGCTCACGGAGCCACGGCAAGTGCTCGCGGCGGACCGCCTCGAGGCCTGGGTTGGCAAGACCGACCGCGTTGATCATGCCCCCGGCGAACTCGGCGACGCGGGGCGACGGAGCGCCAGGACGTGGCGCGATACTGACGGCCTTGGTCACCAGGCCACCGAGCACGCTCAAGTCCATGACCCCGGCGAGCTCGCGGCCATAGCCGGCGGTTCCGGCTGCGAGAACGACTGGATTCGAGAAGCGAATTCCAGTCGCATCCGTCACCAGTCGCGAATCGCTTGCCGTCGGCGCTGAGGTCATGGTGGACCAGAAGGAGATGCGCGCACTGTTTCCGCCCGATGGACGCCAAGGCTGTCACCGTACACCACTATCGCGTGCGCCCATGCGCTACGCAACGCCGCCTCGGGCTGCGCGATCGACAGCGAGTCGGACGAATCCTTGCCGTCGATCGCGAGCACGTAAGGCGACGTAGGCCAGCGCCGGCGCGCTTCTGTCGCGTATGCGGTCGCCGAGTCCCCGGACAGCGCGCCTGCAGCGAGCCACGCCTTGGGCGCGAGTGGTGAATCCGGCGGAAGTCCAACGAAGAGCGTGCGCGCCAGACGCACTGCACGCAGGCTGTCGCGCGCGACTTCGGCGGCCAGGAAGCGTCCAGCGCCGGTCTCCGGCTGCTCGCGCTCGAGCACCCGCACGAGGAGAAGAGCGTCGCCGAGTCGACCGCCGTCGAGCGCCGGCCGCGCGCGTCGAAGGAGATCTGCGACTTCTGCCGCCGACGTCGCCTGACCAAGCGACAGCTGAGCAAGGAGCTCACGTGCCCGGCCGACGACCGCGCTATCCGCGGACAGCCGCGGCACGGCGGCGAGAACGTCTTGCGCCTCTGCGTCCCGGCCACTCGACGCGAGCAACTCGCCGATCGCGATTCGCACGCGGGCCTTCTGCGTCGAGGGCGCGCGTGAGCCTGCTACCGCCACGGCAAGGCGGAGCGCGACGGCGCTGTCGCCGGCACTCCACAGGCGACGCAGAATGTCGGGCATCTCGTCGCGCACGTCCCCGACGGCAATGCGGCGGGCCAGCAGCGACTCGGCGCGCTGCGCCCGTCCGACGCCAAGAGCATCGCGCGCAAGCAGCCACTCGGCAGCGCCAGCGTCGACAGCGGAGAGAACGCGCGCGGCGTTGGCCTCGTCGCCGAGCGCGAGAAACGCGCGCGCGCTGAGCCGCGCTGCGGGCACGGCGAGCTCTCGTTCACTCGATCGGAGGAGCGGTGAGAGAACGGTCAGCGCCTCGGCGTATCGCCCTTCAGACGTTAGGCACCGCCCGCTGGCGAGGGCGGCCCGATCGCGCTCGGCCTTGCTCCGCGCGTGTCCGCTGTATGCATCGAGCCGTGTCAGCGCGGCGCCGCACGAGCCGGTAAACGCAAGCCCGCGGCCGGCGAGATAGAGCGCTTCCGTCGCCCAGCGGCTCCGCGGATAGCGCGCGAGCACCGTTTCCGCTGCGGCGGCGGCGAGCGCGAAGTTCCTCGTTGCCGCGCTGTCATCGCCGGCAAGCAGTGCAAGCTCGGCGGCACGGTCGGCGCGCCGGGCATTGTAGACGCCGTTGTAGTACGCACAACCCAAACCGATGCTCACGAGGGCAACTGACCCGAATCGCGCAGCACCGAGACGCATGCGCGCGGGTCCGAGTTTCACCGCGTGCCCGGCGTCACGCGCCGCTCATATCGATTCAGATAATCGACCGTTGCTTCGGCAATCGCGCCGGCGATTCGCTGCTGCCGCGTTCCGTCCGAAAGAAACGTCGCGTCGAATCTATTCGTCCCGAACCCGATCTCGATCAGCACCGCGGGCATGAAGGACGTGCGCAGTACCGAGAAATTCGCCTGCCGCACACCACGGCTGGGGCCCGGATGGACGCGTCCGAGCGAACGCTGCATGCTGCCAGCGAGATCGCTCGATTCGCGCAGATGCTCGTTCTGCGCCATGTCGTTGATGATGAACGCCAGCGGATCGCCTTTCGGGGCGTGCACGCCCGTCTCGAATCGTACAGCCTCGTTCTCCATCCGTTCGACGCGAAGTGCTTCCTCGGTCTTCGCCTCGGCGAGAAAGTATGTCTCGAACCCTCTCGTCGCGGCTGGCTCCTTCCAGTTCGGATTGGCCGCATTGACGTGGATCGACAGAAAGAGATCGCCGTGGCTGCGGTTGGCGATTCGTCCGCGATCGGCGAGCGCAATCAGCGTGTCGGTCGTACGCGTCATCACGACCGTCATGCCGCGTGCGCGCAGCGCCGTCGCCACCCGCTTCGCGACTGCGAGCGTGATGTCCTTCTCGACAATGTGCGGCCCCTTTCCGATTGGCCCATCCATGCCGTTGTCGGGACCGCCGTGGCCCGCATCGACGACGACGATGCGCTGCTTTCTTCTGCCGGATTTCGCTGGTACGGATGGCGGCAGCACGATTCCGGCCGGCCCGGAGAACGAATCACGCATCGCCGGATCGTTGGCCGACGCGACGCGTCGCAGCAGCGCGCTGTCGGAGACTCGCATCTCGTCTCGCGCTGCATCGTACATAACGCCTTTCACGACGCGAGGCACGACGTCACTGAGCAGTTGCATGGGGACGAGCAGCCGGCCTTCGACGACGACGGGTGCGACGGCGAGCGGATAGACGTCCGTCCCCACGCGCGCGAACGGAACGCGCTCCGCGATGTCGATCTCGGCGCCGCCGATCGTGAGGATGTAGTGGCCGTTCGGCAACTGTCGGACAGTCGCGGCCAGCGCGGGACCGAGAAGGTCGGCACGAATCGATGGACCCGCCACTGTCTGCGTTATCGGCACGACGACGGTTCGCTCCCCGGCGCGAATCGTCATGTTCGCCGGTCCCGCCAGCTGGAGCGCGAGGAGGACGCCGACTACCACGCGGCGCTCCTGCCGGCGCGCACGCTCATCGGCGCCGCGAAACCGCGCGAGCGATCTCGCGATTGGCGTCGCGCTCGCGCTCGGTGTCGCGCTTGTCGTGCAGCTTCTTTCCCTTGCCGAGTGCCATCGTCACCTTCGCTTTCCCGTGCTTGAAGTAGAGATCGAGCGGAATCAGCGTCAGGCCCTGCCGCTCGACGGCGCCGATGAGACGCCGGATCTCCTTGCGGTGGAGCAGCAGCTTTCGCGTGCGCTCCGGCTCGTGATTGAACTGATGTCCGGCGTCGTATGGCGAGATGTGCAGGTTGAGCAGGAAGACTTCGCCGTCCTTCAGGATACCGTAGGCGTCGGTGAGCGTCGCTTTGCCATTGCGCAGTGACTTGACCTCGGTTCCGGTGAGCACGATCCCCGCTTCCCACGTCTCCAGAATGTGGTAGTCGTATCGAGCGCGTTTGTTCCGGGCAATCGGTTCGATCTCGTCTTTGTCGGGAGTCGCCATGCTGACGTCGCGCTACGCGCGGGAGGAGAAGGCGCGCCGTGGAAGCATGCAGCGCACCGCGTCGCAAGTTAGACGCGGCCTCATGGAGCAGCAACGCCGCGCGTTGACGCAGTGTAACGCTCCGTCTATATTTTTCGCTTCATGCCGGAGTGGTGGAACTGGTAGACGCGCTGCGTTCAGGGCGCAGTGGGCTAACGCCCGTGGGGGTTCGAGTCCCCCCTTCGGCACTAACGCTGGCTCGCCGGCGTGACGCAAGGCACCATGACACACTCGCGGCCCGCGTGCGCTCACGCGGGCCGCGATCGTTCTTTCCCCGACAGTAAACGCGCTAACGTCCAGCTGCCTCCGACGGCACTACGTTCTCCGGCAGTGTCACGTCGCCGAACTCGCGTCGCAACGCGCCGTTCGCCGAGGCGAGCGCCTGCTCGACGATCTCGCCAGCACGCACGGCAGTGTCTTCGGACGCCGACGTCGGTCGACCGAGAAAGGTCAGCAGCACCTGTCCGAGGCGCTGTCTGGTCGGCGTCGTCTGACGGGCGGCGAGCACCTCGCGATAGGCGGCGAGCCGCTCATTGAACTGGCGGAGCGCGACCTCGGCGCGGTCGCGCGCGATCGTCCGGTCGCCGTGAAATGATTCTGTCAGGGCGCGGCCGACGGCGGCGGCGGTGCGATCGTCGACGGCGTCGCGCTGCGCAGCAAGCATGCCGGCGGCACGGCGCGCGTAGCGGAGCTCCCAACGCGCGTGGTCCTCGTCGCCGTTAGGCTCGAGCGCGGTCAGCCAGGCGATCTGTTCCGGCTCCGGTTCGGCGAACAGCGACTGGACAAACGAAATGGCGTGGCGCTTGAGGCGCCACGCCGCGAGAAACCCGCCACCGGACATCATTCCGTCGGCCGTTAGGCCTGGAGCACGGGGAGCGGCTGGCGTCCCCCTTCGCGCTCGGCCGGAACGAGCTCCGGCACGGCGGGCGCGACGACGAGGCCGATTCGGCCGCGAACAACGCTCTCCTCGGCGAGGAGGTCCGCCAGATGTACACCCTCGAGCACGTCGTCGATCCGCTGCTGGAGGAGCATCCAGACTGGCCGGATGCTGCAGTCCCCGGACGCCGCGCACCGCGCTTCTTCGACCGGGTGACTCACGCAATGCAGGTCGAACGTCGCTAGCTCCGATGCGGCGATGACCGCGCGCACGCTGATCTCGGCAGCCGGCCGGGAGAGCGAATATCCACCGTGCGCGCCGCGCGTGCTGCGGACGATGTCCGCACGGCGCAGGCGGAGGAGGATCTGCTCGACGTAATCGGCGGGGAGACGCTCCAGGGCCGCGACCTGTCGGCCGGTGACCGGCCCTTCGGTCGCGCGGCGCGCGAGGTGTAGCGCGCAGATCAGGCCGTACTCGGCCCAGGTGGTGATTCGCACGCCTTGAGGATAGGCAGCGCGAGAGAGCGAAACAAGGGGCGAAGCGGCTCAGCCGGCGGCGACCGCTCCGTGCGCGCCGCCCGGCACGCCGATCTCCGTCATCTTCCTGAGATCAAGCACCTCGTCGATCTGGTCGGCAGGAATCACCTGATCGCGCTTCACCATGTCACGGATGAGCAGGCCCTCCTTCACGGACTTCTTGCTGATCTCGGCCGCCTTCGCGTAACCGATCTGCGGCGCGAGTGCCGTTGCCAGGGCAGCGGAGCGCTCGACCCAGTACTCGCACATCTCGCGGTTCGCCTCGATCCCCTTGACGGCTTTCTCGGTCAGCACGGTCGTCGCGTTCGTGAGGATCTGCATCGACAGCAGGACGTTGAAGGCAATCACCGGCATCATGACGTTCAGCTCGAGCTGCCCGTGTTCAGCAGAGATCGAGACCGTCGTGTCGCAGCCCATCACCTGGTAGCAGACCTGGTTCACCATCTCGGGTATCGACGGGTTGATCTTCCCCGGCATGATCGAGGAGCCGGGCTGCACGGCGGGAAGCCGGATCTCGTCGAAGCCGGTGCGCGGCCCGCTTGCCATCAGCCGCAGATCGCTGACGATCTTGCTCAGGTCGACGGCGAGCACGCGAATCGCGGCGCTGAATCCAGCGACGTCTCCCATGCTCTGCATGAGCTGGATGCGATCCTTGCCGACGCGGAGCTCGAGGCCTGTGATCTTCCGGAGATGCACGACGATCAACGCCGGATACTCCTTCTCCACTGTCACGCCCGTGCCGACGGCGCTGCCGCCGATGCCGAGGTCGCGCAGGTAATCTGAAGCCTCCTGTACGCGACGAAGCCCGCGGTCGATCGATCCCGCGTAGGCCGTAAACTCCTGGCCAAGCCGGATCGGCATCGCGTCCTGAAGATGCGTGCGTCCCGCCTTCACGATGTCGTCGAATTCGCGTCCCTTCGCGGCGAGCGCGTCGCGCAGCTGCTCGAACGCGGCCACAAATGCCCCAAGTCGAGACAGGCAGGCGAGGCGAATGTTGGTCGGGATCGTGTCGTTGGTGCTCTGTGCCATGTTGACGTGATCGTTCGGATGCACCGGCGTGTAGGTGCCGCGCGCTCCACCGAGGATCTCGTTTGCCCGATTGGCGAGCACCTCGTTCACGTTCATGTTGTGCGACGTGCCGGCGCCCGCCTGGAACGGATCGACGACAAACTGATCGCGATATTTTCCGGCGAGCACCTCGTCAGCCGCCGCCACGATGGCGTCAGCGAGCTTCCGGTCCAGCCGCCCCGTTTCCTTATGCGTCAGGGCGGCAGCTTTCTTGATCCATACCTGCGCAAGAACGAACGGTTCGAGTGGACTCAGTCCGCTGATCGGGAAGTTCTGACGGGCACGCAAGGTCTGCACGCCGTACATGGCGGCCGCTGGCACCTCGAGCGGGCCGAGCGGATCCTTCTCGGTGCGGAAGGCGTCGGGCATGGAGCAAGCTCCTCGAAGGTCGTTAGGCCGATCTACTTGATCTCTTTCTTGTCCAAGGTGTTGAGGAGCAGGATCGCCGCGTCGCCGGCCGTCGCCACAGAGGTGAGATAGCGAGTGAAATGAACCTCGTGATCCAGTGGATTGTCATCCTCGCCAGCCCTTTCCCAGCCAATCAGGAACTGCTCCGGCACCACGAAGTCGCCATCGTCGAGGAGACTGCAGATGATCTGCGCGTCGAGCTCGGTGGAGGTGGGGTCGCTCTTGTAGACCAGCGCGACCTCCATCGCCGTGTTGCTGTTCGTCGAGGGTGACCAATGGATGGCCAGGCCGCCGGTTCCGCTGGAATCGGCGACCGAATCGAATGTGAAATCTTCGACCGTCTTTCCACTAACGATGATGGCGGGGAAACCACCCGCCGCGCCCGGAACGGTGATCGTCGACGAGTCGCTGCCCGGGTACAGCGTCGGCGTGGTCGCGTTCGTGTAAATGTTCGGATTCACCTCGTCCGCCAAGCCCTTGAGCAGCTGTACGGTACGCGGAGCTGCGCTTGGACCTCTGAGCGTGAACTGCGTCGGCGTACCCGGATCGAGCCATTGAGAAGGCCCCGTGCCTGTCACGTTCACCGGCTGCGGACCGGAGCAGGAATTTGTGACCGCCCTGCTGTCCGAGTAGTTGAAGCCGCGTTCGGAGAAGAAATAGCCAAACGCCTGTGCAACAAATCCGCTCGGGCTGTCCACGTTCGGAATGCTGCGGACGGTCACGATCGAAATCGGCTTCAGCGGCGGCAGGTCCGTCGTCAAATTGCAGCCTGCCACTACCACCACGGCCAGCAGGAGGGCCGACGTATTACGTGTCATGGTACCTCGGGAGTGAGTGCACACATCAGCGAGTCACGGGAACGTGAAGCGCCTCGGCGAATCGGTTGAAATAGTTGAACAGCGCGACGACGGACGTGATCTCGACAATCTGGGGAGCACTCCAGTGACACGCGAGTTCCTCGTACACCCTATCCGAAGCGGTGCTCCCGGTGGGGGTGATCGCCTCAGCGAAAGCTATCGCCGCACGATCACCGGGCGCGAGACCTTCGAGGTCCCCTCGCCCCATCGCCTCGATCAGCGAATCGGCCGCGCCCAGCCGCCTTGCCAAGGCGGTATGGGACGTCAGTCAATACTCGCAACCGTTGATCTGCGAGACCCTTACCGATAGCAGCTCCTTCAGCAGCACCGGCACTTCGCCGGGACCCATCACCGCGGCCATGTGGTCACGCAGCGTACGCACGATTTCCGGGCGGTGCGCGGCAACGCGAAACAGATTCGGCACCACACCGCGCTCTCTCACGAACGCCTCGAACGTCGGCTTGACGCTTTCCTCGATCTCGCCTGGCGCGAGCCGCGGAAGGCGCGCTTCCGGATGATCTGTCATAACTCCCTCCGTTGCGCACGCACAGCGAGTGCGAGCGCGATCAGCGCGGCGAACGCCGCGATACCAAGCCAAGCGACGGTCAGTCCGTGGAGCCGGCCGAACGCGACACGGCGCGCGTCACCGGCGGGAAGTGAATCGAGCGATCCCCCAATCTGCGCACGGATCGCCGCGATGCGCGGCGCGATGCCGAATTGTGCGATCGCGCACGACACAACGGTCACGAACCCAGCCACGATGCGCCCCGTCACCGGCGTGCGCGGTGACACACGCCACTCCACCAGCATGACGACGAGACCGGCGACAGCGCCAGTGTAGAACAGCACGGGCAAGACACGTCCAACAATCGCGCCGGCAAGGGCCCGTGTGGGCAGCGCCGCGAACACCGCAGGGGCGACCACCGCCACGAAGAACAGCGCTGCCCCAAGCCAGATCCCGAGCACGATGATCTCGACGAGCGCGCCGGTGGCCCGGTTCACCCGCGCACCACGCGAGCGACACCGTTGAGAAAGGGATTCGTGTCGAGCTCGCGGCCGATCGTCGTCGCCGGTCCATGGCCCGCATATACGGCGAGCGCAGGGTCCAGCGCCGCGACGCGAGCGAGCGATTCTGCCATACGGCGTGGGTCGGAGAGCGGCAGGTCCGTCCGCCCGATCGAGCCCGCGAAGAGCAGATCACCAGCGAGCACAATTCCGTTGCCGACGAACACGCAGTGGCCCGGTGCATGACCTGGCGTGTGGAGCACCGTGAACTCGAGCGCGCCGACGGTCAACGTCGCGCCATCCGTCAGATCCGCGTCGGCTGGCGGTGGGTCGTCAAATGGCAGACCGTAGGCCGCCGCCTGGGCGGCGCCGCGCACATAGAGCGGCTCGTCGGCCGGATGGAGCAGGATCGGCACGGGCCACTCGCGCCTAACGGCGGCAATGGCTCCGATATGGTCGATGTGCGCGTGCGTGAGCCAGATTGCCTCGAGCTCGGCACCCGACGCGCGAATGGCGCGCACGAGCCGCTCGCCTTCAGCGCCAGGATCGACGATCACCGCCCGACCCGCCGTCTCATCGACGACGAGATAGCAGTTCTCCTGAAAGGCGCCGACCGTGTGCGAGGAGACTCTCACTGATTCACGAAGCCACTTGGATGCGCGCCGTCAGGTGTACCCGCCGGCGCGGATGTGCGCTGACTCCACAGCTTCGGCCTCGCGCGCCGCGGGGGAGGCAGACG
>Ga0307310_10000898_pt1 | contig 10581 bp, 7 predicted proteins | sample ER_DNA_197_FD_194502 | JGI IMG/M metagenome (GOLD analysis project Ga0307310, IMG submission 194502) | Bulk soil microbial communities from the East River watershed near Crested Butte, Colorado, United States - ER_DNA_197 | ecosystem: Environmental > Terrestrial > Soil > Floodplain | place: USA...
CTTCGTTCGGCCGGCATCTACGTCCCGCGCGGCCTGGTGTCGACCCTCGTCATGTGCGCAGTGCCGGCGCAGGTCGCCGGGGTGGAGCGGATCGTCGTGATGACGCCGCCCGAGGGCTCGGGTCTCGTCGCTGCTGCGGCCCAGCTCCTCGGTGTCGGTCAAGAAGTATGGGCGGTCGGCGGGCCGCAGGCCATTGCCGCGCTCGCGTACGGAACGGACTCGATTGCACGAGTGGACAAGATCGTGGGGCCGGGCAACGCGTACGTGAACGAGGCCAAGCTGCTGGTCGCGGGTGACGTGGCGATCGACCTTCCGGCTGGCCCCTCCGAAGTAGTCGTCCTGGTCGGAGCGGACGCGGACCGGCACGTCGCCGAACTCGAACTCGCGGCCCAAGCCGAGCACGGGCCCGGCACGATCTGCCGAATCGTGGACGTGAACGGCGACGTCGAACGGGCGCTCGAGGAGATCGAGGCGCTCGCGCCCGAGCACCTCGTCCTGCTCGGCGCCGACGCCGAGGGGCTCGCTCCACGCGTCCGGAATGCGGGCGCCGTCTTCGTCGGGCCGTGGTCCGCTGTCGCGGCCGGTGACTACGCGACCGGAGGCAACCACGTCCTCCCCACGGGCGGGTGGGCGCGAGCAGTTGGCGGACTCGGGCTCGAGAGCTTCATGAAGCCGCTGACCGTGCAGCGGCTGACGCGTACGGGCCTTGCACGCGTGCGACCCGTGGTCGAGTCACTGGCCGCAGTCGAGGGAATGCCGGCACACGCGGAGGCGATGAACAGATGAGGACGCTGCCGGCCGCGTTCGCCGCCTACAAGTGGGCACCGTCGACCGAGGAGCTCGCTCGCCTGGTCGGCCTCGATCCGATCGACATCGTCCGCTTCGACGGGAATGTTCCCGCCTCGCCTGCCGCGTCCGCCCGTCCCGCGACGGTGGCCGGTGCGCTCGCGCGCGTGAACGAGTACCCGCACGGCGGCTACCCCGAGCTACTCCGAGCGATCGCCGATTACGCCGGCGTCGAGCCGGAGAACATCGTCCTCGGCGCCGGTGCCGACGACCTCATCCTGCTCTGCGCGCGCGCTTTCGCCGGCCCAGGCGACCAGCTCGCGATCGCCGACGAACCGACCTACCCGCTCTACGCCATCGCCGCCGCACTCGCGGGCGCAGAAGTCGGAACGGACGATCCGGTGGTGACCTTCTGTTGTCGGCCGAACAACCCGACCGGGGCGCTCGACCCGCTGCCGGCCGCTCGACCGCTCGTGGTCGACGAGGCGTACTACGAGTACGCCGGCGACACGGCGGCGGAGCTCATCGAGGACGGCGTGATCGTCCTGCGGACGTTCTCGAAGGCATTCGGGCTAGCGGGTGCGCGCGTCGGCTACGCACTGGCCGCCGCCGACACGGCGACCGAGCTCAACCAACGCCAGGCTCCGCTCGCGGTCGCGACAACCTCGGCCGCGCTCGCGCTCGCGGGGCTCGCCGAGCCACCCGACGTCACCGACCAGATCGAGGAGCGAGACCGAACGACGCGGGCGCTGGGTGCACTCGGGCTCGAGCCGCTGGCGTCCCGAACGAACTTCCTGTTCGTGCCACTCGACGAACCGGAGATAGTCGGCGAGGCGTTGTTGCGCCGCGGACTCGTCGTCCGTGTCTTCCCGACCGGAATCCGCTTCAACGTGCGCGACCGCGAAGACGACGATCTTCTGCTGGAGGGGCTCGCGCATGTGCTCGACCGCACCGCGCCGGTGGCACCTGCCGGCACGCGAAGAACGCGAAGACTCCGTACAACGGCGGAGACCCGCATCCGCGTGCGCCTGTCGCTCGACGGTGCAAGCCGTGTGCGGATCTCGACGGGTGCGGGCCTCTACGACCACCTGTTCGAGCAGCTCGCCTTTCACGCGGGCTTCGACCTCGTCCTCGAAGCGGTAGGCGATCTGGAAACAGGGCCGCATCACACTGTCGAGGACACCGCGCTCGCGCTCGGCGAGGCGCTCGACAACGCGCTCGGCGATCGCCGCGGCATCGCTCGCTACGGCGACGCCGTTGTCCCGATGGACGACGCGCTCGCCCGTGCCTCCATCGACCTCGGCGGCCGCGCGTGGGCCGACGTGCGCCTCGAGCGCGACCCCGGGCTCGCGCAGCACGCGCTGCAGAGCCTTGCGCAGGCCGGGCGCCTCGCGCTGCACGTCGAATCGACCGGCACCGACGAGCACCACGTTGCCGAAGCCGCCTTCAAGGCGGTCGGGCGCGCGCTGCGTACGGCTGTGCGAGCGGAGGGCGCGGGAATTCCTTCGACGAAGGGCGTCCTGTGAACGTCGCCGTCTGCGACTACGGCGCCGGCAACGTTCGCTCTGTCCTGGCCGCGTTCGCACGGCTCGACGCCGACGTCTGCATTGCGGACACCCGCGCTGCGGTCGCCACCGCCGACCTCGCCGTCCTGCCCGGGGTGGGCTCGGCTGCCAGTGCAATGGCCGTCCTGCGCGAGCGCGGCCTCGACGAGGCGCTGCGCGCGCGGGTCGCAGGAGCCGGCCCGACCCTCGGCATCTGCCTCGGGCTGCAACTCGCGCTGGATCGAAGCGACGAGGACGGTGGTGTCGAAGGGCTTGGACTCATCCCGGGCCGCGCCGTGCGACTGCGCGAGGGCCGAGTGCCGCGGATCGGCTGGGCCGAGGTCGAGCCCGGCGGCGACGCGTACTACTTCGCCCATTCCTACGCCGCCGAGACTCCCGCCGCGTCGGCGACGTCCGAGGGAATCGTCGCCGAGGCGCGGTTCGGCAGCTTCGTCGGCGTTCAGTTCCATCCGGAGAAGAGCGGAGCCGCCGGCGCGCGGTTTCTGAAGCGATGCCTCTCCCCCGTCTGATTCCCTGCCTGGACGTCGCCGCCGGCCGCGTGGTCAAGGGTGTGCGCTTCGAGAACCTTCGCGACATGGGCGACCCGGTCGAGCTAGGGGCGGCGTACTCCGACGCCGGCGCGGACGAGCTGGTCTTCCTCGACGTGAAGGCAACCCTCGACGGGCGTCCGGCGCTGCTCGAGCTCGTCGGACGCGTGGCCGAGCGGCTCGCGATTCCGTTCACCGTCGGTGGCGGCGTGCGCAGCGCCGCCGACGGCGCTTCGCTTCTTCGCGCCGGAGCGGACAAGGTCTCGGTCAACACGGCTGCACTCGATCGGCCTGCGCTGATCTCGGAGCTGGCGGATCTGCTCGGCTCGCAGGCGGTCGTGGTCGCGATCGATGCAGCGGACGGAGAGGCCCGGGCCCGAGCCGGAACCGAGCCAACCGGCCGGAGCGCTGTCGACTGGGCCGTCGAAGCCGAGGAGCGCGGCGCGGGTGAGATCCTGCTGACCTCCATGAACGCCGACGGTACACGTGCCGGCTACGACCTCGAGTTGACGGCCGCGGTCGCGGCTGCCGTCACGGTGCCGGTGATCGCGTCCGGCGGCGCGGGCGGCGCGCAACACGTGGCAGACGCGCTTGCGGTCGCCCAGGCGGCATTGCTCGCATCGATCCTGCACGAGCGCCTCGACCGCCTGAGCTCGCTTCGAGAAGAACTGCACGGGCTGGGGGTCTCGTTACGAGATGCAGCGTGAGCTGCGCGCAGCGATCGTCCAGGATGCGGACACCGACCGCGTCCTGATGCTCGCGTGGATGGACGAGGAAGCGCTTCGTCTCACACGGGAGCGCGGCGAGGCGCATTTCTTCAGCCGCTCACGGAACCGCCTGTGGCACAAGGGCGAAACGTCCGGCAACACGCTCGCGGTCGAGGAGCTGAGAGAGGACTGCGACGGCGATGCGATCCTGCTGCGCGTACGTCCTGCCGGTCCTGCCTGCCACACCGGGTCGATGTCGTGCTTCGCGCCATGGCTCTGGCGGGTCGTGGCGGAGCGGGCCGCGACGAGACCCGAGGGCTCGTATGTCGCGGCATTGCTCGAAGGCGGTCCGGAGGCCGCCGCGCGCAAGGTCAGCGAGGAGGGACTCGAGGCGGCACTCGCCGGCGCGGGAGAAAGCGACGAGCGGCTGGTCTCCGAGCTTGCAGACCTCTGGTTCCACAGCTATGTCCTGCTCGCCGCGCGCGGTCTCGATCCTGCCGCCGTCGAACGCGAGCTCCGGGAACGGCACGACTCCGCGCAGTCGTCGTGAGCGCGAACGCACGTGCGGAGGCCGACGCCCCGCTGCGCCGCAACGTCCGGCTGCTCGGCGCCGTGCTGGGCAACGTGCTCGTCGAACAGGAAGGGCAGGACTTGCTCGAAGCCGAGGAACGGATCCGGCTGCGCGCCCGCCATGCCCGTGCCACCGGTGACGTCGACGCCGTCCGCGATGCGGTACGGACGTTGTCGCCCGACGACCAGGCGAAGGTTCTCAGGGCATTCGGCCTGTACTTCCAGCTGGCGAACATCGCCGAGCAGCATCATCGACTGCGCCGCCGGCGCCAGTACGCCGCGGAGGATCAGCAGGCGCCGCGCGAGTCCCTCGCGGATGCATTCGAACGTCTGCGCGACGTCGACACGGAAGAGCTCCATGCACGCGTGTCACGGGTCTCGCTCGAGCTCGTTCTGACTGCGCATCCGACCGAAGCGACGAGAAGGACGATCTTGCTCGCGCACCTGCGCGTCGCCGAACTGCTTGCGGCGCTCGACGACGCAGCCTCCACGCAGGAAGAGCAGCAGATTGAAAACGAGCTCGGCGAGCAGATCACGATTCTTTGGCAGACCGACGAAGTGCGTCACGGGCGTCCGCGCCTCAGCGACGAGATCCGCCATGGTCTGTGGTTCTTCGAGCACAGCCTGCCCGGCGCGGCCGAGCGGCTGCTCGCGGAGCTCAGGGCACGCCTGCCGGATGCGCCCTCGCCGCTTTCGTTCGGAACGTGGATCGGCGGCGACATGGACGGCAATCCGGCCGCCGGCGCCGACTCGATTCGCGAGGCGCTCGATCGTGCGCGCGAGCTCGCGCTGGGGCGCTATCGGAGTGACGTGCGCGAGCTCGCGGTCGCACTTGCGATGCATCGGTCGCTGATCGAGATTTCGCCCGAGCTGGAGGAGTCGATCGCGCGCGACAAGCGCGAGCTCCCCGACTACGCGGAGACGATCGGACAGCGAAGCGAGCTCGAGCCGTATCGGCGCAAGCTCTCATTCATCTGGTGGCGGCTCGGAAACGACGGCTACGACCGTCCGGCGCAATTGCTCGCCGATCTCGACGTGCTCGCACGCAGTCTGGCGGCGAACCGCGGCGCACGCATCGCGGCCGGCCGGCTGGCGGCGCTGCGACGGCGGGTCGAGATCTTCGGCTTTCATCTCGCCAAGCTCGACGTGCGGCTCCATGCGAACGAGCTCCGCGAGTCGGGCACGCGGGCGCGTGACGCGCTGGCCGCCGCCGCCGAGGTCCGAAGGCGGCACGGCCCCGAAGCACTCGACACCGTGATCGTCTCCGGCACGACATCTGCCTCGGACGTGCTCACCGTCCTCGACCTCAGCGAGGAACCGCTCTCGGTCGTCCCGCTGTTCGAGACGATCTCGGACCTCGGCCGGGCGCCGGCGGTCGTGCGCGAATTGCTCGCTGAGCCGCGTTTCGCCGAACGGATGATCGAGCAACGCGATCGCCGCCTCGAGGTGATGGTCGGCTATTCCGACTCCGGCAAGGACGGCGGCTTCCTCGCGGCTCAGTGGGCGATCTACCGCGCGCAGGAAGGGCTCGTCGACGTCGCGCGTGACGCCGGCGTTGAGCTGACGATCTTCCACGGGCGCGGCGGCAGCCCGGGCCGCGGCGGCGGCCCGACGCACGCGGCGATCCTCGCGCAACCCGCCGGTCACCCGCCCGGCCGGCTGAAGCTGACGGAGCAGGGCGAGACGATCTCGTTCAAGTACGGCCTCCCTGGGCTTGCCCACCGCAACCTCGAAGCCGCGCTCGCCGGAACATTGCTCGCGGCGTTTCCCGAGGTTTCGGCTCACGCGCCGACACAGGAAGAGCGCGCAGCGCTCGACGACCTCGCGGAGCTGGCCGAACGGCGCTACCGCGGCTTCGTGCACGAGGACCCGCAGTTCGTGGACTTCTTCCGCGCCTTCACTCCCGCGGACGAGCTCGCCTTGCTCGAGATCGGGTCGCGCCCGACGCGAAGGCCCGAGAGCGCCGACTTCCTAGGCTCGCTGCGAGCGATTCCGTGGGTGTTCGCGTGGACTCAGAACCGGACGATCCTGCCTGCCTGGTTCGGCTGCGGCACGGCGCTCGGCAGCCTGGTCGATGCCGGCGAGGTCGACACCCTGCGCCGGCTCTACACCCGCCTGCCGTTCTTTCGCTCGCTCGTGGACACGCTCGAGATGACTCTGGCGAAGTCGAGCCTGGAGATCGCAGCGCAGTACGTCGAGCTCGTCCCGCCGGAGCTCGAGCCCACGCGCCTCTACACCGAGATCGCCTCCGAGCACGAGCGGACTGTCGACGCCGTTCTGCAGACGCTCGAAAGTCGCACGCTCCTGGAACGGCAGCCGGTGCTCCGCCGTTCGATCCAGCTGCGCAATCCGTACGTCGATCCGATGAACGCGATCCAGGTCGAGCTTCTCCGCCGGTTCCGCGGCGGCGACGACGATGCGCGGCTGCCGCTGATGCGGTCGATCGCCGGCATCGCAGCGGCGTTGCGGAACACGGGCTGACCGTCGGATGTTTGCGCGACAGGCCGAGGTGGAGTACCGTTCTCAGCTCGATGGCGCGCGCGATCCTTCTCTGCCTCAGCTTTATCGCGATTGCGCGCCCGCAAATGCGCTAGCCGGCTTTTCGCTTCCCCCGCCCCGCCGACTAGCACCAGCATCAGAGGTGGGGGAATGACTCAGACTGCGCTGCGCTGTCGCCTCTGTGAGCGTACGCAGCCGCTGACCGCGCGATCGATCTGCCCGACCTGCCAGGGCCCGCTCGACGTCGAGTACGGCCTCGAGCGCCTGGTAGTAAGGACGGACGGCGACGGTGCGCCCCGCTCGATGTGGCGATATGCGGAGCTGCTTCCGCACGTCCCGGCCGATCTGTCGACGCCGGGATTGACGCCGCTTGTCGAGGCACCGCGTCTGTCAGAGGCGCTCGGGATCCAGCTGCTGCTCAAGCTCGAAGACGCCAACCCGACGCATTCCTTCAAAGACCGGATCGCTGCGAGCGCCATCGCGGCTGCAGAGGCGTTCCAGTTCGAAACGCTGTGTTGCTCCTCAACGGGGAATCTCGGTGAAGCGCTCGCCGCCCGTTGTGCGAGCGTCGGGCTCGAGACCGTGCTCCTCTGCCCGGCCGGCGAGCCGCCGACGGTCGCGACCGCGACCTACGGAGCAAAGATCCTCAGAGTCGCGGACACCTTCGACGACTGTCGCGCGCTCGAACGACGGCTCGAGGAGCTGTTCCCCTGGGGGTTCGTCGAAGGCAATCTGCACGCGCTCGCATCGGAAGGCGCGAAGACGATCGCCTACGAGATCGCCGAGCAGCTCGGCTGGCAGCTACCGGATGCGGTCATCTCCCCGGCTGCGTCGGGAACGCTGTTCGCGAAGCTCGCGCAAGGCTTCGACGAGCTGACCGCGCTGCGAGCAGCGACAGGCACGCGCCCGCGGCTGTACGGGGCCCAGGCCGGCGGCTGCTCCCCGCTCGCGACTGCGTGGGCCGACGACCGGCCGCTGTCGAAGGTGCTCCCGGATACAGAGGTACGTTCGCTCGCGATCGGAGATCCTGCGTACGGCGAGCTTGCGGTCGGCGCCGCGCGGATGTCCGGGGGCGCGATCAAGGCGGTGCCGGAGGAAGAGATCGCCGAAAGCACCACCTTCTTTGCGCAGATGACAGGCGTGGATGCCGACTCCGCCGGCGGCGTCGCGTTCGGCGCTCTGCTCGAGCTCGTCCGCAGAGGAGACATCAGGCCCGGAGAGCGCGTTGTCCTCGTCGTCACGGGAACCGGGCTGAAACCGTACGCCTACGACGTCAGCTATTCGCCACAGGAGGTAACGAGCGATGTGGATGAGGCTCTGGCCGTACTAGGAGTGAGCTAGCTAACCGACGCGACAGCGTCGGCAGGTACGAGCCAGGAGCGCCCGAAGTCGGTCATCGCCTCGAGGATGGGAACGAGATCGCGACCCTTGTCTGTGAGCTCGTACTCAACCCGCGGCGGAGATTCGGGATAGCTGTGCCGCCGCACGATGCCGGCCTTCTGCAGCGCGCGCAGGCGCTCGGCGAGCGTGCGGCTGCTGATGCCGGCGCACGACTGTTCGAGCTCGCGGAAGCGGCACGTTCCCTCGGCGAGGTCGTAGATCAGCAACGCCGTCCACTTCGCTCCGATGATGTCGGCGGACGCTGCGACTGCTTCGCGCCGCGTGTCCGTGGTCATCCGCACCGCCACTGCGCGCAGTCTACCTCGGTGATCGGACCGGAAAACCCCAAACTAGGGGATCGTTACGCCGGCGTCGCTGGGCTCGGCCTCGGCTTCCTCGTATTCCGTCCCCTCCGCTTCGGCTTCGATCCGGCGCACCTCGTCCCTCGGGCGAATGAGCCGGAACTCGGCCACGCCCGCAGGCCAATCGGCCAGCAGGCGGGCGGCGCGGGCCGACCCAGTGTGCTCTTTGTGGCGCTCTACCAGGAGGCGCAGGCGCTCTGCGGCTGAGTCGTCGAGTTGCTCGGCGACGACGAGCTGCCCGTTGAGCCGAAGGTCGAGCAAGCCGGAAGGGTCGTGCACGAACGCCTCGCCGCCGGTCATGCCCGCGCCGATGTTCCGTCCGAACGGACCGAGGACGACGACAGTGCCGTTCGTCATGTATTCGCAGGCGTTGCTGCCGACGCCCTCCACTACCGCTGTTGCGCCCGAGTTGCGGACGGCGAAGCGCTCACCCGCGGAGCCGGCCAGGAAGAGCTCGCCGGCCGTCGCGCCGTAGAGGACCGTGTTGCCGGCGAGACACGGGTCGCCGGTGTCGTCAGCTGGGGGCCGGATCACGATGCGGCCTCCGCTCAGGCTCTTGCCGACGTAGTCGTTCGCCTCGCCGTCGAGGACGAACTCGACGCCCGCGTGCAGGAAGGCGCCGAAGCTCTGGCCTGCCGTCCCGTCGAAGCGAAAGTGCAATGGCTCGTCGGATCCGAGCCGCGCGAGCGTGCCGCCGAGCCGCGCGCCGACCGTGCGGTCGTCGTTGCAGATCTTGTAGAGCGGAGCCGGGGCCGACCGCTCGGCGGCGATGCGCTCGCCAAGCTCGCCGCCTGCGGCGACAGGCTTCTCCGCGCCGACGTAACGGAGCGCATCACCGTGCAGAGGTTCGAGGAGGCCGTCCAATCCGAGCAGCCCGGCGCGGCCCTCGGCTCGACGCCGTTGCAGAAGATCCGTCCGGCCGACCGCGCCGTCGAAACTGCGCAGCCCGAGTGCCGCGAGCTGACGCCGCACTTCCTCGGCCACGAGGAGGAGATAGTTCTCGACCATTTCCGGAGTCGCCGCGAACTTCGCGCGCAGCTCCGGACGCTGCGTCGCGATTCCGACAGGGCAGCTGTCGACGTGGCACGTGCGGACCATCAGGCACCCCTCGGCGAGGAGCAGAGCGGTGCCGAAGCTGACCTCGTCAGCACCGAGGAGCGCGGCGACGACGACGTCTCGGCCGGTCTTGATGCCCCCGTCCACACGCACGCGCACGCGGCCGCGCAGACCGTTGACGACGAGTGCGCGCTGTGTGTCCACGAGCCCGAGCTCCCAGGGGATGCCGGCGTTCTTGATCGACGACAGCGGACTTGCCCCGGTACCGCCGTCGGCCCCGGCGATGTGGACGACGTCAGCGAGCGCTTTGACCACCCCCGCAGCAACGAGCCCGACCCCGGCCTCCGCGACCAGCTTGACCGACACATCCGCGTCGGGGTTGACCTGCTTGAGGTCGAAGATCAGCTGCGCGAGGTCCTCGATCGAGTAGATGTCGTGGTGCGGCGGCGGCGAGATGAGCGCAACGCCGGGCTGAGTGTGGCGCAGTCGCGCGATCTCGGCCGTGACCTTGTGGCCGGGCAGCTGGCCGCCCTCACCGGGCTTCGAGCCTTGTGCGATCTTGATCTGGAGCTCGGAGGCGAAGGCAGCGTACTCGGCCGTGACGCCGAAGCGTCCCGAGGCAACCTGCTTGATGCGCGAGTTCCGGTCGGTCCGGAAGCGCGCCGGGTCCTCGCCGCCCTCGCCGCAGTTCGAACGAGCCCCGAGATTGTTGAACGCGCGCGCGATTGTCTCGTGTGCTTCGGCGGAGAGCGATCCGTGTGACATCCCACCAGACGAGAAGCGCCGCACGATCGACTCGGCCGGCTCCACCTCCTCGAGCGGGACCGGTTGCACAGCCTCCCGCATTTCGAGCAGGTCGCGCACCTCCATCGGCTCTCGTCCGTTGACGAGCTCGGCGAAGTCGGCGTAGCGCTCCCACCCGTTCGTCCGCACGGCACTGCGAAGCGCGTGCGCGGCGCTCATGTCGTCGCTGCGTGCCGCTGCCTGCAGCGCCTCCAGCACGTCCTGATTCGTCTCGTGCGGCTCGCCGCCTTTGCGGAACTTGAAGTAGCCCGGGTTCTCCAGGCGCGGCCGGACACCGGTGGCGGCGCGCGCACGCGCAACGGTCTCGTCCTCCAGCTCGGCGAGG
>Ga0307310_10000899_pt1 | contig 10580 bp, 6 predicted proteins | sample ER_DNA_197_FD_194502 | JGI IMG/M metagenome (GOLD analysis project Ga0307310, IMG submission 194502) | Bulk soil microbial communities from the East River watershed near Crested Butte, Colorado, United States - ER_DNA_197 | ecosystem: Environmental > Terrestrial > Soil > Floodplain | place: USA...
CGAACACCCCGAAGCCGGCCGCCGCGAAGACAGCGGCCCCGACTCCCGGTGCCAAGGCCCCCGCGCTGGCGGCTCCAACGGCTGCCGCCTTACCCGCGGATACCGCCCCCAAGGTGCTGATCAATCGCGAAGTATTTCAGTACGACGCGGCTGACCGCCGTGACCCGTTCGTATCGCTGCTCACGACCTCTGACCTGCGTCCCCTGCTCACCGACCTCAAGCTGGTCGCTGTTGCCTACGACCCGCGCGGGCAGAACTCTGTTGCGGTTTTGCGTGATGTCACGTCTAAGAGTCAGTACAGAGTGAAAGTTGGCCAGACGATAGGCAGAATGCGCGTCGCGGCCATCCAGGAGAAGGCTGTGATTTTCACGATCGAAGAGTTTGGCTACAGTCGCCAGGAACTACTGCCGATACAGCCGCCCGATTCGAGCAAAATGAGGCTCCGTCAATGAGTTTTCTGAAAGCGCTGCCAGCTGCAGCGCTCCTGTTTCTGCCAACGTCGGCCGCAACCGTTCACTCAGTCAGTGTAGTCCCGTCATCCGGGAAGACTGAAGTGGTGATCGGGGTCAACGCGTCCGTCGACGTGCAGGACTTCACGCTCGACTCTCCCGCCCGGGTTGTAGTCGATCTGAAGGGAGCCACTCTGGACATGTCGCACCGCACCTATGACAGGATTGCGCGTGGCGGCATCACCAACATTCGCTACTCGCAGTTCCGTCCGAACATCGTTCGCGTGGTGATCGAGATGGATGCGAAGCATCCATACGCAGTAACGCGCAACGACGGTGAAGTGCGCGTCGCCGTGACCGGCGGAAAGACGGACGACTACTCGTCGTGGTCATCGTTGGGCGATAAGGCGTATTACGCCGCTGCCCGGCCATCGCCTGCGCGCAGCGTCGCGACACGCGCCGTCGCCCAGAACGCCGCCCCACAAAGATCAGTGCCGCCGGCTCCGGCGGCTGTTCAGAACGTTCCAAAGGCAGTCTCTCAAGTTGAGTCGAGCACACCGCAGGTTGACGCGGCGGATTACACAGCTCCCGCCGAGGCCCCACATGCGAGCCTCGGGTCGACTTACGACAAGCCTGTTGCTCTCTTCTCGCAGGCCCAGCAGTCGCAGCAGCCGCCCATCACTGTAACGTTCCAGGACACCGACATACGCGATGTCATCGCATCCTTTGCGGCGTTCTCCGGACGCACCATCGTGGTCGGGAAGGACGTGAACGGCACTGTCACCGCCGAGATCCGGAATCAGCCGTGGGACGTCGCGCTGCGCGCGATTCTTCAGGGTCAGGGCCTCGCCGCCACGGAAGATGCCGTCTCCGGCATCATCACCGTCGATAGCTACGCCAACATCCTGAATCGCCAGGCCTCCGAGCCGCTCCAGACCCAGCTCATCTCGATCAACTACGCGCGCGCTCACATGCTCGTGCCGACGATCCAGCAGCTCCTCCAGAAGGACTGCCCGCAAGTTCCTTCCAGCGGCAATGTCGTCAGCAACGCCAGACCGACGTGCGCGGCTCGCGGGCTTGTCGCCGCAGACAGTACGACCAACACCCTGATCATCACGGAGACGGCTTCGCGCCTTGCCGACGTTCTTCAATACGTGCGCAGTCTCGACGTTCGCACTCCGCAGGTAGGCATCAAGGCCAAGATCATCTTCGTCAACAGAACGAACATCGAAGACATTGGCCTCTCGTACGACCTTGGGACAGGAACCGACCAGTTCTTCAGCCAGCTTGTGAAGCGCTCGGATCCGGCGACTCTCCAGCCGATCGACACCAACGGTGATGGAGTGCCCGACGCCCTCGGCGGCGGCACGCCCTTCTCGGGCGACAGGATACTGCTCGGTGGCAACGCGCTGTCCGCAATCGCAAACGCCAACGCCAGGGTCATCAACCCGGCACTCAGCGTGATCTTCTCGACGGCGCTCGGCAAGTTCCAGCTCACCAGCTTTCTCGACGCGCTGCAGGAAGTTCGACTCGCCGATCTACAGGCCGAGCCGAGCATCGTGACGCTCGACAACAGGCAGGCATCGATCCAGGTCGGCCAGGAAATCCCGATCAGAGTGCTCGACGCGAACACCGCGAATCTCGGCGGTGGTGCCGCGAATCAGGCGCCGCGCGCCACAGTTCAGATGAAGCAGGTCGGCATCATCCTGACCGTCACGCCGCACATCACGAACAACCGCCAGATCCTGCTGTTGTTGCACGCGGAGAACTCCGATGCGCAGCTGGCCGCTTCCGATGTCGGCTTCATATTCGGCAAGCAGTCGGGTGACACTCAGCTTCTCGTCGGCGACGGCGAGACCGCCGTCATCGGCGGGCTCACAGTCACACAGACCACGCAGTCCAAGTCGGGCATTCCGCTGCTCGTCGACCTGCCCATCATCGGCAGGCTCTTCGGGAATACGCGTACCTCCGACGAAAAGCGTGACCTCCTGATTCTCGTCACACCCCACATCATCGACGACGGCGCGCCGATACCAGGCGCCTCGATCCCACCAGCCACCCGCTAACGGTGACTCGAATGCATATCGTTCTTACTCGCGGTTTCCGCCGTGGGCTCGCAGTGGCAGCCGCCGCGGCGTCAATCTCCCTTGGGATCGCGGCGTGCTCCGACACGGCGTCCATTGATCCACAGCGTGATCGCGTTCCGCCGACCGTTTCGCTTACACCGAAAACGAGTCAGGCCGATACCGTCATTGCGTTTACGACCGATGCCAAGGACAACCTTGGCCTGAAGACGATCCATGTGCAGGCCATCGGTGCCGTCGGCTTTATCTACGACACCACCTTCACGAGTGCTGTCACCACTATCGCCCTGCCATTCACGCTGTTCGCCTCCCGATCGGTTCCTCCGGGAACTCCTGTCATCATTACGGCCGAAGCCGTCGATGGTGCCGGCAACAGCTCGGGCGTCGACACGCTGCGAATGGCGACCGGTAACGTCCCGCCTCCGGAAGTGAGGGTCATCAGCCCTTTCTCGGGAAGCTCCGCGGTCCTCGGCAAATCGATCGTCGTTACAGTAATGGGCAAGACCGCGATCAGGGTGCGCTCGCTCGGCCTGAACACAACTGGTCCCGTCGTGCTCGCGGATTCATCCGTCTACTCGAGTCCGCTATCGGATTCGCTCAACATGCAGGACACGATCGCCATTCCGGCGAACGCCGTCCCGGGTACGCTTACGATCACGCCATTCCTCAGAGATTCGCTGGGACAGCGCGCGACGGGCCCGAGCATCACGATCAACGTTCAGTCAGCGGCATCGATCAACTCGGTACCGTCCGTGAACCAGTACTGTGTGGGCGTCTCCGCCTACGACAACGCCTGCGGACACGTCAAGCGGGTCGAAGTCGGCGACACCGTGCACGTCGAGGTCGATGACCCAAGCGGCATCTCCGAATTGGGTTACGAGGTTCGTAGCTCGGTTGGCGGGCCAATTGACGACACGCAGACATTCTTATCGAGTGGGCAGCTCACGTTCGAGCCGCACACGTTCACGATGAACCTCCCGTATGTAACGTTCCCGACGACCGCCTACATCCAGGTCTTCGGTCGGAACTCGAACGGCGTGCGAGCTTATGCGAAGCTGGCCGGCGGTGCGGACCGTATCGACACCGTAACGGTGGTCTCCGGCGTCACGCGACCGTTGCCGACTGGCGGCGTTGTGGCAGACGCGATGTTCCATCCGCGCGTCGACCGTCTGTACATGACCAATATCTCGCAGAACCGTGTCGAGGTCTTCGATCTACCAACCCTCGGCTTCAGGACAGCGATCAGTGTCGGGTCCCGCCCCTGGGGAATCGTGGGCTGGCCGCGCGACAATACCGGAGCGATGGGCGACACCCTCCTCGTAGCGAACTCGGGTGGTACGAGTATCAGTTACGTGAGGCTGGACGCTGTCGGCAACGGCTCAGAAATATTCCGCTATCAGCTTCCGAACATCATCGCCTACTCCATTACGACAACAACCTCGGCGACGAGCGGCATACCGATCCAGGTTCGGACCAAGTACGACTTCAGCGATCGTCCTCAGTACCTTGGCGCGACGTGCAGGCAGGCCGCCGGAGTCTGCGCGGCCGTCATCCTCGCGTACTCAACGACGCCCACGCCCGGCCAGTCTGTTCCCTTCTCGGCCAACAACGGCACGTTACGGTGGGAAGACCTGACCAACGGGACCTCGCACTTCTTCTTCGAGCAAGCCATCGGTCAGGGCGGATCCAGGGCCGACACGCTCGAGATTATTCGATACGACCCCGCCAGTAGCACGGTCCTTGTGCCTTACAAATACATCGATCCACTCGGCGACACTTTGTCGACCGTCATCGATATAACCAGACTTGGTTTCCGCGACACGACCTTTGTGCGCAACTCAGGTGACTTCAATCGCGCCATATTCGGCGAAGGCGGAGTCGTCAATGGAAGCCGCGCGATGACGTACGACGCCACGAGAGGTTTTGATCCGGCCTACCCGTTCATTGACCGCGGCGTATCGCCCGCGTCCGATGTATCGGACTTCATCGCCAATGCATTCTCGAAGGTTCAAGGTGTGGCTATCAACCGTGACGGCTCACTGGTAGCGATCAGAGGTGACTCGACGTATCTGCTGAACGGGACTCTCAGACTGCAGGGTGTGCTTCCCACTACCGCCGCGAATGCGGGGATCGACTTCCACCCGCTGAACGACGTGACACTGTTCCCGCTTACCGCGCGCCTGATCTTTGCGGCTTCTTCTCAGCCGTTGATCGATATCTACGACACAAACTGCTATCAGAAAGTGGGAGTGGTAGAAATCCGCGATCCGATTATCGGACCGGTCAGAGCAGCGTTACGGCCAAACGGTCAACTGGTGCTGGTTGGAGCAACGGCAAGAGGTGTTGTCATCGCGCAGCTGCCGAATGCGTTTGTCACGACCTGTCCCTAAACCAGTCTAGAACGCACTGACAAGAGAGCCCGGCCCAGAGCCGGGCTCTCTTGTTTTGTACGACGGGTTTTCCGCCGGGCTTTCATTTTCCGCCTGCATCCGTTCTTTTTGGAGCCTATGCTCCGTTTCACCACCGCCGGCGAGTCACACGGGATCGCGCTCGTGTCCATTCTCGAGGGAATGGTCGCGGGGCTGCCGCTCACAGCGGACGACGTGGATGCCGAGCTTGCACGCCGCCAGCAGGGCTACGGCCGCGGCAGGCGCATGCAAATCGAGTCCGACCACGCCGAGATCCTCTCCGGCGTCCGCGCCGGCGAGACGCTTGGCTCCCCGATCGCGATGCTCATTCAGAATCGCGATTGGAAGAACTGGCAGGAGATCATGGATCCTGCTCCTCGCGAGGGTGACCCTGAGCGCAAGCGGGCAGTAACGCGTCCGCGCCCCGGACACGTCGACCTCTCCGGCATGCTCAAGTATGATCGGAACGATGCGCGGGATGTGCTGGAACGGGCCTCGGCCCGCGAAACCACGGCGCGCGTGGCCGCTGGGGCCGTTTGCAGGCGTTTTCTACGGGAGTTCGACATTACGGTAGGGAGCCACATCGTGCACCTGGGTGGGGTCGACGCCAGGCGGCCCGACAAGATGCCCGCGAGGTGGGACCTGAACGCAGCCGCCGACGCATCGCCGCTTCGCACTCTGGACAAGGCAGCCGAAACGGAGATGATCGCCAGGATCGACGCCGCCAAGGCGGAAGGCAACACGCTCGGCGGGATCGCCGAGGTGATCTGCGATGGCGTGCCGGTGGGACTGGGCTCGCACGTATCGTGGGACAGAAAGCTCGATGGCAGGCTCGCCGCCGCCCTCATGTCGATTCCCGCTGTGAAGGCGGTGGAAATCGGCCTTGGTGTCGAGGGAGCGCGTCGAAAGGGCTCGGACGCTCACGATGAGATCGATGCCGATGAGCGCAACGTGAAGGCGGGACGCGTGCGCAGGCGCACCAACCGCGCCGGGGGAATGGAAGGCGGCATCACCAACGGCGAGCAGATCGTGCTCCGCGCGGCGATGAAGCCGATCAGCACACTGATGCGGCCATTGGGGACGATCGAAATGAAAACGCGCGAGCCCGCGCAGGCGGTAGCGGAACGAAGTGATGTCACGGCCGTTCCGGCGATGGGGGTCATTGCCGAAGCCATGACAGCATTCGTCGTCGCCCAGGCGTTCCTCGAGAAGTTTGGCGGGGATTCGCTCGGTGAGACGAAGCGCAATTTCGAGAGCTACGTCGCTGGCTTGAGTGGCAGGCGAGGGCGCTAGAACGTCGCCTACGCCTCCGCATCTGATTCTTGTTGGACTGCCGGGAGTGGGGAAAACAACGATCGGCAGGGCCGCCGCGCGGCAGCTGGGCAGAGCGTTTCTTGATTTCGATGAAGAGATCGAGCGGCGGGAAGGAATGAATGTGCGGGAGATCTTCCGCGCCAAGGGCGAAGACCATTTCCGCGCACTGGAATTCGCGCTGACGAAAGAGCTGAGCCTCGAGGGCGGGATGGTTCTGTCGCCGGGAGGGGGCTGGATAACCCAGCAGAGGTCAGTCGAACTTTTGCGCTCGGTTGGACGTATCATATACCTTAGAGCGTCACCCGACGCGGTCGCTCGAAGACTGCGGAGGGTGGAAACCAGGCCGCTGCTCGCCGGGCGAGACCCGGTGGTGGCGCTCCGGGAGCTGTACGAGAAAAGGCGGGCCCTCTACGAGACAGCCGACACGGTGCTCGATACGGAGAAGCTCGCCCGGAAGCAACTGATAGCGAATCTCGTCGAGCTTGCCTCGACTTCGAAATAACTACGACCCTAATGGACGAACGAATTCCGGCACAGACCACCTTCCGCGTGATGGGACCACACGAGCGGGGGCGTTTTGACCCCGATGCGTGGGGACATCTGCTTTCACTCAATGGCTCCGGCGCGATTAACGGCCCGGAGCTGGAACACATCATCGAGCGCGCCCTGATGCAGTTCGAAGGGCGCATCGCGCTCGACGATCTGCGCGGATTGCTGGAAGGAACCGGGCTGGAAGATTCGTCCGCTAGCGGCGACAACACTACGGTACACTAGATGGCGAAAGCCAAGACGACCAGGAAAACCACCACCTCCAAACGCGCCTCCAAAAACGCCGGGGCGACGCTTCCCGCCGCCAAGGCGACTCGCGCGAGCAAGAAGACAGTCAGGAATTCCGAGACCGACGGCCCATTCGAGCCCGGGCTGACATCGCTCGTGATCGTCGAGTCGCCGGCGAAGGCGAAGACGATCGGGAAATACCTCGGGCGCGCGTATCGCGTGCGCGCGACGATCGGTCACGTACGCGACCTCCCCGAGAAAAAGATGGGGATCGACATCGAGAACGGCTTCGAGCCGGAGTACGTGACGATTCCGGGGAAAGAAAAAACCGTCGCCGAGCTGAAGAGCGCGGCCAGGGATTCACGCGAGATCTTTCTGGCGACCGACCCTGACCGCGAGGGCGAAGCGATCGCCTGGCACGTCGCGCAGCAGATCAAGTCGAAGAATGGCGCACCGGTCAGGCGAGTTCTCTTTCACGAGATCACCCGCGAGGCGGTCCAGCTCGCGATTGCCAACGCCGGCCAGATCGACGAGCGCAAGGTCGAGGCGCAGCAGGCGCGCCGGGTGCTCGATCGCCTCGTGGGCTACAAGGCCAGCCCCGTCCTCTGGAAAACGGTAAAGAAAGGGATATCAGCCGGCCGCGTGCAGACTGTTGCGCTCCGGCTGCTGGTCGAGAGAGAGCGCGAGATCCGCGCGTTCAAGCCCGTCGAGTACTGGACCGTCGAGGCTCTGCTCGAGAAGGACAAGCAGCAGTTCACGGCGAAGCTCCACCTGCTGGATGGCAAAAAGCCAGTCATCAGCAACGAGCGGGAAGCGAACGAGATTCTCTCCGCACTCAAATCGCGGAAGACTTTCGAGGTCACGGAGGTCAAGCGCCGCGAGCGCCGCAAGAATCCGGCGGCCCCGTTCACCACGAGCACTCTCCAGCAGGATGCGGCGAAAAAATTGAGCTTTGGCTCCAAGCGCACGATGCGGCTGGCGCAGGATCTCTACGAAGGAATTGACATCGGTGACGAGGGCGCTGTCGGTCTCATCACCTACATGCGCACGGACTCGACCCGCGTCGCGCCGTCGGCTGCCGAGCAGGCCCGCGACTACATCAAGATGATGTACGGACAGCAGTACCTGCCGGACTCGCCGCGCCTCTGGATGGACGGCAAGGCGAAGAATGCGCAGGACGCGCACGAGTCGATCCGCCCGACGGATCCGACGCGCCGCCCCGAGCACATCAGAAAATTTCTGAAAGAGGATCAGTACCGCCTGTACGAGCTGGTCTGGCAGCGCTTCATGGCGTCGCAGATGACGCCGGCAGTGTTCGATACGACGACCGTCGATTTCGACCTCGGCCGCTTCCTGTTCAGGGCGACGGGCAGCGTCGTCAAGTTCGATGGCTATCAACGGCTGTACAAGGAATCGCGCGAGGCTGAAGAAGGCAAAGCGCTCGAAGAAGAGCAGGGACTGCCGGTCGTGGAGAAGGGCGAAAACGTCCCGGTCAGGTCGATCACGCCGTTGCAACATTTCACCGAGCCACCTCCGCGCTTCTCCGAGGCCAGCCTGGTGAAAGAGCTCGAGCGGCTGGGAATCGGCCGGCCGTCGACCTACGCGTCGATCGTCTCGACGATCGTCGATCGCCGTTACGCGGCTCTCGAGCAGAGAAGGTTTTTCCCGACCCAGCTGGGCGAGCAAGTCGAGAAGGTGATGGTGAAGAGCTTCCCCGACGTGTTCAACGTCAGATTCACCTCGGAGATGGAGACCGACCTCGACAAGATCGAGGAGGGCGACGTGAATTGGCGCAAAATGCTCGGCGATTTTTACGCGCCGTTCGCCGCGTCGGTGAAGGGCGCCGACATCGAAGCTCTGATCGGCGAGGCGCACGATCTCTCGGCTCTCGCCACCGAGAAGTGCCCGACATGCGGTGGGAAGCTGGTACCGCGGGGCGGATTCTTCGGGCCGTTTCTCGCCTGCGAGAATCATCCGAAGGATTGCAAGTACACTCGGCCTCTACGTGGCGATCGCAAGCCGGCGCAGCCCACCGACCAGATCTGCCACGAGTGCGGCGCCCCCATGGTAATCCGGCACGGGCGCTCCGGAGAGTTCCTCGGCTGCAGCAAGTTTCCGAAGTGCCGCGGCACGAGATCGATGCCCACGGGCGTCAAGTGTCCGAAGGATGGCGGAGACATCGCCGTCCGCCGGTCGAAGAAGCGCGGCAAGGCGTTCTACGGCTGCTCCAACTATCCGAACTGCGACTTCGTGGTGTGGGACAAGCCGGTGGCCGAAACGTGCCCGGAATGCGGGTACGTAGGAGCGGAGGCAAAGTTCACCAAGGCCCGCGGCGAGTACCGCCGCTGCATCAAGTGCGCAAACGAGTGGGACGTAGCACCAACGCCCGAAGCCGTGGCGGTGTGAAGCAGGGCGTCACGGTGGTTGGAGGCGGCCTCGCCGGCTCGGAGGCGGCGTGGCAGCTCGCCACTCGCGGGTACGATGTAAGTCTGCACGAGATGCGGCCGGTGGTCACTACCCCGGCGCACAAGACCGACAAGCTGGCCGAGCTGGTTTGCTCGAACACGTTCAAGAGCACGGAGCTGACGAACGCGCACGGGCTGCTCAAGGCGGAGATGCGCCTGCTCGGCTCGATCATTCTCGAGGCGGCCGACTCGGCGCGCGTTGCCGCCGGGAGCGCGCTGGCGGTGGATCGCGAGGTCTTTTCCGCCGCGGTCACCGGACGGATTGCCGCGGAGTCGCGCATCAGTGTGGTGCGTGAAGAGGTGGTGAGCATCGCCGCGCCGTCGGTTATTGCGACCGGCCCTCTTACGTCGGACAAGCTCGCCGATGCAATTCGCGCTCGACTCGGAGTTGGCGCGCTCGCGTTCTATGATGCGATTGCCCCTATCGTCGCACGAGACTCTATAGACGATGCCCTCGTTTTTCGCGGGTCACGGTACGGCAAAGAGACGATGGAGGGCGCGGATGAGGATGGCGCCTATCTCAACTGCCCAATGTCGCTCGAGCAGTATGAGTTGTTTCTCGACGCTCTGATCACCGCCGATCAATTTCACGGTCACGAGTTCGACGAGGTGCCCTACTTCGAGGCGTGCATGCCCGTCGAAGTCATGGCGAAGCGGGGTCGCGACACTTTGCGCTTCGGACCGCTCAAGCCGGTTGGGCTGCGCGATCCGCGCACTGGACGCGAAGCGCACGCTGTGGTGCAGCTTCGCCAGGAAGATCGCTCCGGCCGCATGTGGAATCTGGTTGGATTCCAGACCCGTCTGCGGATTCCGGAGCAGCAGCGCGTGCTGCGCATGATTCCGGGGCTGGAGCAGGCGGAGTTTCTGCGCTACGGCTCGATCCACCGCAATTCCTATCTCAATTCGCCGGCGGCGCTGAGCGCGCATCTCTCGGCGCGCGACGAACCGACGCTGCTGTTCGCCGGCCAGATCACCGGTGTCGAGGGCTACACCGAAAGCTCGGCTACGGGTCTGCTCGCGGGGATCAATCTCGCGCGGATTCTCTCGGGTGAAGATCCCGTGATTCCTCCTCCGACGACGATG
>Ga0307310_10000901_pt1 | contig 10568 bp, 13 predicted proteins | sample ER_DNA_197_FD_194502 | JGI IMG/M metagenome (GOLD analysis project Ga0307310, IMG submission 194502) | Bulk soil microbial communities from the East River watershed near Crested Butte, Colorado, United States - ER_DNA_197 | ecosystem: Environmental > Terrestrial > Soil > Floodplain | place...
GAGTTCGACGGCCCGACGCACCAGGCAATCGTCGCGTACCGCCAGCTGCTCGCAGGCGAGCGCAATCCCGAAGAGCGCGCGGCCGGGCTCAAGGAATGGGGCGGAGACGTCGCGCGGGTCGACCGCGTGCGGCTGCTCGGCCCTGCCGGCGACGAGCGCACGCAGCTGCTGTCCGGCGAGAGCTTCTCGATTGCCCTCGATATCGGCGCCGAGCGCTCGATCGCGCCGCCGCGACTCGGGTGGGAGCTCCGCGACGACGCCTCGGTCCTCCTCGCAGGCGGCGCCGTCTCGACCGCGGAGCTCGGGTGGCGCGACGACACACGGATGCTGCCGCTCCGGTTCGACGCCGAGCGGCCGCCGTTCGCCGACGGCCGCCTTCACCTCCGCGTCGACCTCACCGACGAGCGCGGCGAGGTCCAGTACCACTCGCTCGACGACGCGCTTGTCTTCGTCGTCTATCCGGCGGACGACGCGCGCGGCCTTGTCCGGCTTGAAGGACGGTGGGCCTCCGCCGTTGAACTGGAGCGGGCATGAGCACGAGGACCTGCCCGGACTGGCCCGATCTGATGGAGATCGCGCCCGAGCTCCAGTTCAAGCACTACACCGTCGCCGAGGCGCAGCTGCCCGCCGACGTCGTCATGCGGCTCACCGACGTCGCGCTCTCCGACGTCGCGATCTGCTGCGATCTCGACCACAACGTCTATTACGCGGCGCACACGGACGAGAAGCTCGGCGTCGCGCTGACCGCGAGCCACTGGTTCGAGCTCCAGGACTGGATCGCCGCCGGCCGCCCCGGCCAGAACTAGAGGATCTTGGTTTCTAACGCATGACAGCCCCGTGCGGGAAGCACGCCTCGATGGGCCCGAACGACCGCCTCTGCCCCGAGCACGGCAGAGGCGAGGTGTCGATGAGCCGGTCGCGGAACGTGACGATACGCGTCGTCCCCGTCGGCACCGCGAGGTGCCCCCAGGCGAGGTATTCGGTCGAGGTGTCGCCGACGTGCAGGTCGCGCGCACGCGCGGCCGCGGCGAGCGCCGCCCTGTCGGCGTAGACGATGCCATAGGCGCCGGCCGTTCCGCCGTGGTGCCGGACGAACGCCTGGAAGGAAAGCGTGAATGCGACGAAGGCCGCGGCGACCGCGGCAGTAACTGCGAGCGAGATGACTGCCGAACGACGTAGGAGTAGTGCGGCCGCGTCGTCCAGGCCGAGCGCGGCAAGCAGGAACGAGACGGGGTAGCTGACGATCAGGTAATGCGGCCCCACCCCGCTACGCGACGACACGATGTACGAGAGCCAGATGCCGACGAGCCACACGAGGAGGAGCGCCCGGCGTTCGGCGTCGATCCCCGGATGGCGGCCGTCGCGAACGACGCGCACGAACGACGTCACCATCCCGAGCACCAGCAGCGCGACGACGACGTACCCGGCCGTGCGGCCGAGCGTCCACGGCGCGCCGCCCGGGTGCTGCGCGCCGGTGAGGAAGCTCCAGCCTCCAGCGCTGACGAGATGGAAGGTCAGGCGGACTGCTTCGATCGTTCCCGTCCCCATGGCCCCGCCGTGGTGGCCGCGGCCGTCGTTCACGATCAGCCCGAAGTCGCGGAAGCCGTGCTTCGCGTTATGTGCCAGCCACGGGCTGAGCAATGCGACGCCGACGGCCGCGCCCGCGATGACCGCGCGCCAGTCGACATGGCGCGCGCGATATGCGATCAGCGCGCCGATAGGGAGGATGAGCGCGACCGCTGACAGGTTGAGCTGGATCGCGATGACGAAGAGCACCGGCACGAGCAGCGCGACGCGGGTGCGATCCCGCTCGAGCACGGCGAAGAGGCTCCACAGCAAAGCAACGGTGACGAGCGGCAGATAGTCCTGCTGCCAAAGGTGGCGGCCGTAGAGTACCGCCCACGGCGCGGTCGCGAAGAGGGCGGTCGTGATCAACGCCACCGTGCCGCCGAAGCGCCGACGGACGACGACGTAAGCGAGTGCGATCGCGACGACCGACAGGACGGCGACCGACGCGGTCGCGAAGAGCACGCCGTCGCGGACCCAGACGACGACGGCGACGATGTAGACGTAGAGCGGCGGGTTGGACGCACCGGAGCTCGAGGCCAGGCCGACCGTGCGTATGTCGCCGTGGAGGATGTCGTGGGCGATGCGCAGCGCGACCGCCTGATCGTTGTAGTACTCCGCGAGCCCGAGGTGCCGCAGGCGCAGCCAGGCGGCGAGCACGACGACCGCCGTCGCGCCTGCAGATCCCCAGCTCAGTCGCCGCGACCGCATCGAGCGCACATGAAACCACTCCTCCGTCAAGCGCGAAGCCCTACTGGGCCCGGACGGAACCACGTGCTTAGGAACTACCTCTAGCCGACCGGAGTCACAAGCGGCTCGCCGCGCAGGAACGCACCGACGTTGTCGACGACGATGCGCGTCATCGCCGCCCGAGTCTCGACCGTCGCGCTCGCGATGTGCGGGGTCAGCACGACGTTCGGCAGGCCGCGCAGGGCTTCCGGGACGTGCGGCTCGTGCACGAATACGTCGAGCCCCGCCGCGATGCGGCCCGAGACGAGCTCGTCGACGAGCGCATCCTCGTCGACGACCGCGCCGCGTGCGGTGTTCACGAGCGTCGCGCCATCGCGCAGGAGCGCCAGCCGTTCGCGCGAGATCAAGCCGGTCGTCTCCGGCGTCAACGGCGTGTGGAGCGAGACGATGTCGGCCTCGCGCAGGAGATCGTCGAGCTCGCGGTAGCCGGCGTCCTCGCTGCGCGTCCGCCGGTAGAACAGAACCTCCATCTCGAAGCCGCGTGCGCGCTGCGCGACCGCTGCCCCGATCCGGCCGAGGCCGACGATGCCGAGCCGCGCGCCGCTGACCTCGTGGCCGAGGAACGGGCCTTCCGACCAGGCCGTGCCCCAGCGCCCCGCTCGGACGAGGTCGTCGCCCTCGACGATCCGGCGCCGCGTCGCGAGCATCAGGCCGAGCGCGAGATCCGCCGTCGCCGCGTCGAGCACGCCCGGCGTGTTGGTGACCGTCACCCCGCGCGCGCGGCAGGCGTCGACGTCGATCCGGTCGAAGCCGACGCCGTAGTTCGCAATCAGCCGCAGCGACGGGAAGCGGTCGGGATCGACCGCTTGGTTGGCGACGATGAGCACCTCGACGTCGCCGGGAGCGCTGTCGAAAGGCCCGACCTCGACCTCGGGTAGCTCGTCCCAGGCCTCACCCGGCAGCCGCAGTGTCGCGTACACGCGCACCGCCCGAGTACAGCAGGTCCCACGTGTCGCCGTAGATGCGGTCGCGCACGCCGTATCTAGGTGGCGCCTAAGCCGACGAGCGCGTCGACGCGCTCGAGCAGCTCGGCCGCCGCGAACGGCTTGACGAGCACCGGGTCCCCGGTCGCGGTCCCGTAGCGCGGTCGCGCATAACCCGACATGAAGAGCGTCTTTACGGCCGGCTGGATGCCGCGCACCGCCTCCTCGACGTCGAGCCCGTCGACGGCGCCGAGGACGACGTCGGCAAGCAGCAGATCGACCTTCGAGCCGTTGGCCACGACCGTCGCCTGGTCGAGATCGGCGGCCTCGGAGACCTCGTAGCCGGCACCGCGAAGCACCTGGCAGACGTAGTACCCGACCGCGGGATCGTCGTCGACGACGAGGACATGGATCGGGGGCACCCGCGCAGGATAGTTTGCAACGCCTCTAAGCCCGTCCACTGCGCAGTCCGAGGACCTCCTCGAGACTTCTCGTGTTGAGGATCTGGCCGGCCGTCGCCCAGCCGCGCCGGGCCGTCGAGACCGCCAGCTGCATGTTGCCGAGACCGCGAACTGAGTGGGCGTCAGTCGAGCAGACGACGTGCACGCCCGCCTCGACGGCGAGCCGGACCTCCTCGTCGCGCAGATCGAGGCGGTTGGGGAGACCGTTCGTCTCGAGCGCAACGCCCTCTTCGAGTGCGACCTCGAATGCGCGCTCGAGGTCGAGCGCATTCGGCGGGCGGTGGTTGATGATCCGCCCCTTTGGATGGCTCAGGCAGCGAACCGCCGGGTGCCGCATCGCCTCCGTGACCTTCTTCGTCAGCCTGTCGGCGCTTTCGCGCTGTCCCGCATGCAGCGAGAGCTGAACCCAGTCGAGCTCCGCGAGCACGTCATCCGGAAGGTCGAGCGTCCCGTCGCTCCGGATGTCGCATTCGGTCCCGCGCAGCACGCGGAAGGGCGAAAGGAGCTCGTTCACTGCGGCGATCTCATCAGCCTGTGCGCGAAGCGCATCGGCGTCGAGGCCGGGAACGACGCGCACGTTAGTGGTGTGGTCGCAGATGGCGATGTAGTCGTAGCCCAGGCCGCCCGCGGCAACGGCCATCTCCTCGACGGATGCCTTGCCGTCCGACCACGTCGTGTGGCAATGGAGGTCGCCGCGAATGTCGGCAAGCTCGACCAGCGGCGGCGGCACGCCGAGGAACGGAGCCTCGCGCAGCTCGGGCGGACACCACGGCAGGCCGAGGAGCGAATACACGCCCTCCTCGTCCGGTGCCTCGGGCAGCTCGCCCAGTCCGGCAACGTACTCCGGTGAGCCTGTTGCCCGTACGAGCTCCGTGCCGAAGCGCTCGGGAGACGCGACCACGAGCTCAACCGGGACCCCTTCGACGGTGACGCCGACGACGCGGTCGGCGTGTCGGTCGACGATCGCGACGACGGCCCGCGACGCCTCGAGCCGCGCGCGCGCATCGGGCGCCGAAGAGACGAGCGCGATCTCGTGAACCGTTTCCCGCCGGCGGCGAACCTCTCCGGCGATCTCGGCGTGAAGCTCGGACGCGACCGCTTCGGCGAGCGCGCGCGCTCGGCTCAGCAGGAGCGCGCGCCGCGGCCGCGGCTCCTTGCGTGTCAGCCCGGCAATGATCTTCTGTTCCGTCGCCGGCCCGATGCCCCGTACCGCACGAAGCCGACCGGCGGCGGCCGCCTCGCGCAGCTCGTCCGCCGTGCGCACGCCGAGTGCGCGGCCGAGCGCGACCATGCGCTTCGGCCCAAGGCCGACCAGTCGTCCGAGGGCGACGAGCTGCGGCTCGACCTCGCGCTCGAGCTCCTCGAGCTCGAGCAGCCGGCCCGTCGACACGAGCTCCACGAGCCGGCGCTCGATGCCGGGCCCGATTCCTCGGAGCTCACGCGCACGCCCGGCGCGAACGAGTTCCTCGACCGGAGCGCGCGTCTCGCGTACAAGCTCGGCCGCACGCCGATACGCACGCACGGCGTACGGGGCGGCGCCCGACAGGTCGAGCAGTGCCGCGTACGCCTCCAGAGTCTGCGCGATCTCGGTGTTCGTCATGCCTCTGGCTAGTCTCTGCCCATGCCGACGGTCGTCATTCCGTTCGCAGGCGTCGAGGGCAAAACGCGACTGCATGCCTCGCGCCGAACGCGACGCGAGCTGTCGCTCGCAATGCTCGGGGACGTCCTCGCTGCGGCTCTCGCGATCGGGACGGTGCGCGTGGTCACCCCGGACCCGGAAGGCGAGACGTTTGCGCGCGAGCTCGGCGCCACGGTGGTCGCGGATCCGGGCGACGGCCAGGGGTCGGCCGTTGCAGCCGCCGTCGCGGGCCTCGAGCCGGGCGCGATCCTGATCGTGAATGCCGACGTGCCATGCGTCTTGCGGGACGACCTGCGGGCGCTGCTCGCCGCGACGCCTCCGGGAGGCATCGCCCTCGTCGAGGCGATCGACGGCACGACGAACGCGCTCAGCATCTCCGCGCCCGCCGCGTTCGCGCCGTTGTACGGCCGCGACAGTGCAGCGCGCTTCCAGTCGCACGCGCGCGAGCTCGGGCTCGAGCCCGTGTCTGCCGCCATCCCGAATCTCGCCGACGACGTCGACACGGTCGAAGACCTGCGGCGGTTGCACCTTCGACTCGGCCCGCGGTCGCAACTGGCTCTCGCAGAGCTGCCGGTCGAGGCGACGTCGTGAAAGTCGTCGTGCTCTCGGGCGGCGTCGGAGGTGCCCGCTTCGTCCGCGGAGTGGTCGACGTCGCCGATCCGAACGAGGTCACCGTGATCGGCAATGTCGGTGACGACCTCGAGGTGCTCGGCATGCGCGTCTCGCCGGATCTCGACTCGATTCTCTACGCGCTAGCCGGGCTCAACGACGAGACGCGTGGCTGGGGGCGCGCCGACGAGTCGTGGAATGCGCTCGCAACCGTCACGGAGCTCGGCGGCGAGTCGTGGTTTGCGCTTGGCGACCGAGACCTCGGACTGCATCTGGTGCGCACACAGGGATTGCGCAGCGGCGAGTCGCTCTCGGCGATGACGGCCCGCCTCGCGCGCGCGCTCGGTGTCGAGGCGACGTTGCTTCCGGCGACCGACGACGAGTTGCGCACCTGGATCGCGACCGCCGCCGGCGAGTTCACGTTCCAACAGTGGTTCGTCGCGCGCGGTCATCGTGATGAGGTCGATGCGCTTCGGTTCGAAGGCGCCACGGAAGCGACCCCCGCGCCAGGAGTGCTCGCCGCGATGGCGGCCGCGGATCTCCTGCTGATCGCGCCGAGCAACCCGTACGTCTCGGTTGCGCCGATCCTCGCGGTGCCCGCGATCCGCGCCGCGCTCGCTGCTCGCCGCGTCCCCTGCGTCGCGGTCAGTCCGCTCATCGGCGGACGCGCGGTCAAGGGCCCGGCCGATCGCATGCTGGCGCGGCTCGCCGGCGGCACGTCACCGCGCCACGTCGCGACGTGTTACGAGGGGCTGATCGACGCGCTCGTCATCGACGAGGCGGACGCCGACGACGTCGATGGGCTCGGCGCCGTCGAGGCGGTGCCCACGCGCACGCTGATGTCGGGTGCCGACGAGCGGCGCCGCCTCGCCGAGGTCGTGCTCGGCCTGGTGCCGGCGTGAAGGTCGCCGTCGTCGGCGGCACCGGCGACTTCGGGCTCGCGCTCGCGCGTCAGCTCACAGGCGCAGGTCACGAGGTCGTCGTCGGGTCCCGCGATGCGGAACGCGCAGCCGAGAAAGCGGGCGAGGTCGGTGCGACCGGCGCAGCGAACGACGACGCCGTCCGCGGCGTCGACCTCGTCGTGCTCGCGGTGAAGGCGGAGGCGGCTCTCGCGACGGCGGAGTCCCTGGCCGACGCGATCGGCGAGACGCCGGTGCTCAGCGTCGCGAGCGAGCTGCGCTTCACGAAGGGAGGCGTTTTTCCCGGCGACGATGCCCGCTCGATCGCGGAGCGCACGCAGGATGTGCTTCGCGCCCCGGTCGTCGCAGGCCTGCACTCGCTCGCCGCAGCCTCGCTCGCGCAGGGGAAGGCGGACGGAGATGCGCTCGTCTGCGGTGACGCCGTCGACGCCAAGAAGCTCGTCCTCGAGCTCGCTGCCGAGGTCGTCGTGGGCCACGCGCTCGACGCCGGCCCACTCGCGAGCGCGCGAGCGCTCGAAGGCCTGACCGCGGTGATCGTCAACCTGAACAAGCGCTACCGCGGACACGCGGGCGTTCAGATCACCGGGCTTCCTTGACGATCGCCGAGGGCTTCACCGTCTTCCCCGTCAAGGGGATCCCCGAACTGCGCGAGGGCGACGACCTCGCCGCATTCATCGTCGAGCGCGTCGAGCTCGAAGACCGCGACGTGGTCGTCGTTGCGCAGAAGGCGATCTCCAAGATCGAGGGACGCGTCGTGCGTCTCGACGCCGTCGAGCCGTCCGACCTCGCGCTCGAGATCGCGGCGGTCGAAGGGGACCCGCAACGGATCGAATGGATCCTGCGTGAGGCAAAGCGAATCGTGCGCGTGCGCGCGCCGCTCGTGATCTGCGAGACGCGGCACGGCTTCATCTGCGCGTCGGCCGGCGTCGACCAGTCCAACACTCCCGAGGCCGGGACGCTCGTGCTGCTGCCTGTCGATCCAGATGCATCGGCTGCCACGCTGCGTGCGCAGCTCCGCGAGCGCACGGGGTGTGACGTCGGTGTGCTCGTGACCGACTCGTTCGGCCGCCCGTGGCGTCAGGGGACGACCGATGTCGCGATCGGCGCCGACGGCATCGAGGTGATGCGCGAGCTGTCGGGCGAGCGCGACCCGACCGGGTACGAGCTGAAGGCGACGGTGATCGCCGTCGCAGACGAGCTCGCAGGCGCAGCGCAGCTCGTTGCGGGAAAGCTCGACCGTGTGCCCGTGTCGATCGTCCGCGGGCTCGACATGCGCGGCACCGGCCGGGCGACCGACATCCCGATCCCGCCCGAGCTCGATCTCTTCGGTTAGGGTCGGCGACATGGCCGAGGACGCAATCTCGACCGCAAATGCGCTGCTGCGCGAAAAGGGCTACGTCGAGCGCGACCTTGCGGTGCACGCCGGGCCGCGCGGCAAGGCGCTGCTGAAGGGCAACAAGATCATCAGCCCGTTCAGCGACGATGCGGAGCTCGTGCTGCGTGTCGCACGCGAGCTCGTTCCGCCGGCGGCCGAGCTCGGTCACAAGCTGATCCGTCCGGCCGACCTGCGCGCGCGTCTCTAACTTAAAGCCTGTTACACAATGACGACTGTGTCGCCCCGCCGCGCCGGCGCGAGGCCGCGTCCTCGCTCCCTGCGTCCTTGCCTCGCACTCGCCGTCGCACCGGGATCGACGAGCTTCATTGTGAAACAGGCTCTTAGACCGGCGGCAGCCGGAGCGTGATCGCGTCGTCGCTCAGGTCGACCGTCCCGCCGTGGTCGGCGGCGATTCGTGCGGCCGCGAGCGTGCCGAACGTCTCGGAGCCGCCCGGAGAGACGGTCACCGTCGCACCGGTGACCTCGAGCGTGAGCTTCTCGGCGCGCGCGCCGGCGCAGGCCGCGAGCAGGAGGTGCAGCACCGCTTGCACGAGGAGCGGCTCCGCGCACGCGACGACCTGCGGCTCCGACGGGTAGCGCTCGTCGATCGAGAGCAACTTGCCGGCCCCGTGGCGGACGAGCCCTAGTGCGGCCCGCGCGGCGGTGCAGAGGTCCGCGCGCGCCGGCTCCTGCGCGAGGGGTCGCGCGAAGTCGAGCAAGCTGCTGAGGGTAGCCTTCATCTCCAGCGCCGCCTGTCGGACGAACTGCAAGCGATCCTCGGCGTCCGTTCCATGTACCACGTCTTCGAGCATGAGATCCACGAGCCCGAGAACGCCGAACAGAGGATTGGCGATGTCGTGCGCGACGTCCGCCGCGAGGTCGCCGAGGGCGGCCGACCGCGCGAGTGGAGCGAGGTCGCGCTCGATGTCCGCGCGAGGAGCGTCGGGGAAAGAGCGTATCGTTGACAAAAGAGTCAACCTTGCATCAGGCATCCGCTAGAGCATGACCGATCCCATCACCTGTGTCGTCGCCGACGATCACCCGGCGATGCTGACCGCCGTGGCAGAGGTCCTCGGGCGGAACGGGTTCGAGGTCGCCGGGCTCGCGAAGGACGGGGCCGAGGCGCTCGCGCTCATCGAGTCGGCGAAGCCGGCGATCGCCATCGTCGACGTCCGTATGCCGCGGCTCTCGGGGATCGAGGTCGCGATCGAGGCCGCGACGTCATCGCCCGAGACCGCGATCGTCTTCTACACCGCGTTCGGCGACCGGGCGCTCCTCTCCGAGGCGCTCGACGTCGGCGCGCGCGGCTTTGTCCTCAAGGAGGCGCCGCTCGCCGACCTCGTGCGCGCGGCCGAGCGTGTCGCCGCCGGCGAGGCCTACGTCGACCCGGTGCTCGCGGGCGTTCTCGTGAGCAGCCACTTCACCGACCGTGCCCCCTCCCTCACGCAGCGCGAGCGTGAGGTGCTGCGCCTCCTCGCCGACGGGCTCGCGAACGAGGAGATCGGCAAGACGCTGCACATCTCGCCGGAGACCGTGCGCACGCACGTGCGCAAGGCGATGGCGAAGCTCGAAGCGGACACGCGCACGCAGGCCGTCGCGACCGCCCTGCGGCAGTCGATCATCTCCTGATGGCCCTACGGCGCGCCGATCTCGACGCTGACCCGGCGCGGCAGTTCGAGCGCTGGTACTCCGAGGCCGCCGCGGCGCAGCAGTGGCCAGAGCGCACTGCAGTCGCCACCGCGACGAAGGAGGGGGCGCCGTCGGTGCGCATGGTGCTCCTGAAGTCGTTCGACGAGCGCGGGCTCGTCTTCTTCACGCACACGACGAGCCGCAAGGGGAGGGAGCTCACCGGGAACCCGCGCGCGTCGCTCCTCCTGTACTGGGACTCGCTCGGACGGCAGGTCCGCGTCGAAGGCAACGTCGAGCAGGTCTCGCCGGAGGAGTCCGACGCGTACTTCGCGACTCGCCCGCCGGGTGCGCAGGCGGGCGCGGTCGTGTCACGGCAGAGCGAGGTGCTCGCGAGCCGCGATGAGCTCGAGGCGCGCGTCGCTGCGCTCGAGACCGCAGACGTCGTGCGGCCGGACACCTGGGGCGGCTTCCGCGTCGTGCCCGATGGCTGGGAGTTCTGGCAGCACGGTGACGACCGCCTGCACGACCGCTTTCGCTATCGCCGCGAGGGCGGCGTGTGGGTCATCGAGCGCCTCTACCCTTGAGCGTCCGGCCGAGCTTCGCGAGCCGGTCGTCCCATTCGCCGCCGACCTCGACCATCCAGGCCACTGCGTCGCCGAGCGGCTCGGGCGTCACCTCGTAGCGCGTCTCGCGCCC
>Ga0307310_10000906_pt1 | contig 10547 bp, 7 predicted proteins | sample ER_DNA_197_FD_194502 | JGI IMG/M metagenome (GOLD analysis project Ga0307310, IMG submission 194502) | Bulk soil microbial communities from the East River watershed near Crested Butte, Colorado, United States - ER_DNA_197 | ecosystem: Environmental > Terrestrial > Soil > Floodplain | place: USA...
GCCCCACGTGCTGCAGCTCGCGGGCGGCGGCGTCGATGAGGATGACGTTCTTGGTCAGCAGCGCCCGGCGGAATCGCGCATGCGCATGCCCCTGACTCGTCACGAACGCATGTTCGCATGGACCGTGCAAATCGGTGCGCTGCCCCTGGTTGACGATTAGTTGACAGAACCCCGTCGAAACCTAACGACATCCGGACAACCGGCATCAAGCCCAAGCCCCGCGAGAGCGGGGGCTTTTGGCTTTCCAGACGTCGCGCGGGCTTGACGAGCTCCGACGATGCGATAAGCTGAACTGACTTCAGGTTGTGTCAGTCCCTTCGACGCGAGGTCATGAACGATGTCTACCCGGGTCGCCGCACCTGCCGAGTTGCTATTGGACGTGTCGGCGTCGCTGCCGTTCCACGAGACCGTCGGCTTGGCGGCGTCCGTTCACCTGCCCGACCTCGCGACCGGGGCACCGCGAGCCGTGCTCGTCTGCTGGCCGGGGGGCTCCTACGCACGTGCCTACTGGGACATGCACATCGGCGGGCACCCCGGCTACAGCTTCGTCGATCACATGGCGGCTCAGGGCTATGTCGTCGTGGCTGCCGACCATCTCGGCGTCGGCGCGAGCAGCAAGCCCTCCGACGGTGACCGAGTCGACTTCGAGACCTCGAGCGCGGCAGCAGCGTCGTTCGTCGAGCAGTTGCGGGTGCTCTTGGCGGACGGCGCACCGGCACTCGGAGGCGCGCCGCTGTCGGACATCCCGGTCATCGGTGTCGGCCACTCCCTCGGCGCCTGCCTCACAACGGTGACCCAGGCCCGGCATCGCTGCTACGACGGCGTGGCGCTGCTGGGCTTCACGCATGGAGAGAAGGAGCTGTCGGTCAGCGCCGCCGGGGGCGTGGAAGGCGACCCCGATGCCGACACCCAGGCTCGGCGCCAGACGGCGATCGAGCAGGCGCGCGCGTTCTTCGGAGACACCTGGGATGACGTCTATGGCTTCGTGCCACGCGAGCCCCATCACGGCTGGTTGCATCGCGCTGACGTGCCCGCCGAGGTCGTCGCCGCCGACGACGCCGAGGCCGTGAGCTGGCCCCGCCAGTGCTACGTCGACGCCCTGCAGGTCGGCTACAGCGCAACGTTCGCCGCCCAGCTGGACTGCAGCGTCTTGCTCGGATTCGGCGATCACGACGTCCCGCCGAACCCTCACGCCGACGTCGGCTTCTACACCGGCAGCCGCGACGTGACGCTCTACGTCCTGCCCAACTCCGCTCATTGCCACAACTTCGCCACGACTCGAACGCAGCTGTGGGACCGCATCGGCCTCTGGGCCAGCGGCGTGACCAAAGCCTAGGAGACCGCACCACGGGCTGCCTCGTCCTGCGACGGCAGCACCGACACAGTTGGCTGCCGAGCCACCGCCGGATCGACAAGGTCGCTCTCGCGTCGCGCGAGCGAGCGAGCGAACCTCTCACAAGCGTCGCGGGGACGCCCGGATCGGACGAGGACCGGGCGTCTGGTCCTCGCTCGCGTGCGCTCCTGCTTCCGCGCGTGGAGGGGGGCAGTGCGGGTTAGCCGGCGTTCGGTGTGGGCGTCTTTGTCAGGAGGGACAGCGACTGGGGTCGTTTGGGGCAAAATCGCGCGAGCGGGGTCTGCTCCCGGCGGTCCCGGCGGCGGGCCGTTGGGAAGCACGTCTCGCAGCCGGTCGGTTCTCGGAGCGTTCAGAGCTCGTGCCCGCGGCTGCGTTCGGCGCGGAGGCCGAGTCCGTGGCGGGCGCCTCCGATGGCTGAGCCAAAGTCATCGGGAATCGTAATCCGCGTGTCGGGGGTTCGAGTCACTCCTCCGGCATGGCGAAAGGCCTTCCATTCAAGTGGACGAGGCGGCACGCGCGGCCTGCTGCATGGCGCTTCTGACAACCGCAGAGGCTCTGGCCTGACATGCTGCCGGGGAATGGAACCGGAGACTCGCGTTGCTCTGGAAAGGCTTGCTGCGTCGGCGCAGGCCGCCGCGGCCGGCTCGACGCCTCTGGTTCGGGCTGAGTCGGAGTACGAGAGCCTCCGAGCGGAATTGAGGGCCCTGAACGCGCAGCACGGGTGGGCCACCGATGACGAATTCGAGACCCAGATGCCGACCATCGCTTCGCGGCAGGAGGTGAGAGCGCTCAACGAGCAGCTCTCACCGCCCGGGTCCGGAGCTTCGGGCCCGGAACCGGCGGAACTTGTCCGGCTCCTGCTGCTCGACCTCGCCGGCTGGGCGACAGGCGTCCGGCTCGCAGGTCAGACGTTCGACGCTGCGCCCCCCGACGGGTAGACGCTGGAACGCCCAGCCGGCATACGCTCGCGTCATGGCATCGGAACCTGACTCGGAGAAGGTCCTGGACGCGATCGCGAAGAACCTCGAGCTCTCGGCCGAAGGCCTTCACGAGCAGGGCCGCCGCCGCCGCCGTGTCGAGAACGACGAGGCGCGCGGTTCCGCCACCCGGCGCAGTTCGTGTGCTGGCGCCTCGACCGCGACCCGGCCTCCTGAGGCTTTGCGCAGCTCGATCAGCCAACGCCGTTCGACGTCGCCGACGTCCTCGCCGGGCGGCTCGACGGGCGGGTCTGAGGGTCGGCCCCGCCGTCGCTCACGTCAGCCTTGGTCGGCGTCGGGCCGTACGAGCAGCGACCACATGACGAGCTGCCGCTGCGACAGCGCCTTGGCCGCGGCACGCTTCGACGCGTCGGCCACCGCCGGGCCGCGCAGGGAGCTTCGGCCGAGGGATGTGCGCAGGGGCTCCCCCGCGACGTGGGTGACAGGCATCGCGTGCACGCCTCTCGCCCGGTCAGCCGCGCGGCGGCGGTGAAGCACCAGCCGGCCGTGCGGGCGGGACATCGGTCGATGGCGTCCCGGAGGACGACGGGTCGCCGGCAGCGGCCGTCGGGCGCGCCGCGCGCCACGACGGCCGCACGTCGTGGGCGCGGGGGGCGATCTGGCGCACTCGGGGATAGGCGAACTCGTGTGTCATGGCATCGTCACCTCCGACGATGGTCCGGGGATCGAGTCGAGCACCTGACATGACTTCAGTTTAGTTTACGCACGCATCGCGCCGTGTCAAGGGAAGACGCCCTCGCCCATGGCGCCGGCCCGCGGCGGACAGCCCGGGCCACACCCGCGGCGCCGAGCGCGCTGGCGCTACGACCCGGGTTCGAGCTGCGCGACGGCTTGCGCGGCCCTCGCCGTCTCGGGGGCCGGCCGCCGGATCGCCAGAGCGCACACGATGGCGCCCGCGGTGACGCAGGCGGCCACGGCGAAGGCGACGGCGTAGGCGTGGTCGGTCGGGAGCCCGCCTGCGGACCCCGAGGCCAGGATGCCGGCCGACATCGCCGAGCCGAGCGCCATCCCGACAGTCCGCATGACGCCGTTGATGCCGGTCGCGATGCCGACGTCGCCGGCGCCGACCGTCGCGATGACCAGGTTGGCCATGGCGGTGAGCGAGAGGGCCTGTCCCAGGCCGAGCACGCCGCCGCCCACCAGCAGGCTGAGCGGACTGCCGTGGACGGCCGTGATGGCGGCCATCGTCGTCGCGTTGACGCTCGTGCCGATGATCAGCGTCGCCCTCGAGCCGATCCGCGCACACAAGCCGCCCGTCCACGGGCCGGCGAGGATCTGCGCGACACCGTGCGGGATCAGCAGCGCTCCTGACGCCGCGACAGAGAGGCCGAGGCCATAGCCGGTCGAGCGCGGCGCCTGCGCGATCGCCGCCAGCGGCACGTAGGCCATGAAGATCCCGCAGCCGACACAGAGCGCGGCCCCGTTGGTCAGCGTCAGGGTGGGCCGCCGCAGCAGCGCGAGATCTATGAGCGGCGCTGCACGCCGGGATTCGATGGCGACCCACCACCGCGCGAGCGCCGCACCGGCGACCGCGACGCCGAGGGTGGGTCCCGACGTCCAGCCGAGCCGCTGGCCCTGCGTCATGAGCACGAGCAGCGCGGTCAGCGCGCCCGCCAGCGCGACCGCGCCGAGCCAGTCGACCCGCGCGCGCGGACCAGCCGGTCGCTCGGGCACGAGGCGCGCGGCGGCGAGTGCCGGGATCGCCCCGATCATGCCCACCCAGAAGATGGCGGAGGGGCCGGCACGATCGACGATGACGCCGGCGATCGCCGGCCCCAGCGCGGCACCGACCCCGAGACTCACCGACAGGCTCCCGATCGCGCGCATCCGTGCGGCGGGCGGGAACGTGTCGCGGATGATCCCGTAGGCCAAGGGGAACACGCCGCCGGCGACGCCCTGAAGGATGCGCCCGGCAACCAGCAAGGGCAGGGACTGCCCGACCGCGCACACGATCGAGCCGGCGCAGAAGATGGCCATCACCCAGGTCAGCGTGCGCCCCCGGCCGAACAGGTCGCCGAGCCGCCCGATGAGCGGCGTGGCGACCGAGGCGGCGACGAGGTACGCCGTCAGCAGCCAGGACACGGCCAACGGGCTCGCCCCCAGCTGGCGCACCAGCGCGGGCAACGCCGGCAGGATCAGCGTCTGAGACAGCGCATACGTCACGCCCGCCGCGAGCAGGAGGGCCAGGACGTGGGCGCGATGGCGCTCACCCGGAGCTGCTACAGAACTGAGTTCGATTCATGTATGGTATCCGACCGTGCAACCGGGGCTCCCCCGCACCCACGTTCGCGATCGGCCACACCTGTGCGCGCCTACCGCCTGACCGGCACAGGGCGGGCGGGGATGGTCGACATGGCGCCCGCGCAGCCCGCCGCGGGCGAGGTCGTGCTGCGGGTCCTCGCCGCGGGCGTCTGCGGGACGGACCTGAGCCTGCTGCGCAACGGCGGTCGCGGGCTGAAGCTGCCCGTGACGCTCGGACACGAGATCGTCGGCGAGGTGGTCGGTCACGGGGAGGGCGTCCACGCCCCCGGCCGGGGAACGCTCGTGGCCGTGTACGAGCTGCTCGGGTGCGGCTCGTGCGCGGCCTGCACGCAGGGGGAGGACAACGTGTGCCGCGACACCGTCCCCGGCGCGATCGGGATCACGACGGACGGAGGCATGGCCGACCAGGTGGTCGTGCCGGCGCGCAACCTGGTGGCGCTCGGCCGCGTGGATCCCGTCGCGGCCGCGCCGCTCACGGACGCAGGCCTGACCGCCCTGCACGCAGTGGAGCACGGGCGCCGGGTCCTCGAGCCGGGTTCGACCGCCCTCGTCGTGGGGGTCGGGGGCCTCGGCCACCTCGCCGTGCAGTTTCTGCAGGCCACGTCCGAGGCTCGCATCCTCGCCGTCGACGTCGATCGCGCACGGCTGGACTTCGCTGCGGACATCGGCGCCGACGACGGCGTCATCGCCGGGCCCGACGCTGCGGCCGGGGTGTTCGCGGCCAATGGCGGACACGGGATCGACGCCGTCTTCGACTTCGTCGGCTCGCAGGAGAGCCTGGATCTCGCCGCCCGTGTGGCGCGCAGAGGCGGCGCCATCGTCGTGACCGGTGGCGGTGGCGGCCGGCTCTCGATCACGGCCGAGATGGGAGCCGGCAGGGCACCCGACCGGGAGGTCACGATCGTGCACACGTTCGGCGGGACGCGCGATGACCTCGTGCGGGCGCTTGCGCTCGCCGAAGCCGGGCGGGTCGGCACGCACACGGAAGCCTACGACCTCGACGACGCCCCCCGCGCCCTGAAGGACCTCGACGCGGGGCGGGTCCTCGGGAGGGCCGTGCTCGTCCCCTGAGGTCGGCGGCGCCGGTCTTGCGCAGTCCCATCAGTTTGAGGTAACTTCAGTTCAGATGCAGACCAACAGAAGGTGAATGAAGGGTGCGTGCGTGATGGCTTCATCGATCGAGACCGACTTCCTCGTCATCGGCGGCGGGAGCGCCGGCTGCGTCATCGCCGGGCGGCTGAGCGAGGATCCGGCCACCGAGGTGCTTCTCCTCGAGGCGGGGCCGGACTGGCGATCGGCGCAGGCACCGGCGCAGGTGCGCAGCATGAACGGCTGGCGTGCGCTCGACGAGTCCGCGTGCGGGCAGTTTCAGTGGCCGGGGCTCGAGTCGCGTCGATCGGCTGCGCAGGAGCCACGCCCGCACGTGCGCGGAAAGGGCCTGGGCGGATCGTCGGTCGTCAACGGGATGATCGCCATCCACGCGATGGCCGACGACTACGAGCGCTGGGCGGCCCAAGGCTGCCCCGGTTGGACCTTCGAGGACATCCTCCCCTATAGGCGCCGCATGGAGAGCGATCTCAACTTCGGGGACCGGCCGTACCACGGCTCCGACGGGCCGATGCCGATCCAGCGACTGAGCCGCGAGGAATGGGGCCCGCTCGACGAGGCCCTGGCCGAGAGTGCGGCCGCACAGGGCCACGAGTGGTGCGAGGACCACAGCGCTCCCACTGGCACCGGCATCTCGCCATACGGCATCAGCGCGCGCGACGGCGCGCGCGTGACGACCAACGACGCCTATCTCGAGCCGGCGCGCGATCGCGCGAACCTCCAGATCGTCGGCGACGCACGCGTCGACACCGTGCTGATCGAGGGCGGCCGCGCGGTCGGCGTGCGGGCACGGATCGGCGAGGAGGACGTCGAGGTCCGCGCGGACAAGATCGTCCTGTGCGCGGGCGCGGTCCACTCCCCCGCGATCCTGCTGCGGTCGGGCATCGGCCCGGAGGGCTCGGTCGTCCGGCTGCCCGTCGGCGAGAACATGCAGGAGCACCCGCTCGCGCTGTTCTGGTTGTTCCATCGGCCCGATGCGCATCCGCGCCTCGACGCGCGCCAGACCAACTGCTGCCTGCGCTACTCGTCGGGCCTCGAGGGAGCGGGCGAGAACGACATGGTGATCGTCTCGGTCAACCAGACGCTGGCCCTGCCCGCCGACGTCACCTCGCATCTGGCGGTGGCGGAGCAGGCCTCCGGGACCTGGGGCGGGGCGGGCGGCGGTGAGGCACCCTGTGGGCCCGCGCTGTTGTGCCTGTGGATCAACCAGCAGTTCGGTCACGGCCGGCTTACGCTCGCGTCGCCGGATCCGGATGCCCATCCGCTGATCGATCAGGACCTGCTCAACGTCGATGCCGACCTCGTTCGCGCGCGCGACGGCGTCAAGCGCTCGCTCGAGCTGCTGCGCAGCGGCTCGTTCGACAAGGCGTTCGGGCGCATCGCCATCGACATGACCGGTCGCGGCCTGGACGACCTGTCCGACGACGACGCCATCGACGCGTGGCTGATGCAGACGATCGGCGACACCGGGCACATCTGCGGGACGTGCCGCATGGGCGCGGCCGACGACCCGCGGACGGTCGTCGACCCCGAGGGCCGCGTGTTGGGCATCGAGAGTCTGTGGGTCGCCGACGCCTCCGTGTTCCCGGCAGTGCCGAGAGCGAACACGAACCTGCCGACGATCGAGGCGGCCGAGCGGCTGTCCGACCTGATCCGCAACACCACCTCCCGCCGCGCCTCGGCGCAGGCGGGGGCGCCCGTGTGATCTCCGCCGCCGAGCCACTCGAGCTCCGCTCCTTCCGGCTGCGCAACCGGCTGGTCGCCACCGCACACGCCAGCGGCCTGGTGCAAGACGGGCTTCCGGTGGCCGGCGACGCCGGCTACTGGGGGCGCCTGGCCGCGGGGGGCGCCGCGATGCTGATCAGCGGGGGGACGGTCACCGCGCCGGAGTCCGCGCCCCGGCGTGGCAACATCCTGGAGGCCTGGCGGCCCGATGCCGTCGAGCCGCTTCGCCGCCGGGTGGACGCGATCCACGCCGGGGGTGCCGTCGCGGTGTGCCAGCTCGTGCACCTGGGCCGTGAGACGTTGGGCGCCGAGAGCTACTACTCCCCCATCGCGCCGTCGGCGATCCGCTCCCCGCGCGAGGCGACCGCCCCGCGGGCGATGCTCGAGCGCGAGGTCTCCGCCATGGTCGACGGCTTTCGCGTGTCGGCGGCCCACTCGCTCGAGGCCGGGTTCGACGGCATCGAGCTGCACGCCGCGCACGCCTACCTGCTCGAGCAGTTCCTGTCGCCGCGCACGAACGAGCGCGGCGACGGGATGGCGGTCCTCGAGCGTGTGATCGAAGCGATCCGGCGGCTGTCGGACTCCGCGCTGCTCGGCATCCGCTTGAGCATCGACGCGAGCGAGGACGTCGCGCTGACGCGGGGCGAGCTCGCCGACCTGCTGCGCGTGGTGGATCCACTGGTGGACTGGGTGAACCTCACGGTCGGCGTGCGGACGACGTACGTGCGCGACATGGCGACGACGCGGCCGCCGCTGCTCGACGAGCTCGCGCGCGTGCGACCCATGGTTCAAGGACCGCTCCTGGTGTCGCACGCGTTTCGCCACCCGGACTCGATCGACGAAGCCCTGGCCGGCGGCGCAGACCTGGTCGGCATGGCGCGCCCGCTGATCGCCGACCCCGACCTTCCACGCAAGCTCTTCGAAGGCCGGCGCGGCGAGATACGGCCGTGCGTCGCCTGCAACGAGGACTGCCGCACGTTCGACCCGCTGCTGCTGTGCACCGTCAACCCCGACCTGGCGCCTCCGGGGGAGCCGCGGCGGCCCGCCGCCCCCCTCGAGCTCGCCCGCGACCTCGAGCGTCTGACCGGCGGCCGCGTCGCCGTCGTCGGCGCCGGTCCGGCCGGCCTGGAGTGCGCGCTCGCCCTCGCCCGCGAGGGCGTGCTCGACATTGTCGTCTTCGAGGCCAACGACCACATCGGCGGTCAGCTCGCGATCGCGGCCGCCGCGCCGAACCGCTCGGGCTGGGCGCCGCTGCTGGACTTCTACGCGCGCGGGCTCCGGCGCGAGGGCGTGGAGATGCGCCTCGGAACGCCGGCGCCGGCCCTGGAGGACTTCGACGCGGTCGTCCTGGCCACCGGCGCCGAGGAGATCGTGCCGGCGGGCGCGCTGGCCTCGTCGGCCGTCATCGCGAGCGGGCCGCAGGCGATGCGAGACGCCGCGCACGTGATCATCGTCGACGACGGCTTTGGCTGGTGGCCGGCGATCAACGTCGTCGAGCTCGCGCTCGCGGCCCGCGCCGGACGGGTGACGCTGATCACGCCCGGCACCGCCTTCGCCGGCGGCATCCCGGCCGAGAGCCGCGTGCAGCTCGTCCAGCGGCTGGCGGGCGCCGGCGCGCTGGAGGTCATCCCGCTGGCGTCGGCGACGGAGATCACCGCCGCGGGTGTGACGCTCGTCGACAGCGTCTCCCGCCAATCGCGCCTCCTCGACGGCGACCGCGTGGTCGTCGCCGGCGAGCGCCGCCCGTGCGCTACACCGAAGTGCGCCGCGCCGATGGTGCTCGCCATCGGCGACGCGATCGTGCCGCGCCGGGCCGCGCATGCGATCGCGGAGGGGCGCGCCGCCGCCTCGCGGATCGCGGCAGCGGTCCGCCTGCCGCAGCTCAGCTGACCTGCCCCTCCAGGGTCGCCACGCTCGGGTGGTGGAGGTCGGTCCCGTCGAGCTCGAGCAACGTCTTGCCGACCGTGCTGCCGGCCATCAGGCTGCAGAAGGCCTCGGGCGCGCGATGGAGGCCGTGCGTGACGTTCTCCAGGACCTGCAGCTCGCCGGACCGCACCCACCCGTGCAGCTCCTCGAGCGCCTTCAGGATCGACTCGGGGAAGAACGGCAGGAGGAAGCCCTGCATCCGCAGCTGGCGCGCGACGACCTCCCACAGGTTGCGCACCGGCGGCGGCTCGTCCTGCTGGTTGTAGCCGGCCATCATGCCGCAGGCCACGATCCGGCCGAGCGACTTCATGTTCACGAGCATCGCGTCCAGCGTCGGCCCGCCCACGTTGTCGTAGTACAGGTCCACCCCATCAGGACATGCCTCTCTCACCGCCGCCGCGAGATCGGGCACCGCGCGGTAGTTGATCACCTGCTCGAAGCCCAGGCGGCCCTTGACCACGGCGGCCTTTTCGGCCGAGCCGACAAGGCCGACCACGCGGCACCCCCGCAGGCGCGCGATCTGCCCGGCGACGCTGCCCACACCACCGGCGGCGGCGCTGATCACCACGGTCTCGCCGGCCTGGATCCCGCCGATGTCATGCAGGCCGACATAGGCCGTGGTGCCCGATCCACCCAGGGCGCCGACGTAGTACGAGAGGGGCATCCCCGCCTCGGGCGCGAGGCGGTCGAGCAGCAGGGTGTCGTCGCTGACGAGGACGTAGTCGTCCCAGTCGTTGAAGCCGTAGAGGATCTCCCCCTCCTCGTAGCCGGGATGGTTGGACCGGACGACGCGCCCCACGGTCGGGCTCTGGATCGGCTCGCCGATCCCGATCACCGGCATGTAGGTCTCCTTGCCGTCGAGTCGCGCGCGGATGGCCGGCTCGACGGAGAAGTAGAGGTTGCGGACGAGGATCTCCCCGACGCCCGGCTCGGGCACCTCGACGGGAACGATCTCGAAGTTGTCCGGCTGCGGGACGTGTGCGGCCTCGAGCGCGGCACGACGCGGCGGTTGTTCATCGGGTCCTCTCCTCTCGACATGTCTCGGCGCGAATGTATACTTGAACTGACTTCATGTCGAGCCGCGGCCGACGCACAGGACAGGAGAGACCCCATGTACACAGTGCTGTTCGCGATGTACCGCAAGGACGGTCTGTCGCCCGAGGAGTTCGTCGCCC
>Ga0307310_10000908_pt1 | contig 10546 bp, 9 predicted proteins | sample ER_DNA_197_FD_194502 | JGI IMG/M metagenome (GOLD analysis project Ga0307310, IMG submission 194502) | Bulk soil microbial communities from the East River watershed near Crested Butte, Colorado, United States - ER_DNA_197 | ecosystem: Environmental > Terrestrial > Soil > Floodplain | place: USA...
TGCCGTGCCAGCCGAGCGGGCCGAGCAGCTCACGGTAGAACGGCAGGCTGCGCTCGATGGAGGAGACGACGAGGTCGACGTGGTGGATTCCCATTCGATCCAACGCGGCTTCGACGCAGGCGCTCCGAGTCCTCTCCTACGATGCCGCGGCGTGCATCTCTTTCACTACCACCTCGTCACGAGCCGGGTGCGGGAGGTCGAGGCGCGCTACATCGGCAAGCTCGGCTTCGATCTCATCGCGCGGCACGGCCGGATCGGCGATGACCTGACCTCGTACGAGGCGGGCGTGTCGTGGACGGAGCTCGACGCAGTCGGTTTCAAGCTCCGGCTCTCGGAGCTCGAGCTCGGCGCGGTCAATGTCGTCGTGCAGCCGGGGCAGTGGCCGCTGCCGCGCGTCGACCATCTGGGGCTCGCGCTCGACGAGGACGAGTTCGAGCGCGCGCTCGCACGGGCGTACACGGCAGAGCTGCGGGTGCAGGAGCATGGAGGCAGGCGCACGTTCGTCTCGACGAATGCGGGCTACCGCCTCGAGCTGCATCCTCCGCGCGACTGGATCGACGACCTGCTCGAAGGCGGCGACCGCCTCAGGCTCTCGGAGCTGCATCTGAGGGCGGACGATCCGGAGGCGAAGGCGAGGGCCGTCGCCGAATTGCTCGAGTGCGACCGCCTCGGCACGGACGTCGAGATCGGCGACACGCTCGTGCGCTTCGTGCCCGGCGGCCCGCAGGGCCGGCCGGAGCTCCACGCCGAGCTCTTCGTGTGAATGCGCTCGCCGCGGTTCGACCCGGCATCGCTCGCCGACATCGTCATCGACACGACCGACCTCGATGAGCCACGACTGCTCAGGGCGAGCTCACGGCCGTCATAGCCCTGTCCTGGTGTCAAACGCAAATACGCCGAGCACCTGCATTCTTGCGAGAGCTATGCCTGGCGAGGACATGCCCTGGTGTCAGACACACTGAGGATCCGTTCGCTCCCCGGGCGGGACGCGTCTAGATCTGCCAGGGCTGCGCGCGGGTTCCCGGCGGACGGCGGAGGGGGAGCTCGAGGGCCGGCAGCTCGCGGGCGACGAGATCGCGGGTCTCGACGACGAGGCTGCCGAGCTCGGCGGCGGCTTCGGTCGCCGGGAGCTGGACGAGGCGCTCGAGGCGGTCGGCGAGATCCGGCGGGGCGTGCTCGAACTTCGCCACGAGCGCGCGGAGGCGTTTCAGCTCGAAGCGCGCGAAGTAGACGCGGTTCAGCGCGGCGAGGACGCCGAGCAGGTTGAACGCCGCCTCGAGCAGCATGTCGAGCCGCCAGAGCTCCGCGTCGCGCGCCGAGAGCGGCTCGACGTACCACCAAAGCGGAAAGAACTTCCAATGGTGCTCGATACCCGCGCGACGCAAGTCGTCGGGGTACGCAGCGACGCGCTCGCGCCAGCGGGCGAGCAGCTCCTCGCCGTACAGCGGCCGGCCCTCGACGAGGCCGGAGAGCAGCTTCTGCATCGGCCCGTGCACGTCTTCGAGGCGCACGAGCAGCTGGTCGAGCTGCTCCTCGAGCTCCGCCACCGTCGTGTACCCGACCTGCACCGCGACACCGCCCACGTCGAACTGGACGAGGTGCGGCGGCGCGATCGGCACGAGATTCGTCCCGCCGAGCGCCTCGCGCAGCAGCTCCAGCCGGTCTTCCGGCGGCGGCTCGTCGACGTAGAGCAGCAGGTCGACGTCGGAGAAAAAGTCTGCGTCGCCCCGCGCCCCGGAGCCCGCCAGCAGTGCCGCGCGCACAGGCCCCAGCTCGAGCGCAGCCTCGACGACGCGCCTGGCGAGCGCCCGCACATGCTCCGTCGCGGCGTCCATCTCGGGCGGATCGTAGACTCGAGGCAGTGAGCGACGAGGCGAAGACATACGACGCCGCAGGCGTATCCCTCGCGACAGCGGACGCCGTCGTCGAACGGCTACGCGCGGCGGTCGAGTCGACCGGTGCCGCCGGATTCGGCAACTTCTCCGGCCTCTACCCGCTCGACGACCGCCGGTTCCTCGCCGCCTCGACCGACGGCGTCGGCTCGAAGCTGATGCTGCAGCGCCGCGCGGGCAAGCTGCGCTGGGGCGGCATGGATCTCGCCGCCCACTGCATCGACGACGTCCTTTGCAGCGGCGCCGAGCCGCTTTTCTTCCTCGACTACGTCGCAGCCGAGCACATCGAGCTCGAGCAGGTCGCCGAACTCGTCGAAGGAGCCGCCGACGTGTGCCGCGCCGCAGGCTGCATGCTGATCGGCGGCGAGACCGCCGAGCTCCCCGGCGTGTACCGCGACGACGAGCTCGACTTCGCGGGGACGTGCGTCGGCATCGTCGACCGCGAGAACCTCATCGACGGAACGCGCTGCGCTCCCGGCGACTCGATCGTCGGCTTCTCGTCGAGCGGGCTGCACACGAACGGCTTCTCGCTCGTCCGTGCGCTCGTCGGCGACGGCGACTTCGACGCCGACATGCTGCTCGCGCCGCACCGCCTCTACCTCGACGACGTTCGCGCGCTGCGCGCTCGCGCAGACGTCCGCGCGCTCGCGCACGTGACCGGCGGCGGCATCCTCGGCAACCTGTCGCGCGTCCTCCCGGACGACGTGCACGCGCAGATCGACTGGGACTCGTGGGACCGACCAGCCGTGTTCCACTGGCTCGCCGAGCAAGGTGTCGAGGAGGGCGAGGCGCGACGCGTCTTCAACCTCGGCATCGGCATGTGCGCAGTCGTCCCCGAGCCGCCGGACGACGCGCTCGTCATCGGGACGCTCACCGCGTGATCGGCGTCCTCGTCAGCGGCACCGGCACGAACCTGCAGGCGCTCCTCGACGCCGAGCTGCCGGTCCTCGCCGTCGCGAGCAACAGGAGTGATGCCGCCGCGCTCGAGCGCGCGCACGACATCCCGACCGCCTCGTTCGAGCTCGCCGACTACGACGACCGCGCCGCGCGCGACGCAGCGATGGCCGACTGGCTGCACTCGAACGGCGCGCGCCTCGTCGTGCTCGCCGGGTACATGCACCTGCTCACGCCCGTCTTCCTCGACCGCTTCCCCGGGGCGGTCGTCAACGTGCACCCGTCGCTGCTGCCGCGGTTCCCCGGCGCGCATGCAGTCGAGGAACAGGTCGCGGCAGGCGTCGCCGAGTCCGGCGCGACCGTGCACCTCGTCGACGAGGGCGTCGACAGCGGCCTGATCCTCGCGCAGGAGCGCCTGCCCGTGCGCGGCGACGACACGGCCGAGACGTTGCACGCGCGCATCAAGGAGATCGAGCATCGCCTGCTGCCCCGCGTCGTCGGAGAGCTGTGCGAGCCCTGATCTCGGCGTACGACAAGGCAGGGCTCGACGTCTTCGCGCGCGGGCTCGACGACCTCGGCTGGGAGCTCGTCGCCAGCGGCGGCACGGCGTCGTACCTCGAAGGGCTCGGGCTCGAGGTCGAGCACGTCGAGACGCTCACCGAGTTCCCCGAGATGCTCGGCGGCCGCGTGAAGACGCTGCACCCGCGCATCCACGCGGGGATCCTCGCGCGGCGCGACGACGACGAGGACGTCGCGACACTCGCGCAGCACGGCATCGCGCCGTTCGACCTCGTGTGCATCAACCTCTACCCCTTCGAGCAGGTCGCCGCCAAGAAGGGCGTCACGGAAGAGGACGCCGTCGAGATGATCGACGTCGGCGGACCGTCGATGCTCCGCGGAGCCGCGAAGAACTTCGCCCACGTCGCACCCGTCTGCAGGCCCGAGCGCTACGGCTTCGTGCTCGACGAGCTGCGCGCACAGGGCAGCCTCTCCTTCGAGACCCGCCGCGAGCTCGCTGCCGAGGCGTTTGCAACGACTGCCGCCTACGAGGCTGCCATCGCGACATGGTTCTCGGAGCGCGAGGCGTTCCCCGAGACACTCGTTGTCGCGCTCGAAAAAGTCGTCGACCTCTCCTACGGCGAAAACCCGCACCAGCGCGCCGCGTACTACGCCGAGGGCGGCGCCCGGACCCACCTGCTGTCGCGAGCGGAACAGCTGCACGGCAAGGCACTCTCGTTCAACAACCTGAACGACCTTTCGGCAGGACGGCTGCTCGTGCGGGAGTTCACCCTGCCAGCCTGCGTGATCGTCAAGCACGCGAACCCATGCGGCGTCGCGATCGGCGCCACCCTCGAGGAGGCGTACGACCGGGCGCTCGCCTCGGACCCGACCTCCGCCTATGGCGGCATCGTCGTCGTGAACCGCGAGATCGACGACGCACTCGGCGTGAAGCTTGCCGAGCAGTTCGTCGAGGTGCTCCACGCACCCGGCTACAGCGACGCCGCGCTCGCTGCTCTCGGACGGAAGCAGAACACGAGGATCCTCGTCGACCGCGAGCGCCGGCACGACGTCGACTCGCGCCACTACAAGCGCGTGCTCGGCGGCATGCTCGTGCAGGACTCGGACTCCGACGTCGAGGACCGCGAGGGCTGGCAGGTCGTGACGGGCTCGCCCGACGAGCGGCAGTGGGGCGACCTCGTCTTCGCGTGGCGCGTGTGCAAGCACGTCACGTCGAACGCGATCGTCCTCGTGAAAGACCTCCAGACGATCGGCATCGGCGCCGGCCAGATGAGCCGCGTCGACGCGGTCAACATCGCAGTCGAGAAGGCGACGTCGTACGGCCACGATCTCTCCGGCTCCTCGCTCGCGTCGGATGCGTTCTTCCCCTTCCCGGACGGGCCGCGGATCGCACTCGACGCCGGCACGACCGCGATCGTCCAGCCGGGTGGCTCGCGGCGCGACCAGGACGTGATCGACGCCGTCGAGAAGGCCGGCGCGACGATGGTGTTCACCGGACGGCGCCACTTCCGCCACTGAGATGACCAAGGCGCACTTTCGGCTCCTCGCGCGCTCCGAACAAGCGGCTTTCCTCGCGCTGCCGTGGGCGGTGGCGCTCGAGGAGTGGGACGATGCGCTGCTCGTCCAGGTGCAGCGCGGCATCGGCCGGCACGTCGTCCGCTTCGTCTCGCTTCCCGGCGGCGTCTTCGCATTGAAGGAGCTGCCGCCGCGCATTGCCGCGCGCGAGTACCGCCTGCTCGGCGATCTCGAGCGGCGAAGCGTGCCGTCGGTCGAGTCCGAGGGCATCGTCGGCGAGCGCCGCTCCGCCGACGGCGAGGAGCTCGAGTCGATCCTGATCACGCGCTACCTCGAGTTCTCGCTCCCGTACCGCCTCATCCTCGGGCAGACCACTCTGCCCGCACCGGAGCCCGCGATCCGCGCCGCCCTCGCGGAGTTGCTCGCCCGCCTCCACCTGACCGGCTTCTACTGGGGCGACTGCTCGCTCTCGAACGCGCTCTTCCGCCGTGACGCCGGCGCGCTCTCGGCGTACTTCCTCGATGCCGAGACGAGCGAGCTGCACGAGCGCCTGTCCGACGGCCAGCGCTCACACGATCTCGACATCGCCGAGGAGAACCTTGCGGGCGAGCTCTTCGACCTGGCGGCGGAGCTCGGCCACGACGTCGTCGGCGACCCGTTCGAGTTCGGCAGCGACGTCCGCCGCTCGTACGAGCAGCTCTGGGACGAGCTGATGCGCGACGAGGTCTTCAAGCTCGGCGAAGGGCACAAGCTCGAAGACCGGCTCCGCCGCCTGAACGCGCTCGGCTTCGACGTCGAGGAAGTCGAGCTCGTGAGCGAAGGGGACGACGTTCGGCTTCTGCTTCAGCCGATGGTCGTCGAACCCGGGCACCACCGGCGGCGTCTGCTCCGGCTGACCGGCCTCGACGCGCAGGAGAACCAGGCGCGCGTGCTCCTCAACGACATCACGCGCTACCGCGCGTGGCTCGAGCGGACCGGCGACAAGCCGGTGTCCGACGCCGCGGCCGCGGGCCGGTGGCTCGCGGAAGTGTTCGAGCCGACCGTCGCCGCCGTGCCGGCCGAGCTGCGCGGGCGACGCGCCGCCGCCGAGCTCTTCCACGAGCTGCTCGAGCACCGTTGGTTCCTCTCCGAGCAGGCCGGCCGCGACGTCGGGCTGAAGATGGCGATCCCCCATTACATCGAGAAGGTGCTGCGCCCCGCGGCCGACGAGAAGCTTCCGCTCTAGCCGGGCGAAACGGGATACTGCAGGAATCGTGTCCGCGACCGAATCGACCCCGGATCCGCGCCGCTGGCAGGCGCTTGCGCTCGTCTGCGTCGCCTTCTTCATGACCGTGCTCGACGTCTCGATCGTCAACGTCGCGCTGCCGTCGATCAAGATCGCGCTGAACGTCGCGGAGAAGGATCTGCAGTGGATCATCACGGCGTACACGATCACGTTCGGCGGCTTCCTCCTCCTCGGCGGACGCGCAGGCGATCTGCTCGGGCGCAGGCGCATGTTCATGATCGGCATCGGCCTCTTCGCCGTTGCGTCCCTCGCGTGCGGCCTCTCCAACTCGATCGGCGTCCTGATCGCGTCGCGCGCAGTGCAGGGGCTCGGCGCCGCGATCATCTCGCCGGCGACGCTGTCGATCATCATGACGACGTTCGAGGAAGGGTCCGAGCGGAACAAGGCACTCGGGATCTGGGGTGCCATGGGCGGCAGCGGCGCAGCCGCAGGCGTGCTCTTCGGCGGCATCCTCACGAAGTACGCCGGCTGGGAGTGGATCTTCTTCGTCAACGTGCCCGTCGGCGCCGCAGTCCTCCTGCTGACGCGGCCGCTCGTCCATGAGAGCCGCATCCCGGGCCTGCACGGCTTCGACTTCCCCGGCGCGGCGACGATCACCGGCAGCCTCGCGCTCCTCGTCTACGGGATCTCGAAGGCGCCCGACGTGGGCTGGGCGAGCGGGCAGACGATCGGCGTGCTCATCGGCGCCGCCGTGCTGCTCGTCGCCTTCATCGCGATCGAGCGGCGGCAGGGAGCGCCCATGGTCCCGTTCCGCATCTTCCGGCTCCGAACCGTCACCGGCGCGAACGTCGCCGGCTTCCTGCTCGGCGCGGTCGTCTTCTCTAACTTCTTCCTGCTGACGCTGTACGTGCAGCAGGTCCTGCACTACTCGGCGTTGAAGACCGGATTGACGTTTCTCTTCACCGCCGGAACCGTGATCCCCGTCGCCGGCGCGTCGCAGGCGCTCGTAACGAGGATCGGTGCCCGCCCGGTGCTCGTCACGGGACTCGCGCTGATCACGGGCGGAATGATCTGGTACTCGCAGATCCCCGTGCACGGCAGCTTCGCTACGAACCTCCTGCCGGGATATCTCCTCGTCGGGGTCGGCATGGCGTTTTCGTTCATCCCGATTTCGATCGCCGCGCTCGCAGGCGTCGAGGATCGCGAGGCAGGGCTCGCGTCGGGGCTGATCAACACGGCACAGCAGATCGGCGGCGCGCTCGGCGTCGCGATCGCCGCTACGGTCGCGTTCACGCACGCGAAGACGCTGATCGCGAGCGGCCACGATCCGCTGAGTGCGCAGACGAGCGGCTTCGCGCTCGCCTTCTGGGTGATCGCCGGCATCGGAGCCGTCGCGGTCGTCGCGGCGTTCGTGCTCGTCCGCAGCAGCGAGGTCGAGACAGTCGACGCGGAGGCCGCACAACCGGCCTAGGACGTCGCCGGGCCGCGCGTGGCATACGCTTCCGGGCGATGGCCAGTGACTATCCGACGATCCTCGAGCTCGTGGGCGCGACGCCGATCGTCCGCCTGCCGAAGCTCACGCCGGCGGGCGGCGCAGAGGTGCTTGCAAAGCTCGAGTACCTGAACCCCGGCGGCTCGGTGAAGGACCGGATCGGCCTGCCGATGATCGAGGCGGCCGAGCGCGACGGGAAGCTGAAGCCGGGCGGGACGATCGTCGAGCCGACCTCCGGCAACACCGGCGTCGGGCTCGCGATCGGCGCGGCGATCAAGGGCTACCGCTGCATCTTCGTCATGCCCGACAAGATGAGCCAGGAGAAGATCGCGCTCTTGCGCGCGTACGGCGCAGAGGTCGTGATCACGCCCACCGCGGTCGACCACGACTCGCCCGAGAGCTACTACTCGGTCTCCGACCGCCTCGCCGAGGAGATCCCCGGCGGCTACAAGCCGGATCAGTACTCGAACATGGCGAACCCCGAGGCGCACTACGCGCTGACGGGCCCCGAGATCTGGGAGCAGACGAACGGCGGCGAGATCGACGCGATCGTCGTCTCCGTCGGAACGGGCGGCACGATCAGCGGCGTCGGCCGCTACTTCAAAGAACGGAAGCCGGAGGTGCTCATCGTCGGCGCCGATCCGGAAGGCTCGGTCTACACGGCGAAGGCCGACGGCGACCTCCACCCCTACCTCGTCGAAGGCATCGGCAAGGACACGTGGCCGAAGACGATGGATCCGAAGGTCGTCGACGAGTGGGTGCGCGTCTCCGATCGCGAGTCGTTCCGCTGGGCACGCCGGCTCGCCCGCGAAGAGGGGATTCTCGCGGGCGGCTCGGGCGGGACGTCCGTCTACGCGGCGGTGCAGATCGCGGAGCGGCTCGGCCCAGGCAAGCGCGTGCTGACGATGATCCCCGACTCCGGGCGCAACTATCTCTCGAAGTTCTTCGACGACAACTGGATGCTCGAGCACGGCTTCATCGAGCGGCAGGCGCCGCTGCCGACGGTCGCCGAGGTGCTGCGAGCGAAGCACGGCGACGATGTGCCGGCGCTCGTAACGATCTCTGCGCACCAGAAGGTCGGCGAGGGCATCGACACGATGCAGCGCTACGGCATCTCGCAGCTACCCGTCGTTCGTGACGGCGAGTGCGAGTCGCTGGCCGACGTGATCGGCTCGCTTCAGGATCGCGCGCTCCTCGAGCGCGTCTTCACGAACCCCGACGTCCTGCACGAGGACGTGGCGAACGCGATGCAGCCCCCGCTCGGCGCGGTCGAAGGCTCCGCAACGGTCGACGAGGTGTTCGCGACACTGACCGGCGGCATGAACGCCGTCGTCGTCGCGCGCGAGGGCAAGCCGGTCGGCGTGCTGACGCGCTCCGACCTGCTCGAGTTTCTCGCACACCGCCGCTGAAGAGCCTTACTGCTCCGTCCGCGAGCCGTTCCGCTTCGCGCGGTCACCGAGCTCGCGCGTCGCGATCAGCGCGGTCCGCGCATCGTCCAGGAGTCCTGCGACGAGGTCGAGCCGCTCCTGCTCGACACGGAGCTCGAGCAGCTGCTGCTTCGCCTCCGGCGGCAGCTCGACCTGCGCCGCGAGCTCGAACGAGAGCTGCGGCGACGCTTCGTCGGGATCGTCGGTCTCGGCGCCGGCGAGCGCGGCGAGCGCGCGGAAGGCACCGGCAGCACGAACAGCGGTCTCCGGATCGATGTCGACAGCATCGTCTTCGACTTCGTCGATCTCGGCCGTCATGAACGAGCGCCCGCGCGTGAGCGCCTCCACCCGGAACCGCACGCCGCCCTCGACGAGGATCGTCAGGCGACCGTCGTCGAAACGCTCGAGCACCTCGGTGACGTGCGCGAGCGTGCCGACCTCCCGCACGCCTTCCTCGTCGGCATAGACGAGCCCGAACTCCTCGTCGGTGTCGAGACACTCCCCGATCAGCTCCTGATAGCGCGGCTCGAAAATGTGAAGTGGCACCCGCTCGGTCGGGAGCAGGACGATGCCGAGCGGGAAGAGGCCGATCTCCGCCATCGGCCTAAGGGTACGCCCCGTGAGTAGCATGACTGCGTGGCCGTCGAACGTCTCGAGACCCTGCTGCGCGGCGCGTTCCCCGATGCGAACGAGCTTCGCGTGGAGGACCGCACCGGCGGGGGCGATCACTTCCAGGTGATCGTCACCAGCACGCGCTTCGACGGCCTGCCGCTCCTCGACCAGCATCGCCTGGTCAACGAGGCGCTCGCGGAGCCGCTCCGCGACGGCACCATCCACGAACTGCGAATCAAGACGAGAGGGACTACTTCATGAGCGAGCTCAAGGAAACGATCAAGAACGTCATCGAGAACGAGCCGGTCGCGCTCTTCATGAAGGGCACGCCGCAGTTCGTGATGTGCGGGAACTCCGACCGCGCGCTCCGCGCCCTGCGCGACGCCGGTGCGCCCGTGACCGCGGTGAACGTCCTCCCGGATCCGGCGATCCGCCAGGAGCTCGCGGAGATCTCGGGCTGGCCGACGATCCCCGCCGTCTTCGTGAACGGCGAGCTGATCGGCGGCGCCGACATCACGCAGGAGCTGGCCGAGAGCGGCGAGCTGACGCGCGTGCTCGAGGAGAAGCTCGGCGCGGACTACCGCGCGGGCGCCGAGGAGCGCGTCGTCGACGTGCTCGCTCCCGCCCAGCGATAGCCGATCGCGGGAATCGCTCCCGCGCCGATCAGCGTCTGCTCGAGCGCCTCGCTCGACGGGCCGCCGAGCCAGCGGTGGAAGTACGGCACCCACTCGAATGCGAGCTCGTCGTAGCGCGCGCGCAACGCGGCGAGCAGCGTCGTGTGCGGGTGGAGATCGGGATGCCGGATCCGCCACTCGTCGAGGTCGCGCGGGCCATATGGCTCGGCGCCGGCAGCACGAAGCATCCGGTGCTGACTCTCGTACCAGTCCTGTGCGGTTGCCTCGATGCGATCCCACGCGAACTCGTCGACGAGCAGGAGCGGCGCGAGCGAGGCGAGCGCGTCCAGACCCTT
>Ga0307310_10000910_pt1 | contig 10534 bp, 11 predicted proteins | sample ER_DNA_197_FD_194502 | JGI IMG/M metagenome (GOLD analysis project Ga0307310, IMG submission 194502) | Bulk soil microbial communities from the East River watershed near Crested Butte, Colorado, United States - ER_DNA_197 | ecosystem: Environmental > Terrestrial > Soil > Floodplain | place...
CGAAGACGGCCAGCCAGATCGGTACCGTGGCGATGACGACGGCCGCCACACCCGACGGGATGAACTGCTCGGCGAGCACCACGAATCCGTTGCCGCCCATCAGCAGCAGGGTGCCGATGATGAGCGCGGATCGCCACTGCCTCCGGGTCGGCCGCGCGGGCGCATCGGTCCTGTGAAGGCGCGCCCAGAGATAGACCCCTCCGGCCAGCAGGAGCCCCGCGCTGAGGTAGCGGGCGCCGGCCGCGAGCAAGGGCGGGAGGGTCTCGATCATCAGCGCGATGCCCAGGTAGGTCGAGCCCCAGACCACGTACAGGATCAGCAGGGCGATCACGACCGCCGGCGTCGAAGGTCGGCGTCGCTGCGGCGAATGGGTCACGCGCCCATTTTGCCGGGCTTCCCCGTCGCCTGCTGAAACGGCCGTGGGCCGGCGGGCGTGAGGCGCCGTGCATCGTGCACAATTCGAAGCGGGTGTCCATTCGGAGAATGCGCGTTCGTCGTCATGGCAAGGGATGAGCAGGGTGAGGAGCGAGCCAATGAGCCTGTGACGCGCGCCACGGTCGACCCGCGGCTCGACCAGGTCGTGCGCGAGGAGCGCGGCAGGCTCACCGGCGCATTGGTCCGCATCCTCGGCGATTGGGACCTGGCGGAGGAGCTGGTCCAGGACGCCCTCGTTGCGGCCATCGAGCACTGGCCCGCAGAGGGGATCCCGCGCAATCCCGGCGCGTGGCTGATGACCACCGCGAGACGTCGGGCGGTGGACCGCCTGCGGCGGAACGTCCGCTACCGCGACCGGCTCGCGCAGCTTGGGCTTGAGGCGACTGCGATGGAACGACCGATCCCGACCGGTGGACCGATGGCGGCTGACGACCGTCTGCGGCTGATCTTCACCTGCTGCCACCCGGCGCTCTCGCGCGAGGCCCAGGTGGCACTCACCCTGCGCACGATCGGCGGTCTAGAGACGCCGGCGGTGGCACGCGCCTTCCTGGTGCCCGAGGCCACGATCGCTCAGCGCCTGGTTCGCGCCAAGCGGAAGATCCGCGACGCGGCGATCCCGTATCGCGTCCCCGACGCCTCAGAGCTCCCGGGGCGCCTGACCGAGGTGCTGAGCGTCCTGTACCTCATCTTCAACGAGGGCTACCTCGCGTCGGCAGGTCAATCGCCGGAGCGCCGCGAGCTCGCCGCGGACGCCGAGTGGCTCGCTTCGCTCCTGGCGCGGCTCCTGCCGGACGAGCCAGAGGCGCTCGGGCTGCTGGCCCTGATGCGCCTCCACCTCGCGCGTGCCGGAGCGCGCTTCCGGAGCGATGGATCGCTCATCCTGCTGCCTGACCAGGATCGGTCCGTGTGGGAGAGGCCTGCGATCGACGAGGCGCTCGATCTCGTCGCGCGGGCGCGACGGATGGGTCGTGACGGTCCGTATCAGCTCCAGGCCGCGATCGTCGGGATCCACGCCCTGGCACCCTCGTACGCGGCCACAGACTGGGCCGCGATCGTGGCGCTCTACGACCAGCTGCTGCAGCTGCTTCCGTCGCCGGTGATCGCCCTCAACCGGGCGCTTGCCCTGGCTGAGCGCGACGGTCCAGGCCCCGCGCTGGCCGCGATCGAGCCGCTCGCGTCACGCCTCGACGGGTATCACCTCTTTCACGCTGCGCGCGGTGAGCTCCTGCGCCGCCTCGGCCGAGTTGAGGAGTCGCGCCGCGCCGACCGCCGTGCGCTGGCCCTGACCGAGAACCCTGCCGAGCGCCGGCTCCTCACCGAGCGGCTCGAGGAGGTAGCCGGGCCGCACTGACCCGTGCTGCCGGACGCGGCGTCAGGCCGGCAGCGAACGCTCCGACGGCCCAACGTAGCGCACGTCGGGCCGAATCAGGCGATTGGCGGCAGCCTGCTCGAGGCAATGCGCGGTCCATCCCGCGTGGCGCGCCAGCGCGAAGGTGGCCGGGAACAGGTTCGGGGGCAGCCGGACACCCTGCAGGACGGCGGCGGCGTAGTACTCGACATTGGTCTTGATCACGCGTCCCGGCTTCAGCTCTGCCAGCAGCCGAAGAGCGACCTCCTCGACGCGAACCGCCATCTCGAGCCAGCCTGCGACATCGGTCAGGCCCTCGGCAACGGTGCGCAGCGCCGCCGCTCGGGGGTCGTAGGCGCGATAGACGCGATGGCCGAACCCCATCAGGCGCTCACCGCGAGCCAGTGCCGCACGGATCCAGGCTTCCGCTCCCTCCACGGACCCCATCTCGTGGAGCTGATTCACGACTTCGGATGGCGCACCGCCGTGCAGGGGTCCCTTCAGGGCACCGATGGCACCCACCACCGCGCTCGCAAGGTCGGAGCGCGTCGCGGTGATCACGCGCGCGGTGAAGGTCGATGCATTGAAGCCGTGCTCAGCGGCGACCACGAAGTACGCGTCGAGCGCCCGAGCGGCGGGCTCATCGGGCAGCTCTCCGCGGAGCTGATACAGGAACGCCGCGGCCGGCGAAAGGTCGGGCCTCGGCTCGACCGGCTCCAGCCCCTCGCGCAGGCGCGCGAACGCCGCGAGCGCAGAAGGTGCAAACGCCGTGACCGCGCGCGCCTGCTCGACCGTCGGGGGCCATCCGAGCTGCTGCAGCGCCCCCCAGGTCGAGATCGCCGTGCGCAGCGCGTCCATCGCGTTGGTATCGGGCGGCAGGAGTCGAAGGACGGCGGTGACCTCGTCGGGGAGGCGACCCGCCGGCAGGCTTGCAGAAGCGGGCCACTCGCCGGTCCAGAGCAGCTCGCAGACCTGGGCGAAGCTGCCGCGTTCCGCCAGCTCGCCGATCGGATAGCCGCGGTACAGGAGACGGCCATTGGCGCCGTCGACCAGCGCCAGCGAGGTCTCGCCGGCGATGACCCCCTCCAGCCCGGGCGAATACGGCCGTTCGGTCATCGACGAGAGTCTAGGCCGTAACGTGGATGGTTCGCCGCCCGTCAGAGGGGCCATTACGACGTATCGACGAGGAGCCACATGCACCACACGGTTTCGGGCCGCGCCTGGGTGGCGATGACGCTGTTGCTGGCTGCATGCGGCAGCCCGACCGCGCTCTCCAGTGCGGGATCATCAGTTGCGCCCAGCAAGACTCCAGCATCGAGCTCATCGGCGTCGGAGCCCTCCCTCGAGCCATCCGATGTCGGGACGCCACTGCCCACCGTCGAACCGAGCGGCGAGAGCGGCTTCAGCTGCGATCTTCCCGTGGAGGGCAGCGGTACCGTGGCTCGCGCCAACATCACGGATGTACGGGTCGGCACCCACGATGGGTACGACCGGATCGTGTTCCAGTTCCGGGGCGGCATCCCCGAGTACGCCATCGAGGCCGCGACGCCACCATTCATGGCTGACCCCAGCGGCCTCCCGCTCGCAGTGGACGGGAGCGCATTCATGCACATCACGCTCCGCGGTGGCACGAAGCAGACCGAGACCGGCGCATCGACCTACAGCGGGCCACGCAACTTCCACGTCACCTTCCCAACCCTCGTCAACCTGGTGGAGGCCGGCGACTTTGAGGCGGTCAGCAGCTGGTATGCCGGCCTCTCGCATTCCGCCTGCCTGCGGGTCTCGACCCTGAGCGCGCCGGATCGGCTGGTGATCGACGTCGGTCGCTAGATGACCTGGCGTCCGTCCTGGTAGACGGCAGAGACCCGCTCCGCAAGCGTCCCGACATCCAGCGGATCTCCGTCGACGATCACGAGGTCGGCTCGCTTGCCAGCCTCGAGCGTCCCGAGCTCATCGTCGACCCCCAGGAGCTCTGCCGCGCTGCGGGTGGTGGCGACGAGCGCCTGCGTGGGTGTCATTCCGCCATCGACCATCAGCTGCAGCTCCTCGAGGTTGCGTCCGTGCGGCGTGACTCCCGAGTCGGTGCCCATCGCGACCCTCACCCCGGCAGCGACCGCACGCCGGAACGCTTCGCGATGGATGGAGACCACCTCGTGGGCTTTCGCGAGCGCAGCATCGGGAATTGCGGCCCCCTCCTGCGCGGCGCGGATGACGCCCTGCGGCGCGACCAGGGTTGGGACGAGCCACGTGCCGCGCTGCAGCATCATGTCGATCGCCTCGTCGTCGAGGAAGATGCCGTGCTCGATCGAGCGAATGCCGGCTCGGATACCGTTCTTGATGCCGTCGGTCGCCTGCGCGTGAGCCATCACCCAGATTCCCGCCGCGCTCGCCTCGTGGACCAACATCTCGAGCTCGTCCGGCCGGAAATGCGCGTGTCGCGGATTATCGCGAGGGGAGAGGACGCCGCCGGAGGTCGCGACCTTGATGACGTCGGCGCCCTGGCGGATCAGCGTTCGGACCACGCGGCGCATCTGCTCCGGCCCATCGACCGTCGTGTCGGGGATGCCGGGATGGGTGGCGAGCGCGTCGACATCGGCACCGGAGACGGTCCAGGGGTCGCCATGCCCGCCGGTCTGGCTGATCATCCGGAGGCTGATCTGCATCCTCGGTCCGGCCACCAGCCCATCGGCGACCGCCTGCTTGATGCCCAGGTCAGCGCCTCCCGCGTCGCGCACGCTGGTGATCCCGACCCCCAGCGTGGCCTTCAGGTTCTGCTCCGCCTGGTAGAAGCGGTAGCTGAACGGCGTATGCAGTGCGCGCATCTCGTCGATCGTGCTGACCACGACGTGGACGTGACAGTCGAAGAGCCCCGGCAGGACCGCCTTGCCGCCAAGGTCGACCTGCTGATCGCCATCCAGCCCGCGCCCGATCTCGACGATCAGCCCATCCTCCACGGTGAGGTCCGCGACGGCGGGGCTCGCACCGCTTCCGTCGAAGATCAGGCCTCCGGCAAACAGCGTGCGCGTCATGCCGCGAGCGTACCAAGCAGCGACGGCTCGGGTAGCATCGGTTCGTCACCCAACAGGAGAAGCTGATGACTGATCGGCCGATGCCGCCGTCCGGCGCGCTCGACACGTCGAAGTCCTACGTCGCCCACTTCAAGACAGAGAAGGGCGAGATCGTATGCGAGCTGTACCCGAACCGGGCCCCGCTCACCGTCGAGAACTTCGTCAACCTTGCCCGCTCCGGCTTCTATGACGGGACCACCTTTCATCGCGTGATCGGCGGCTTCATGGCCCAGGGCGGCGATCCGACCGGGACCGGCAGCGGCGGCCCCGGCTACCAGTTCGGCGACGAGTTCAGCCCGGACCTGCGCCACGATTCGGCCGGCACCCTCTCGATGGCGAATGCGGGCCCGGGCACGAACGGCTCCCAGTTCTTCCTGACCCTTGGTCCAACGCCGCATCTCGACGGCAAGCACACCGTCTTCGGGCGCGTGACCGCGGGCATGGATGTTCTGCGCTCGCTCCGCGAGCGCGATCCGGGGCGCGATCGACCTCCCGGCGACCGAATCGACACGATCGAGATTGACGAAGGCGCACCCGCCTCCTGACGGCCACCATCGACCGCCTGCGCCGATGTCCGATCAGCTGACCCTCGACGACCTCGTGCGCCGGCCGCTTCCCGGCATGGACGCGCCGGGTCGCATCGAGTTCATCCCCGGCCAGGACGCGATCAGCTATCTCCAATCGGCGGACGGCTCGCTCGTCCGCTCCCTCTGGCGCCACGATCTGGCAACCGGCGAGCGACGCCTGCTCGCGGGTCCGGTTGCCGAGGCCCAGCACGAGGAGACGCTCTCACTGGACGAGGAGCTGCGGCGCCAGCGCCAGCGGACCGTCGAGCTCGGGGTCACCGACTACCAGTGGGCGTCGCGCGCCGAACGACCGACGCTCCTCGTGCCGCTTGCCGGGCGCCTCTTCGTCGCCTCCGGGGACGAGCCGGTGCGCGAGATCCCCGGCCTTACCGGGGTCCAGGCCGCGAGGCTCTCGCCCGACGGGCGACGCATCGCCCACGTCGTTGCCGGCGACGGGTGGGTGGTTCCGCTCGAGGGTGGCTCGCCGACCCGGCTCACAGACGACGCGGAGGATGGCGTCTTCAGCGGGCTGCCGGAATTCGTCGCCGCGGAGGAGCTGGATCGCCCCGACGGGCTGTGGTGGAGCGAGGATGGCGCGTTCCTGGCCTACGCGCGCGTCGACGAGCGCGACGTGCCGCCGTTCGTCATCCCTCACTGGGGCGCCGACCCCGCGGAATCGGAGGTGCATCGGTATCCGTTCGCCGGTCATGAGAACGCACGAGTCAGCCTGCACCTGGTGCCCGCCGCAGGCGGGACGCCCACAGCGGCCGGGATCGAGATCGACGGCTACCTCGCGCGCGTCGTCGCGCGCCCCGACGGCGGCTGGCTGGTCGCCGTCCTCTCGCGCGACCAGCGGTCGCTGCGCTGGAGCGCGGTATCTCCCGATGGCGCGGCGGATGAGCTGTGGGTCGAGACCGCCGAACCGTGGCTCAACCTGGACGCCGACACGCGGGTCCTCGCGGACGGATCCATCCTGCGCACGACAGAGGCAACCGGCTTCCGACACCTGGAGCTGCGGAGCAGCGACGGCGGACAGGTGATCAGGCTCACCCAGGGCGAATGGCAGGTCGCGGCTGTCGTCGAGATCGACGCCAGGGCGAACGAGGTGCTGTTCGTAGGCTCGCGCGACGGCGTCCGCGAGCAGCACCTGTACTCCGTTTCGCTCGCCGGCGGAGAGCCGACCCGCATCACCCAAGAGCCCGGCTGGCACGATGTGACCGCCAGCGCTGACGGGCGCCGCTGGGCCGATACCTGGTCCAGCCTCGACCATGCGCCGCGGGTCAGCGTGAGAGATCGAGACGGCGGGAGGCCGATCGCCATCCACGAGCCGAGTGCGGACGCCGACCGGAGCGACCTTGCAGCGCCGGAGCTCCTCGAGCTGACGGCGGCCGACGGAATCACAGCGCTGCACGGTGCCCTCTATCGACCCGATCCAACCTGGGGCCCGCCCCCGCTGGTCGTCTCGGTCTACGGCGGCCCCCACTCGCAACGGGTCAGAAACGCGTGGTCGCTGACGGTCGAGCTCCGGCCACAATGGCTGCGTCAGCGCGGGATCGGCGTGCTGATCGTCGACAACCGCGGCACCTATGGGCGCGGCCTCGACTTCGAGGCAGCCCTGGCCCACAGATTCGGGGGCGTGGAAGTGGACGACCAGGTTGGCGCGGTCCGCGAACTGGTGCGGCGGGGAGATGCGGATCCCGAGCGGATCGGGCTCTTTGGCTGGTCGTACGGCGGCTACATGACCCTCCTGTGCATGGCACGCGAGCCCGACCTCTTCAAGGCCGGCGTCGCGGGAGCGCCGGTCGTCGACTGGGACGGCTACGACACCGCCTACACGGAGCGCTACCTGGGCACCCCCGAAACGAATCCCGACGGCTATCGAGACGGCTCCATCCTGCCGCGAGCCGGCGACCTGCGCGGGAACCTGCTCATCGTCCACGGCCTGCTCGACGAGAACGTCCACTTCCGGCATACCGCACGCCTGCTGGCGAAGCTCGCAGAGGTCGGGGCGAGCCTCGACCTGCTGCTGCTCGCCGGGGAGCGCCATGGTCCGCGCGGGCAATCGGCTCTGAAGCTGGTGGAGCGCCGAACGCTCGAGTTTCTGTGCCGGCACCTCGGGGTCGACGCCTCGGTGAGCTGAGGCCTCAGTGCAATGCTGCGGCCAGCTCCTGCGCGTCCGCGAGCGAGGGCGCGCCCTCGATCCGCATGGTCAGGCCCGCCTCTTCCCAGATCAGGGTGTCGCCGACGAGGCGCATCGTGTCGTCCACCACCGCCCCATCCGCATTGCGGTAGTAGTAGAAGTGCCGCCCGCCGGCAACCCAGTATCCGGTCGCGCCGTTCACGCTGACCTCCTCGACACGGACCCCCTGCTGGATGAGCTTCTCGAAACTGTCGGGACCGATGTCGGCGCGGAACTCGGTGATCAGCACGCCGATGCGGCTCTTCGTGTCCGCCGGAAAGCCGGGTCGATCTCCATAGACCAGCGCGACCCTGCCGCCGGCAGGCAGGAGCGTCGAGACATAGACGTGATCGGGCTCGCCGAGCGCCGTGCCGGCCGGGAAGCGAATCTGGAAGCTCACCGCCGAGCGGGCCTCGTCGAGGGTGACGAGCCTGCCCAGTCCGCGATCGGCAGCCACGCCCGGCGGCAGCGGCGCCGGGGTGCCGGAGCCGATGACGAAGCGGACGCCGCCCAGCGCGATGCCAAGCGCAGCGGCGATCCCGACCAGGAGCAGCGTGGCAATGATGGCGAGGACCAGGCCACGCGACATTCGCAGTCCCAGGCGCGACGGCGCTCGCCGCTGCCGGAGGGCCACCGCGACCGCAGGGGCCATGGACGGCGTCGCGGGGATCGCGATCTGCGCCCCCAGCAGCGTCAGCTCGCGGTCGAGCCCGGTATCGAACAGGTCAGTCACGCAGGGCCTCCAGCTCGCGCTCCGGCAGCCCAACGCGCAGCCGCGCCATCGCCCGCGAGAGGCGGGACTTGACGGTGCCGCGCGGGCAGTCGAGGGCAGCCGCCATCTCCGCCTCCGTCAGCTCTCCGAACCAGCGCATCACGATCACGTCCCGATCCTCCAGGCTGAGCCGCTCGATGGCGCCGAGAAGCAGCGCACTGCGCTCGGCGGCCAGCACCGTGGCTTCCGGGGAGGGGTTCCGTCGCTCCGCCGGCGCCTCCGCCGCCGCGCGCAGGGCGAGGCTGACGCGCCGGTTGCTGCTGCGCCTGCGATTGCGCGCCGCATTCGCGACGATGCGCAGCAGCCAGGGTCGGAACTCCGAGCCGGCTCGAAAGCGGCGCAACGCGCCGTACGCTCGCAGGAATCCGTCCTGTGCCGCGTCGCGTGCCTCGTCCGTGTCGGCGACGATCAGGTATGCCGTGCGAAAGGCGAGCGACTCGTAACGACGCACCAGCTCCTCGTAGGCCGGTACGTCGCCCCTGCGCGCCTTGTCGATCAGCTCCGTGTCAGTCAGTGACGCCCTCCACCAGCTGAACCCCATACACCGCCGGCGGCGCCCCGGTTCCCGACCTGGCGGACCGGAGGGCGGAAGGCGATCGGAACCACGTGCTGGCGGCCGGTGTAGATAGCACGCCGGAACATCCGCAGAGGCATCACATCATGCGCCAGCGACTCTCTCTCGCCGCAATCATCGCATCGGCAGCCATCGCCCTCGGCGCGGGTGCTGCCCTCGCCAAGGAGCCGCCGGTCGGCGCTGGCGGCTGGGCGACCGTCCGCCTGGACCCCGGGACGTCGGCGCCCGCTGCCGGCAAGGCGGTCACCATCGGCTTCACGCTGCTTCAGCGAGGCGCGGCACCAATCAGCCAGGGCGAGGTCCTCGTGAATGCGACCGGTCCTGACGGTCAGCAGCTCTCGTTCCCCGCCCGCGCGCGGGGGACGGCCGGCCACTGGGTCGTCGAGATGACGCTTCCGACTGCCGGCGCCTGGGAGTGGGCGGTCGCCATGCCGGACGAATTGCCCGTCCTGACACACCTCGCGTCATTGCGGGTGACTGCTCCTGCGCCTCCTCCGGCGTCCGGCGGCTCGCCACTGCCCGTCGTCCTGGCCGCGGCGGCGCTGCTCGCACTGGTTCTTCTCGTCGTGATGCGCGGGGGCGTGCGCACGGTTGCGTCCCGCGCCCTCCAGCGGCCGTAACACTCGGCTGGCACCTCACACAATCGGGCAATCGGTTGTGAGGTGCCGGAACCGAAAGCGGCCGACGGGTGTAGATACGGCATCCAATAGCCGTGGAGGCCACCAACCATGCGCCGTCAACTCTCTCTGGCTTCATCTATCGCATCGGCCGCTCTGATGGTCAGCGCCGGTGCGGCGCTGGCCGGGGGATGGGCGACCGTCACCCTGGACCCGGGAACGAACGAGCCGACTGCGGGCGAGCCCGTGACGGTCGGGTTTACGGTGCTGCAGCACGGCAAGACCCCTGTCGGCCAGGGCAACGTGATCGTGTCGGCTACCGGTCCCGATGGGCAGGTCTATGCATTCCCGGCGCGACCCGAGGGCAAGCCCGGACACTGGGTGGTCGAGATGACCCTCCCCTCCGCGGGCACCTGGAGCTGGGCGGTCACCATTCCCGAACAGCTCGAGGTTGAGACCCACCTCGCGCCGCTTCAGGTGGCCCGGGCATCGCCGATTCCTCCCGTCGGCGGGGCGATCCTGCCGATCTTTCTCCTCGTCGCCGCGGGGCTCGTTCTGGGGACGCTCTTCGTCCTGCGTGGGAGGATGCGAACGTTCGCGGGACGCGCGTTGCAGAGGCCATAGTCCGACTCGCGTTCGGCAGGGGGCGAATACCGAACTTCGGCGCGACGCTGCCTAGGCCGCGGCGTAGAGCAGGTCGAAGGTCTTGATCGCGTCGGGGGCGAAGGCCGTCCGGGTGTTGCAGGCGCTGCAGACGATCTCGTCGTCAGCCTCGTCGACCAGGAATGCGACCTCGTCGTCGCACCAGGGGCAGGTGAGCAATACAGTCATGCCGCGAGTCTCTGCACCGCTCGCGACAACTCGTGTGTCGCAATTCGTGCATCCCTGACGCTCGTGCTATTTGCGTTATTGCGCAAGCGGTGAGAGAATATGCGCATGCAGACAGCTGCGGCAACAACCACCAGTGAAGCGGGC